>Ga0160447_100669_pt1 | contig 15020 bp, 22 predicted proteins | sample HID1973K_E1MG_FD_108222 | JGI IMG/M metagenome (GOLD analysis project Ga0160447, IMG submission 108222) | Enriched mosquito-associated microbial communities from UW Madison campus, WI, USA - HID1973K_E1 MG | ecosystem: Host-associated > Arthropoda: Insects > Digestive system > Unclassified ...
AAACAATGAAAGTCCATACACGGCTGCCATCAGCAGGATCACCAGCCCGGCGAGCATGAACACCACGCCGCCTGCGACCGCTGCCGTGGCCGCTTTTGCCGCCTCAATGGATGTCCGAATTTCCGCCTTGGCCAGCGCCAGCTCTTCACCGATCAGCGCAGGCACTTCGTGAGCCAGTTGACGCACGAGCCCGAGCACAGAAGGATCGCTCTCCGAGCTGCTACGAGGTGGAATATCTGGGTTAATGGCCATCACAGCTCTCCTTTGATGACGGGTTTGTCGGTTGAACCGGGGTAGGGCGTAACGGGGGATGATGCGTTATCGTTCGGTTCGGCAAAGCTGCCCATTTCGGCACCGGACTGCTGAATGCCTGACTGGTCATCTTTGTCGGTGGTTGACGGCGAAGCAGTGCTCCAGCCTGGCGTCTTGGATGGGCTGCGCACCAAATCGTCCTCATGGGCACGACGAACGGCCGGCTCCTCCTTAGCTGCGCGTTGCTTGCCGGAATTGTCTTGTTCCGATTTGGCGTCTTGCGCATTGAAGTCTTTGCCCGTGGAGTCTCTTGCACCCGTCTGGGGGATCCCTGGAGCACTGGCACGCATGAAACGCGACAGGCCAAAACCTAGTGCGATGCTACCGGTCAAAAACAACGCCGGGTTGTCTCTGGCAAGACGTCCCACCTGCTGCAGCAGTTCATCGGCGCTTTTTCCACGCAGACTTCCCGCAAAGCTGCTCAGACCGTCTGCCACATCGGTGATGTAGTGAGACAGCCCTAGGGTGTTATCGTCTTGAAGCTGTTCGGCGGCTGACGTCGCAGTCCGCGCTAGGTTCTCGATCTCATCTGCCGCACGTTCCCGATATTCTTCCAGATGCTCGAAGCCTTGTTCTCGCGCAGTGTCGAACAGAGCCTTGGCATCATCCTGCAGGTTATGAAGGGCTTCATTGGGTGGCATGGAACGCTGCTGTGCGTCGGCGCTTCCCTCATTCATCGTTGGCATCTTGGTCACCTTCTCGGAGCTGGAAAGAGATGAACACCGCAACTATCGATCAATGCAGTACGCATCTCGCACGGCAGCGAATCTGCACGCTGTAGAGGGTGGAGCGGGCAGGGGAACAAGTAGTTCTTAGGGAGTGACAGACGGCCACGGTGAGCCGGGAAACGTTTAGAACTCAGAACGGTTGCGTGAGATATGGGCGAGCCGGATTCACTTGAGTGACGTACGTTCGGGCTCAACGAAGCAGCGTCCACCCAACTCATCAGAGTGGACGCTTGGTTAGTGACTAGCCTTTGCTGTGCTCCTTGGATGTAGGAGGCTCAGCAACACCGCGCGGCCCGGCAATGCCCCAGATGACGAGACCTATGACCGGCAGCACCAGGATCAACACCGCCCAGCCGACCTTCGTGCCGGACGATTTGGTTGTATGCCAGACGTTCGCGATGACCCAGAAGTCGACCAACAGCACAATCACGGCCAGCGCCGCCCAGAAAAATGACACTTCCATCACACACCTCCATTGCCCGCTATACGGCAGGCACAGCTGCGTTTGTATCGGTTTCGGGTACGACGATCTCGGTTCCACCCGGTGTCAGGATGACCTTGCGGCAGTCTTCTTGTTTCTTGTCGAAGATCTTGTACCCCTCGGCTGCCTGCTCCAACGACATACGGTGAGTGATGATGGCTTCGGGCTCCAGACGGCCCATCTCGATATGCTCCAGCAATTCCGGCAGAAAACGCTGAACGTGGGTCTGGCCCATTTTGAATGTCAGCCCCTTATCGAACGCATCGCCAAAGAGAAAGCCGTGGATGAAGCCCGAATACACACCGGGCACGCTGACAACCCCACCACGCCTTACCGCAGCGATGCACTGGCGCAGCGCCTTGCCGCTGCTGCCCTCGAGCTTGAGCGTGGCCAGAACGGTCTCGGTGGTGCTGCCCTTGGCCTCAAAGCCGACCGCATCGACCACCCCATCCACCCCTCGCATGCCGGGTGTCTGACGAATGATGGTGTCTGCCGGGTCGTCGTCTTCATCGAAGTTGATCGGGATCACGCCATACGTTCTCTGGGCGTACGCGAGGCGGTAGGGATGGTGGTCGACCATGAAAACACGGTCTGCGCCGAGCATTCGCGCCACGGCTGCGCTGAGCAGACCCACCGGCCCGGCGCCATAGATGGCGATGCTCGAACCTTGTCCGATCCCGGTGTTGGTCACGGCCTGAAAGGCTGTCGGCAGGATATCGGAGAGAAACAGCACCTTCTCATCGGCCAGCGTGCCCGGCACCTTGAATGGCCCGGTATTGGCCTTGGGCACTCGCACGTATTCGGCCTGCCCGCCGGGAATACCGCCATACATATGGCTAAAGCCAAACAGCGCTGCGCCCGGGGGAATGGCCTTCTTATTGATGATGGCTCCGCGCCCGGTATTGGTGGTCTCACAGGCGGCAAACAGGTCTTGCTGGCAGAAAAAACAATCGCCACAGGCGATCACGAACGGGATGACCACTCGATCAGCGGGCTGGACGGCCGTCACTGCCGAACCGGTTTCCTCGACGATGCCCATGAACTCATGGCCGAAGATGTCGCCGTGTTCTACGGTGGGGATTTTGCCCCGGTAGAGGTGCAGATCCGAGCCGCATATCGCGGTCGCCGTGACCCGCAGGATAATGTCGTCTGCTGCCTCGATGGACGGGTCAGGAACGGTGTCTACTTTAACGTCATGGGCGCCATGGTAGGTGAGTGCTCTCATCTCGATCTCCGCAGTTAGATGGTCGTGTAAACAGCGGAGCGGCAAGAAACCGAATTAGTTCATGCATTCTGAGTGCATGGTGGATCAGCGGCTGTCGGGGTAAGTCCGCTGTGAAGCCACACATTCAGCTCCTGGTAACTATCTGAGACGAAGGAAATGTTCTCCTGTCCAACGATCAGTCAGTTACGCCCGAGCGAGGTGCGCGTGATGGTTGAGGATATCGTCTACTACCTCAGGGAGCATTCACTTCTGCTGGCAACCGCCGAGTCATGCACAGCGGGCCGGATTGTGGCTTTGCTAGCCGAAATACCCGGCACCGGGTCGCTGGTCGAGTGCGGTTACGTGGTTTACTCGCCAGAGGCTAAACAGCGACTCCTGGGAGTGCGCGCAAAGACCATTGAGCATTTCAACCTCACCAGTGTGGAGGTGGCCAGAGAGATGGCGCTGGGCGTCTTGCGCGATAGTCCTGCCACAGTCGCTTTAGCTACCACTGGCCTCTGCGGAAATGAGGACGTCGACGGTATCCCGGCAGGCACTGTTTGCTTTGCCTGGGGATTTCATCACGGCGGTCACACTCACGTGTTCGCGCGCACGGAGCGTTTCTTCGGGGACAGGAAAGCGATGCAGCAAATGGCGGCGCTCCACGCACTCAAGCTTTTGCCCCATTTTCATCAGCGGATGCTTGCTGGTGAATCAAACTGAAAACCGCATCGCCTCCTTGAGCAGGGCTCATTTGTCGCCAGTCGTATCCCTATCCGTTACGCCATTGTGCTCGTCCGATTTACCGAGCACGTAGCATGGGTGGAGCTGTCCATTGGGATGCGTCGTTACTACTACCGCCAATAGCTTCCACCCCTCCTGAAGTTTCGCATTAGCATCATTGGTGGATAGGGCTTCCATCACATGTGATGCCTCAGACAAATGCATAATCTATCCCTTTAGCCTTAGAAGTTTGAACAAGCCTCAACGAGCTTCCCATGGTCAACCCTTCGTCTTTGACGGGTCTGCGCTGCGCGGATAGGTGCGCTCCTCCTGAATCGTCCCATCCTCCTTGTGCACTTTGAGCGATGCCGTTTTGTCTGAAAGAAACTCGCCCGCCAGCGTCATAATTTCAGCTTTCGTCGCAGCGGTTTTCGAAGCTCGTTGCGCGCCTTGCTTTGTCAGTGCCCAACCGGCGTCGGACTTGGTGATGTGGTAGTTGTCCATTTCAGTTCTCCCGGGTTGTTCGCCATCACATTGACGATCCATTTGCATGGAGTGACGCAACATGCCGACCGAGCTGGGTCGGCACTATGCGTATTCGTTTCGTTTTGCAGTGCTAAGCCAACATGTGGCGATCACTGTGCGGCGGAGCCGCCATGGGCTTTAGCAAGAGCCTGAGCTTGGGAGAGATGCGCTTTCAATTTCGGCAGAGTCTCGGTTGCAAAGGCCTTCAGCTCTGCATCCTTACCGTTGGTTGCTTCTTCCTCAAACAGTTTGATCGTCGCTTCGTGTGCCTTGACCTGGTTGTTTGCGTAGGCCTGGTCAAAAGATTTCGCACTTCGCAGTTCCAGGATCATGGCCTTAGCCTTGTCCATCAATTGAGCGTCGTCGGACACCTCAAGATTCTTGGAAGCCGCCAGCGCTTTGAGCTTGTCGTTGGCTGCGGAGTGATCCTTTATCATCATTTCGGCAAAGCTTTTCACGTCGGCAGCCGTGCCTTTTTCCTGAGCGAGCTTGCCGGCTTCTACCTCCGCTACCCCCTTCGCGGAGGCGTCTTCTACGAAGTCATCGTTGTCTTGCGCTGCGTAGACTCCCTGGCTCGCCATACCGATAAGAATCGCCAGCACTGAAGTACGTACTAAGTGGGTCATTTGGTCATTCCTTTGCTGATGAAAAGTGGGTGCCCTGGGCACTTGAATCTCGACTGGATATTCTTTTTGCGGTTCCGAAAATCTTCGCAAACGGTCAGGTTCTACATTAGTGAACGTCAGAATGTGCATTTCGTCGGCTGAATTTTTGGATGCTCGAACGTCTCTCAGCGGAGCAAGGTCGAGTAAGTAACTGGCGCGCAGCCGCTCAGTGAACCGTCGACTAAACCTTCATTGGATGAGGATGCAATCATGGCAAGAACCACCGTTGACGATCTGTTCATTCACGAACTGTCTGACGTTTATAGTGCGGAAAAGCAGATCACCAAGGCGCTTCCACGACTGGCGCGTGCGGCGACTAACCCTAAACTTTCTGAGGCGTTCACATCCCACCTGGAGGAGACCCAAGGTCAGATCGAACGCATTGATCAACTTGTTGAACAGGCCGGACTGAAGCTCAAACGCATGAAATGCGTGGCGATGGAAGGCTTGGTCGAAGAGAGCAAGGAGTTGCTCGAAGAAATCGAGAAGGGCGAGGTGCTGGACGCAGCGCTGATCGGTGCCTGCCAAAAAGTTGAGCACTACGAGATCGCCAGCTACGGCACTTTGATCGCAATGGCCAAACACCTTGGGATGACCGATGCGGCCAACCTGTTGGCCGAGACGCTGGCAGAAGAGAAAGCGGCTGACGAGAAACTTTCGGCCATTGCTGAGCAGGGCGGGAACCAAGCGGCGACGATGACCAAGAAGTAACAACGGTCTCGTCGGCTCGAGTTCCTTTTGCATCTGAAGTGGGGTGAACCCACTAAGCCACTACAGGTTTTTTTGCGCTCATTCATAACCATGCTATAGGCATCTAAAGAACAGTTCGCGTACTGCCAGTTGCATGTATTTACGCAGCGAGGAACTGCTCGTCTCAAGAAAAGTTCTGATGGGAGAATGACCATGTTTCTTCATAACAAAAGACTTCAATATACCGTACGAGTAGCTGAGCCCAACCCTGGTCTCGCTAACCTGCTTCTTGAGCAATTCGGTGGGGCACAAGGTGAACTTGCAGCCGCAACTCGCTATTTCACCCAGGCACTGGCTGAGGAAGACCCGGGCCGCAAAGATCTGCTGCTCGACATCGCGACAGAAGAGTTAAGCCATCTGGAGATAATCGGCTCAATCATCGTGATGCTGAACAAGGGAGCCAAAGGCAAGGTGGCGGAGGGCGTCCAGGAGGAAGGCGAGCTGTATAGAGATATCAACGGCGCGGGCAATGACTCTCACATCACCAGCCTGCTCTACGGTGGAGGGGCTCCGTTGGTGAACTCTGCGGGTGTGCCATGGACGGCGGCGTACATCGATACCATCGGTGAACCTACGGCTGATTTCCGCTCGAACATCGCTGCTGAAGCCCGCGCAAAGATCGTCTACGAACGGCTTATGAATGTCACGACTGATCCGGGTATCAAAGACGCGCTTGGCTTTCTGATGACGCGAGAGATCGCTCACCAGCTGTCGTTCGAAAAAGCGCTCCATTCCATCCAGCCAAACTTCCCTCAGGGCAAGCTGCGGGGAATGCCAGAGTTCTCCCGAACCTATTTCAGCATGTCCAATGGCGAACCGGCTGTGCGTGGCCCATGGAATAGCGAAGAAGAGTTTGATTTCGTCGAGCATCCTCAACCTGCTGTAGATGGTGGCGACGGCACCGCTTCGGTGAACTTGAGCGAAGACGACTCGGTGACGCTCACGATGCTCAAGGAGCGGACAAAGTCTGATACCGACACTGATCCCATGACAGGAGCTGACTTGGGATCGGGCTTGGCTCAAGGCGTGCGCGAGTGAATTGTAATGTTGAAACTGCGACGTTCCCTGCCGGGCACTGTGTGTAACCAACGATGGAGAGGGTCTAGCGATGAGCGTATCGACAATGACAAGCACGGTTAGCGACACCGATGTAATGGAGCGCCAAGTGAATTATGAGTCCTATCTTCGACGCTTTGAGGCTGAAGCGACGGCACTGGAAAGAGGTTTTAAAACCGCACTGTTCATAGAGCAGTTCAAGGCAGGTTTGCTGCCGAATGCGGGTCGCAAGAGCCATCGCCTGCAGTGAATGCCGTTTATCTCCTTTTCGTGAAAATTCCACAACGAGAGGGGCGGCCGATACTCGAATTCTGTGAGTATCATGAGTAACTCCTTCACTTGCCCGCATTCGATGCGGGCTTTTTTTGTGCGTCGATACTGTCTAGTCGTCACGATAGGATTTTCACGCTAACGTCGGTGCCAAACAGCGCGACTGCATACGGCCGCTCGACTGTAGATAAGGAAATGCGGAACCGTGGACTACGCCTCATCTGGTGCGTAGCCGGGCTATGTTTATTTGCCAGTCTCCCTATCGCAGATACCCAGGAGTGAGATAGTTAAACCAAAACAAGATCACGCTAACCAGTGTTGTCACCAACAGTAGTAAACCTACACCCCATACGCATGCAGCATAGAGATAGCCCTGTTGCTCATCTTTAAGCCTCATGAAGGTCGAGATGCCAATGAACAACAGGAAAGTCGAGTACGTGGACGCGAGAAGCAGGACGGCAACCGCCAGCCAGCGACTGGGGTATAGGGCACCTAAACCTGCTACAAAGAGCGGAGTTGCCGTGTAGGTCGCTAATCCGATGCATTGATTCAGGGTTGGCCTTGCCTCGAATGATCGCGACATCCAGCGAATAAATACCCCCATGAGCGCGCTGCCAATCAGGATGCTGCAGTAGAAAAGCACACACAGCTGCAACGCGCTTGTCGGCTGCAGCATGACATTCTCGTCCCCTACGAGGCTCCAGCCCACCCGCGTTGTCCCAATGTACAGTGCTATTACAGGGATCAGTGCCAGAAGCACCAGATGAGCCAGATAGTGACGAGGATGCTCCGCCTCTTCATCACGGATATTTCTCCAGGCGTGGCCTGGATGGGTAAAAAGGTCTATCCAATACATAGAAATGTCGCGACCCTCTGAATTTATGTTTCAGAAACGAACTCGTCCATGCCAGTCACGAGGCTTGTCATTATTGGGCTAGAAGAGGGCGCAGGGAATTCCAGGAAGCTGCCGAACGGTATACAGGGTGAGCTAGAGCTTACCGGTCTCGCCGGTGGCCTCGGCCAAGGTGGCAAGAGCAGTTTCCATTTCGGTGATCGAGCCATTGAGGTTGCTGAAGCACTCGCAGAGCGATTGTTCTGAATCAACGGTTTGTTTGCCCTCCAACTCGCCAGCCTGTGCGAGCTCTACCAACTCAAGCTCGCCTACCGCTTCTCGAAGTGATCGCAGCGTTGCGGCAACCCTTTTCATCTGGCTCTTTCTGATCTCGTTCATAGGGGATGCCGGAATTCGGGCAAGTTTGAATATTTGGACACCAATCGTGCCCCTAGTGTGCAGCTAATTTGCAGTGTGCATTCGATTCATAGCGACAGCCGGGCATGTGGCTCGCCGAGCGTTCGACGGTATGAGTTGTACTTCTTTAGCATCTGGATCAACACGCGTTGAGCGCCGCGTGCAGCGTCGCTGCTCGTCCTATCGCTTCAGAGGCCGCTGCGGGAGAGACGCAGCGGGCAGGGGTGGTTGAGTCTCTATTCAAACTCATGACATTTGCTGTTGAACTCAAAGGCTACATTTTGCTCAACCTACCAAGGCGCGGCGACGGATTGGTCGTAAAGACCTTGAATAGGTACCTCTTTCCCTGATCGAGCTCTTCACGTGCCCAATACAAACACTGAGGATGCGTCATGAGCGTGTGGTCATGCACTCTGGATTCGTTTTGCGAACAAGTTGCCTCACCGACGCCTGTACCAAGCTGCGGTGCCGCCGCATGCGTCACTGCGAGTTTGGCGATAGCGCTTCTGCGAATGGTGATTCGCAAATCTTGCGATCAGATTGATGCCGACAGCGAGCTAGATATTGCCGTCAGAGTGGAGCAACTGCTTACCGTGATGAAGGCCCATGCTGACAATGACATGCGAACATTCGGCGCATTCATAGAGAAATCCGCATCAGGGTCTTCTGGACACAATCACCAGCAGGCGCTGGACATAACGTTAGGTTCACTGGCAGCTGCGAGGTCGTGCTATGAGGGTATCGCGCTTGCACAAGGTGCTGTATCAAACGTAAAGAGAGAACTGCAGTGCGACGTGCTCTCGTCTGCTTTGATGATGCACGCCAGTCTTTCTGCGCTTCTCATAAACGTTGATGCAGATGCCGCTAACCTTCCTGCCTCCAGCCAAACAAACGAGATGATGCGTGCCCGTGCAAACCTACAATCGCAGGCGGATGAGGTACTGACGCGCCTGCGGTGCGGTGGGTGGTGAGTTGTCGACTTCCGTACCCACGGGCAGAGAAGGCTTACTTGAGACGCACAACGCAGGGCCTCGTGATGCTTGCGGATTCGTGATAAATGTCGTCCAGCCAGCCCGTAATTTCATCCTCGCCAACAAAGTCAGGAATGACCACGTCCGTCACCCTTGAGCGCTTTCCCGTGCTTTCATCAAGGAGAAAAATCTGCCATTCACTTGTGCTTTCTGAATGCCTATTGTTCTTCCAAATACGTCGTAAACCATCATCACCATCATTCCTTAGCTGTGTAAAAGGCAGGCGCTTCGCAACCACATCCTCTGTCTTTTAATGGCCGCCCTCAAGTGATCGTTCCTATGATCAGATCTGCGAGCGGCCTCCATTTGATCGAACCTTTTTTGTCATCATTTGCCTTAGCTTTAAATCGAGCGATATGACTTTAGGCAAGGAGGGCCAGATGTCGGATACCAATCGATCAAAGCGCCAAATTGAATGTCTTCTTCGGGTTCGCGACTGGCATTTATCCAGCGCACTGCGTGCTGAAGCGGAAGGGCGACGCGAGGAGGCTCAATTTCATATGCAGTACTATCGGCTGCTGGGGCCTGCTGTTGCAGGCCATCCAGCCATTGCGCATACCGTCACGGAGAATGATTGACATGGGACGGCGTGAACTCGGGCAATCCTCCCCAGGATCATTTTATGGCCGCTAATTCCCATTCTTGCATAGCTATAGCTTGCTGATTTCACCTGTAGCCTCCGCCAAGGTGACTAGCGTATTTTCCATGTCTGAAATGGAACGCTGTAAATTGGTGAAGCATTGGGCTAGCGATTGTTGGGGGTCGACAGTCTGCTCGCCCTGTAGATGCTGAACCTGCGCCAGCTCAATGCTTTCCAGCTCGTCCACCGCTTTTCGAAGCGAGTGCAACATCGCGGCTAAAGCGATGATGTGGCGCTCGCTGGCTTTAGTCATGGGTCACTCCGTTACCAACAGAGGGTGGAAATATTTGGACACCAGAATGTCACCCTTCGTGCAACACATTTGCTAAACCGAATGGGGTTGGTCGCATGGACAAGCTGACGCTCATACATCTCGAATATTCGACCTGTTCCCAAGTCCACCATGAACAACAACTGGGAGTTTGTGCGTCATGGCTATATCAACGTTAGAGCTGCGCCATATCATCGAGCGTGGGTTCCTGCCCGTGCAATGCCGATGCTCGATAGACGAAAGAGGGGAGGTTTCGATTGAACTCGTCGATCCGGCCGCTGGTAGGAATCTTGTCGCAGGTGGCATACCGATCTCTGAACTGAATACGAGCCGCGCCATTGGGAACTTGATTGCCGAGCTGAAAAACAGGATCGCTTCCAGCGCTGACGCGGCTGCCAAGGATACTGCGTAATCGAAAAGGCACTAAGCATGCAGGTAATCGCCAAGCTGCTGTTGGTTTGAGGACGCCGAGGGTAGGATCAGGGCATCGCTAACGGGGAGTTAAGACGATGCAGTCAGGGTCAGCCAAAGTTGTGGTGACGGTAGGGCTGTTGGTTTTCTGCCTCAGTGCAATTTACTCCTTCCGATTTGTTGCGGGGGAGATCAGTTATCTCCATACCAAGCTACAGCCGCCAGTAGAACCACATTCGGATGTAGACTCAACGTCATGGGTGACAACCGTTTCAATGCCGGATGCACCGTCCAAGGTTTCCCAGGATGCGATTCGAGATGTCCTTGGTACCAGGCCTAATCCCGCGATGAGTGCAGATGCTGTGGCTGCTCAGTAGCTTTGTTCACATTCTTTTCACACGCCGTTAGCTACGTTTGGGTCTGCTCCTGCAAGAAAATTTGAGCCCGCTCCCCCATCGCGGGCTTTTCTTTGTCCGTCGTTCGAGGATCTGTCTTCTTGTTCTGCATCTGTCGAGTCACGGCGACCTGGAACCTGTTAGCCAGGCTTGACGCGACCAAGAGGGGGTGTCACTTCCTCCGATTACGCTCAAGCCAGGTGAAGGCATCAGACACGGAGCCGAGCGCTCTCGCGGTGTGCTGGCGCTCTTGTTACTGCGCGGAAATTAATCGAACGACGCCACGCTTCAAGCTTCGAACGTGTATGTCGCAATCCATTTTGCGGCCATGGGAGGCAACAAATGAAAAGTAAATCAGAGCTTGAAGGTGGTTCGGGTAACGGCGCGTCGATAGCACCGCTGGAGCCAGGACGACCTGATGTAATGCCCAATCCCGGTGAGCATCCGGCTGAACGTGATAAGCCTGTGGAGGGGAGTGACGAGATGGCGACTGAGAACGATATAGCGAATGAGCATAGGAACAACAAGGTCTCGGATGGAGGATCACCGTGATCTAGCTTCTAGCACATAGATCTGACCGCTAGGCCGAATTATATGGGTTAGAGTTGAGGTTGACCGCCGATGTCCTACCTAGCACTGAAGGGTGATCACAATCAGGGGATCAGGTCAGCGCAAGAAGCCTCGGACTCTGGGGAGCACGAGCCAACCCAGAAACATAAGTATACTTGCAGGGGCTGGGCCTTTAAGTAAAGAAGTAAAGTTCATGCCGTATGAGTTACCCGCAATGCGCCTTCAACTACCATTAGAATGGCAAAAATCATCATTAGGATCAGAAGGAGCTACAAATGTCCCGTCTTGCAGAATTTCGTGCCCTTGAACAACAACTCGCCGCTCAGATGGCTGAACTGGAAACGCTAAAAAACGACTCAGGTTTGCAGCGTGAAATTGAGTTTGAAACCAAACTGCGCAATCTCTTGGGTGATTACAGCTTCAGTCTCCGTGACGTAGTCAACATCCTAGATCCGCAGGCTGGCAAAGGCCGGAAAGGTGCTCCTGTAGTGCCTGAGAAGGCGACTCGCAGGGCGCGCTCGGTGAAGGTTTACAAGAATCCTCACAACGGTGAAGTCGTTGAGACCAAGGGTGGGAATCACAAGACGTTGAAGGCATGGAAGGCAGAGCACGGCGCTGATGAGGTTGAGTCTTGGTTGACCAAGTGATCTGCTGAGCTAACGTTGAGAGCCGCCCTAACGGCGGCTTTTTTGAGTCCGATGGGGTGAGTACATCTTCATCTGGAACCAGCTCAACGGATTTTCAGAATGCAACTGACACCAGTCCTGCAAGCCTCATTCGCATTTCGCACTGGCTTCCAAGTCTCGTTGCAGGAACAGGGAGAGCTGGAAAATAGATGTGCAAAACTAGGCCTCCCTCGTGACACGAAACCCTTTGGGGCAAGGTTTTTAGGCGTAAAAAAGTGAAAATAAATGTGCAGAGTTGGTGTTGGTGACCGCTGTAATTACCATTCAGGCAATCAGCCTCGTCAGCAGCAACTCAATCTGAGTGCCTGCATACCTCGCCTTCAGCTCTTTGAGCTTGCCTGCTCGCCGGTCTCCCGTCACGAGGCTGAGGCCGTGGAGAGCATTGATGAGTTCTTGGTGCTCGGTGATTTCCTGCTCCAATGCCACCCAGGCCGTGGAGGCACGCTGAGCTATCTCGTGACTCTGCTTACTCAAGCGCTGCGATTCAATCAGCTTATTCGCGTGCGTCGTTGCTTTCAGCTCACCCGTGCTTTGCTCAAGCTTGCCCAATAGCTCGGTAACCACCGCTGCCTGATCAAGAGATACTGATCGCCCATCTACGTAAATCGTGTCGTCCTGAGGGCAATAGATCGCCAGAGGCCCGTCTCCGCCGCCCGTGCAGTCCAGCGCAAGCACATTCCCCAAGCGTAGAGGGTTTGGTACCCAGGTATGTCCCGTGCACACTCTCCAGACCCCTGAAATACCTTGGCGGTGATGCTTCTTGACTCGCTCGCGTCCCCAAAGGGCAACCTCCTCAACCTGCGGATTTTCGATGTCCTGCACGAACTCAGGCCAAGTAGTCCCGCTGGGTACATCGGCGTGAACAACACCTACCAGTCCCCGGGGGGATTCGATCTCGATTATTGTGGGGAGACTCTCAAGCTTGGCGATGATCATAGCCTTGGATTCGTCCTGAATCGTCTGCCACCACCGTGCGCCATTGTTGGAGTAGGGGAAGTCGGGATTCGTACGGTAGGCGTCGACGAGCATCAGCTCGTGATTACCTTTCACTGTGAAAAACCAGGGCTCACCCAACAGCTTGAGGCCATCCATGACGCCCGGCCCTCGATCAATGAGGTCGCCCACGCCGATGAGTCGATCTGTGGAGCTGTCGAAGCCAAGCTTGTGCAAAGCGCGGTGCAGCTCGATAGTTTTGAAGTGAATGTCGCCAACAATGAAGTCACGTCCAGCGTCGTTCTTCGGCAGTCTCAGCACTCTCTGATTCATGTCGGCAGTACTCTCAAGCAGTGCGTCACCCACCAGGTAACGGAAACTGTATTGTCTGACTTCCGGCGACCAGTTCCAATCAAAAGAGAGGTGGGGAGCGTGGAAATGCTTCAGTGGTTTGTTGACTTCGAAGCTTCCGGTATCGCACCGGATAGCTATCCCATCGAGATTGCGGTGGTGTCAGCCGACGCGGAGTATCAGTCGCTAATACGCCCGGCTCGATACTGGACGCACTGGTCGTTCGACGCTCAGGACATGCATCAAATTTCTAGGGATCACCTGCTAGCGGATGGCCTCGATCCAGGCAGGGTCGCAACGGAACTGAACAAGCTTTTTAACGGTGCCAGGCTCTACTCGGACTCACCTCAAGATGTCTTTTGGCTCGATATCCTTTATGAAGCTGCAGGTCTGGAGCCCACGTTTCAGCTACTGCCGTTGGAGAGCTTTGTCGGACGTATCATCGCCGATCAGATCTATCGAGCGCTCCCGCCGAGGCGCCAGCATAGAGCTTTGCCAGACGCTAGAGAGCTCATGTCGGCTGCCCTTGCTTACATGAACAAGTAAAGGTTGGTTGACCGGCTGCTGAACGGGCATTGCGAGGCAAAGGGAGGAGTCATGAAGACGCACAGACTTACCATCAAAGATATTCAGGTGAATGTTTCAATCTGCGGTCAAGGCTCGCCGTTGCTCTTGCTCAACGGCCTAGGTGGTTTGATCCGTACCTTCGATGCCCTGCGCGATGGACTGGCGGACTACACCACGATCACGTTGGACGTGCCCGGGGTTGGCGACTCGCAAATGCCTCATTGGCCGATGCGTTTACCGCGCCATGCCGATATGATCGCCGAGATGCTCAAGCAACTGGGGTTCGAGCAGGTCGACGTATTCGGCGTCAGTTGGGGCGGTGCGCTTGCGCAAGAATTCGCCCTGCGTCACCCGAAGATGGTACGCCGCTTGATCCTCGCGGCGACGTCAGCCGGCCCGATAGTGCTGGTGAAGCCTGCAGACATCCTTGATTTCTTTGGGAAAGGGAAAGGCCTTACATCGCGCGAGAAGGAGGGCTCGCGTAATTCGATACAAGCCTTGCTGCGTTTCGGTGTGGTGAAAGGCATGCTCACCGCTAATCCACGGACTTATTACCATCAGCTGAGCGCCTTGGTCGGCTGGACGAGCTTGCTGCGGCTCTTCCGTCTGCGCAATCGCACGTTGATCCTCACCGGCGACCGTGACACCTTAGTAAGGATCTACAACGCTCAAATACTGCGCCGCACCATCCGCCGTGCCGAATTGCACGTTCTGAAGGGTGAGGGGCATTTTTTCGTGGTCACGAGCGCCAAGCGAACCGCCGAACTAATCCGCAAATTTCTCTCCCAGCAGCACGATGATGGAGAGTCCCCGCCGATGACCGAGATCGGCAGGTCAAGGGCACGCCAGCTCTAATCTAAGAGTGGATCGCCATTTGCTGCTCCCTACGCTGTCGGCATTTCTGGCAGTTCCATATTTAGGTTGGACGAAGGTTACTCTGAAACCGGCAGCCTGATCGGACGGCTGCATGAATCTGACGCCCTGACGATGTCGCAGGGCTTCAGTCTAAGGACTCGCGTACTCGCGCTTGCAGAATGGCCGCATTGTAATTACCGACCACATACCACCTGTCGTCAGTCAGAGCATCTCCCTTGAACGAGGCTGATCAGCCAACAGTCACTGCTTTGAACCCGCACTAGATCAGAGCGCGAAGCGCCAGCGGGTGAGGTGTGCCTATCCCGTGATGTGCTCTCTGACCTGGT
>Ga0160447_100675_pt1 | contig 14912 bp, 12 predicted proteins | sample HID1973K_E1MG_FD_108222 | JGI IMG/M metagenome (GOLD analysis project Ga0160447, IMG submission 108222) | Enriched mosquito-associated microbial communities from UW Madison campus, WI, USA - HID1973K_E1 MG | ecosystem: Host-associated > Arthropoda: Insects > Digestive system > Unclassified ...
AACGCGTGGCCTGTTCTTGCGTCATGTGCGATTGAATCCTCTGCGAGCGGTTGTACAAACACTAGCCAAAAATCATTCATCAATGATGACAGCAGGGTGTAATGCCCCATCGCCATCTATTCAATCGAACTCTTTCAGTACGCCGATGCTCATAACAGCAACGGGCCAATGACGGCCTTTCTGTGGAGTGACCGGTTATGTACAAGCAATCTCTGGCAGTAGTGTTTGCAATGGCCGCGCTGGCCGGATGTACATCGACAACCCTGCAAAACCCCGTGGACTACGCGACCTATCGCAACGAACCGCTGGTCAAGCAGGTAGAGAACGGCATGACCGAACAGCAAGTGCTGACCATCGGCGGCGAACCTTCCACCCGAATGCACCGCAAGGTTCACACGGGTACGTGTAACAACTACATCCTCAACAAGGATGGCCATCAGCAGGCGTATTACGTGACGTTCGGCGCCAACGACCGCGTAGACAGCAAGGGCTTCATGACTTGCGAACAGCGTGAGGCGAATGAAAAAGCGGGATGATCAGCCGCTGATGCTCCAACTGTAGGAGCGCGCTTGCCCGCGACGGCCCACGCAAAGAAGGTTGGTTAATCCGCCACATCCAGGTCGTGACGGCAATTTTTCGCGGGCAAGCGCGCTCCTACGGGGAAACTGCGTTGCCGCCCGAAAAACAAATAAAACTTTTCCCGGCGCCCAAGACTCACACCTTAAGACCCGATCTCGCCAGACGTCTGCCAGCGGCATGAGCGGACGAATTTAGAGTGAGACGGCATAAACCGGATCAGCCCTGGAGATGAATCATGAGCAATGTGCACCAATTATCCGATGTCAGTTCCCTTCGCGAACGCGCGCGTCAGCACGTCGAAAACGGCGCGGTGACTGAGGGCTATGACGCCGACCGTGAAACCATCCTGCGCCTGCTCAACGAATCACTGGCGACCGAATGGGTCTGCGTGCTGCGTTACAAACGTCATTACTACATGGCCAAAGGCGTAAAAGCCCAGGTTGCAGCGGCAGAATTTCTGGAGCATGCCACTCAGGAAGCGGAACACGCCGACATGCTGGCCGAGCGCATCGTGCAGCTGGGTGGAGAGCCGGAACTGAACCCTGACCTGCTCTCGAAGAATTCCCACGCGCAGTACGTGGCGGGCAATACGCTGAAAGAGATGGTGACCGAAGACCTGATCGCCGAGCGCATCGCCATCGACAGCTATCGCGAGATCATTCAGTACATCGGCGACAAAGACCCAACCACGCGCCGGATCTTCGAAGACATTCTCGCCCAGGAAGAAGAACACGCCGACGACATGGCGGATATTCTCGACGGGCTGTGATTCGACCCTAAATGAAAAAGCCAGGACCTCCGTCCTGGCTTTTTTGTGGGCGTTTGATCGCGTAACGCTTCGATTACTGCACAGTCTTCGGCGCCTTGCCCGCACGCATCTGCTCAAGCAACGGCGCGCATTGGTTCGGCTCGCCACCACTGGGCGCAACCAACGCCAACAGACCTGCCGCAGGCCCTACCGCAGCCCCCAGCAACACCATTCCGGCACCACGCAACAGCAACGGTCCGGATTGCACACCAGCGCTCGGCTTGACGAACGGACCGCGTACATACAGCGGCGAGCGCAAGGAAAACACGCGAAAGCCCTTGGATTCAGGCGTGATCTTCAGATCGAGCTGCTCGGCCTTCATATTGGCCGTGCCATCGATGTAGATGATCGCGTTCTCGGTATCGAAGACGAACAACTTGGTCGTCGCCAAGCCGTCCTTGATACCGAAATCGGAAGCTGCGCAATTGATCTTCACGTTCTTGTCGCCAAACAGCGTACCCACCACGTAGTTACCGACGTTCAGCCCGGCGATCTCCATCAGGTCCCGACTGATCGCCCCGTCATTGACCAGCATCTTCAACTCGCCATTGGCAGTGCCCAGCAACGCCGCCACCGAATTGCCCTTGCCGCTGATATCAGCATCGCCGTTCAACTCCCCGAAACTGGTTTTCATCGGTTCGAAGGTCGGGAACAACTGCTTGAGTTTGAAATTGCGGGCCGTCAGTTTCGCACGGCCTTCCAAAGGTTGAGTGTGGCCGTTGAGTTTGATATCGGCATCCAGCTTGCCGCCTGCCACGCCAAAACGAAGGGGCTCCATGCTCAGTTGACCATCGTTGAGCACCACATGGGTGTACAAATCAGTGAAAGGCAACTCAGCACTCTGGACGATTTTCTTGCCAGTGAACTCGACGTCGGCGTCCATCGCACTCCAGCGATCAGTCTTGAACTCCTCGACCGGCAGCACTTTATCCGCAGGCTGCTTACTCTCACCGCCCCGGCTTTTCTGCTCGGCATTGGAATCAGCACCGATCAAAGGCTTGAGGTCGGCCATCAGCAACTGGTTCGAAACAAGGGCGCCGGTCAGCTTGGGCCGGGGCTGACTGGCAACAAAGCTCAAATCGCCGTGAATGTCGCTACTGCCGATCTTGCCGTTGAAGCCTTTGTACTCAAACGCTGCACCCGCTGGCTCATGCAGCTTTGCAATCAGGCGGCCATCGGTGGAGTACGGCGGCGAATCCGGCAAGGTCACGCCGGTCAGAGGATAAAGATTACCCAGACTGTCGCCGGACAGCTTCAGGCGCAGGTCCAATTCGCCCAGGTTCTGCGGGTCGGTGACGGTGCCTGCGACGGCGACCCGCGTATTTCCTGCGCTGACATCCGCCTGAACCGGGAATGGCATCGCGGCGTCCTTCAGCGCCAACAGACCGCCAACCTTGCCGCTCCCATTGAGCTTCTGGCCGTGATACTGCCCCTTGGCGGTAAAGCCGAAGGCGTAGTCCTGTGCTGAAGCGCCCTTGTCTGAGACCTTCTTTGCTTCGCCGCTGCCGACGATATCGCTGAAAGGAATCGGCTTGCCCAGCGGATCGACGACCACATCGACCGAGGTGTTGAGCATCTGATCGTTGTAGCTGACCAGGCCTTTGTCGAAACCGATGGAGCCGATGTCTACGACCCAGCTGGAGGGCTGGGCATTCGGATCACTTTTGGGCAGATCAAACACCCAATTCGCGCGCCCATCCGCCAGACGTTCGATTTTGGCGTTCGGCTCGGTGAGGTCGATACGCGGAATCACCACGCGCTGGGCCAGCAGCGGCAGGGGTGCAAGGCGCATATCAACGCGCTTGAGGGTCACCATTTGAGGGGTTTTCGACCATTCAGGATTACCGAGCGAAATGTCTTCAGCAGACATGTGCGGCCACGGTACCCAAGCGCGCCAGCCGCCCTCGTCGGCTTCGCGATGCCATTCCACCGCCAGGTTACCGTTGATGGCGAACGGTCGATGCAGCTCGGCCGAGACCTTTTCATTGATGGTCGGCTTGAGCCGGTTCCAGTCGAAAGTGGCGATCACGATGATCAGGACAGCCAGCAACAGCAGCAGGATGCCAACTGTCCAGGCGAAAATCTTACGGCCTCGCGTCATTGCGTTTTCTCCCCAAATACCGACGCGCCATCCCGGGCGCGTCTCATACGTCATAGCCCTTCGACTGACAAAAGCCCTGTGGGTTTGATGAAATCCGGAAAAACCTTGATTCGTAACTGTCCCGCTCGCTGGCGGGGGCGTATTTGAAACTGCAGCTGCCGGCAAGCCGGACTGCGACAAAGTTCCGCGCGGGGCCTTACAGGTGGGACAAATACAGCAGATCCAGAGTCGTCATTGACGCTAAAAGCCGCGGCCAACAAGGCTTTGCTGCCTGAATCAATTTTGTCGATGGTCAACATCACCCCTTTAAACTTCTTTATATACGCGGCGCCAGTAAAATTGCCCCATGTTCACTTACCCGCCCTTTCGAGAGGCACTGTCCATGAAACGCCAAATGATCGCCCTAACCCTTTCCCTCCTTGCCTCGAGCGCATTCGCGATGCCTGCCAGCGAACAACCGATGCTCGGCGAAGTGAAAGCGGCCCAGCAAGTCGGTCTGCCTACCTTGGCGCAGGACGGTCCGGATCGCCTGATCAATCAGTACCAGCGCGTAGCTGCCGATGAAAACTGCAACAGCCTGGCGCACCGCTACCAGCGCGTGGCAGACAGCGGCCCTGACCGCCTGGTGCAGCAATATCAACGCGTTTCCTGAATCGCTGACTGCATCGAATCAGCCCGGCCCTATCGCCGGGCTTTTTCATGCCGCAAAGAAACCCGGTTCGACGCAGCGCAAACGCATTTGTTAGAGTGCTGCCCATTCTTTCCTCAGATATCGCCTACTGCATGCTGCCCCGCGCCGAACAGAAACAGCAGACCCGCCACGCCCTGCTCGATGCAGCACGAGGGTTGATGGAGAGTGGGCGGGGCTTCGGCAGCCTGAGCCTCAGGGAAGTCGCCAAGACCGCCGGGATCGTCCCCACAGGTTTCTACCGACATTTCGACGACATGGACCACCTGGGCCTGGCACTGGTGAGCGAAGTCGGGCAGACCTTCCGCGAGACCATCCGCCTGGTGCGGCACAACGAGAACATCAACAGCGGCATCATCGATGCGTCGGTGCGGATCTTCCTCGACGTGGTCGCGGCCAATCGCTCGCAGTTTCTGTTCCTGGCGCGTGAGCAATATGGCGGCTCCCTGAAGGTGCGCCAGGCGTTGGGTGCGCTGCGCGAGGCAATCATCGCCGACCTTGCGACGGATCTGGCGTCGATGCCCAAATTCCACCATCTGAACACCGACGACCTCTCGGTCATGGCGGATCTGGTGGTCAAAAGCGTGTTCGCCATGTTGCCCGAGTTGATCGACCCCCCTTCGTTGACGCTGGCCGAGCACCTGACGCCAAGGGCGAAGATCACCCAGCAATTGCGCTTCATCTTCATCGGCGCCAAGCGCTGGCAGGGTTTGGGCAGTACTGAGTGATCCGTTGCACAAGACCACCGAGCGCACTACTTTGTAGCAACCATTGACTTAGTGCACCAACAAGACCCACGACATCGCCCCACCCTTAAGCACTCTCGCACTGAAACCTCGCATTTCCTGACCATCCCGTCAGTTGGCAAGCCACTTGCTCTAACCATCGCATCGCACACTGCCGGAAGTTTCCCCGATGCTGGTGATTCATCAACGAATCGAACCCCAAAATGAATGGGCCGCCGAGCTCCATCTGAATTTCGAGGCCCGCAGCAAGAGCCGCCTGCGCTGTTTCAGTGCCGAAGGCGAGGACGTCGGCCTGTTCCTGGAACGCGGCCAGCAGCCACTGCGTGACGGCGAGTTCCTCAAGGCAGAAGACGGTCGCGTGGTCAAAGTCTGCGCGCGCCCCGAGCAGCTCATGCATGTCACCTGCAGCAGCGCGTTCGAGCTGACCCGCGCCGCCTATCACCTGGGCAACCGTCATGTCGCACTGCAAGTCGGCGATGGCTGGCTGCGCCTGCTGGACGACTACGTGCTCAAAGCCATGCTCGATCAATTGGGCGCAACCACCGAATCCATCGAAGCACCGTTCCAACCCGAACATGGCGCCTATGGCGGTGGCCATCATCATTCGCGCGCCGGTGAGGAAGACTTTAACTACGCCCCGCGTATCCACCAGTTCGGCGTGCGCAAATGAACAAGGCCTGGGCGCTGTTGCGTCTGGCAAGCCCCCAACTGCCGATTGGCGGCTATAGCTACTCGCAGGGGCTGGAGATGGCCGTCGAGCGGTCCATTGTCACGGACCCCGCCAGTGCCGGCCGCTGGATCAGCGATCAATTGCTGCTCAACCTCGCTCGCTTCGAAGCGCCGCTGCTGCTCGCCCATTGCACCGCTGCCGCGCGAGAAGACTGGGCCAGCTTGCTGCAACTGAGCGAAGAACATCGCGCCAGCCGGGAAACCCGCGAGCTGCATCTGGAAAGCCGGCAGATGGGCTATTCACTGCAACAACTGCTCAACGGCCTGCCGGAACTTGATCAGCCTGCGCGGGATTTCCTGCAACAAATCGGCGAACCGCATCTGGCGCTCGGCTGGGCACTGGCCGCGCGCGCCTGGCAGATCACTGCGCAGGACGCCCTTGCCGCGTGGCTATGGAGCTGGCTGGAAAACCAGTTGGCCGTGCTGATGAAAACCCTGCCGCTGGGCCAACAAGCTGCGCAGCGCCTGACCAGCGAGCTACTGCCGCTGTTGCAGAACGCTCAACGACATGCAACTGAAGTCGACCCGGAGCACATCGGCAGCGCCGCATTTGGCCTTTCGCTGGCGAGCATGGCCCACGAGCGCCAGTACAGCCGGCTGTTTCGATCCTGACTGCTTTAACGGCATCACCCAGAACCGCACAAGAAGATTAACGGAGAGCATTTGATGAACAGCCAACCTTTGCGCGTCGGCATCGGCGGTCCGGTCGGATCCGGCAAGACCGCCCTGACCCTCGCCCTGTGCCTGGCGCTGCGCGAGCGCTACAACCTCGCCGTAGTGACCAACGATATCTACACCCGTGAAGACGCCGACTTTCTGGTGCGCAATGAGGCTCTGGCCCCGGAGCGCATCATCGGCGTGGAAACCGGCGGCTGCCCGCACACGGCAATTCGCGAAGACGCCTCGATCAACCTGGAGGCCGTAGACCAGTTGAACCGCCGCTTCGAGGGTCTGGACCTGATCATCGTCGAGTCCGGCGGCGACAACCTGTCGGCAACCTTCAGCCCGGAGCTGTCGGACCTGACCATCTACGTGATTGATGTATCGGCTGGCGACAAGCTGCCGCGCAAAGGTGGCCCGGGCATCTGCAAATCCGATCTGCTGGTGATCAACAAGATCGACCTGGCGCCACTGGTGGGCGCATCGTTGGAAATGATGGATCGCGACACCAAGAAGATGCGTGGCGACAAGCCGTTCGTGTTCAGCAACCAGAAAACCGGCCATGGCCTCGAGGACATCATCGCCTTCATCGAGCGCCAGGGACTGCTGACCGCTGCCTGATTTCATTCACTCAAGGAAAATCATTGATGAATCGCAAAACCTTCACCGGCAAAAAAATGCTCGGCGCACTCATGCTGTTGCTGGCTCCGGCCCTGGCCTTCGCTCACCCCGGTCATGATGAAAGCGGTCTTGTGGCGGGTATCAGCCATCCCCTGGGCGGGATCGATCACTTGCTGGCCATGGTTGCCGTGGGTTTGTGGGCTGCACAGCAGAAAGGCGCCGCACGTTGGGCACTGCCTTGCACCTTCGTCGGCACCATGCTGATTGGCGGCTTGCTGGGCTTTGAGGGTCTGGAACTGCCGGCGCTGGAAAGCGGGATCGCGGCTTCTGTCTTCGCGCTCGGCCTGGCGGTGGCGCTGGCTGTGCGTCCGCCGCTGTTCATGGCAGTGGCCGCGACAGCGTTGTTCGCGATGTTCCACGGCGTGGCTCATGGTCTTGAGCTGCCAGAGATGTCCAGCCCGTGGGGCTACGCGCTGGGCTTCGTCGGGGCGACGGCTGCGCTGCATGCGGCGGGATATGCGGCAGTGCGCTATCTGCCTTCGGCAGCTGCACCTGTCGTACGCGTCGCCGGAGCCTTGTCGGCTGCAACGGGCGTGTGGCTGTTCGCGGGCTAAACCCTGGAGCAGAGCCGAGGGGACGAATCAATTCGCCCCTCGGGAATCGCAGCTCGATTACTTTTTCGCAGCCGCTTTGGCACTGCGCTGACGCATGGCCTCGAACAGGCAAACGCCGGTCGCCACCGAAACGTTGAGGCTGCTGACACTGCCCGCCATTGGCAGACGCACCAGATAATCGCAGTGTTCACGGGTCAGACGGCGCATGCCCTTGCCTTCGGCACCCATGATCATGATGGTCGGGCCGGTCAGATCCTGTTGATACAGTTCCTGCTCCGCCTCGCCCGCCGTACCAACCACCCACAGGCCACGCTGCTGGAGTTTTTCCAGCGTACGGGCCAGGTTGGTCACAGCCACCAGCGGAATCACCTCAGCGGCGCCACAGGCGACCTTGCGGACGGTTGGCGTCAATGTCGCCGACTTGTCCTTGGGCACAATCACCGCCAAGGCACCCGCCGCATCGGCCGTGCGCAGACATGCGCCGAGATTGTGTGGATCGGTCACCCCATCGAGCACCAGAATCAGCGGCGCGCCCTCGGTACGATCCAGCAACTCGTCGAGCATTGCCTCGCCCCAGACCTGACTCGGACTGACGTCCGCCACCACGCCTTGATGCACGCCCTCAACCCAGGCATCCATCTCACGACGCTCCGCCTGACCGACAGACACACGGTTCTGTGCGGCCAGATCGATCAGCACCTGAACCCGCGGGTCGCTACGACCTTCGGCCAGCCAGATCTGCTTGACCCGCTTGGGGTGATGACGCAACAACGCTTCCACCGCGTGAACGCCGTAGATCTTTTCCAACGAACTCATGACTTGGCCTTAGGTTTACGCGACCCACCGCTCTTGGCAGCAGGGGCCGAGCCCGACTTTGGCGGGCCCTTACGGTGTCTGGTCGGTTTGGCGGACTTGCCATCCGGAGCGGAATCACTCCTTGACGGCTTTCCCGACGATGCCTTGCTACCGCCCTTCGCTTCTGCCAACAAGGCTTTTTTCATCTCGCGACTTTTGCGAACTTCAGCGTTTTTCGCTGCGGCATCGCTTGGACGATATGCCTCGACGACCGGCTCCTTGCTTGCACTGCGACGACTGGGTCGTGAGGCCTTAGCCTTTTCCTTTTCTTTTTCGACCGGAGCAGGTGCAGGCTCAGCAGAGCGGCGCTTGCGGCCAACCGGGGCGCTGGTGGTCTTTTCCGACATTTCGAAGTCGATCTTGCGCTCGTCGAGATCGACGCGCATGACGCGGACTTCAACCGTGTCGCCCAGACGGAAGCTGCGACCGGTGCGCTCACCCGCCAAGCGGTGGTGGACCGGATCGAAGTGGTAGTAGTCGCCCGGCAGCGCGGTGACGTGGACCAGGCCCTCGACGTAGATATCGGTCAGTTCGACGAACAGTCCGAAACCGGTCACCGCCGTGATCACGCCAGGGAACGATTCGCCAACGCGATCCTTCATGAACTCGCACTTGAGCCAGTTCACAACGTCACGGGTCGCTTCATCGGCGCGGCGCTCACTCATGGAGCACTGCTCGCCCAGCTGCTCCAGTATCGCCTCGTCGTACGGGTAGATGCGTGCCTTGGGAATCGAGGCAGCACCGGCCCGGCGAACGTGCGGTGTGTCCTGCTTGGAGCGGATCACGCTGCGAATTGCACGGTGAGTCAACAAGTCGGGATAGCGACGGATCGGCGAGGTGAAGTGGGTGTACGCTTCGTAGTTCAGACCGAAGTGACCGTTGTTGTCGGAGCTGTAAACCGCCTGGCTCAGCGAGCGCAGCATGACGGTCTGGATCAGGTGGTAATCCGGACGATCCTTGATGGTCTCCAGCAGCGCCTGATAATCCTTGGGCGTTGGACCGTCTTTACCTTTGTGCAGGGACAGCCCCAGCTCACCCAGGAACGCGCGGAGTTTTTCCAGGCGCTCAGGCGGCGGGCCATCGTGCACGCGGTACAGCGCAGGGATTTCGTGTTTCTTGAGGAATTCGGCAGTGGCCACGTTGGCCGCCAGCATGCACTCTTCGATCAGCTTGTGAGCATCGTTGCGCGTGGTCGGGCGGATTTCCGCGATCTTGCGCTCGGAGCCGAAGATGATCCGGGTTTCCTGGGTTTCGAAATCGATCGCGCCACGGGTATGCCGCGCCCCCAGCAAGACCTTGTACAGCGCATACAGCTGCTTGAGATCCGGGACCACTTCACTGTACTCACCACGAAGCTGTTTGGCCTCGGCGGTTTTCGGGTGTTCCAGAATCGAGCTGACCTTGTTGTAGGTCAGACGCGCATGGGAGTGGATCACCGCTTCGTAGAACACGTAGTCGGTCATCTCGCCAGTCTTGGAGATGGTCATCTCGCAGACCATCGCCAGACGATCAACCAGCGGGTTCAGCGAGCAAAGCCCGTTGGACAGTTGCTCAGGCAGCATCGGAACGACGCGCTCGGGGAAGTACACAGAGTTGCCGCGCACTTGAGATTCGGCATCCAGCGCAGAGCCGATCTTCACGTAGCTGGACACGTCGGCAATCGCCACGTAGAGCTTCCAGCCACCGGAGAACAGGCGCAGCTTGCCCGGTTTGGCTTCGCAGTAGACAGCATCGTCAAAGTCACGAGCGTCTTCGCCGTCGATGGTGACGAACGGCAAGTGACGCAGATCGACGCGATGCTCCTTGTCTTTCTCTTCGACTTCCGGCTTGAGCTTGGCAGCTTCCTTGAGCACGGCTTCTGGCCAGACGTGCGGAATGTCGTACGTGCGCAGTGCGACGTCGATTTCCATCCCCGGCGCCATGTAATTGCCCACAACCTCGACCACGTCGCCTTGCGGCTGGAAACGCGGCGTCGGCCAGTGGGTGATTTTCACCTCGACGAATTGCCCGATCTTCGCGTCGGCATTACGGCCAGGGGTGACCAGCACTTCCTGCTGGATCTTGGGGTTGTCCGGAACGACGAAGCCGATGCCGCTCTCTTCGAAATAGCGACCGACCACCGTTTCATGAGCGCGGGAAACGACTTCGACGATAACGCCTTCGCGACGACCGCGACGATCCAGACCGGAAACACGCGCCAGCGCGCGGTCGCCGTCGAACACCAGACGCATCTGCGCCGGGCTCATGAACAGGTCATCAGAGCCGTCGTCAGGCACCAGGAAGCCAAAACCGTCACGGTGACCGCTGATGCGACCCAGGATCAGGTCCAGCTTGTCCACAGGGGCGTAGGTGCCGCGGCGGGTATAAATCAGTTGCGCATCGCGCTCCATGGCGCGCAGACGCCGACGAAGAGCCTCAATCTGATCTTCAGTCGTCAGACCAAACTCTTCCACCAACTGCTCACGAGCAGCGGGAGAGCCGCGGTCGGAGAGGTGCGCCAGGATCAGCTCACGGCTGGGGATGGGGTTTTCGTATTTTTCCGCTTCACGAGCGGCCTCGGGATCGAGGGACTGCCAATCGGCCATTAGAATGAGTTCACCTTATCTATATGCAATTAGTTTGGCATATACCAGATTGAAACGCGAAGACAGCGTTTGCTGAGACTTTTCGCTATTTCAAAAAATTTTCACCAAGGGGGGTTTACAGCCCCGTTTCTCATCCGTAAGATGCGCCCCACAACGACGGCACACGCCACGTTGTAGTTGAAATCAAGCGACTTTTTGAACAATTAGTCGAATGAAATCAACGAATTGCCCAGATGGTGAAATTGGTAGACACGCCAGCTTCAGGTGCTGGTGACCTTACGGTCGTGGAAGTTCGAGTCTTCTTCTGGGCACCAATTCAACGAAACCGAGCCTAGTGCTCGGTTTTGTGCTTTTCAGGGTCTGCAAATTCTGCGAATCGCAAACAGCCTTGAGCGTAGATCACTTCCTCGCCTCCATCGAATTTCTGCAACCCTTTCATCACGCTGAAGATTTTTGATCTTCCCGCTTACAAATTCGCAAATTTGTGTTGCATTGAAATGAAAAATCTAATTAAATCAGCGCCATGCCCAGGTGGTGAAATTGGTAGACACGCCAGCTTCAGGTGCTGGTGACCTTACGGTCGTGGAAGTTCGAGTCTTCTCCTGGGCACCAAACAAAACAAAACCGAGCCACGTGCTCGGTTTTGTGCTTTTCGGGGTTTGTACATTTCCCCCTCCGCAGCACTCCGGCCTGCCAGCCGCAGCGGCGTTGAAAACGCTACCGCCGGCAAACCGGATGCTAAGGAAATGCGCATCAAACGGGCAACTCAATCACGCACGAAACTGCCCCAAGCTTGCCTTCAACTGCGCCGCGAGCTTATCCAGCGTCTTGCCGCTCGCCGTGGTCTCAACCACTGCCTGCGCCGCCTTCTCCGCTTGAGCGTGAATCACCTCCACTCGCCCCCTGACAGCTTGCGCGCCCTGAGCCTGATGCTCGGCCGCCCTGGTTGCCAGCCCAATGGCCGCATGAACCTGTTCGACCGACGCTTGGACTGTCTGCTGGAGGCGCGCACTGTCACGCAATACGGCCAGGCCCTCTTTAGCCTGACGCCCCGCTGCGCCAATCGTCGCGACGGCTTCTTTCGCGCCGGATTGCAGCTTGGCGATGTGTTCCTGAATATCGCCGGTCGAACTTTGCGTCTTGCTGGCCAGCGCGCGCACCTCGTCGGCGACGACGGCAAAACCGCGCCCGGTTTCACCTGCGCGTGCGGCTTCAATTGCAGCATTGAGCGCCAGAAGATTCGTCTGTTCGGCGATGCCGTGAATAACCTCCAGCACCACTTCGATCTGTTCGCTTTGCTGCGCCAACCGCTCGATGACCTTCGCACCGTTCTCAACCTGACCGGCCAGCGCTTCGATCAGATTGCCGACCTGATTCGACGTCCGGGTGTTTTCATCAGTGGCCTGACGTATATCGACGACCTGCCGCAACGCCGCCTGCATCGCCTGGCTCTCGGCCTGTGCCTCGTCCGCCATCTGCGATAGCGCCTGGAGACTGGCTGCGACCTCATCGCGCTGCAGCTCGGCAGCGGCGTCAGCCCCCGCATTACGCTTGCTCATCGCTCCGATTTCCACACCCGTCTGCTGCGCCACGTCTCCCGCCTCGCGAACGATAGGCTGCAATTTGTCGACGAAACGGTTTACCGCCGCAGCCATGTCGCCGATTTCATCATTGCTGTTGAGTTTCACGCGCTTGGTCAAATCACCTTCACCCGCTGCGAGATCGTCCAACGCGCGATTGAGCAACTGCAGACGCAACACGACGCGACGCCCCAGAACGACCGCCAACGCCAGCAACACGCCCAGACCGACCAATGCCAACCCGACGCCGATTCTCCAGCGCAGCGTTGCCGCCGCCTCCTGAACGGTGGAGCTGGTGTTGGTTGCCATCGCAGAAGCGGCCGCTTGTGCGGTCTGCAAGCGGGCGCGCAAAGCACCTGAGCTCTCAGCCGCTGCACCACCAAGACTCTCCGACACCAACTGCTCACCACTGCCAATTAACGCCGTGAAACGCTTGTCCAGCGCCGTCAGGTTTTCTTCGACGGTGGCAGTCGAGACCCCCATGCGCACCTTGCCGATCTCGACACCGTTAGGGCTGATCGACGCTTCGACGTAATAAACCGAAGGGTCTTTCTGCGCGGCGTTGAGCACCTTATCCATCGCCCGCTCGCCCTCGCCTTTGGCCAGCAGCGACTTGATCGACTCGTTGTCGCGATTCAAATAACGCGTCAGATGCTCGCCCTGCGCGTCGTCGTAAACCACGAACAACACATTGGGATTACGCTGGGCACGTCGAGCGAATTCGGACAACGTCGGGGTATCTCCGTCCCACATCGCGCGGGGGGCTACGGCGGCTAGTAATTCCGCCATATCGGTAGCCGAGTCTTTCAGGTCTTTCTCGAGCGTCGCACGCAACTGCTTCTGCTCATCCTTCAGACGGGCTGACAGTCCGGTGCTCAGACGTTGACGGGTATTTTGCGACAGGCTATCCAGGCTGGACGTTACGTCACGACTGGCCTGCTCAAGCTCCCCCGACAAGTGTTGCGAATCTACCCCCAGCCGGGTAGCAAGATCGGCTTCGAGCGCCGTCACGGTGCTCCGCGTGAGGGCGACCGCCACTAGCACCTGCACCAAAAGAGCAATGCCAAGAGCAATGAATACAGGACGCAGCAAACGACTGCGAAGAAGCGAAAGGACGGCTGACACAGGAGACTCCCCCACAACAAACGCCATTAAAATGATGGCATCTTTTATGACGGTATTTACAGCAAGGGTCGTGCCGTTCCGATGACGCGGATCAAACAGGCAAAATAAAGGGCCGCCGAGGCGACCCTTTATTTATCTTTCAACGACTTATCAAGCGAACGGGTGACGCAAAACGATGGTCTCGTTGCGATCCGGGCCCGTCGAAATAATGTCGATCGGCGCGCCGACCAGCTCTTCCAGTCGAGCGATGTAACCACGTGCGTTGGCCGGGAGCTCTTCCAGGGTCTTGGCGCCCAGGGTCGATTCAGTCCAGCCTGGCATTTGCTCGTACACAGGCTCCAGGCCGATGTAGCTGTCGGCATCGGTCGGGGCGTCGATGACTGCGCCGTCCGCATTTTTGTAGCCAACACAGATGTTGATGGTTTCGAGGCCATCGAGCACGTCCAGCTTGGTCAGGCAGATGCCCGAGATGCTGTTGACGTCGATAGCACGACGCAGGATGACGGCGTCGAACCAACCACAGCGGCGGGCACGGCCAGTGGTAGCACCGAATTCATGGCCACGCTTGGCCAGGAAAGCACCCACATCGTCGAACAGCTCGGTCGGGAACGGACCGGAACCAACGCGAGTGGTGTAAGCCTTCGTGATACCCAGAATGTAGTCGATGAACATCGGACCCACACCGGAACCGGTGGCGATACCGCCGGCAGTGGTGTTGGAGCTGGTGACGTACGGGTAGGTCCCGTGGTCGATGTCCAGCAACGAACCCTGCGCACCTTCGAACATGATGTCTTTGCCGGCACGACGCATTTCATGCAGCGCAGCGGTGACGTCCAGCATCATCGGCTTGAGCAGTTCGGCGTATTCCATGCACTCGTCGAGCGTCTTCTGGAAGTCGATCGCGGGCTCTTTGTAGTAATTGACCAGTACGAAGTTGTGGTAATCCAGCAACTCGCCCAGCTTGGCAGCGAAACGCTCGCGGTGGAACAGATCACCAATGCGCAGGCCACGACGTGCAACCTTGTCTTCGTATGCCGGGCCGATGCCACGTCCGGTAGTTCCGATCTTGTGCTCGCCACGGGCCTTTTCACGCGCCTGGTCCAGCGCCACGTGATAGGACAGGATCAGCGGGCAGGACGGGCTGATGCGCAGACGCTCGCGCACAGGAATACCCTTCTCTTCCAGCTTGGTGATTTCACGCATGAGTGCATCAGGCGCTAC
>Ga0160447_100677_pt1 | contig 14877 bp, 9 predicted proteins | sample HID1973K_E1MG_FD_108222 | JGI IMG/M metagenome (GOLD analysis project Ga0160447, IMG submission 108222) | Enriched mosquito-associated microbial communities from UW Madison campus, WI, USA - HID1973K_E1 MG | ecosystem: Host-associated > Arthropoda: Insects > Digestive system > Unclassified ...
AAGAGCCTCACCATGATCGCGATGACGGACCCGCGGAACGACGACAAGAACCTCTGGGTCGGCTGGGATGAATACCACCGGCTGATCGAACTCCTCGCGCTGAAGGTGCACGAGTCGGGCTGGAAGTTCGACAAGATCCTGTGTCTCGCGCGCGGCGGCCTGCGCGTAGGCGATCAGCTCTCGCGCATCTATGACCTGCCGCTCGCCATTCTGGCGACGAGTTCGTACCGCGAAGCGGCGGGCACGGAGCAGGGCGATCTCGACATCGCGCAGTACATCACGATGACGCGCGGCGATCTCTCCGGCAACGTGCTGCTGGTCGACGATCTGGTCGATTCGGGCGTGACGCTCGCGCGCGTGCAGGAGCATCTGAAGGAACGTTATCCGGCGATCACGTCGGTGCGCTCGGCGGTGCTCTGGTACAAGGCGTGCTCCAAGGTCAAGCCCGACTATCACGTTCAGCATCTTGAGACGAATCCGTGGATTCATCAGCCGTTCGAGGAATGGGACACGGTGCGCCCGCACAACCTCGGCGCGTGGATCAAGCGAGGCACGCAAAACGGACGCGGGTGATTCACGAGGGCTGAACGCCACGCAGGATCGACGCCGTTCGCCTGGCACACAGCCGGGCGCAACGGCGTTTTGCTTTTGCAGCACCCGGTGAAGTAACTACAAATGGTGACGCGCAAGCCCGCCGACGCACGCGGGGCACGATGCTAAACTCTCACTCGCGTCTCTCGTGGCGTTGCAGCAACACCCGAGCAGGCGTCTTATCGTGCGACGTTGGATAGAATGGCGTTCGTTTTTTTTCCGCCCTGGACGGATATTCCGCTCATATGACTAACACGACTCACGCGCACGAGCATAAACAACCCATGTCCTCGCTTGCGCTCGCGGCCATCGGCGTCGTCTTCGGCGACATCGGCACGAGTCCTCTCTACTCATTGAAGGAAGCCTTTAGCCCATCGCATGGCATCGGCTTGTCCGAGGCGTCGATCCTCGGCGTCATCTCCCTGCTTTTCTGGGCGATCGTCATGGTGGTCGCCGTCAAGTACGTGCTGTTCGTCATGCGCGCCGACAACAATGGCGAAGGCGGCGTATTCGCGATGACCACGCTCGCGCTGCGCAGCGTGGGAGGCGGGGGCAAGGTCTCGGGCGTGCTGATGATGCTCGGCATTTTCGGCGCGTGCATGTTCTATGGCGATGCGGTCATCACGCCGGCGATGTCGGTGCTGTCGGCGGTCGAAGGCCTCGAGATCGCCGCGCCCAAGCTCACGCCCTACGTGCTGCCGATCACGATCGTGATCCTCATTGCGCTGTTCTGGATTCAGCGCCACGGCACGGCGGTGGTCGGCAGGCTGTTCGGGCCGATCATGGTCGTGTGGTTCGCGACGCTCGCGGTGCTCGGCGCCATGCATATCGTGATGGAGCCGCGCATCATCGCCGCGCTCAATCCGTATTACGCCTTTTCCTTCATGGCGCAGCACGTCGTGCAGGCGTATATCGTGCTCGGCTCGGTCGTGCTCGTGCTGACCGGGGCGGAAGCGCTGTACGCGGACATGGGCCACTTCGGTGTGAAGCCGATCCGCTACGGCTGGTATGGCTTCGTGATGCCGTCGCTGTTGCTGAACTATTTCGGGCAGGGCGCGTTGCTGATGCACTCGCCGCAGGCCATCGAGAATCCGTTCTTCCTGCTCGCGCCCGACTGGGCGTTGCTGCCGCTCGTGATTCTGTCGACGGTCGCGACGGTGATCGCATCGCAGGCGGTCATTTCCGGCGCGTATTCGCTGACGAGCCAGGCGATCCAGCTCGGCTACGTGCCGCGCATGAAGATTCTGCACACGTCGGAACTGGCGATCGGCCAGATCTATATTCCGCTCGTCAACTGGATGCTGCTTTTCATCATCCTGTGCATCGTCATCGGCTTCAAGAGTTCAGAGAATCTCGCCGCCGCGTACGGCCTCGCCGTCACCGCGACGATGCTCACGACCACCATCCTCGTGTCGGTCGTGATGGTGAATCTGTGGGGCTGGAACCGCTGGCTCGTCGGCGGGATGATCGCCGTGTTCCTGATGATCGACATCGGCTTTTTCGGCGCGAGCCTGCTCAAGATCGAGCAGGGCGGCTGGCTGCCGTTGTGTATCGGCGGGGCGCTCTTCTTCCTGCTGATGACGTGGTACAAGGGCCGCATGATCGTGAAGGATCGCACGGCCGCCGACGGTATCCCGCTGATGCCGTTCCTGCAGGGGCTGCTTGCGCATCCGCCGCATCGCGTGTCGGGTACGGCGATCTATCTCACCGGCAGCGATTCGCTCGTGCCCGTGAGTCTGCTGCACAACCTGAAGCACAACAAGGTGCTGCACGAACGCACCATCTTCATGAACTTCACGACGCGCGACATTCCCTATGTCGACGATGCGCATCGTCTCGAAGTGAAGGACATCGGCGGCGGGCTGTTCCTCACGAAGGCGGCTTACGGCTTCAACGAGACGCCCGATGTGAAGGCCGTGCTGGAGCAGATCACGCGCACGCACGCGATGACCTTCGAACTGATGGACACGTCGTTCTTCATGGCGCGCGAAACCGTCGTACCGACGGAATTGCCGGGCATGTCGGTATGGCGAGAGCGCGTGTTCGCATGGATGCACCAGAACGCGGCCAAGCCGACGGATTTCTTCAGTATTCCCGCGAATCGCGTGGTGGAACTGGGCACGAAGATCGAAATCTGACGCTTCGTTTTTTTCGTCAGCGTAAAAAAGAAAACCCCACGTCGCAAAACGTGGGGTTTTTGTTTGGCAGCTTCGCGCGTCAGCGTTTCAGTTTCGCGAACGCCGCTGCCATCGCGCCGGCCGCTTCGGGCTCGCGACGCTGGTTCGGGCGGTTATCGCGTCCGCCGCCCGCACGGCGGTCCTGCCCGCCACGCGATGGCGCGCCTGCATTGCCCGGCGTCGCAGGCGCGAGGTCGTCGTCGAGGCGCATCGTCAGTGAAATGCGCTGGCGCTTCACATCGGTTTCCAGCACTTTCACCTTGACGACCTGACCCGCCTTCACCACTTCGTGCGGGTCCTTGATGAATTTCGTCGACAACGCCGAGACGTGCACGAGGCCGTCCTGATGCACGCCGATATCGACGAACGCGCCGAACGCCGCGACGTTCGTCACGACGCCCTCCAGGATCATGCCCCGCACGAGGTCCGAAATCTTCTCGATGCCTTCCTTGAAGGTCGCCGTCTTGAACTCGGGGCGCGGATCGCGGCCGGGTTTTTCCAGTTCGGTGAGAATGTCGCGCACGGTCGGCAGGCCGAAACGTTCGTCGACGAATTCGGTCGGCGAAAGTCCCGTCAACGCTTCGCGCTTGCCGAGCACATCGCCGATATGCTTCTTGATCTTCGCGAGAATGCGCTCGACGACCGGATACGCTTCCGGGTGCACCGACGAACGATCGAGCGGATTTTCGCCGTTGTTGATGCGCAGGAAGCCCGCGGCCTGCTCGAAGGTCTTGTCGCCGAGGCGCGGTACCTTCTTCAGATGCTCGCGCGACGGGAACGGCCCGTTGGCATCGCGATACTCGACGATATTGCGCGCGAGCGTCGCGTTCAAGCCCGACACGCGCGCGAGCAGCGCGACTGACGCAGTGTTCGCATCGACGCCCACGGCGTTCACGCAATCCTCGACGGTTGCATCGAGCGAGCGCGCCAGTTCGCGCTGATTCACGTCGTGCTGATACTGGCCGACGCCGATCGCCTTCGGCTCGATTTTCACGAGTTCCGCGAGCGGGTCCTGCAGACGCCGCGCGATCGATACCGCGCCGCGCAACGAAACGTCGAGTTCCGGAAACTCCTTTGCGGCAAGCTCGGAGGCCGAATACACCGACGCGCCCGCTTCGGACACGACGATTTTCTGCAGCTTCAGCTCCGGATGCTTCGCGATGAGCTCGCTTGCGAGCTTGTCGGTTTCCCGCGACGCGGTGCCGTTGCCGATGGAGATGAGTTCGGCCTGCGTCGCCTGCGCGATACGGGCGAGCTTCGCGAGCGAGCCGTCCCAGTCGCGGCGCGGCTCGTGCGGATAGATGGTGTCGGTGGCGAGCAGCTTGCCGGTGCGATCGACGACCGCGACCTTCACGCCCGTGCGCAGACCCGGGTCGAGACCGATCACGGCCTTGGGGCCGGCCGGCGCGGCGAGCAGCAAGTCCTTCAGATTGCGCGCGAACACGTGAATCGCTTCATGCTCGGCTTGCTCGCGCAATTGCGTGAGCAGTTCCGTTTCGAGATGCGGCTGCACCTTCACGCGCCAGCACCAGCGGCATACGTCGGAGAGCCACTTGTCGGCGGCGCGGCCCCGATTGGCGATGCCGACCTTCTGCGCGATCATCGCTTCGCACGGATGCGGAATTTGCGCGTCGAGTTCCTCGCCGAGACCGAGCTTGACGCTCAGGACGCCCGCATTGCGGCCGCGAAAGAGCGCCAGCGCGCGATGCGACGGCACGGTGCGGATCGTCTCGCTGTAGTCGTAGTAGTCGCGGAACTTCTCGCCTTCCTCGCCTTGCTTGCCGTCCACCACGCTCGACATGACGAGGCCCTGACCGAACAGATGCTCGCGCAGCTTGCCGAGGACTTCCGCCGTTTCGCCGAACTGCTCGGAGAGGATGTCGCGCGCGCCGTCGAGCGCGGCTTTGGTATCGGCGACGCCTTTTTCCGCATCGACGAACTTCGCGGCTTCGGCTTGCGGATCGAGTGTGGGATCGGCGAGCAGCGCCTGGGCGAGCGGCTCGAGGCCGGCTTCGCGGGCGATCTGCGCGCGCGTGCGGCGCTTCGGCTTGTACGGCAGGTAGAGATCTTCGAGCACCTGCTTGCTGTCCGCGCCTTCGATGGCGCCGCGCAGTTCGTCGGAGAGCTTGCCTTGCTCGTCGATGCTTTGCAGGATCGTCGCACGGCGGTCTTCGAGTTCGCGCAGATAGAGCAGGCGCTCTTCGAGCGTGCGCAACTGGGTGTCGTCGAGATTGCCGGTGACTTCCTTGCGATACCGGGCGATGAACGGGACAGTCGAGCCTTCGTCCAGAAGCTGCACGGCGGCGGCGACCTGGCGCGGCTGCACGGTGAGTTCGGTGGCAATGCGCTGTACGATCTTGAGTGCTACGGTTTCCGTCATGATTCTGCGCTGTCTGCGGCTCGGCAGCGGCGAGTCCGCCCCGGGTGCGCCGATTCGCGTAGGCGAGGCGCGGCGGGCGGGCGGCCGCATGGCGAGCGGGGTTCGGACCGGGATACTGAGCGGGGCATTTTGCCATAAATGGCGGAGCGCTCCGGCGCGCGGTGATAGAATTTGGACATCGCACAGGCCTATTGCATACCTTTCTGCACCTGATTCTCTATCACGTTGCCGTTCATCCATTTGCACAACTTTCGCCTTTCAAATGTGCCTGCCGCCGCGGCTCTGGCGCTGCTGTGCGCGTCGGGCGCACTCGCGCCGCACGTCGCGCTCGCCCAATCCGCCAGGCCGATCGATTCCGGTACGTCCGTGAGCGCGCGTCCGCTTGATGGCGCGCCGTCGGCCGAACAAAGCGCCGATGACGCGCTGAAGGGCGAGTTCGCCCAGCGTCAGAAGGCGCTGGATCAGCGCACTGAGGAAAACAATTACCGCTACGGCGTGAAGCAACACGACTGCTACAGCAAGTTCTTCGTGAACCACTGTCTCGACAACGCGCGCAACGAAATGCGCGAAACGCGTCAGCAGATCCGCCAGCAACAACTCGCACTCGACGACGAGCAGCGCGCCGAACGCGCGAAGCAGCGCGACCAGCAGACGGCGCTCAAGCGGGCGCAATATGAGGCGGAAGCGCCGCAGCGCGCGGCGAACGAGCAGGCGAGCCAGAAGGCTTTCGAGGACAGGCAGCGCCAGAACGCGCTTGCCGCCGCCGAGCGCAATGCCGAAGCGCCGCAGCGCGCGGCCAATCAGGCGGCGTACGATCAAAAGCAGGCGGACTATCAGAAGAAGCTGGACGAAGCGCGCGCGCGCGGCGTGCAGGATGCGCAGGAGCGCGAGCAAAAGGCTCAGCGCTTCGACCAGAAGCAGCAGGAAGCCGCGCAGCATCGCGCGGAAGTCGAAGCGCGTCAGAAGGAAGCCGCCAGGAAGGCGCAGGAAAAGGCGCAGCAGCAGGAACAGGAGCGCCAGCAACAACTGAAACTGCAGCAGCAACAACAGCAACAGCAAGCCAAGTAGGACAGTCGGACTCGCCGCGCGAGCGCGGGCAGGCCCGAGCAAAGTGGATGAAAGGAGGCGAGCATGCAGCAGCGCTTGAGTGAATCCCCGCACGCACCCCGACAACCCGCCATGGATGCCGCCGTGCTTCGCGATCGCATCGCGCAATTGCAGGAAGAGCACCATAGCCTGGACACGCTGATCGACAAGCTATCCGGCATCGACGACCTGGAGCTGAGGCGCCTGAAAAAGCGCAAGCTCAAGGTCAAGGACACCATTCTCCTGCTGCAATTGCAGCTGGACTCGGACGCGCACTGAACGCCGCGCGCCGGCCGCGGGCTCGTGCTGGCGTCGGCGCCTCGCGTACGTGGCCGCGCCGAATCTCGCAGGATCTAGCACGCCTTGAACTCACCCACACAAAACACTGACGATGCGACCGCGCCGCTCGCGCTGACCGGCAAGCGCAGCGTCGAGCTCGACGCCATCTTCGCCGCGCAAGGACTGCTCGCGCGCGCGATCGACGGTTACCGGCCGCGCGCCTCGCAGATCGAAATGGCGCGCTCGGTCGCGGCCGCGATGGAAGCGTCGGGCCGCGCGATGCCCGAGCCCGCGATGTTCGAGGCGCAGCGCCGCCCCGCGCGCAAGCTCGGGCCGTCGGACAAGCCGTACGCGCCCGACGAGCAGCAGGCCGACGACATCGGTATCGCGACTGCGAAGGCGGCCATCGACGGCGGCGAGAACACGCTCATCGTCGAGGCGGGCACGGGCACGGGCAAGACCTACGCGTATCTCGTCCCAGCCATGCTGTGGGGCGGCAAGGTCATCGTGTCGACCGGCACCAAGCATCTGCAGGATCAGCTCTTTCAGCGCGATATCCCGACCGTGCGCGACGCGCTCGCGGTGCCGGTGTCCATCGCGATGCTGAAGGGCCGCGCCAACTATCTGTGTCACTACTACCTGGAACGCACCGCAGACAACGGCCGCCTGCCGTCGCGCCAGGACACGTCGCATCTGCAGGAAATCATCCGTTTCGCGAAGATCACCCGCACCGGCGACAAGGCCGAGCTTGCGAGCGTGCCGGAAAATTCGCCGGTCTGGCCGATGGTCACGTCCACGCGCGACAACTGTCTCGGCCAGGAATGCCCGCATTACAAGGAATGTTTCGTGATGCAGGCGCGCAAGGAAGCGCAGCAGGCCGACATCGTCGTGGTAAATCATCACCTGTTTTTCGCCGATGTGATGCTGCGCGACACCGGCATGGCCGAACTTCTGCCGACCGCGAACACCATCATCTTCGACGAAGCGCATCAGTTGCCCGAGACGGCGACGCTCTTTTTCGGCGAGACGCTCTCGACCACGCAGTTGCTCGAACTCGCGCGCGATACGGTCGCCGAAGGTCTTTCGCACGCGCGCGACGCGGCGGACTGGACCAAGCTCGGCGCGGCGCTGGAGCGCGCGGCGCGCGATCTGCGGCTCGTGTTCAAGGAAGATTCGGTGCGCCTGTCGCTCGGGCAGTTGCCTGACGGCCATCCGCTATTCGAAGCGCTCGACACGCTGGAGACGCAACTGTCGGCGCTCGCGTCCGCGGTGTCCGCGCATGCGGAGCGCGCGGAATCGCTACAGGCGCTGGTTCGTCGCGCGCGCGAGCTGCAGGACCTGCTCGCCGGATGGACCACGCCGCCGACCTCGCTCGAACGCGCCGTCGTTGGCGACGAAGAGACCGCCAGGCAAGCCGCGAAGGAAGAGCCGAACGAAATGGTGCGCTGGATCGAAGTGTTCTCGCACACGGTTCAATTGCACGAGACGCCGCTCTCGGTGGCGCCGATCTTCGCGAAACAGCGCGCGGGCGTGCCGCGCGCGTGGATCTTCACGTCGGCGACGCTTTCGGTGCGCGGCGACTTCACGCATTACGCGGCGCAGATGGGCCTCAACGCGCGCCGTTCGATGACCTTGCCGAGCCCGTTCGATTACCCGTCGCAAGGCTTGCTGTACGTGCCGCGCAATCTGCCGCAGCCTTCCTCGCCGCAATTCACCGACGCCGTGTTCGAAGCCGCGCTGCCCGTGATCGAGTCGGCGGGCGGTGGCGTGTTCGTGCTGTGCACGACGCTGCGCGCGGTAGACCGGATCGCCACGCGCCTGCGCGATGTGATCGAGCGGCGCGGCTGGGACAATCCGCTGCTCGTGCAGGGCGACGCGAGCCGCACCGAGCTGCTCGATCGTTTCCGGGCGTACGGCAACGCGATTCTCGTGGGCAGCCAGAGCTTCTGGGAAGGCGTCGACGTGCGCGGCGATGCGCTGTCGCTCGTCGTCATCGACAAGCTGCCATTCGCGCCGCCCGACGATCCGGTGCTCGCCGCGCGTCTCGACGCGCTGACGAAGAAAGGCCTGAGCCCGTTCGCGGTGCACCAGTTGCCGCAGGCGGTCATCACGCTCAAGCAGGGCGCGGGGCGTCTGATTCGCGCGGAGACGGATCGCGGTGTGCTGATGATCTGCGACACGCGGCTCGTCGACAAACCCTACGGACGGCGCATCTGGCAAAGCCTGCCGCCGTTCAAGCGCACGCGCGAACTCGACGTGGTGCGCGAATTCTTCAGCGATGCGGCGAAATGGAAGACGGAGCTGGCCGAATAAAATTCACTCGGCATCCTAAGTTTTCGTCGATACAAAAAAACGGCCGGTTGATTCAACCGGCCGTTTCTGTCTGGAAGCGCGTTACCAGATCTGATACCAGGGCTTGTCGGCGTTCGCGCGGCGCTTGCCCGTGACATACGGGCTGTCCGGGAACGTCGCGGCGAGCACGCGCTTGGTGTCGTCGGCGAGTTGCGGCTGATCGAGCTTCTCGTACGACAGCATCATGATATGCAGCGCGTCTTCCGTCGCCGGCGCGTTCTTGTACTCGCGGATCGCGAGTTGCGCACGGTTGATCGCGGCCACATACGCGCCACGGCGATAGTAATAATCGGCCGCATGGACTTCGTGCGATGCGAGCGCGTTCACGATATAGCGCATGCGCTGCGCGGCGTCGGGCGCGTACTTGCTTTGCGGATATTTGTCGACGACGACCTTGAACGCGTCATAGGACTCGCGCAGCGACTTGGGATCGCGCTCGCTCATGTCCTGACCCGAGAAGCGGCCGAAGAGGCCGAGGTCGTCGTTGAAGTGGATCATGCCCTTGAGATAGTACGCATAGGCGATCTCGGGGTGATCCGGATGGAGCTTGATGAAACGGTCGATGGCCTGGTCGGCGTTGGCGGTTTCGCTATCCTTCCAGTTGCAGTACGCGACGTTGATCTGCGCCTGCTGTGCGAAATGGCCGAACGGGTCGCGGCCTTCGAGCGCTTCGAAATACTTGGCGCACTTGCCCCAGTCGCTGCCGGATAGCGCGTCCTGTGCCTCCGTATATAATTTGTTGTTATTCCACGTTGCCGTTTCGTCGGTCTTCTCGGGCAGGCCATGACAGGCCGTTACGATGGCGACGCTCGCGGCCAGTGCCAGATACTTGATCGATTGACGCATCGAGAGATGAATGGTGTTGAAGGCTCGCATCAGTGCTTGCTATTCCTGGCTGATTCTCGCTGTTCTAGCTGTATTTCCGGCGCGGCATTCAAATCATGCCGCCGAATCTCGTTCAAATGACCCGCTCAAGTACTCGTAGTACCAAAGACCAACCTGAAGATTATAGCCCATGCGCCACCCGCGCCGACTCAGCACCCGCCGATTCGACCGGCGGCGCGGGCCGCGAGGCGCCGCGCGAGGCACGCGTGCCCGACGCACTTGCGGGCGACCGGCTCGACAAGGTGCTCGCGAAACTTTTTCCGGAGTTCTCGCGCAGCCGCCTGCAGGGCTGGATCGAGGAAGGGCGCGTGCTCGTCGACGGCGCGGGCGCGAAAGTGCGCCAGCCCGTGCCGCTCGGCGCGACGATCACGCTCGTGCCGGACCTCCTGCCGGAGCAGCTTGCGTTCGCGCCCGAGCCAGTGCCGCTGCATATCGTGTATGAGGACGACACGCTCGTCGTCGTCAACAAGCCGGCGGGCATGGTCGTGCATCCGGCCGCGGGCAACTGGAGCGGCACGCTGCTCAACGGCCTGCTGCATCGTTACGGCGATGCAGCCGCCGGGCTGCCGCGCGCGGGCATCGTGCATCGGCTGGACAAGGAAACGTCCGGACTGATGGTCGTCGCGCGCACGCTCGAGGCGCAGACCGACCTCGTGCGCCAGTTGCAGGCGCGCACGGTGAAGCGCCGCTATGTCGCGTTCGTCTGGGGCACGATGCCCGAGGACGGCACGATCGACGCGCCCATCGGCCGCGATCCGCGCGAGCGCACGCGCATGGCGGTGGTGAAGACCGCATCGGGAAAGCCCGCGCGCACGCATTTTCGGACCATCGACCGTACCACGTGGCACGGACAACCGGTCAGCGCGATCCACTGCGACCTGGAAACCGGTCGCACGCATCAGATTCGTGTGCATTGCGCGCATATCCAGCATCCGTTGCTGGGCGATCCGGTGTATGGACACGCGCGCGGCAAACGCTCCGTCAAGCCGCTGCCCAACGATTTCGCCCGTCAGGCGCTGCACGCCTGGCGGCTCGGCCTGATTCATCCGGCGACGGGCAAGGAAGTGCACTGGCGCGCGGATGTGCCCGAGGACCTCGCGGCGCTCGCGGCCGAACTCGGATTCGGGCAGGACGAGAACGTCGAATTCGATGAGGACGACGACTTCGCCGAAGCCTATGAAATGGGCGCGGACGAAGACGACTGGGACGACGAAGATGACGAGGACGACGAAGCATGACGCGCGACGCAGCCGAACTGCAACCGAATGACTGTCTGTGGCCGCAATGGCGCGTTTCGCCGCGCGTGCGCGCATTCGTGACGACGCGCGCGGGCGGCGTGAGCGAGGCGCCATACGGCGGCGGCACGCCCGGCGCGGGCGGACTCAATCTCGGCTTTTCGTCGGGCGATGCGCCGGAGGCGGTGAAGGAGAATCGCCGCCGCGTACTCGCATCGACGGGTACGCGCCCGGCTGCGTGGCTCGAACAGATCCACGGCACGCAGGTCGAGGACGCGCAAGCGGTCGTCGAACGCCTCGCGCACGGCGAGCGCACGCGCGCCGACGCCAGCGTGACGGATCGCGCGGATGTGGTTTGCGTCGTGATGACGGCCGACTGCCTTCCGGTGCTCTTCTGCGACGACGACGGCCGCGCGGTCGGCGCCGCGCACGCGGGTTGGCGGGGTCTCGCGGGCGGCATCATCGAGAAGACGGGCGAGCGCGTGGCGACGCTCGCGGGCGTGCCGGCATCGGCGCTCAACGCGTTTCTCGGCCCGGCGATCGGTCCGGTCGCGTTCGAAGTCGGCGAGGACGTGCTCGATGCCTTCGTCGCGGCTGCCCGGCCGGATCGCCGCGATATGACGAAAGCCGCGTTCAGGCCCGCGGGCGGCGCGCCTGCCAAATATTTCGCCGATATCTACGCACTCGCGCGCCTGCGTCTCGCCGATCTGGGCGTGGACGCCGCGCGCGTTCATGGCGGCACGCATTGCACGGTCACGGAACAGGAGCGCTTTTATTCGTATCGGCGCGATCGCGTGACTGGCCGCATGGCGGCGATGATCTGGCTCGCGGATTGACCGGAGTCGGCAGTCGGAGTGTGCCTGACAACCGTTTCCTTCCCGTGACGAAGCCTCGTATGAGCGTAATATTTCGCATGGGGGAAAACGATAATTAAAAAAATATCGCACTGCGGCAAAATCGGGACGAAGCATTGACATGCCTGACATCCTGGAGCAAGAATGTTCCTGGAATTCATTCAATCGGGCACGGCGTAGCAAGGCACATACTTGCCACGCGCATAAGGCGCACCAACACTTGCGCGCTGGTCGAGGAAAGCCCGGCGATGCCTGCGTTAGCAATCCAAGTCTTGCGAGACTCACAGGTCAATAGCGGGTATGGCTTCCAAATCTACTTCCTCATCTTCCCGCTCCCGTACCGCCGACACTTCGGCCGAGGCATCACCGGCCGATACGACTGGCGTACAGCAAGCGTTCGATCAATGGCTCAATGCGTGGCGCTCCGTCGCCGATCCCGCGCAATGGTCCAAATTCACTCCACAGACGAATGCCGCGAGCGATGCGGCCGGCGCGGCTGCAAATCCATTTGCCGCGCTCAGCGCATTCGCCAACGGTTTTCCGAACGGTTTCCCGTCCGCGTTCCCGAATGCGTTTCCGACACTGGGCGCGATGCCGCAAATGCCCGACTTCACGAAGATGAACGGCATCGCGGAATTCGCGAAGCTGGCGAGCAGCATGCCGGGCTTCGGCGCGGCGATGCAGGGTTTGCCCACGCTGCCTAAGATTCCGACTGCCGCGATTCCGCCCGAGCGTCTTCACGAACTGCAGAGCAACTATTCGCGCGATGCGGGTGAACTGCTCAAGCAGGCGGGCGCGCAGAGCATCGATCCGACTGCGCTGAAGGACCGCCGCTTCACCGACGTCTCATGGCAATCGACGCCCGCGTACGCGTTCACTGCCGCGTGGTATCTGCTGAACGCGCGCTATCTGCAGGAACTCGCGGACGCAGTGCAGAGCGATCCGAAAACGCGCGAGCGCATCCGCTTCACCATTCAGCAATGGGCGGCCGCCGCCGCGCCGAGCAATTTCCTCGCGCTCAATCCCGATGCGCAGAAGACGCTGATCGAGAGCAAGGGCGAAAGCTTGCGGCAGGGCATGCTGAACCTGCTGAACGACATGCAGCGCGGCAAGATCTCCCAGTCGGACGAATCGCGTTTTCTGGTCGGCAAGAACATCGCGTCGACGGAAGGCTCGGTCGTGTACGAAAACGAACTGCTGCAACTGATCCAGTACAAGCCGCTCGCGCCGAAGGTGTACGCGCGGCCGCTCTTGATCGTGCCGCCCTGCATCAACAAGTTCTACATCCTCGATCTTTCGCCGGAAAGCTCGCTCGTGCGCTATGCGCTCGAAGAAGGGCATCAGGTGTTCATCCTGTCGTGGCGCAATGCGAATCAGTCGATCGCGCACAAGACGTGGGACGACTACGTCGAAGAGGGCGTGCTCGAGAGCATCGGCGTCGTGCGGGAGATCACCGGCGAGGATCAGATCAACACGCTCGGCTTCTGCATCGGCGGAACGATTCTCGCGACCGCGCTCGCCGTGGCGGCGGCGCGTGGCGAGGAGCCGGCGGCATCGATGACGCTGCTCACGTCGATGCTCGACTTCTCGGACACCGGCGTGCTCGACGTGTTCGTCGACGAAGCGCACGTGCAGATGCGCGAGCAGTCGATCGGCGGCAAGAACGGCGCGCCTGCCGGTCTCATGCGCGGCGTCGAGTTCGCGAACACGTTCTCGTATCTGCGCCCGAACGATCTGGTGTGGAACTACGTCGTCGACAACTACCTTAAGGGCCGCACGCCGCAGGCGTTCGATCTGCTGTTCTGGAACAGCGATTCGACGAACCTGCCGGGCCCGATGTGCGTCTGGTATCTGCGCAATACGTATCTTGAGAACAAACTGAAGAATCCGAATGCGCTGACGGTATGCGGCGAGAAGGTCGACCTGTCGCGCCTCACGCTGCCGACCTTCATCTACGGCTCGCGCGAAGACCATATCGTGCCGTGGAAATCGGCATATGCGTCCGCTCCGGTGCTGAACGGTCCGCAGACATTCGTGCTCGGCGCGTCGGGGCATATCGCGGGCGTGATCAATCCGCCGTCGAAGAACAAGCGCAGTTTCTGGATGATCGACAGCAACGACGAGCATCTGCCCGAGGACCCCGATGCGTGGTTCGAGGCTGCGGCGGAGCATCCTGGAAGCTGGTGGCCCACCTGGTCGAAGTGGCTCGCCGCGCAGGCGGGCGAGCAGGTCAAACCGGGCGCGCAGGGGTCGAAGACCTATCCGGTGATCGAGGCCGCGCCTGGCCGTTACGTATTGGAACGCGACTCCTGAACGGCGCGTGTGACTGTGCGCGAGAGCGCATTGAACCGTTCGGAACCGCATTAACATTCGATGCCAAAGGAAACTGAAATGACTGACGTAGTGATCGTATCGGCCGCGCGTACGGCGGTAGGCAAGTTCGGCGGTTCGCTCGCGAAGATCGCGGCGCCGGAACTGGGCGCAACGGTGATCAAGGCCGTGCTGGAGCGCGCCGGCGTGAAGCCGGACCAGGTGAGCGAAGTGATTCTGGGTCAGGTGCTCGCAGCGGGCTCGGGCCAGAACCCGGCGCGCCAGTCGCTGATCAAGGCCGGCTTGCCCGACATGGTCCCCGGCATGACGATCAACAAGGTCTGCGGCTCGGGCCTCAAGGCGGTGATGCTCGCGGCGAACGCGATCATCGCGGGCGATGCGGAAATCGTGATCGCCGGCGGTCAGGAAAACATGAGCGCCGCACCGCATGTGCTGCCGGGCTCGCGCGACGGCTTCCGCATGGGCGACGCGAAGCTGATCGACACGATGATCGTCGATGGCCTGTGGGACGTTTATAACAACTACCACATGGGCACGACGGCGGAAAACGTCGCGAAGGAATTCGGCATCACGCGCGAGCAGCAGGACGCGTTCGCGGCGCTGTCGCAGAACAAGGCCGAGGCCGCACAGAAGTCGGGCCGCTTCAACGACGAAATCGTGCCGGTCTCGATTCCGCAACGCAAGGGCGAGCCGCTGCAGTTCAACAC
>Ga0160447_100678_pt1 | contig 14876 bp, 12 predicted proteins | sample HID1973K_E1MG_FD_108222 | JGI IMG/M metagenome (GOLD analysis project Ga0160447, IMG submission 108222) | Enriched mosquito-associated microbial communities from UW Madison campus, WI, USA - HID1973K_E1 MG | ecosystem: Host-associated > Arthropoda: Insects > Digestive system > Unclassified ...
GGATCAAGGGCCCCGGTCCTGGCCGTGAATCGGCGGTGCGCGCGCTGCATGGTCTTGGCATCAAGATCACCGCGATCTCCGACGTGACGCCGGTCCCGCACAATGGCTGCCGTCCGCCGAAGCGCCGTCGTATCTGATACGTCGACGCAACCGCATGTTTCCTGTCGATGCGCGAGTATCGGCGGGTTTCGTGCGTTGTGAAGTATTACTAAGCCCACCGTTCGGCCCAAAGGGTTCGGACTAGCGCAGACGAGAGTTTGCGTGATCAATATTTAAGGATGCAAAGTGGCACGCTATACCGGTCCCAAAGCCAAGCTGTCCCGCCGTGAAGGCACTGATCTGTTCCTGAAGAGCGCACGCCGCTCGCTCGCTGACAAGTGCAAGCTCGACAGCAAGCCCGGCCAACATGGCCGCATCTCGGGCGCGCGTACGTCCGACTACGGTACCCAGTTGCGCGAAAAGCAGAAAGTGAAGCGTATCTACGGTGTGCTGGAGCGTCAGTTCCGCCGCTACTTCGCTGAAGCCGACCGCCGCAAGGGCCCGACGGGCGAAAACCTGCTGCAGCTGCTCGAGTCGCGTCTCGATAACGTCGTGTACCGCATGGGCTTCGGCTCGACGCGCGCAGAAGCGCGTCAGCTCGTGAGCCACAAGTCGATCATGGTGAACGGCCAGGTCGCGAACATCCCGTCGCTGCAAGTGAAGTCGGGTGATGTCGTGTCCGTGCGTGAGCAGTCGCGCAAGCAGGCTCGTATCGTCGAAGCTCTCTCGCTGGCGCAGCAAGGCGGCATGCCGAGCTGGGTGTCGGTCGACGAGAAGAAATTCGAAGGCACGTTCAAGTCGATGCCCGAGCGTAGCGACATCGCCGGCGACATCAACGAAAGCCTGATCGTCGAACTGTATTCGCGTTAATCGCGGCGGTAATGGATGGACAGCCGGGGAGCCTGATTGCTCGTGGCAAAGGGTGGCCTCGGCTGTTTATTTTCAGGTTGTCACCGGTCAGCCTTATCGGTGTAACGAGCCGAGGGTATTGAAAAGGAAAACCTATGCAAACCAGTTTGTTGAAGCCCAAGATCATTGCAGTTGAATCGCTTGGTGAAAACCACGCGAAAGTGGTTATGGAGCCGTTCGAACGCGGCTATGGCCACACCTTGGGTAACGCGCTTCGGCGCGTGCTGCTGTCGTCGATGATCGGCTACGCGCCGACCGAAGTGACGATCGCGGGCGTCGTGCACGAATACTCGACGCTCGATGGTGTGCAAGAGGATGTGGTCAACCTGCTGTTGAACCTGAAGGGCGTCGTCTTCAAGCTGCACAACCGCGATGAAGTCACGGTGACGCTGCGCAAGGAAGGCGAAGGTGTTGTCACGGCTGGCGATATCGAACTCGCGCATGACTGCGAGGTCATCAATCCCGGTCACGTGGTCGCGCACCTGTCGAAGGGCGGCAAGCTCGACGTTCAGATCAAGATCGAAAAGGGCCGCGGCTATGTGCCGGGCAACGTGCGTCGTTATGGCGAAGACTCGGCCAAGATCATTGGCCGGATCGTGCTGGACGCGTCGTTCTCGCCGGTTCGCCGCGTGAGCTACGCAGTGGAAAGCGCGCGTGTCGAACAGCGTACCGACCTCGACAAGCTCGTGATGAACATCGAAACCAACGGCGTGATCTCGCCGGAGGAAGCGATTCGCCAGTCGGCTCGCATTCTGGTTGATCAGCTGTCGGTGTTCGCAGCGCTCGAAGGCACGGAAGCGGCAGCGGAAGCGCCGTCGCGCGCGCCGCAGATCGATCCGATCCTGCTGCGTCCGGTGGATGACCTCGAACTCACGGTTCGTTCCGCGAACTGCCTGAAGGCCGAGAACATCTACTACATCGGCGATCTGATCCAGCGCACGGAAAACGAGCTGCTGAAGACGCCGAATCTGGGCCGCAAGTCGCTGAATGAAATCAAGGAAGTGTTGGCATCGCGTGGTCTGACGCTCGGTATGAAGCTCGAAAACTGGCCGCCGGCTGGTCTCGACAAGTAATAGCGAAGATCGATCGCGTTACTGGCAAAGACGCGGATTTTCCTTTAAAATCCGCGTCTTGCTTTTTCTGACCGGCCCGTGCACCCGAACCAGGGCGCAATAGAAGAGCTGGATCAAAACTCGTTTAAGGAACTGAAAATGCGTCATAAGCATGGTTTGCGGAAACTGAACCGCACAAGCAGCCACCGTCTGGCAATGCTTCGCAATATGTCGAATTCGCTGATCGAGCACGAAGTCATCAAGACGACGTTGCCGAAGGCCAAGGAACTGCGCAAGGTCGTCGAGCCCCTCATCACGCTGGGCAAGAAGCCGTCGCTCGCAAACCGTCGTCTGGCGTTCAACCGCCTGCGCGATCGTGATTCCGTGGCGAAGCTGTTCGACGTCCTCGGCCCGCGCTACGCGAACCGTCCGGGTGGCTATCTGAGCATCCTGAAGTTCGGTTTCCGCGTCGGCGACAACGCACCGATGGCGCTGATCCAGTTGATGGATCGCCCGGAAGTCGAGGAGACGGAAGAAGTGCAAGAAGCGGAATAAATTCCGATTCGAGGCGTTAGCAGAAAGGCCAAGCTCAGCTTGGCCTTTTTGTATTGGCCTGCGGCTTTTCAGCGCGCCTGCCTGTAAAGATGCGTGACGGCCGCCGATGCTACGATATGCAATTGGCCTCTCGCGCCTTCCGGAGTTTCCCGAGTGAACGTCCCCGTCGTTTTGATGCTCTCAACGCTGCCCGACGCCGCCGCAGTTGATGCGCTCGCGCAAGCGGCGCTCGAAGCGCGTCTTGCAGCGTGCGTGACGAACGTCGGCGCGGTGTCGTCGCGGTATCACTGGAACGGCGCGCTGGAGTCGTCGCAGGAAGTGCAGTTGCTGTTCAAGACGAGCGTCGCGCGTAGCGAGGAGTTGCAGCGCTTCGTCGAGACTCGGCATCCGTATGAAACGCCCGAGATCCTCGTCTGGCAGGTGGATGCCTCGCCGGGCTACGGTCAGTGGGTCAACGCAGAAACGCAGCGTCCTATTCATGTTTGAGTTTTCTCGTCTTCTCGCGCGTCGTTTCTTCGGCGTGTTTCTGTTCCTGGCGGCGTTTGCGCTGTTGTCGGGCGCCGCGCGCGCAGCCGACGATTTCCTCGATCCCGACGTCGCGTTCAAATTCAGCGCATTTGAAAATCCCGGCGAAGTGGTTGTGCGCTACAAGATCGCGGACGGCTACTACATGTACCGCGAGCGTTTCGCGTTTGCCGTGAAGAGTGGCGATGCCACCATCGGCGCTGCGCAACTGCCGGCGGGCAAAGTGCACTTCGACCAGACATTCAACAAGGATGTCGAGACCTACCGCGGTGTGTTGCTCATCCACATTCCCGTGACGCAGGCGAAAGGTCCATTCGAACTCGCGGTCACATCGCAAGGATGCGCGGATCAGGGCATCTGTTATCCGCCGATGGAGAAGACGTACCGCGTCAAAGGCGATGCCCTGCAACCGGCGGGCGCAGCGCCGTCTGTTTCTCCGAAAGAACCCGCCAATTCGTGGTTCGAGCGCGCGACGAGCGCGGATTACGCGCAATCGATGCTCGAAGGCGGTGGATTCTTCACCGTCGTCGGATTGTATTTTCTCGCTGGCATGGTCCTGAGCCTGTTGCCGTGCTCGTATCCGATGATCCCGATCCTGTCCGCGATCATCGTCGGAGAAGGCGCGCGGGTGACGCGTTCGCGCGGATTCGCGTTGTCGGTCTCGTACGTGATCGGCATGGCGCTCGTTTATACCGTGCTCGGTATCGCGGCCGCGCTGATCGGACAAAGCCTCGGCGCGTGGCTTCAGAATCCGTGGGTGCTCGGCGCGTTCGGCGTGCTGCTCGCGGCATTTGCGGTTGCGCTGATTTCAGGCGTCGACATCGCATTGCCCGAGCGCTGGCAAAGCGGTGTGAACGAGGCGTCGCAGAAACGCAGCGGCGGCAAGTTTGCGGCGGTTGCCGCAATGGGCGCGCTCTCTGCACTTGTCGTCGGTGCGTGCATGACCGCGCCGCTGTTCGCGGTGCTCGCGTTCATCGCGCATACCGGGAATGCAGTGCTCGGTGGCGCGGCACTGTTCGCAATGGGCGTCGGGCTCGGCGTGCCGCTCTTGATCATCGGGTTGGGCGCGGGCTCGATCCTGCCTCGCGCAGGCGCGTGGATGGACGGCGTGAAAGTGTTCTTCGGCGTCGTGCTGCTCGCAGCCGCGCTGTGGATCGTGTGGCCGGTTATCGGCGGCGTCGCGCAGATGTTGTTAGCGGCGCTGTGGCTGCTGATCGCGGCGGCATCGCTTGGATTGTTCTCGTCAGGCGCGGCGCAACCGCTTGGCATCTGGACGCGACTCGGACGCGGGCTCGGCGCGGCGTTCGCGATCTGGGCAGCGACGTTGCTCGTAGGACTGGCTGCGGGTTCGACGGATCCGCTGCGTCCGCTCGCCTTGCTCGCATCCCGGGGCGAATCGTCCGCTTCGGCGAGTCCGCAAGCATCGGCACCGACGTTCGCGCCCGTGCGTTCATCGGCGGAACTGGATTCGGCTGTGAAGGCCGCCGCGCGTCCCGCGATGCTCGACTTCTACGCCGACTGGTGCGTCTCCTGCAAGGAAATGGAGAAGCTGACGTTCTCCGACGCCCGCGTGCAGGCGCGTCTCGCGCAACTGAATCTTCTCCGCGCGGACGTGACCGCCAACAATGCCGACGATCAGGCGCTTCTCAAGCGCTTCAAACTGTTCGGTCCGCCGGGCATCATCTTCTTCGATGCAGCGGGCAATGAAGTTGCACGCGTCGTCGGCTATGAATCGGCGGACAGGTTCCTGAAGAGCCTCGACAAGGTCGGACCTTCGAACGGATGAGAAAAAGGGCGATGCCGTATGAAGGCATCGCCCTTTTCGTATCGCAAGCCAGAGACCTTACTTCGACGCCCGCAGAATCCGCGCGGCATCCAGCGCGAAGTACGTCAGCACGCCGTCCGCGCCCGCGCGCTTGAACGCGAGCAACGCTTCCATCATCACCTTGTCGTGATCGATCCAGCCGTTCTGCGCGGCGGCCTTGATCATCGCGTACTCACCGCTCACCTGATACGCGTAAGTCGGGAAGCGGAATTCGTCCTTCACGCGGCGCACGATGTCGAGATACGGCATGCCTGGCTTGACCATCACCATGTCGGCGCCTTCCTCGATGTCCATGCGTACTTCGCGCATGGCTTCGTCGGAATTGGCCGGGTCCATCTGATACGTCATCTTGTTGCTCTTGCCGAGATTCGCAGCCGAACCGACTGCGTCGCGGAACGGACCATAGAACGCCGACGCGTATTTCGCCGCGTACGCCATGATGCGCGTGTGGATGTGGCTTTCGCTTTCGAGCATCTCGCGAATCGCGCCGATGCGGCCGTCCATCATGTCCGATGGCGCGACGATATCCACGCCCGCCTCAGCCTGCGTGCGCGCCTGTTCGACGAGAATCTCGCTCGTTTCGTCGTTCTTCACGTAACCTTCTTCGTCGAGCACGCCGTCCTGGCCGTGGCTCGTGTACGGATCGAGCGCGACATCCGTCAGCACGCCGAGCATCGGGAAGTTCTTTTTCAGCTCGCGCACGGCGCGCGGGATCAGGCCTTGGGGATTGGTTGCCTCGCGGCCATCGGGCGTCTTGAGCGTCGGTTCGATCGCCGGAAACAGCGACAGCACCGGCACGCCCAGTTCGACGCATTGCTCGGCGACCTTCATCAGCAGATCGACGGACGTGCGCTCGACACCGGGCATCGACGGCACGGCCTGGCGCACGCTCGCACCTTCGACGATGAAAACCGGGTAAATGAGGTCGTTCGTGGTGAGGATGTTTTCGCGCATGAGACGGCGCGAGAAGTCATCGCGGCGCATGCGGCGCGGCCGATGGTGAGGGTAGAAGCTCATGTCTTGACTCGAATTGGAGTGGTCTTCCGGAGGACGTCGAAAACGGCTTCCAAAGCGCGTAAATCCTTGCCGAACAAGCACTTGGCCGCGTCTGAAACCGTTTTGAGACAATGGTATATCATACCGATCGAGCGAGGCGCTTGCCGCCGGACTCCCCGCTTCTCCTCCCTGAGCGGGTGCCTGTCGATATTCGATTAGGCTGTTAACCCGCCGTCATGCGGCGGGTTTTTTTATGGCTGCGTGTGTTGCGCGCGGGCTCACTCTTTCGCGTCTTCCGCCGCGTTCTCGCCCGCTTCTTCAGGTATCAGCCAGCTTTCGATTAATTCATGCGCTTCATCGAGACCCGTGCGCTTGAGGGCGGAGAAAAGCTGCGCGGTGAGTTCGCCGCGATAGCCCGCTTCCTTGTATTCCGCGAAGGATTTTTTCGTCGCGCGCAGGGCGTTGGTCATCTCCTGTCGCGTCAATTTGTCGCATTTGGTGAGCAGCGCGTGGATCGGCTTTCCGGTGGGCGCGAACCAGTCGATCATGATGCGATCGAGTTCGGTGAGCGGGCGGCGCGAATCCATCATCAGGATCATGCCGCACAGCTGCGCCCGACTCTGCAGATAGGTGGAGAGCAGCCGCTGCCAATGCTCTTTCGCGGCGCCGGGCACTTCGGCGTAGCCATAGCCGGGAAGATCGACGAGATAGGCGACAGGCGCCGCTTCAGGCCCTACCGAGAAGTAATTGATGTGCTGCGTGCGGCCGGGCGTCTTGCTGGCGAACGCGAGCCGCTTCTGGTTGCACAGGATGTTGATCGCGGTCGATTTGCCCGCGTTCGAACGTCCCGCGAACGCGATTTCGGGCTGCGGCGTGGGCGGCAGATCGCGCAGGTGATTGACGGTCGTGAAGAAGCGGGATTGGTGAAGCAGAAATGACATTGGCGGGCCCAATCGAAAGAGCTGCGAAAACTTCAAGCCTTGAGAACCCGGCGAATACTGGGCATGCCCCGACTGGCGTCTTTGCGTGTAGCGGGTTATTGTACAATACGACGGATTTTTAAAGATCAGCACGGGCACGCAAGACCCAGGCCGCAGGCGGCACCCACAGAGGAGCGAGACAGTTTTTGGGGCACTTTTTGAGCCTCTTCGTCCAGCGCGTTCGGGTATCTTGCGGCGATGATCGGTCGCCGTCGTTTTTTGCAGAACCTCACATTCTCACAAGACGAAAAACAGGGTACGCGAATGAACCGACTGTACAGGTCTCTGGTGGTGATTCGGGCAGCGGCGGCTTTCGGTGCAGGATTGAGTGGACTAGCGGTATCGATGTCAGTGAACGCGGCGGAGCCCGCGCAACCGGCGAAGCCGGATGTGGCGAGAGGGCAGGCCATCGCGACCCAGGTGTGCGCGGCATGTCACGCGGCGGATGGCAACAGCGCCGGCGCGGCGTTTCCGAGGATCGCGGGCCAGCACGCCGAATACATCGTCAAGCAGTTGAAAGATTACAAGACGCAACCGGGTGCCAAGGCGCCGTTGCGGAACAATCCGATCATGGCGGGCATCGCGGGCGCGCTGTCGGATCAGGACATGTTGAACGTCGCGGCGTACTTCGCGTCGCAGAAGGCCAAGCCCAATTACGCGCGCGACAAGAACGACGTCGCGCTGGGCCAGAAGATCTACCGCGGCGGCATCGCGGACAAGGGTGTGCCGGCGTGCGCCGCGTGCCACGGTGCGACGGGCATGGGCATTCCGGTGCAATATCCGCGGCTCTCGTGGCAATGGGGCGATTACACGGTGGCGCAGTTGAACGCCTTCGCATCGGGGCAACGCAACAACAGTGAGCCGATGCACCAGATTTCCTCGCGTCTGAATGAAGCGGAGATGAAGGCGGTTGCGGACTACATCGCCGGTTTGCATTAAACGCACAGCATCAGCGTCCAGCGCTTCCCGGCCATGCATGCGGGAAACGCCCATACTACGAAGCCGGTCCCGGAAAGATCCGAGAAGACCGGCGCGAAAACAAGAAAAGGGTGGGACGTCGGTCGATGAGACCGCCAGCGTCTCCACCCTTTTTTGCTGTCCAGTCGGAGTTTGAATGAGCGTCACCACATCGGGTCTGCAGTCGAAGTCGGGCCGCCGCGCCCTCAGGCATTTTGTCGAACTCGTCAGTTCGATGCGCTTTGCCATCGCGTTGCTGGTCATTCTGGCGATCGCGAGCATCATCGGCACGGTGCTCACGCAGGACGATCCGTACCCCAACTACGTCAATCAGTTCGGCCCGTTCTGGGCGGATATCTTCCGAGGCCTGAGCATCTACACCGTGTACAGCGCATGGTGGTTCATGCTGATCCTCATCTTTCTCGTGATCTCGGTGTCGTTGTGCGTGATCCGCAACAGCCCGAAGATGGTCGCGGACATCAAGAGCTGGAAGGATCGCGTGCATGAAGGCGGGCTTCGCGCGTTCCATCACAAGGGCGAATTCGCGGTGTCGACGAACCGCGCGCAGACCGCGGCAACGCTCGAGCGCCTTGCCACGAAAATGGGCTACCGCTTCAAGACGCGCGAGACCGACAACGGCGCGACGCTCATCACCGCCAAGCGCGGCGCGATGACCAAGATCGGCTACATCTCGGCGCATGTCGCGATTGTCGTGATCTGTCTCGGCGGGCTGCTGGACAGCAATCTGCCCATCAAACTGCAGATGTGGATGTTCAACAAGACGCCGATCAGCAGCAACGCCGTCATCAACGACATTCCGCCCGAGCATCGCCTTTCGACCTCGAACCCGACGTTTCGCGGCTACGCATGGGTGCCCGAGGGCCAGTATGTCGGCACGGCGATTCTGAACCAGCAGGACGGATCGATCATCCAGGATCTGCCGTTCTCCATCGAGCTGAACAAGTTCATCGTCGATTACTACTCGACCGGCATGCCGAAGCTCTTCGCGAGCGACATCGTCGTGATCGATCACAAAACGGGCAAGCGCATTCCGGCGCGCGTCGAAGTCAACAAGCCGTTCACCTACGACGGCATCTCGATCTATCAGTCGAGCTTTCAGGACGGCGGCTCGAAGCTCGAAATGACGGCCTGGCCGATGACCGGCGGCAGTGCGAAGGCCGCGCCGTTCAGCGGGACGATCGGCGGCACGGCACCGATCGGCACGCAGTTCACGGGCGCGCAGGGCGAGACGGTCGAATTCACGGATTTCCGCGCGATCAACGTCGAGAACATGACGGACGGCAGCGGCGCGCCCGACGCGCGCGGCGTCGGCAAGAAGGAAACGTTGCGCGATGCCTTCGACGAACGCCTCGGCTCCGGCGCGAAAACCTCAAAGCCCACGGATCTGCGCAATATCGGTCCGTCGGTGCAGTACAAGGTGCGCGGCACGGATGGCCAGGCGCGCGAGTACAGCAATTACATGCTGCCGATCGATGTCAGCGGCCAGCGCATGTTCCTCGCGGGCATGCGCGTGAGCCCGAACGATCCGTTCCGCTATCTGCGCATTCCCGCCGACGAAAATGGCGCCGTGAAGCAATGGATGAACTTGCGCGCGGCGCTCGCCACGCCCGCGACGCGCACCGAAGCCGCGCATCGTTTCGCGTTGCGTTCGGTTCCGCAGGAAAACGGCGAATTGCAGAAGCATCTGGAAGAGAGCGCGATTCGCGTGCTGAATCTGTTCGCAGGCGCCGACGAAACGGGCAAGGCGACGACCAATCCGCAGATGATTGGCGGTTTCCAGAGCATCGCGACGTTCATCGACCGCTCGGTGCCGAAGGGCGAGCAGGAAAAGGCGGCCGGCCTGCTGATGCGTATGCTCGAAGGCGCGATGTGGGACGTATGGCAGATTTCCCGAGAGCAAAACGGCCTTCCGAGCGCTAAAGTGGATGAGAAGAATTCCGCGTTCGTGCAGTCGTCCATCAACGCGCTGTCCGACAGTTTCCTGTACGGCGCGCCGGTCTTCCTGCAACTGGACAACTTCAAGCAGGTGCAAGCTTCGGTATTCCAGTTGACGCGCGCGCCAGGTAAAAATCTGGTGTATCTTGGCAGCCTTCTGCTGGTGGTCGGCATTTTCTCGATGTTCTACGTGCGCGAACGCCGGCTCTGGTTCTGGCTCAAGGATACGGGGCAAGGCGGCGCGAGCGTGCTGATGGCGATGTCCACGGCGCGCCGGACGTTCGATTTCGAGAAGGAGTTCGTCCGCACACGCGCGCAGATCGCGGCGGCGCTCGGCGCGAAGCCAGTCGATCCGGCCGATCCGTCCCCCGCACCCGGCGCGGCCCAGCACTCGCAATCCGAGACATCGAGCTCGGAAGTTTCAACACGGTAAGATCATGGACCTCACACAGACTTCCTCTCACGCCTCCGCCAAGACGGAACGTCCGGCATCGGGCCTTCCCGACGTCGCCGTGTTCGACGATCGTCCGTTCCTGCGCAGGCTCAGCGTCGTCGACTGGCTGTTCGCGCTCGCGATGGTCGCCGGCGCGGGTTTCGCGCTCAACCGCTATCACGCGTACATGGACGTGTACGACACTGCCGTGCTGATCGGCGCGGTGCCCACGTTCGTCGTGCTCGGCTGGCGCTGGAAACCGGTGCGTCTGCTGATCGCGATGATCGCCGTGCTGGCGCTGTTTTCGATTCAGCTCTACCAGCACGATCTCGCGCGCGCCGAGACCAATTTCTTCCTCAAATACTTCCTGTCGAGCCAGTCCGCGATCCTCTGGATGAGCGCGCTCTTCATCCTCGCGACGCTCTTCTACTGGATCGGCCTCGTGACGCGTTCGCAGACCGGCGGCGCGATCGGCTCGCGCATGACTTGGGTCGCGGTGCTGATGGGCTTCACCGGCCTGATGGTCCGCTGGTACGAGTCGTACATGATCGGCGCGGACGTCGGCCATATTCCGATCTCGAATCTGTATGAAGTGTTCGTGCTGTTCTGTCTGATCACGGCGCTGTTCTACCTCTACTACGAACAGCACTACGCCACGCGGCAGATGGGCGCGTTCGTGCTGCTCGTGATCAGCGCGGCGGTCGGCTTCCTGATGTGGTACTCGATCGCCCGCGACGCGCAGCAAATTCAACCGCTCGTGCCCGCGCTGCAAAGCTGGTGGATGAAGATCCACGTGCCGGCGAACTTCATCGGCTACGGCAGCTTCGCGCTCTCGGCGATGGTTTCCGTCGCGTATCTCTCGAAGCAGCGCGGCTTCATGGCGGACCGACTGCCCTCGCTCGAAGTCCTCGACGACGTGATGTACAAGTCGATCGCCGTCGGCTTCGCGTTCTTCACGATCGCGACGATTCTCGGCGCGCTGTGGGCCGCGGAAGCGTGGGGCGGCTACTGGAGCTGGGATCCGAAGGAGACGTGGGCGCTGATCGTCTGGCTGAACTATGCGGCGTGGCTGCATATGCGCCTGATGAAGGGCCTGCGCGGCGCGGCGGCGGCGTGGTGGGCGCTGACGGGCCTGATCGTGACGACCTTCGCATTTCTCGGCGTCAACATGTTCCTGTCGGGTTTGCATAGCTACGGCAAGCTCTGATCGGTTGCATCGGATCAGAAAAAACCGCCATGCGTGACGCTGGCGGTTTTTTTTCGTTTTGCGGTGGAATACTGTCATCCAGACTGCTGTTTTCCCCGTATGAGCATTCAGCGGCGACGTGTCCTGCGTCGCAATGGAAGGAACGAAAATGTGGATCAGAAGAGATCGTCGTCTTTACGGCGATGACATCGCGGGTCATGAAATCACGCCGCGCGAGGTGTTCGAGAACCGTCGGCGCGCGCTGCGATCGATCGGCGCATTTGCCGCGACGGGCCTGGCCGGCGTGACCGGCAACGCCTTCGCGACGCTGACTTCGCCCGATGCCAAAGGCCAGAAGCTCGCGGCGAAAACGAATCCGAAGTTCGTCGCGCTCGACAAGGCGACGCCGTTCAAGGACATCACCTCCTACAACAACTTCTACGAGTTCGGCACCGACAAGGGCGATCCCGTCGAACACGCCGGCACATTGCGTGCGCGGCCGTGGAAGGTGTCGGTGGAAGGCGCGATCAAGAATCCGAAGGTCTACGACATCGACGACATCCTGAAGCTCGCGCCGCTCGAAGAGCGCGTCTACCGGCTGCGCTGCGTCGAAGGCTGGTCGATGGTGATTCCGTGGATCGGCGTGTCGCTGTCCGAACTCATCAAGCGTGCCGAGCCGAACAGCAGCGCGAAGTACGTGCAGTTCATCACGCTCGCCGATCCTTCGCAGATGCCCGGTCTCTCCACGCCGATCCTCGAATGGCCCTATTCGGAAGGCCTGCGCATGGACGAGGCGATGAACCCGCTCACGCTTCTCACCGTCGGCCTGTACGGCGAAGTGCTGCCGAACCAGAACGGCGCGCCGGTGCGCGTCGTCGTGCCGTGGAAGTACGGCTTCAAGAGTGCGAAATCGCTCGTGAAGATCCGCTTCGTCGAAAAACAGCCGCCGACGAGCTGGAATCTGTACGCGCCGAACGAATACGGCTTCTATTCGAACGTGAACCCGGGCGTCGATCATCCGCGCTGGAGTCAGGCGACGGAGCGGCGCATCGGCGAGGACGGATTCTTTACGCCGAAGCGCAAGACGCTCATGTTCAACGGCTATGGCGATCAGGTCGCGTCGCTGTATCAGGGCATGGATCTCAAAAAGAACTTCTGAGCGATGCCGACTGCTTCCGAACTCAAGCGGTCCGCCGCGACGGCGCGGACACCGAGCCGCGTGGCGCCCGTCAAGGTGGCCGTGTTCATCGCGATGCTGTATCCGCTCGCGCGTCTGGTCGTGCTCGGCGTGACGAACGGCCTCGGCGCCAATCCGATCGAATTCATCACGCGCTCGACCGGCCTCTGGACGCTGGTGTATCTGTGCATCACGCTCGCGATCACGCCGGTGCGCCGCATGACCGGCGTCGCGGCGCTCGCGCGCTTTCGCCGGATGACTGGCTTGTATGCGTTCTTCTTCGCCGTGTTGCACTTCACGACGTACATCTGGTTCGATAAATGGTTCGATGTCGCCGAGATGGTGAAGGACATCGGCAAGCGGCCGTTCATCACGGTCGGTTTTGCGGCGTTCGTGCTGCTGATTCCGCTCGCGGTCACGTCGCCGAAAGCGATGGTAAGGAAGCTCGGCCGCCGCTGGCAGACCTTGCATCGCGTGATCTATCTGATCGCCGCGCTCGCGATCCTGCATTTCTGGTGGATGAAGGCGGGCAAGCACGATTTCGAACTGCCGAAGATCTACGGCTCGATCGTGATCGTGCTGCTCGGCTGGCGTGTGATCGCGTGGCTTCGCACGCGCGTGACACGGCGGCGCGCATAAAAAAAGCGATGCCTCGGCATCGCTTTTTCGTTGAAGCGTGTGAGCTTCAGTCCGGCAGAATCGATTCCCCGGCGAACAACTGCTTCACTTCCTCGCGCTCGCGCACGAGACGCGCGCGTTCGCCATCGACCATGATTTCGGCGACGCGCGGACGCGTGTTGTAGTTCGAGCTCATCACGAAACCATATGCGCCCGCGGAACAGATCGCGAGCAAATCGCCCGGTTCGATGGCCAGTTCGCGATCGCGTCCGAGCCAGTCGCCGCTTTCACACACCGGGCCGACGACATCGTACTTGTGCGCCTGCGCGTCGCGCTTTACGACCGGCACGATGCGATGAAACGCCTCGTACATCGCGGGACGCGCGAGATCGTTCATTGCGGCATCGACGATGGCGAAGTTCTTTTCCTCGCCCGGCTTCAGAAACTCGACGCGCGTGAGGAGCACGCCCGCGTTGCCGACGAGCGAACGTCCCGGCTCGAAATACACTTCGCGCTCGCCGTGGCCGCGCTTCTCGATGTGATCGAGCACCGTCTTCACGAACTCGCCGATATCGGGCGGCGTTTCGTCGTCGTACGTGATGCCGAGACCACCGCCGACGTCCACATGACGAATGTTCATGCCGTCCGCTTCGATCTGCTCGACGAGTTCGAGCAGCTTGTCGACGGCGTCGAGATACGGGCTGACTTCGGTGATCTGCGAGCCGATATGGCAATCGATGCCGATGACATCGAGATTCGGCATCGCGTGCGCTTGCGCATAGGTCGCGCGCGCGTCGTTGAACGCGACACCGAACTTGTTCGACTTGAGGCCGGTGGAAATGTACGGATGCGTTTTCGCATCGACGTCCGGATTCACGCGCAACGAAACCGGCGCTTTCTTGCCGAGCGACTTGGCCACTTCGTTCAACGCGTGCAGCTCGGGAATCGATTCGACGTTGAAGCACTTCACGCCCGCTTCGAGCGCCTCGCGCATTTCCGCCGCCGACTTTCCGACGCCCGAAAAAACCGTGTTCTCCGCCTTGCCGCCCGCCGCGAGCACGCGCGCAAGCTCGCCCGACGACACGATGTCGAAGCCCGCGCCCATGCGCGCGAACACGTTGAGCACCGCGAGATTGCTGTTCGCCTTCACCGCGACGTGCACGGTCGCGCGGCGGCCCGCGCAGGCATCGGCGTAGGCGTGATAGGCACGCGTCAGCGCATCGCGCGAATAGACATAGAGGGGCGTGCCGAACTGCTCCGCGAGCGACGCGGCTGAGACGCCTTCGGCGTGCAGCACGCCGTCGACGTAATGAAATGCGGAATCACTCATGCGTGTAATCGGAAATGCGCCACGAAGGCGAAGGCTCGAGGATCAGTAAGCGGACGACGCGGCTTTCGGCGCCGATGCCGCGTTGGGAGCGGACTTCAGGTCTGTCTCGGGCGAAAGCGACAGCGGCTGGCCCGAGGTGTCCGGAACGCTGCCCTGAGTCACGTTCGAAGGCGGCGTATTCTGGAGATCGTTGGGACGTTGCGGAAGCGGGGGCGCCTTCGGAAGATAAAGCGGACCACGTTGCCCACAACCACCGAGCGAGAGTGTTGCCGCGGCGCCGATGCTCAAAGCCGCTACAATCGCGCTCATCCTGAAAACGACTCGCATGACCGTCCCTA
>Ga0160447_100680_pt1 | contig 14833 bp, 14 predicted proteins | sample HID1973K_E1MG_FD_108222 | JGI IMG/M metagenome (GOLD analysis project Ga0160447, IMG submission 108222) | Enriched mosquito-associated microbial communities from UW Madison campus, WI, USA - HID1973K_E1 MG | ecosystem: Host-associated > Arthropoda: Insects > Digestive system > Unclassified ...
GTGCATTGACCATGCCCGCCTGGCGCGGGCGGCCCAAGGCCCGGCAGGCCTCCACCGTCGCCGACAAGGCGGCATGGGCGGGCAGCTGCAGCGCATCGATCTGGGCGAAGCCGGCCAGCAGCAGGCCGGTCAGCTCGGCGTCGCGTGGGCCGAGCGGGCGCTCCAGCCAGCTGGCCAGCGCCGCCTCGTAGGTCGAGCGACGGCGCAGCGCCGCGAAGCAGATCGCCTCCACCAGCGCGCGATCGCGCGGCGCCGGCAAGGTCGGCAGCGCGGTGGCCAGTTCGGCCTTCAGCGAACGGCCGCGCACGACCACGGCAGCGAGTACGCGGGCCGCCAGCACGCGGGTGGCGACACCAGGGCCGGTAGCGGGCGCGCTCATCCGGCGCGGACCGGCAGGTCGCGCCGGGCGTTGAGGTAATCGGCAGCGGTGATCGCCTTGCCGCCTTCGCGTTGCAGCACGCGTAGCCGCAGCACGCCTTGGCCACAGGCCACGTCGATGCCTTGCCGCGAGGCGCCCAGCACCGTGCCCGGCGGTGCCGCGTGGGCTTCGTCCACGGCCACTGCGCCATGGATGCGCACGCGCTCGCCGGCCAGACTGGCCTCGGCCACCGGCCAGGGCACGAACGCGCGCACCCGTCGCGCCAGCGCATCGGCCGGCTGTGTCCAATCCAGCCGGGCCTCGGCCTTGTCGAGCTTGTGCGCGTAGGTGACGCCTTCGGCCGGCTGCGGTTGCGCCACCGGCATCAAGCCGGCGCGCAGCAAGCCCAGCCCATCGGCCAGCACCTGGGCCCCGAGTTCGGCCAGGCGGTCATGCAATTGCCCGCCGGTGTCGCTGTCGCTGATAGGCGTGCGCTGGGACAGCAGCACCGGGCCGGTGTCCAGCCCGGCTTCCATCTGCATCAGGCACACGCCGCTCTCGGCATCGCCAGCCTCGATCGCGCGTTGGATCGGCGCGGCGCCACGCCAACGCGGCAGCAACGAGGCGTGCACGTTCCAGCAGCCGTAGGTGGGAATGCGCAGCACGGCCTTGGGCAGAATCAATCCGTAGGCGACCACGATCATCAGGTCGGGCGCCAGCTCGGCGAGCGCGCGCTGGGTCTCCGGGGCGCGCAGCGTTTCCGGCTGCAGCACCGGGATGCCGCGCGCGATCGCCTCCAGCTTGACCGGCGAGGGCGTCAGCCCGCGGCCACGGCCGGCCGGGCGATCGGGCTGGGTATAGACGGCGACCACTTCCTGGTGGCGGGCGGCCGCGCGCAGCGACGGCACGGCGAATTCCGGCGTGCCGGCAAACACGATTCTCATAGGCGCTTCAGCGGTTCCATCGGGAGGGCGGAAGTCAGAAATGACGGCGGGGCGGACCGGCGACGGCACGCCCCGCAACAGCAAGCCCGGCGACAGCAGGCCCCGCGCCGGGGCAGCGGCATCAGGCGACGTGCCGGCGCTGCTTGGCGAGTTTCTTGCGGACCATCTCGCGCTTGAGCGGCGAGAGGTAGTCGATGAACAGCTTGCCGTCCAGGTGGTCCATCTCGTGCTGGACGCACACGGCCAGCAGGCCATCGGTGGTCAGCGTCTGCGGCTGTCCCTTGCGGTCCAGGTAGCGCACGGTGATGGTGTCGGCGCGGGTGACGTCGGCGAAGATCCCGGGCACCGACAGGCAACCTTCCTGGTAGACCTGGCCGCCGTCGTGGGCGGTGATCTCCGGGTTGATGAAGACCTGGGGCTCGTTCTTTTCCTCGCTCACGTCGATGACCATGAAGCGCTTGTGCACGTCGACCTGGCTGGCGGCCAGGCCAATGCCCGGCGCCTCGTACATGGTCTGGAACATGTCGTCGAGCAGGGTCTGGAAGCCGTCGCCGAGGATCTCGGCCGGGTCGACCGTCACCGCCTTGGTGCGCAGGCGGGGGTCGGGAAACTCAAGGATGGGCAGCAGGGCCATAAGGGTAGCCAGGTAAAAACGCCGGACAATCCGGCAAGACGTCGCAATTCTAGCGCCAACGCTGCAATTCTAGCGCCAACGCTTGCGTTGCGCCCCGGTATGTGACTTATAGTGAGCCGACCTGTTGGGGAATCAGGCAAAAGGCAACCCATGTTCAACCGAATTCGTACGGTCGTCGCCGTGGCGATGCTGACCGTCGCGACCTACGCCGCTGCCGCTCAAGTGGCCGGCGATCATCCGGACACCTATGTGGTCCGCAAGGGTGACACCTTGTGGGACATCGCTGGGCGTTTCCTGCATAAACCGTGGCTGTGGCCGGAAATCTGGCAGGCGAACCCGCAGGTGCAGAATCCGCACCTGATCTATCCGGGCGACGTGCTGAGCCTGGCCTACCTGGATCGCGTCGGGGTCAAGCCCGGCCCGCGCCAGGAAGCGCCGATCAACGCCATCCCGCTGTCCGACGTCGAGCCGTTCCTGAAGAACCTGCGGGTGACCGACAGCTTCCAGGAACTGCCCTATGTGGTCAGCCTGGAAGACAGCCGCCTGCGCGCCAGCGCCGGCCAGGTCGCCTACGTGGTCAACCTGCCCGACGCCCAGCCGGGCCAGCGCTACGCCGTGGTCCGTCCGACCCTGCATTTCGCGCTGCCCAAGCCCAACGAGGACCTGCGCGCCGACGGCTCGATCGAACCGGGCACCGGCAACCTGTGGCGGACCTACGTGGCCCCCAGCAGCCGGCGTGAATCGCTCGGCTACGAGCTGGCCCAGGTCAACGTCGGCGCGATCACGCGCGGCCCGCAAGGCAGCGTCCAGGTCGCCTCGTTGCTGCTGCAGGACAGCGGCCGCGAAGTGCGCCCCGGCGATCGCCTGATCGCGGTCGACGCCCATCCGTACGACCTGCAGTTCATCCCGCATCCGCCGGCTGCCCAGCTGGCCGAGACCGAGGTGCGCGTGCTGGCCGTCGCCGATGCCTTCACCGCTGCTGGTCCGCGCGATGTCATCGCGATCTCGGCCGGTTCGCGCGAAGGCGTCGACAACGGCACGGTGTTCTCGATCTGGCGCAATGGCCGCCATGTCAACGACCGCATGGTGCGTCAGAACACCTCGCGCGCCGACGACGGCTTCCGGGCCGGCTCGAGCACCGCCGAAGTGCCGCAGGAATACGCGGCCCACGCGATGGTGTTCCGCACCTTCGACAAGGTCAGCTACGCGCTGGTGATGGAAGGCGTCAAGCCGGTCAAGGTCGGCTACAACCTGCACCACCCGGACGCGCAGTAAGCGCGGCAAAATCCGAGCTGCAATGCGACGGCGCCTGAGGGCGCCGTCTTCTTTTGCGGGACATGCTGCGGCGATGACTGCCTCTCATCCCAACGAAGCGCCTGCCTTGCTCACTCTGCTGTTGGCCAACGGCCCGGCGGCTCCACGCCGACAGCTGATCGACCACCATCGTTGTGCGCGCCTCGCACTGGCGGCCGGCCGCCCCGCCTGGAAGGCATCCGGGTGCACGCCTGCGCAGGCCGCGGCACTGGCCCGGCCCAATGTGTCCGCATTGGAAGCTGCGCTGGCATGGCTCGCACGACCTTCGTGCCACCTGATCGGCTGGGGCGACGACCGTTACCCCACGCTGCTGCGCGATACCGCCAATCCGCCGTTGGCGCTGTTCGTCGAAGGCGACGCGCAGCTGCTGCACCACCCTTCCATCGCCGTGGTCGGCAGTCGCCGCCCCAGTGCGGCTGGACGCGACCATGCCGGCGATTTCGCCTGCACCTTCGCCGCGGCGGGGCTGGCGGTCGCGAGCGGGCTGGCGGCGGGCATCGACGCGGCCGCGCACCAGGCGGTGCTCACGTTGCGTGGTGGGTTGACGCTGGCGGTGCTCGGCACCGGCCCGGACCTCGCCTATCCGCCGCGGCACCGTGCGTTGCGCGACCGCATCGCCGCCGCCGGCGCGGTAGTCAGCGAGTACCTGCCTGGCACCGCCCCGGCGCAGGCCCACTTCCCCGCGCGCAACCGGATCCTGGCCGGCTTGTCGCTGGGGACGGTGGTGATCGAGGCGGCACATCGCTCCGGCGCGCTGATCACCGCCCGGCTTGCCGCCGAAGCCGGTCGCGAGGTCTTCGCCCTGCCCGGCTCGGTCCACAACCCGATGGCCCGCGGCTGCCATCGGCTGATCCGCGACGGCGCGCTGCTGGTGGAGGATCCGGACGAAATACTGGCGCTGCTGGGCCCCCGCGCCGCGGATCGGGCAGCCGCCTTGTGGCCGGCGCCGCCCGCCCCCATTGAAGCCGCCAGGCCTTCCATTCAGCCCACCCGGGCGGCCGGCCACCCCGACTACCAGCGCTTGTGGCGAGCACTGGGCCACGACCCAACCCCTATGGATTCATTGATCCAGCGCACCGGATTGACGGCCGCCACGCTGTCCTCCATGCTGCTGGCCATGGAACTGGAAGGAAGGGTGGTGGTCCAACACGGCCGCTACACGCGCAATCCCTAGTTTCTTCACCTCCACAGCGTCTGCGGACGCAGGCCGAGGGGCAATGAAAGAGAGCATTCTCGATGTACTGCTGTACCTGTTCGAACACTACTTCAGCGAGGACGCGGACCTCGTTCGCGACCGGGATTCGCTCCAGAACGGCCTGATCCAGGCCGGTTTCAGCCCTACTGAGATCAACAAGGCCTTCGACTGGCTCGATGCCTTGGCCGAACAGCGGCCGAGCGTGTCCGAGCCACGCGTGGACGGCCCGGTACGCATCTACCACGGCCCCGAGCTGGACAAGCTCGATGTGGAGTGCCGCGGCTTCCTGCTGTTCCTGGAACAGCACCGCATCCTCGATGCCGACCAGCGCGAGCTGGTGCTGGATCGCGCCATGGCGCTGGACCAGGACGAACTGGATCTGGACGACCTCAAGTGGGTCGTGCTGATGGTGCTGTTCAACCAGCCGGGCGCCGAAGCCGCGTACGCCTGGATGGAAACCCAGATGTTCGTCGACGAGCCCGAACCCGTACACTGATCGCCTCCGCGCAAGGGATGCGCCAGGAACGGGGGTGGGGTCGATGAACGAGTGGTATTACGCCGAGGGCAACCGCCAGCGCCAAGGCCCGTTGCCCCCGGAAAACCTGGTCGAACTCTACCGCTCCGGCCGCATCGGGCTCGATACCCTGGTCTGGCGCGAAGGTCTGCCGCAGTGGCAGCCGCTGTCGGATTTCGCCGCCGAACTCGGGCTGCCGTTGACCTCCGCGGCCGCCGATGCCGGCACCGACACGGTCGCCCCGCCACCACTGCCCCGGGCCAGCGCACCGGCTGGCGCTCCGCCAAACAACGCCCTCCCCGCACCTCGCCGCGGTCTGTCCGGCTGCGCGATCGCCGCGATCGTGGCGGCGGTCGTCGGCCTGATCCTGCTCGGCATTCTCGGCATCCTGGCCGCAATCGCGTTGCCCGCCTACCAGTCCTACATGCTGCGCGCGAAGGTCGATGCAGGCTTGGCCCAGGCCAGCGCACTCAAGGCCCCCGTGGCGGCCTTCCACACCGCCCAAGGCCGCTGCCCGGTCAATGGCGAGGAAGGCTTTGGCACGGCGGAAAGCTATGCCGGCGGCAAGCTCTCGCAGATCCGGATCGGCCGTTTCGACAACGGCCACTGCGGCATCGAGGCGGTGTTCGCCGAACCCGAGCACGCACAAATAAACGGCAAGGCACTGTGGTTGGACCTGGACCCGCAATCGGGCCAGTGGCACTGCAGTTCCGAGATCGAAGACCGTCTTTTGCCACAGGAATGCCGCGGCTGAGCGCGGCGCAAGAACAGGGAACGTGATGACGCACTGGTATTACGCCGATGCCGCCGGTGAGCGGCAAGGCCCGATCGACGCCGACGAACTGCGCAAGCGCCATGCGTTGGACGAGCTGCGGCCGGACACCCTGGTATGGCGCGATGGCTTGTCCGATTGGCAGCCGCTGTCCTCGGTGGCGACGGAACTCGGCCTCGAACTGCCCGTCGCGCTGCCCGACGCGGTCACGGCCGACGCACCGATCACCCGCGCCGGCGCGGCTGGCGACATCGTCTACGCGGGCTTCTGGCGACGTGTCGCGGCCAGCATCATCGACAGCTTCCTGATCAGCCTGGTCACCCTGCCCGTCGTGATACCGCTCGGCTTGGCCGCCGGCGTGTTCGGTGCTGCGCACGAAGACACCGGCTGGGTCGCCAGCCTGTTGCTGCAGGTGGTGGTCCAGTGCCTGTCGCTGCTGCTGACCGTCACCTACTTCAGCTGTTTCCACGCCTCCCGGCTGATGGCCAGCCCGGGCAAGCTGGCGGTCGGGATCAAGGTGGTGCGCAGCGATGGCCGGCGCCTGACCCTGGGCCGCAGCATCGGCCGGGGTTTTGCCTATTACCTGAGCTTCCTCACCCTGTACATCGGCGCGCTGATGGTGGCCTTCACCCAGCGCAAGCAGGGCCTGCACGACCTGGTCTGCGACACGCTGGTGGTGGACCGCTGGGCTTTCACCGACAGCCCCGAGCGGCAGCGCCGCGGCCTGGACACGGTGACGATCGTGATCCTCAGCCTGTATGGGCTGCTGTTCCTGCTGGTGCTGGGCTTGCTGGCGCTCGCCCTGGTCTTCGGATTGGCCTCCGGCCACTGAAGCGGCCGCAAGGCCCGGCTTGACACCGCCGGGCCCGCCATGCCTTCACTATGAACACGCCCGGGGACCGTTCCCCGGGCGTTGCCGTCTGGGGGAAAGCGGGCTCCGCTTCCCTAGACGGGCCAATTAAGCCACCCTACCCGCCCCCAGGGCCCCCGCCCAAGACATCGCCACCATGCCCAAGCACCTGCTCATCGTCGAATCGCCCGCCAAGGCCAAGACGATCAACAAATACCTCGGCAAGGACTTCACCGTCCTGGCCTCGTATGGGCACGTGCGCGACCTCGTCCCCAAGGAGGGCGCGGTCGATCCGGACAACGGCTTTGCGATGCGCTACGACCTGATCGAAAAGAACGAGAAGCATGTCGAGGCGATCGCCAAGGCGGCCAAGAGCGCCGACGACATCTTCCTGGCGACCGACCCGGACCGCGAGGGCGAGGCGATCAGCTGGCACATCGCCGAGATCCTGAAAGAGCGCGGCCTGTTGAAAGACAAGCCGATGCAGCGCGTGGTGTTCACCGAGATCACCCCGCGCGCCATCAAGGAAGCGATGCTGCAGCCGCGTGCGATCGCCACCGATCTGGTCGACGCACAGCAGGCGCGGCGCGCCCTCGATTATCTGGTCGGCTTCAACCTGTCGCCGGTATTGTGGCGCAAGGTGCAGCGCGGCCTGTCGGCCGGGCGCGTGCAGTCACCCGCGCTGCGGATGATCGTCGAGCGCGAGGAGGAGATCGAAGCCTTCATCGCCCGCGAATACTGGAGCATCGATGCCGAGTGCATCCATCCGTCGCAGCGCTTCAACGCGCGGCTGATCAAGCTCGACGGCGAGAAGTTCGAACAATTCACCATTACTGAAGGCGACAGCGCCGAAGCGGCGCGCCTGCGCATCCAGCAGGCCGCACAGGGTTCGCTGCACGTCACCGACGTCGCCAGCAAAGAGCGCAAGCGCCGGCCGGCGCCGCCGTTCACCACTTCGACGCTGCAGCAGGAAGCCTCGCGCAAGCTCGGCTTCACCACCCGCAAGACCATGCAGGTGGCGCAGAAACTCTATGAAGGCGTGGCGATCGGCGACGAAGGCACGGTCGGCCTGATCAGCTATATGCGTACCGACTCGGTGAACCTGTCGCAGGACGCGCTGGCCGAGATCCGCGACGTGATCGCGCGCGATTACGGCATCGCCTCGGTGCCGGACAAGCCCAACACCTACACCACCAAATCCAAGAACGCACAGGAAGCGCACGAAGCGGTGCGCCCGACCTCGGCGTTGCGCACGCCGGCGCAGGTGTCGCGCTATCTGTCCGACGACGAGCGCCGGCTCTACGAGCTGATCTGGAAGCGCGCCGTTGCCTGCCAGATGATCCCGGCCACCCTCAACACCGTCAGCGTGGACCTGTCCGCGGGCAGCGAACACGTGTTCCGCGCCAGCGGCACCACCGTCGTGGTCTCCGGCTTCCTGGCTGTCTACGAGGAAGGCAAGGACATCAAGACCGCCGACGATGACGACGAAGGCCGCAAGCTGCCGGCGATGAAGCCGGGCGACCGGATTCCGCTGGACCACATCGTCACCGAACAGCACTTCACCCAGCCGCCGCCGCGCTTCACCGAAGCGGCGCTGGTCAAGGCGCTGGAGGAATACGGCATCGGCCGTCCCTCCACCTATGCCTCGATCATCCAGACCCTGCTGTTCCGCAAGTACGTGGAGATGGAAGGCCGCAGCTTCCGTCCGACCGACGTGGGGCGTGCGGTGTCCCGATTCCTGTCCGGCCATTTCAGCCGCTACGTCGACTACGACTTCACTGCCCGGCTCGAGGATGAGCTGGACGCGGTGTCGCGCGGCGAGGAGGAATGGATCCCGCTGATGGAAAAGTTCTGGGGCCCGTTCAAGGAACTGGTCGAGGACAAGAAGGATTCGCTGGACAAGACCGATGCCGGCAGCGTGCGCGTGCTTGGCACCGACCCGGTCAGCGGCAAGGAAGTAAGCGCGCGCATCGGCCGCTTCGGCCCGATGGTGCAGATCGGCACGGTCGAGGACGAGGAAAAGCCCAAGTTCGCCTCGCTGCGGCCGGGCCAGAGCATCTACTCGATTTCGCTGGAAGATTCGCTGGAACTGTTCCTGATGCCGCGCATGCTCGGCGAGGACCAGGGCCAGGAGGTCAGCGTGGGCATCGGCCGCTTCGGGCCCTTCGCGCGGCGCGGTAGCGTCTACGCCTCGCTGAAGAAGGAAGACGACCCCTACACCATCGACCTGCCGCGCGCGGTGTTCCTGATCGAAGAGAAGGAAGAGATCGCGCGCAACCGCGTCATCAAGGAATTCGAAGGCAGCGAGATCCAGGTGCTCAACGGGCGCTTCGGTCCGTACCTGAGCGACGGCAAGCTCAACGGCAAGATCCCCAAGGACCGCGAGCCGGCGTCGCTGACCCTGGAAGAAGTGCTGGCCCTGATGGAAACGACCGGCAAGCCGGTACGCAAGGGCTTCGGCGCGAAGAAGACCGCGGCCAAGAAGGTCGCCAAAGTAGCCAAGGCCGCCAAGACCACCGAACCCAAGCCGGCCAAGAAAGCGGTGAAGAAAGCGGCGAAGAAGACGGCCAAGAAAGCCACCAAGAAGACCGTGGCCAAGACAGTCGCCAACGCGGCGCCCGCCAAGGCCGCGCCGACGAAGAGCGCCGTCGGAAAGAAGACCGTGGTCAAGAAAACAGCCTGAGCGAACGTCAACGCGACCGGCACGCGGCAGTGGAGACCGGAACGATGAAGGAACTGAATCTCGCCAGCGCGGTCGCCGCCCTCCAGGAGGGTGGCGTGATCGCCTATCCGACCGAAGCGGTATGGGGCCTGGGTTGCGACCCGCGCCAGCACGCAGCGGTAATGCGTTTGCTCGAACTCAAGCGGCGGCCACCGTCCAAGGGCGTCATCGTCGTTGCGGCCACATTGGAACCTTTGCGTCCCTGGCTCGATCTGTCGGCCCTGCCGCCCGAACGCCTGGCTGAGGTCCTGGCCACTTGGCCTGGCCCGCATACCTGGGTGTTGCCCGCCAGCGAACGGGCCCCGGCGTGGGTCACCGGCGACCATCCCGGGCTGGCCGTGCGGATCAGCGCGCACCCCTTGGTCGCACGCCTTTGCCAGGCCTGGGAAGCGCCCCTGGTCTCCACCAGCGCCAACCTTGCCGGTGAACCGCCGGCACGCAGTCGCGAACAACTGGACCCGGCGCTGCTGCGCGCCATCGACGGCGTACTGGACGGCAAGACCGGCGGACTGGCCCAGCCCACGCCGATCCGGATCGCCATGACCGGCGAGATCCTGCGCGACTGACCGGCCTCACGCCGGAGCCGCGACGACGGCGTAGCATCGGGGCGGCCGGATTGGCCGGCCCCTTTCCAGGAGCGTGTCATGCAGGTTCGCCATGCGTCCCTCGTCGCCGTGCTCGTTGCCGCCCTCTGCTCCGCTTCCGCGAGCGCCGCCGAGCCGCCGGCCCCCACCGCCGAACAGCAGGCCATGATGAAGGCCTGGGAAAAAGCCGGCAAAGTCGGCGCAGAACACGCGCAACTGGCGCAGCACTTGGCCGGCACCTGGACCACGCGCCAGAGCATGTGGATGGATGAAAAGGCACCGCCACAGGTCTCTTCCGGTAAAGCCGTGCAGACCGCGATCCTCGGCGGGCGGCAGATCCGCATCGACTTCACCGGCCAGTTCGAGGGTCAACCGTTCGAAGGCACCGGGCTGATGGGCTACGACAACGTCGCCGGCCGCTACGTGAGTCTGTGGACCGACACGATGATCACCGGCTTCATGATCGGCCACGGCACGTATGATGCCGGCAAGCGCACCTACACGATCCACAACGAGATGAGCGACCCGATGCACCCCGGCAAGGCTTGGCCGACGCGCGAAGTGCTGCAAGTGGTCGACAAGGACCACCTGGTGCAGGAGATGTTCGAAACGCGCGGCGGCAAGGAAGTGCGCACCTTGCGCATCGAATACACCCGCGCGCGTTGAACCGCGACCGCATGCGTGGCTGGCCGCCATTGCTGATCCTGGTCGCGCTATCGGCCATGACGGCAATCGCGGCCGAGCCACCGCCCTCAGGCAACGTTCGTATCTACCGCTGCGTCGGCAGCCAGGGCACCGTGTCGCTGCAGGACGCGCCCTGCGGCCAGGGACGCCAGCAGCAGGTGCTGGACATGCAACGCCCGCAGGATCCACCGCCGCGCGCGGCCAGCACCGAGCCGGTGGCCGCGGACATCGCCAGCGCATCCACCACCGCGCCACGCGAAGTGCGCATCGTCCACGTCACCCCGCCCCAGCCGATGTACGAATGCATCACCGCCGAAGGTGAGCGCTATACCAGCGATACGCCCGACGGGAATCCGCGCTGGGTGCCGACCTGGACCTACGGTTTTGCCGGCGGACGTCCGGGGCCGCGCCCCGGGCCGCGTCCAGGTCCAGGGCCAGGTCCGGGTGGAGACCACGGTTCGCGGCCCCCCTCCTTTCCCGGCAATCGTCCGCCGGGCAGCGGCGTGATCGTTCCCTTCGGCAGCATGCAGATCCGCGACGAATGCCACGCGTTGCCACAGCAGGAAGTGTGTGCACGCCTCAAGGATCGCCGTTGGGAATTGATCCGGCGCTACAACAGCGCGCTGCAGAGCGAGCGCGAACAACTCAGCCGCGAACAGCGCGGCATCGACGCGCGTCTGGACCAGGATTGCGGCGGCGCATGATCCGACGATGCTCGCTGGCACTGTTGTTCGCGCTTACCCTCGCGCCCGCGTACGCGCAGCAGGAAGTGGTGATCTACCGCTGCACCGACGCGCAGGGCGCGTTGAGCGTACAAAACATGCCATGCCCGAAAGGGACCCAACAGCAAAAGAAGATCATGCAGGCGCCGGCCCCGACCGCGCGGCCGGCAACGCCTACCCAGCCTGCGCCTGTCGCGCCGCCACCGCCCGCTCCCGCTACCTCTGACAAGCCGGCCCAGCGCAAGGCCAACGCCGAACCCACGACAGCGGTTCCCGCCGCGCCGAAGCCGCCGCCGCCAGCGCTCTATGACTGCAAGCGCCGCGACGACACCCGTTACCTGACCGAAGACCTGCAAAGCGCGACCTACTGCATGCCGTTGCAGGTCACCGGACTGGATGGCAATCCGCGCACCGGCGCGGGCGACGCCTGCGAAGTGGTCAGCGACCGCTGCCAGCCGGTCGCCGACGACGGGTTATGTGCGGCTTGGCGCAAGCAAGTGGAGGACGCCGAAACGCATTGGCGTTTCGCCACGCCCGATCATGCCGCGCAACGCCAGGCCGAGTACGCGCGCGTGCGCGATCTGCTGGCCGCCAGCAACTGCGGCGACGGCGCCCAGGCTCAGAAGCCGTAGCGCAGGAATCCGCCATCGACGGCGATGCATTCGCCGGTGATGTAGCTGGCCGCCGGCAAGCACAGGAAGGCCACTGCCGCCGCCACCTCCTCCGGCTCGCCGATGCGCCGCATCGGCGTACGCTCGATGACCTGCTCGTAGTAATCAGGATCGGACAGAGGACCGGAGGTACGTCGGGTGCGGATGTACCAAGGCGCCACCGCATTGACCCGGACGCCGTCCTCGGCCCATTCGGCCGCCAGGTTGCGGGTCATCTGGTGCATCGCCGCCTTGCTCATGCCATAGGGCGCGCCGCTGCGCACATGGGTCAGGCCGGAAACGCTGCCGACATTGACGATGGCCGAGCTTGCGTGGCGCGTCAGCAACGGATGCGCATAGCGCGACAGCTCGAACGCCGAGAACACGTTGGTCTCGAAGATGCCGCGCCACTCGTCCTCGGTGTAGTCGATCGCCATGCGGCTGACATTGCCGCCGGCATTGTTGACCAGCAGATGGAGGCCATCGGAATGGTCTTCGACCCAATCCAGGATCGCGCGCCGATCCTCGTCGTCGGCGACATCGGCCGCCAGCCCATGCAGTTCGCGATCGGGAAAGTCTTCCTGCAAATCATCGCGCGCACTCGCAAGTGCGTCGGCATCGCGCGCCACCATCAGCAGATCGGCGCCCAGGCCCAACAGCTCGCGCGCGATGGCCAGGCCGATACCGGCACTGGCGCCGGTGATCAATGCGGTCTGTCCATCCAGTCGCCAACGTTGCTGCATCGCCCGCTCTCCGATCGCCAAGGCCGGACCCGGCCAATGGGTTTAGGATAGCGCCACCTCCAGGAGGCCATGACGATGAAATTCCGGACACCGCAGCTCCTGCTGGCAACGCTGCTGGCGATCACCCTCGGCGCCTGCAGCCGGCCGCCGCCGGCGCCGACCGAGCAACGTCCCGAGCCGCAGGCCACCGCACTGCGCGATGCGATCAAGGAACCGCTGGACAAGGCCCGCAGCGTCCAGCAGACCACCGACGAAGCCGCGCAGCACGAGCGCGAAGCGATCGACGCGGCGACCCAATAGCCGCAGTCCAGAACGACGACGCCGGCACTGGGCCGGCGTCGACTACTGCATCTGGGCTCCCGCGGGACGCGGCTACAACCCGCAGAAACAATAGGCCAGCGCCTTGACCGGCGCGCCGCCCGCCTTGCTCTGCTCGGTCGCGTTCTGGACGAAGCGCAGCTGGGTATCGACTTCCGGCAAGGTCCGCGCCAGCAGCGCGCGGCCCATGCCCGTGTCGCCCAGCATCCATGCGCCGGCGCGACTGCTGGCAAAGCCGCTCAGGAACTGCGCGAACGGCGTGGCCGGCTTCTCGATGTAGCGCACGTGGAACTTGCCCTTGCCAAGCTTGGCGCGCGTGGCGGCATCGGCGATAGCCGCCTTGGTGCCGCCGAACGCATCGACCAGCCCGCGCTCCTTCGCCTGTGCGCCGCTCCACACGCGTCCGCGCGCGATCTTGTCGATCGCTTCCACCGGTTGCTTGCGCGCCTGCGCGACCTTGCCGGTGAAGTCCGCGTAGCCCTTGTTGATCACCGACTGGATCAACTGCCCCACCGCCGGATCCATCGGGCGGGTGATGTCGAATGCGCCGGCGAAGCGGGTCGTGCCCACGCCGTCGGTATGCACGCCGATCTTGTCCAGGGTGCGGGTGATGTTGGGGATCATGCCGAAGATGCCGATCGAGCCGCTGATCGTGGATGGATCGGCGTAGATGCGGTCGGCGTCCATGCTGATCCAGTAACCGCCCGAAGCAGCCAGGTCACCCATCGACACCACCACCGGCTTGCCGGCGGCCTTCAGCGCGACTACCTCGCGACGGATCTGCTCGGAGGCGAACACTTCGCCGCCGGGCGAATCCACCCGCAACACCACCGCCTTCACGTCTTCGTCGTCACGTGCCTGGCGCAGCAACAGCGCGGTCGATTCACCACCGATGCGTCCGGCCGGCTGCTCGCCGCCGCTGATCTCGCCGGCCGCCACCACCACTGCCACCTGCGGCCGCGAATCGACCGGCGAGCGGCGCGAATCCAGCTGCGTCAGGTAAGTGTCGAAATCGACGTTGCGGAAGCCCAGGTCGCTGTCGTCGTCGGCGACGCCGCGCTTGGCCAGCAACTGGTCCACTTCCTCGCGCGTCTTCAGGCCGTCGACCAGCTTCTGCTGCAGCGCGAACTTGGCCAGATCGCCGCCCGCCGCCGCCACGCCTTCCGGCAAGGTGTCGATGCCGGCCGCCAACTGTTCGGCGGTGACTTTGCGGGCCGCGGCGATGTCGCCGAGGTAGCGCTGCCATACGTCGTTCATCCAGAACAGGTCCGCTTCCTTGGCCTCGGGCGAAGCCGCATCGAGGATGTAGGGCTCGGCGGCGGACTTGAACTCGCCGACCCGGAACAGGTGCACATCCACGCCAAGTTTTTCCTGCAGGCCGCGGCGGAAATACTGGCGGAAACGGCCCAGCCCCTCGAGCACCACGCTGCCCATCGGGTCGAGATAAACCTCGTTGGCCTGCGCGGCCAGCAGATACTGCCACTGGCTCAGATTCTCGGAGAACGCCACGACCTGCTTGCCGGAGGCACGCAGTTCCTGCAACGAAGCGGAGACTTCGCGCATCGAGGCGAAACCACTCGGCTGCAACTTGTCCAAGTCCAGCAACACGCGCTCGATCCGCTTGTCTTCGCGCGCCGCATCGATCGCCCGCACCAGGTCGCGCAGCTGGATTTCCTCGGCGCCCTTCTCGCCCATCGCCCGCGCCAGTGCGCGGCTGACCGGGTCGGCGCTGAACTGCTCGACCAGCCTTCCCTCCGGCGCGATCACCAGCGTGGTTCGGTCCAGCAACGGCTTGACCCCGCTGCCGCGCGCCATCACCGCCAGCATGA
>Ga0160447_100684_pt1 | contig 14806 bp, 8 predicted proteins | sample HID1973K_E1MG_FD_108222 | JGI IMG/M metagenome (GOLD analysis project Ga0160447, IMG submission 108222) | Enriched mosquito-associated microbial communities from UW Madison campus, WI, USA - HID1973K_E1 MG | ecosystem: Host-associated > Arthropoda: Insects > Digestive system > Unclassified ...
ATCGAGCGCATATTCCGATGCGAACGATGCATCGATGCTGCGCTGCTTGAGCAGCCGCTCCTTCTGGCGCATCTGGATCTCGAACGACGGCAGCACGCGATCGACATAGCCCGGCACGCAGATGGTATCGACGATGGTCGTCTGCGTGACCCGCGCATCGAGCCATTCGGCGCGCTGCGCATACGGCGGCGTCCCCGGCACGAACGCGAGCGTCGCGCAGCAATACGCCAGCATCGCGCGCGCGATCCGGCCGGGGCGGCCCGCGCCTGGCTTCGGTTTCTCGTCGAACCCGGTATCCCTTCGAGTCATGCCTCTGAGTGCCATCCATTGCGGCCGCGGATCGCCGCATGTTTTTGAGATGATCGGAGGTTCAATTAAAACACACGAAACGCGGGATGTACGCAAAGCCCTGCTAGCGAGGCCTGACACGCGTCATGACGACGCATCGGATGCGGGCGAAACGCACGCGAGCGGGCCGGCGAGCGCGGCATCGAGCGCTTCCGCCGCCGCGACGAATGCCGCGAACGAGGCCGTGATGCGGGCGTCGTCCTCGCCGTTGCGGTCTTCGTCGACGGCAAGCTCGCAGTCGTGCTGCAAGGCGACGCACGCGCGCATGAACGGCGTCGCGCCGATCACCGCCGCCGCGCCCTTCATGCGATGCGCGATATCGCGCAGGCACGCGTGATCGCACGCGTCGAAGGCAGCGCGCGCGTCGGCCAGATCCTGCGTGTTGGCGGCCTTCAGCGTGTCGACGAGCGTGCCGGCCTGATCGCCGAAACCGGCCAGCAAGGCGCGGTCGAACTCCGGCGCGTCCGGATCGGCTGCGCGCGCGGGCGCGCGCGCAAACGCCTGCGCAGGCGCCGTCGATGCGCTCGACACGCGGCCGTCGCGCGTCGCTTCGAGCAAGGCGGCGCGCAGTCCGTCCAGACCGAGCGGCTTGACGAGACACGCGTTCATGCCCGACGCGACCGCGCGCATCGCGGCGTCGGGTTGCGCGTTCGCCGTCAGGCCGACGATCGGCACGGCGCGTGGACTCGACGGGTCTTTCGCCTCGTCGTCCCGGATCGTGCGCGCCAGTTCCTCGCCGCTCATCTCGGGCATCGAGCAGTCGGTGAGAATCACGTCGAATGCGCGCGGCGCGGCGCGCCAGCGCGCAAGTGCGCTCTTGCCGTCGACGGCCATTTGCGCGCTGCCGCCGAGCAGCCTGATCTGCCCGTCGAGCACGATGCGATTGGCGGGATGATCGTCGACGACGAGCACGCGCAGCCCGGCGAGCGAGCCGGCAAGCGCGCCCGCCGGCGCGGACGGCGCATCGTCCGCCATCGCCTCCGTCTCCGGAAGATCGATGCGCACGGTAAAGCGCGTGCCGCGCTCCGGCTCGCTCGACAACTCGATGGTGCCGCCCATCATCGTGGTGAGCCGCTTGCTGATGGTGAGGCCGAGCCCCGTGCCGCCGACATTGCGCGCGCGGCCATCGTGGGCCTGCACGAACGGCGTGAACAGCATCGCCTGCTTCTCGGGCGAGATGCCGATGCCCGTATCGGATACCGTGAGCGTCACCGCGCGCTTGCCGTCCTGTGGCGGCGCGACCTGGTATTCGAGCGTGACCGCGCCGACGTCGGTGAATTTGATCGCGTTCGAAAGCAGATTGCCGACGATCTGGCGCAGACGCTGGCCATCGGCGAGGAGCCAGGTCGGGCCATCGCCGGAGCGGCGCTTCACGATGAGCGCGAGTCCCTTCGCGCGCGCGGCCGGTTCGTAGATCGCCGCGACGCCCGCGACCCACGCTTCGATTTCGAGCGGCGCGGGCGCGAGCACGAGACGCTCGGCTTCGATCTTCGCGACATCCAGCAGATCGTCAATCATGCCGAGCAGATCGCGCGCGGCGCGATGCGCGATCGACAGCGCGCGCTCGGTCGCGACGCGCTCGCCCGGCGCGCGCAATTCCATTTCGAGCAGACCGAGCACGGCGTTCATCGGCGTGCGGATTTCGTGGCTCATCGTCGCGAGGAAGGTGGATTTTGCGCGGTTTGCCGTTTCCGCCTCTTCCTTCGCGGCGCGCATCGCCCTTTCGGCGGCGATCCGGCGCGTGACCTGCACGCGCATCGTCAGCGCCCAGCCCGCCAGCACGAGCACGAGCGCCGCGCCAAACAGCGCGCCGAGCGCGACTTGCGGACGATGACGTTCCCACAGCATCTCGGGATGCTCGGAGAGCTTCCAACGCGCGCGGATCGTCTCCAGCTCGGGCGGCGGAAGACTCTCGATCGCGCGATTGAGGATGCCGAGCAGCAGCGGCTCGTTCGCCGTGACGGTCAGGCCGTGCGGAACCGGTCGCGTCGAAAGCACGCCGCTCAACACGAGCGAGCCGCGATAAGCATTGCCCACCGCGTAGTTGGCGAGGGCCAGATCGGCGATGGTCGCATCGGCTTCGCCTCTTGCCACGGCCCGGAACTGACCGTCGAGCGGTCGCGTATGGACGATCCGCACACCCGACGCGCTCCGCTGCAAAAGCTTCTCCAGCAACGAAGAGGGCGGTAGCGCGACGCGCTTGCCCGCGAGCGCGCCGGCGTCGCGCAGCGGCGGCTGATTGGCCGACGTCACGATCACGAAGATGCCGTCGCCGGTCGGCGCGGAGAGCACGCCGCCCGGCAACGCAGAGGTTTCGCCCACACCGTACGGCAGGATCGCGGAAGCGCCGCTGCGCATGTCGGCCGCGAGTTGCTCGGGCGTGTCGCGCACGCGGGCCTCGAAGCGCAGGCCGGTCACGCGCGCGACCGCATCGAGGATATCGACCGCGATGCCCGCCGGCTGGCCGCGCGAATCGCGGAAAGTCAGCGGCGCGGCTTGTGCGAGCATCGAATAATGCACCACGGGATGCGTGCGTACCCACGCAAGCTCTTGCGCCGTGAGTTCGACCGGCCGTTCCAGCGTGACGGCGTTGGCGCCCGGATTCCAGCGTGCGCGCGCGACGAGAACGAAGGCCGGCGGCAGCGCCGCGAGCGCGCGGTCGACCCGCTGCCGCAGCGCATCCGCGCCGGGACGTTCCGCCGCGAAGGCGAAGCGGAAGCCGTCTTCATCGAAGGCCGCAAGGTCCGTGATGGTCAGATTCGGCAGGTAGTAATGGGTAATCGCGAAGGCGGAAGCCGTCATGTCGCCGATGAACGCGTCGGCGTCGCCGAGCGATACGGCGAGCAGCGCAGCGAGCAGGTCCGGATACACGACCGGCAGCATCGACGGATACGCCGACCGCAGGCGCGCCGGCGAAGTCTGCGCGTCGACGTACGCGAGCCGATGCGTCGATGGACGCTTCACAAGCGGCTCGATGTAGATCTGTTTGCTCGGCAGATACTGGCGGCTGTATATGAGCGCGCCGTTGCCGTCTTGCCTGTCCTCGCTGTCCGCACCGGTCGCGCCTGTCGCCATGTCGATGTCGCCGCGCGCGAGCGCCGCCATCAACGCGGTGCGGTTTGGATAGATGCGCCATTGCGTGTCGAGGTCCAGCGCGCCGGCGACGGCATCCACGTAATCGACTGAAATCCCGCGCGGTTTGGTGTCACGCGGGTACGCCATGTCTAGCGGCGGCGCGACGCCCGGCGCCGCGCCGACGACGACGCGCTCCTTCGCGCCGGCTGCCGCCGCACACAGCGCCCAGATCAGAACGATGACGACGATGTCCATGCACGCGCGCCATTGCACGCGTGCGGCAAGCGCGCCGCCGCCACGATGTCTTGCAAGTTCGAACAAGCCGCACCCCCGGAGTGAGCGGTACGGCTAGTGTCTCAAGAAAGACGGGGGTGCGTACATCGCCGGTGGCGGCATGGTCGCGCGTATCGTTGCGAGGCACGAAACGCCGATCACGCGGATCAGGCCGGCACCGACTCCGCCTTGTGCGCGCGCGACCAGACGCGATGCTGGCTCATCGCCTCGATGAAGCTTTTCAGCACCGCCTTGGCGTCGCTGCCTACCGCGACGCCCTCCTCGCCGCCCGGCAGATGCGCGGCCGCGAGCACGTCCTCGCCGTCGCCGATCGCTCCGATCGCCTTCAGATGCTTGAAGGATTCGAGCACGAAGTGGCGCGCGTCGCCGGACTCGGAAAGCGCCTTCGCGCTCTCCTTGCCGCCCGCGACGATCACGCCGTCGAACATGATCGAGGGCATGGCGAGAATGGTCGCGTGGGCCTCGATGCCGGGCGCAGGCGAGCCGAGCGTCGGCGAAATGACCTTTGCGTGCGCGCCCTCGGCCTTGAGCGCGTCCTGCACGGCCTTGATGCTGGCGGCATCGGCGCCCGGTGCGGCGAGGATCGCGACCTTGCGCGTCTTGATCGAAGGCTTCGTCTTCGCGACGAGCGACAAGGCCGGCGACTCCGTCACCGACGATTTGCCGAGTTCCTCGGCGCTTGCGCTTTTCTTCGGCGCGGTCAGCCCGAGATTGGCCGCGACGCGCGCGGCGAGCGTTTCATCGATATTGGCAAGGATGCCGAGCTCTCGCTCGCGAATGTTCTTGCGCTCGACCTTGGAAAGCTCGAATGAGTACGCGCCGACGATGTGATCCTGCTCCGGCTCGGTCATGCTGTTCCAGAAGAGCGTCGCCTGCGAGTAGTGATCGGCGAAGGACGGGCTGCGCACGCGGATCTTCGCGCCGTCGACGCGCTGCGTGTAGCTTTCGAAGCCGCCGCCCGCCGCAGCCGGCGCGGTTTCCTTCGGCCAGCCGCCGTCGATGGAATTTGGCTCGTAGGACGCCTGCCCTTTGTCGATCGTCTGGCGATGCATCGCGTCGCGCTGGCCGTTGTGCATCGGCGCGAGTGGACGGTTGATCGGAATCTCGTGGAAATTCGGGCCGCCGAGACGGCTGATCTGCGTATCGGTGTAGGAGAACAGACGGCCTTGCAGCAATGGATCGTTCGTGAAGTCGATGCCCGGCACGATATGTCCCGGACAGAACGCGACCTGCTCGGTTTCGGCGAAGAAGTTATCGGGATTGCGATTCAGCGTGAGCTTGCCGATCATCTTCAGCGGCACCAGTTCCTCGGGGATGATCTTGGTGGGGTCGAGCAGATCGAAGTCGAACTTGTGTTCGTCTTCTTCCTCGACAATCTGCACGCCGAGTTCCCACTCGGGATAGTCGCCGTTGTCGATGGCTTCCCACAGGTCACGTCGATGGAAATCCGCGTCCTTGCCCGCAAGCTTCTGCGCTTCGTCCCAGAGCAGGGATGCGGAGCCGATCGTCGGGCGCCAGTGGAACTTCACGAAGCGGCCTTTACCCTGCGCGTTGATGAAGCGGAAGGTATGGATGCCGAAGCCTTCCATCGTGCGCAGGCTCTTCGGGATGGCCCGGTCGGACATCGCCCATAGCACCATGTGCGCGGATTCGGGCACGAGCGAGACGAAATCCCAGAAGGTATCGTGCGCGGAGCCGCCTTGCGGCATTTCGTTGTGCGGTTCCGGTTTGACGGCGTGGACGAAGTCGGGGAACTTGATTGCGTCCTGAATGAAGAACACGGGCATGTTGTTGCCGACGAGATCGAAGTTGCCTTCATCCGTGTAGAACTTGACGGCGAAACCGCGCACGTCGCGGACCGTATCGGCAGAGCCTCGCGAGCCTTGCACGGTCGAAAAGCGCACGTAAACAGGCGTTTCCTTCGACGGGTCCTGCAGGAACGCGGCCTTGGTCAGTTCTGCCTGCGATTCGTAGACCTGGAAGACGCCGTGGGCGGCTGAACCGCGCGCGTGGACGATGCGTTCCGGAATGCGCTCGTGGTCGAAGTGCGTGATTTTTTCACGCATGATGAAGTCTTCGAGCAGCGAGGGGCCGCGTTCGCCGGCGCGCAGGGTGTTCTGGTTATCCGCGATCTTGACGCCGTGGTTGGTCGTCAGCGCCTGGTTTGTCGCGTCGGTGCGGTAGGTTTCGAGGGCTTCGACTTTCTTGTTCGTGTTGCTCTGCGAGGGGGTGCGGGCGACGCCGCTCGGCGACGGTTGCTTCTTCGTTGGCATTGTGAGGCTCCGGGTGGGGTTGACTTTGCGGTCATTGCCGCAATCGATGTACCCGGAGGGAATTTGCTTGCGCCTGGGTCGTTATCGCCCAGGCGCAAGCGAGAAAAACCCTAAGCCCCATTCACCGGCGACAACGCCCCCAACTTGTCCGCAGTAACCTTCTGCAGCGCAATAATCCGCCCCATTGCCGCATGATTCGCCGTGGCATCGTCATACATCCTGGCAAGATCGGCCTTGAGCTGCGTCCTCGACCCGCCGTCGAGATAAACCATATGCCCCGACGGATAAAACGTCGCCGACAGATTCTGCCGCACGGTCTTGTCGATCAGCGGCATCTGCTGCAAATCGATGATCGTCTGATAGAACGGCGTCACGAAGTCATACATCCCGTTAGCGGAAAGCACTCTCAGATCGACATTCAACGCCATCACGGCAGCAAGATCGCCCGCCGTATAGAGAATGATGTTGCCCTTCGAATCGACGCCCTTCTGCGCGCCCGTCGGGTCCGTGTGCTTGAAATCCCAGTTGAGAAACGCCTGATCGTTCAGGTCGGTGAACGATGACGTCGACGTGAACTTCAACTGCTCGTTGAGATAGCTGTTCCACATCGTCGTGTAGACGCCGCTCACCGCCGTCATGGTCGGATCGTTGCCGCCCGAATTCGGATCGATCTTGCCCGCGATGCCCGTCGAAATCGCCGTGACGCGGCCGTCGTAGGAACCGAGCGATTCGCCCTTCGACTTCAGCAAGGTCGTGAGAAAGAGCGAATTGCCACGGCTGTCGTAAGCCGCGATGTCGAGGCTCCACGCGAGCAGCGTCGCGCGATCGATGCCCGTGTAGTCGGACAGCTTCTCGACCACTTCGTCGTCCGTCTGGGGAAACTTGCGCAACGCATTCAGATAGTCCGTGCGCGAAAATTCCGCCACTTCCTCCGCGAAAGTCAAAAGATTGGTCGGCGTCGGATGCACGCCGAGCTTCTTGTGATACCACGCGTCCGCAGCCGCAGTCGGCAATGCACCGACCGGATTGCCCGCCTGCGCGTAATCGAGAATGGACGACTGCAACGTGACGCCGTTCAGATCGATGCCGTCCTCGTGCAGCTTGTACGCGAGCACGCAACTGCGCGCCGTGCCGTACGATTCGCCGAACAGAAACTTCGGCGAATTCCAGCGGTTGTTCTTCGTCAGATAACGCTTGATGAACTGCGCGATCGAGCCCGCGTCCTGATCGACGCCCCAGAAGTCCCGGTTCTTGTTCGGCGCGATCGCGGCGGAATAGCCCGTGCCGACGGGATTGATGAAGATCAGGTCGCTGCGGTCGAGCAGGCTGTCCGGGTTGTCCTCCATCTGATACGGCGCGGGCGGCGTGAAGCTCGGCATTGCGGTCTTGATGCGGCGCGGCGCGAACGAGCCGAGCAACACGAACACCGACGACGATCCCGGCCCGCCGTTGTAGAAGAACGTGAGCGGGCGCGCTTCTTCCTTCGCGCCGTCCTTCGTGAACGCGACGTAGAACATCTTCGCGTCCGGCTTCGAACTGCTCGGATCGACCGTCACGAGATGGCCGACGGTCGCCGTATAGGCGATCTTCGCGCCGCCGATCGTCACGCTGTGATGCGTGATGGCCGCGTTCTCGTCGGCTTCGTTCGCGGCGACTGAATCGTCGGGACCGTTGCCGTAGGCGACCGGATCGAAGTACGGCTGATCCTTCTTCGCCGTCGTGGTCTTCTTCGGCGCTTTCTTCGCGGCGGCCGCCATCGCCGTCTCTTCCGCGTTCTCGGGTTTGCCGCTCGCTGCCAGTGGATCGGAGTTCATCGTCATCGCTCCAGAATCGTCGTCGTGGTTGTTGTTCACTGTTTTACGTCGTGCTGCATCGCTTCAACTCTTCGCGGGCTTGAGCGCGGCCGCGATCTTCGCGCCGTCCGGGCTGCCCATGCCGGTGCACGCATCCCAGCCGGCCGCCGCCGAGAAGCTGCCGTTGTTGCCTTCGGTGATGTCGCGAAACGACGCCTTCGCCGTATAAAGCTTCGGATTGACGAAGCCCGCCGGCGACGCGTTGATCGCGTTGATACGGGCGATCAGCGCGGCCCACAGCGGCGCGACCGCGCTCGTGCCGCCGACCACCGTATCCTCGCCGTCGATCAGCACTTCATAACCGGTTTGCGGCGATGCGTCGCCCGCCACATCCGGCACGCCGCGCTTGGCGAGCGCCGCGGTCCTGCCGTTGCGCGTGACCGACAAGCCCTTCTGCCAGACCGGCAGCGCAAACGTGCCGGACACGCCGCCGCCGCCCGAGCCGCCCTGATCGCCGTCGTTCCACACGACTTCCTTCGCGATGCCCTGCGCCGATGCCGCTAGGCTCGTGCCGCCGCAGCCGAGCACATACGGACTCGACGCGGGGAAGTCGACATGGTCCGCGCCGTCGCCGACGCCATCGGACGAGCCGCTGTCGCCCGATGCGGCGCAGACCGTCACGCCGAGCGCGGCCGCGCTTTGCAGCACGTCGTTGAAGGCGCTCATCGACTGCGATGACCAGTTCGACTCGGGGCCGCCCCAGCTGATGGATATCACGGAAGGCTTATTGGTGGAATCGTGCAGCGCGCGATTGACGGCATCGACGAAACCGGCGTCGCTGTTCGGCGCGAAGTACACGGCGATGCGCGCGCCCGGCGCAATGGCGCCCGCGATCTCGATGTCGAGCGTCACCTCGCCGTCCGGCCCGTTCGGATTGCCCGTCGGCGCGTTCTTCGCGTTGTCGACGCCCACCGCCACGACTTGCGGCGCCTTCACGCCGAGCTTCGAGAAATACGCGGACAGATCACTGTCGCGATAGCCGCCGCCCAGCTCGATGATCGCGATGCATTGGCCGGCGCCGGCGCCATCGGGAAAATCATAGAGGCGCGCGAGATCGACCGGCGTGAACGACGCGGGCGTCATGCCGCGCGCCGGCTTGAAAGGCGGACGAAAACGGAAATGCGGGCGCGCCTGCGGCTTGCTGTCGAGGCCGAGCACGGCGGTGACGGCGTCGTGCATGTCGTCGGGCACGCTGACCGGCCCGGTGCGCCCACGATATTCGCCGATGTTGTGATGTTGAAAGCGTTCGAGCCTGACGTCGAAAGCTTTCTGGAATTGTTCGATGGTGCCTTTCAGCACGACACTGCGCGTCTCGGTTTCGGCGCGCACGACCGTCAGTCCGTACTGTGCGGCGAAGGCCTTGACCTTCGCGACGTCTTCGTCGGATGCGGTGTAGCGCTTGTCGAAGTCCTCGCGAGAGACGGCTTGCGCGGGCGCGTCACCCGCGTCAACGCGCGCCATCAGCTGTTTGAAGCCGGCTTCGTCCTTGCGCCGCAGCATCACGATCACTTCGATCTGTTCGGCCGGATCGCAGTCGCCGATGCATTGCGCGCCCTCGGGATGAATCTTGTCGCTGCCGCTGACCGGTTGCTTCGTCATGGTATCGATGCTCCTCGCTGGCCGTGAAGTTCAAAGGTTCTCGATCCTGCCGCTCTCGCGCATCCGGCGCGCGCTCGTCTCGCAGTAGCGCACGCGCTTATCGTCTTATTTTCCGGGCGCGAATGCAATTGCTCGGACCGTTGACGAGAGGATGCAGTTCCGGCGAGACAAAAGCTGTCCCGGTCTTCAGGCGCTTTTCGATGGCGCGGCCTCGTGCGGGCGCTCTTCCTCGTACGACGGGCGCACGTCGTGCGGCAGCCACGGCTCACGATGCTTGACCCAGAGTTCGTAGTCCGGCTCGAAGAGACCGGTTTCGTCGAAGCCGCCGAGCGGCAGATCGACTTCATCGCGTGTCGTGAACTCCATGTACGCGACCGATCCGCACACGGGGCAGAAGTGCCGCCGCCCGTCGTCGGAGCTGCGCCAGGTCGAGAGGCTGCCGCTCATCATCACGTCGCCGCGCGGGTACATCGCATAAGCTCCAAAGGCGGAGCCATGCACTTGCCGGCATGTCATGCAATGACACATGCCGACGCGCTTCGGCTTGCCCGTCGCGCGAAAGCGGAACGCGCCGCAGGCGCATCCTCCTTCATGCACGGTCGTCGCCAGTTCATCTTTCGTTTGAACGTTCATCGATCCCTCCCGTAAATACGGCGGTTTGTTACGATAGCCCTTCACGATCGGAGATGGCACTCATGAGCACATCGAGCACGGCCGGCACCACCAGCACCACGAGTACCTTGTCCCTCCTGAAGCTGCTCCCCGGCGCCGGATCGGAGTTCGGTCCCGCCGCGTCCGACCTGCTCGCCCACGTGCTGTCGCACGATCGCTTCGATGCGGCGGCGAACGTGAGCGCGCCGCGCGAAACCTTTCGCGGCGTCACCGTCGACGACGCCATGAACGACGAATACGTGTTCCCGCTCGGACGCACCGGCCAGTCGATCGTGCTGACGGGGTATCGCATCGCGGCGGGTTTCATCGCCGAGCGCGCCGCCGACGAGTGGCTCGAGCTCGCGCACAAGGAACGTCTCGCAAGAGGCTTGCCCGCAGTTCCTCAGGGCAGCGAGCCGCACCTCGCGCCCGATCCCGCCGAAGCCGATCAGCTCCTCGACCGCGCCTACGAATGCGCCCAGCGCATCCTCGATCCAGCCGCGAGCGAGCCGGTGCTCTCGCTCTTCGAAACGCACTATCGCGGCGGGCGAGAATTCCTGCGTCTCACGTGGGAAGGTTTGCCAGAGGATCTCGTGCCCGAATCGCGCCGTCCGCTCGCGGCGCTCGCTGCCGCCGTGCAGAACGGCGCGCGGCGTGAGAAGCGCGATTACGATCCCTACGGCCTCGACGGCGTCGATGTGTACGACGTCGACCGGCCGCTCGCCTATCGCGAGAAGATCGGGCCGTTTCTCTTCACGATGACCTACCGCCACGAATATCCGCAGGTCGACGACGAACGTCTCGGCACCGCGTTCGCCGTGTTTCACGAGGCGGGCAGCGACATCGTCGCGGCGGCGGTGCGGCTGCAACTCGTCAAGGTCCCGCCGCTCACGAGCAGCGCCGATCTCGTCTATACGCTCGACACGTACTCGGGCGAGATGCTCTCGCTCGCGCTGGCGGCCACCGAGGCGCTCGGGCCCGAGCGGCTGTGCGAAGTCTTCAACGCGCATCGCGTGATCTATATCAGCCTGTGGGAAGTGCGCAAGCCGTGGCGCGGCGAAGGTCTGGGCGTCGCGCTGCTGCATCAGGCGCTGGAGCGTCTGCCGCTCGATGTCGATGGCCGGCCCAACGCGCTGTGCGTCGCGCCCGAGCCGTATCAGACGGACATGCGCCACTTCGAAAAACTTCCCGGCGTGCTGCGCGAGGAGCTGAAAACGCCGGCCAGGCGGCTCGGCGCGCATCTGACCAACTGGCTCGAGCGCTCGAAACTGCCGATCGCGACGCACTTCTTCGTGCCGATGGCCAAGCACGCGGGCATCGGCTCGGCAGGCGAGAACGCGCGTCTGATCGACCGGATCATGGAGAGCGAGGCTTAAGCGATGCTCGTCATCGTCGACATGCAGGCGCGGCTGCTGCCGCACCTCGACGGCGGCGAGCGCCTGGCTGCGCGCGTCGGCACGTTGCTGCGCGCGGCGAATCTGCTCGACGTGCCGGTGGTCGTCACGGAGCAGAATCCGCAAGGGCTCGGTGGGACCGTGGAGACGTTGCTGGATGATCTTCGCGCGGCGAAGGTCATCGAGAAGCACACGTTCGATGCGACGCTCGCGCCCGCCTTCGTCGATGCACTGCCGCCCGCACCCGCCGCGCTGTGGGTGGCTGGCGCGGAAGCGCATGTGTGCGTGTTGTTGACCGTGCTCGGGCTGCTGCGGCTCGGCTATCGCGTGGAGTATGTCGCGGACGCCGTCGCGTCGCGCCGCGCGGATGACCGCGCCGTCGCGCTCGAACGGGCGCAACAAGACGGCGCGCGGCTCGCGACCGTGGAGACGGCGATCTTTGGCTGGCTCGGCAGTTTCAGGCATCCGCGGTTCAGGGACGTGCTCGCACTAGTCAAATGAATGTGCGGTCGTCGCGATTAAAGACAGTTAGTTGCAATCACGCCATTCGGCCAGCGCATCCGCGACGCGCGTGATCACATCGTCCCATTGGTTGGGTGTTTTCTGCCGGAACAGGCGCGCCTTCGGGTACCAGGCTGAATCTTCGCCGTCGATCAGCCAGCGCCAGCATGGATTCCAGGGCAGCAGCATCCACACCGGCTTGCCGAGCGCGCCCGCGAGATGCGCGACGGAGGTATCCACGGAGATCACGAGATCGAGCGAGGCAATGATTGCAGCCGTATCCGAGAAGTCCTTGACGTCGTCCATCAGGTCGAGGGGTCGCAGGTGGGGCGGCAAAGTAGCGAGTTGCGCGCGCGCGACCGGCGCCTTCTGCAGATTGACGAACCGCACGCCGGGCACGCCGAGCAATGCAATGCTTGCTTGGGCACCAACCCAACGGCAGGCATCGAACGGACTCAGGCGCGGTTCGGGCATCCCCACGAAGCCAACCTTCGGCGCCCGCGTGGGCAGCCGGCTGCGCCAGTAGTCGACGCGTTGTTGATCGGCGGCGAGATAGGGCGTGACGTTGGGAATGGTCTCGAGCGTGGTGCCAAGTAGTTTCGGTAAGCTCATCATGAAACACCAGTAGTCATGTGGCAGCAGGGTGTGCAGCGCGTCGCCGCTGACGCAGACGTCGACGCCATCGACCGAGGCAAGCAGCGGGTCCCGTAGCGGCCACACGACCGACAGCCTCGAAAGCCCTTGCGACTTCAGGATCGGCAGAAAGCGGCAAAACTGGAAGGCGTCGCCGAATCCCTGTTCGTGAATCACGAGCATCGACTTGCCGGCGAGAGGCTCGCCTCGCCACTGCGAAAAAGGCAAGTCCGGTACGCGGATGCGCCGATCCGGCCAACTATCGTCGTAGCGGTATTCGAACAACGGCCACCCTTCCGCGTACGCTCCAATGCGCAGGAGCCCCCCGGCGAGATTGAACTTGGCTTCCCCCGAATTCGGATCGACTTCCACGGCGCGCCGGAACGTATCCAGCATCTCGTTCACGCGCCCGGGGTGCTCCTTCAGCAAGTTGCCGAGCGCAAGGCGCGCCTGCGTGTAATCGGGCTGAAGCTCGATCGCGCGACGGTACGCCGCTTCGGCCTCGTCGACACGCTCAAGCCCAGCGACGGCCGTTGTCCGATAAATCACCTGGCCCAGGTTGTAATGCGCGGCGCTCAGGTCGGGTATGTGTTCAACCAGACGGCGATACACGCTCTCCAGGTCCGCGTCTCGTCCCTGCGTTTCGAGCAACGCGGCCAGTTCCTGATACGCAATCGTCAGGCGCGGATTCACTTCGATGGCCGCGCGATACGCGCGCTCGGCTTCATCCCAGCGCTGCAAGGCGGCGAACGCGTTGCCGAGGTTGTGGTGCGCGTCGGCCCAGTCCGGGCGCACGTCGAGTGCGAATCGAAAATGCGCTTGCGCTTCGTCGGGGCGTGCCTGCTTCATCAGCAACTTGCCCAGGCTGTAATGCGCCGGCGCCAGATCCGGCCGCAGTTCGAGCGCGCGCCTCAGCGACTGTTCCGCGTCGGCGATGCGGTCCTGCAGCGCCAGCACGTTGCCGAGGTTGTAATGGGCTTCGGCAAAACCGGGGTTCAGTTCGAGCGAACGCCGATACATCGCCTCCGCTTCCGGGTGCCGTTTGAGTTGCTCGTACAGGCTTCCGAGGTTGTTGTGAACACCCGCGTCTTGCGGATGTTCCGCGACCGCGCGTTGCCAGTACGCCTGGGCCAGATCGACTCGATTAATCGCGTAAGCGCATGCCGCCGCGAGATTGAGCGTATCCGCATCGGCGTACGGGCGATCGAGCAGGGGCGACAAAACAGCCAGCGCGTCGGCAGGCTCATTCGCCGAGTAGTGCCGCGCTGCACGGTGATACTGGTCGACGGACATGAAAGACGTGGAGGGATTGAAAGAATTCATCTGGGCCGCGATATCGCCTTTCGACGACAACGACGACTAAACCATGCAATTTTGAACCGCGCGCACCCGCGCAAACGTCACAAAACTTGCTTTACGCCGAATCCGTTAGCGAAACAATCACGTCGCGCGAGTGCTCTGCATTGCAGCGTAGACGCGCGTGAGGGCAAGAGATCGGCGTGAGATGCGTCTCGTCGCCCGCCGTATGGCATCCGACTTGCTTCGACTCGCCGGTTGCGGGTCGACGAACGTTCGGTTCCCTTACAGTTGGCGGACGAACGCGAGCCCGCGCCCCACGCGCCGCCCATGAACTCCGGCATCGGCGCTCCGTCCGATCCGTCGCAATCGGTCGCGAGCAGATGGCCACGAAGACTGGAGCAGACCGGCGCCCTTCCGAACGAGCGAGGAGCAACCGATCGCCATGTCCCCAGCCGATACTCATCCCCACGACGCCAGCGACACGGCGCAAAAGCCGTCGCGCCGACGTTTCCTGCAATCGGCCGCAGCGGCCGCCGCCGTCAGCGCCGCGCCGCTCGCGCATGCGCAACAACAAGCCGCGACGCCAGCAATCGCGCCGCCGCCCGCCGCCGCGCCGATGATGCCCGTAAAGCTCACCATCAACGGCCACCCGTACGAGTTGCAGGTGGAAGCGCGCACGACGCTGCTCGACGCCCTGCGCGAGTACGCAAACCTCACCGGCACGAAGAAAGGCTGCGACCGCGGCCAGTGCGGCGCGTGCACGGTAATCGTGTCGGGCCGGCGCATCAACTCGTGTCTCACGCTCGCCGTGATGCACGACGGCGAAGCCATCACGACCGTCGAAGGCCTCGCGCCCGACGGCGACACGCTCGCGCCGATCCAGCGC
>Ga0160447_100685_pt1 | contig 14802 bp, 14 predicted proteins | sample HID1973K_E1MG_FD_108222 | JGI IMG/M metagenome (GOLD analysis project Ga0160447, IMG submission 108222) | Enriched mosquito-associated microbial communities from UW Madison campus, WI, USA - HID1973K_E1 MG | ecosystem: Host-associated > Arthropoda: Insects > Digestive system > Unclassified ...
CCCACACGCTTCAGGAAAAAGGCCTGCATTACGTCGACGTCGGCACCTCCGGCGGCGTCTGGGGACTGGAGCGTGGCTACTGCATGATGATCGGCGGTGAGCCTGAAGTCGTGAATCGTCTGGATCCGCTGTTCAAGACCCTGGCACCCGGCATCGGCAATATCCCGCGCACCAAAGACCGCGCCAAGGATGCCGATCCGCGCGCCGAGCAGGGGTATATCCATGCCGGTCCTCCGGGCGCCGGTCACTTCGTCAAGATGATCCACAACGGCATCGAGTACGGAATGATGCAGGCCTTCGCCGAAGGCTTCGATATTCTCAAGACCAAGAACTCGGACAACCTGCCGGAAGATCAGCGCTTCGACCTGAACCTGGGCGACATCGCTGAAGTCTGGCGTCGTGGCAGCGTGGTCTCCTCCTGGCTGCTGGACCTGACCGCCGACGCGCTGGCCACCGACCCGCAACTCAACGCCTATTCGGGCTCCGTGGCCGACAGCGGTGAAGGCCGCTGGACCATCGAAGCTGCCATGGAGCAGGCCGTACCGGTTCCGGTGCTGTCGACTTCACTGTTCGCTCGCTTCCGCTCCCGTCAACAAAGCACGTACGGCGACAAGATGCTGTCGGCCATGCGTTTCGGATTTGGTGGTCATAAGGAACCAAAATAATGGGTTTGTCCCGCAGCAAGCAAAAGGCTCCGGTCGCTCCTGCGACTACGCTGTTCCTGTTCGGCGCCCATGGCGATCTGGTCAAGCGGCTGTTGATGCCGGCCCTCTATAACCTGTTCCGTGACGGACTGGTTGGCGAGAACCTGCACATCGTTGGCGTTGACCACAACACCGTCAGCGATGCCGATTTCGCCAAAAAGCTGGAGGACTTCATTCGTCAGGAGGCGGCCAACAAGGTCGCCCAGGGCGGGGAAGAGCCTTTGGATCCGGCGCTGTGGGGCAGCCTTGCCAAACGCATCACCTACATCACAGGTGATTTTCTCGACGATTCCACGTACGCGGACATCGACGCGAAGATCAAGAGTACCGGCACGCAGAATGCCGTGTTCTATCTGGCGACTGCGCCACGTTTCTTCAGCGAAGTGACCAAGCGCCTCGGTTCGTCGGGACTGATGGTCGAAGGCGACGAGTGTTTCCGTCGCGTGGTGATCGAGAAGCCATTCGGCCATGATCTGCCCAGTGCGGTGGCGCTGAACAGCTGCTTGCTGAAGGTGATGAGCGAGAAACAGATCTACCGGATCGACCATTATCTGGGCAAGGAAACGGTGCAGAACATTCTGGTCAGCCGTTTCTCCAACGGTCTGTTCGAGTCGTTCTGGAACAATCACTACATCGATCACGTGCAGATCACCGCGGCGGAAACCGTGGGTGTCGAAACCCGCGGCAGTTTCTATGAAACCACCGGCGCGCTGCGGGACATGGTCCCCAATCACCTGTTTCAACTGCTGGCCATGGTCGCCATGGAGCCCCCGGCAGCCTTCGGCGCCGACGCGGTTCGGGGCGAGAAGGCCAAGGTCGTGGGCGCTATCCGGCCCTGGTCGGAAATGGAAGCACTGGCCAACTCGGTGCGCGGTCAGTACACCGAGAGCACCGTGGGCGACAAGAGCGTTCCGGGTTACCGTGAAGAAGATCGGGTCGACCCGAACAGCAACACGGAAACCTATGTGGCGCTGAAGGTCATGATCGACAACTGGCGCTGGGTCGGCGTGCCGTTCTACCTGCGTACCGGCAAGCGCATGAGCGTGCGGGATACGGAGATTGCGATCTGCTTCAAACCCGCGCCATACGCACAGTTTCGCGATACCGATGTGGACCGTGTGGAACCCAACTTCCTCAAGATCCAGATCCAGCCCGATGAAGGCATGTGGTTCGATCTGCAGGCCAAGAAGCCGGGGCCGACCCTCGACATGCAGACCATCGAACTGGGCTTCGCCTACAAGGACTTCTTCGAGATGCAGCCGTCGACCGGGTATGAAACCCTGATCTACGACTGCCTGACCGGTGATCAGACCTTGTTCCAGCGCGCCGACAACATCGAAAACGGCTGGCGAGCGGTGCAGCCGTTCATCGATGCCTGGGCCAAGGATCCGCACGTGGAAATGTATAAGGCGGGCGAAGACGGTCCGGCGGCGGCAGACGAGCTGCTGGCCCGCGACGGTCATAGCTGGCAACGACTGGGATGAGTGATTCCTCGCAACCCCTCATCCGCTTTCTGTTGTCCGACATCGATGGCACGTTGCTGCGACCCGATCACAGCCTCAGTCAGGCCAACGTCGACGCGGTGCGCAAGCTGAGAGCGGCCGGGATTCATTTCTCGATCGCCAGCAGCCGGCCGCCGCGGGCCATGCGTCAGCAGATCGAAGCCTTGGGTATCGATCTGCCGACGGTGGCCTTCAATGGGGCCAATATCATCAATCCCGACGGTAGCCTGCTCAAGGCACACCGCATCGACGCCAGCGCCGCGCGCACCAGCCTTGCGCTGTTCGCCAGCGAAAAGGTGTCGGTGTGGGTGTTTGCCGACGATCAGTGGCTGTTGCTCGATCCGCAAGGGGATTACGTCGAGCATGAGCGCAATACGCTGGGTTACGACTTCGTTCAGGTCGAGCATTTCGAGGATTACCTCGATCGTATCGACAAGATCGTCGCCGCCAGCAAAGACTTCGAGCTGCTCAAACGGCTTGAGGTCGAGCTCAACCCGCTGATTGCCGACTCCGCACTGGCGGCACGCTCGCAGTCCTACTACCTGGACGTCACTGCGCTGGACGCCAACAAGGGGACGGCGCTGGAGACATTGTCCGAGGAACTGGGCGTGGCGCTGGCGCACACGGCGGCGATCGGCGATGCCGGTAACGACGTGGCGATGTTCGTGCGCGCAGGGCTGTCGATTGCGATGGGTCAGGCCGAGACCGGTGTGAAGACCCAGGCCAATTACGTGACCGGCAGCAACCTGGAGGATGGACTGGCGATGGCCGTCGAACGGTACATTCTGCCGCGTTGAATGGATAACACCCACCTGTAGCAGTACGGCCTGCCGGCGGTTGCGGTATGACCGTCGCAAAGGCGTCGGCTGACACACAGCCGCCGGCAAGCCGTGCAGTTACAGGTATCGGTTGTCCCGCACGGGGCAGCCGTCACCGCAATGACACCGGAAGGGACACGCACCCCATGGCTGTATTGATCGAAGATTACGCGCTGCTCGGCAACTGCCGGACCGCAGCGCTGGTGGCCCGCGACGGGTCGCTGGACTGGTTGTGTTTCCCGCGTTTCGACGCTCCTGCCTGTTTTGCCGCTCTGTTGGGTGACAGCGACAACGGTCGCTGGAAGATCGCCCCCACCAACCCCAAGGCCCATTCCCGGCGCCACTACCGCGACGGCACGTTGATTCTCGAAACCTTGTTCGCTACCGATACCGGCCGCGCATTGCTGGTCGACTTCATGCCCATGGAGGACGAGAGCAGCGTGGTGCGTGTGGTCATCGGGTTGGAAGGTACGGTGGATTTTTCCATGGACCTGGCGATCCGCTTCGATTACGGCAGCACTGTGCCGTGGGTCGAGAAGCGCGATCCGCACACCATGACCGCCGTGGCCGGACCGGACATGCTGGTGCTGCACACGCCCGCTCAGTTGCACCCGCTCGATCATCACACTGAAAGTTTCTTTACCGTCAAAGCCGCTCAGCGGTTCGGGTTTGCGCTGGGGTGGCAGCCGTCCCACGAGCCGGTACGCGAGGCCTTTGACATCGAGCAGGCTCTGCAACGCACCGAAGCGTTCTGGCGTGAGTTCTCTGATCGCTGCCCAGACGTCGGCCCTTGGACCGATCAGGTCAAGCGTTCGTTGATCACCCTCAAGGCCATGACCTATGCCCCCACCGGCGGTATCGTCGCGGCGGTGACCACCTCGCTGCCCGAGCAACTGGGTGGCGAGCGTAATTGGGACTACCGTTTCTGCTGGTTGCGCGACGCGACGATGACGCTGTTGGCGTTCATGAATCTGGGCTATTACGAAGAGGCCACTGCCTGGCGCAACTGGCTGCTGCGCTCGGTAGCCGGCAATCCCGAACAGGTGCAGATCATGTATGGCCTGGGCGGCGAGCGGCGTTTGCCGGAGTATCAACTGCCCTGGTTGAGCGGTTACGAAAACTCGCGGCCGGTCCGGGTTGGCAATGCGGCCGCCACGCAGATGCAGCTCGACGTTTACGGGGAAGTGGCGGACGCCATGACTCAGGCCCTGAAAAGCGGGCTGCCGCGCTTGCCGCGCAGCACGGAAGTCCAGAAGGTCATCATGCCGTTCCTGGAAAGCGTCTGGCCTCTGGCGGACGCCGGTATCTGGGAAATCCGCTCCGAACCACGGCATTTCACCCATTCGAAAGTCATGGCCTGGGTCTCGTTCGACCGTAACGCCGGTGTGCTGACGAAAAGTGACAACCCTGAAGATCGCGAACGAGGCCAGCATTATCGGCAGGTCGCCGACGAGATTCATGCCGATGTGTGCAACAACGGCTATGACGCAGAACTCGGCAGCTTCGTGCAGACCTACGGCGGCAGGGAAATGGACGCGAGTCTGTTGCAGATCGCCCTGACCGGCTTTCTGCCGGTGGACGATCCCCGCGTCGCGGGCACGGTGGCGCAGATCGAGAAATCCCTGATGCAGGATGGCTTGTTGTTGCGTTACGACAGTGAGCGCAGCACCGATGGTGTCTCCGGGAGCGAAGGCACGTTTCTCGTCTGCTCGTTCTGGCTCGCCGATGTCTATGTTCTGCAAGGCCGCGATCAGGAAGCGAGCGATCTGTTCGATCGGTTGTGTGGGCTGTGCAACGACGTCGGGCTGCTGGCCGAGCAATACGACCCGCGAGCCGGGCGCATGCTGGGCAACTTCCCACAGGCGTTCAGTCACATTGGTATCATCAATACCGCGCTGAACCTGCATCGTGTGGTGTGCCCGGTGAGGGCTCGTGCCTCTGCGCAGGAGGCTACCGTTTAACGCCTCAAATCCTGTAGGGGGCCGGCTTGCTGGCGGGCCTTCTGAGGATCGATACCGCTGGCACGCCGGACTGCTGCGGATGTTTTGCGGTGATCGGCAAGCGTTATTCAACTCGGCAGACGCGTTGTGGGTGAGTGCTTAGCGCGCCTTGCGAAAAGTGAAATTGATGCGCTGCTCGCCCAATTGCGGATGCTCGGCCTGTCGGATCGGCATGACGCCGTGATAGCGCAGCCTATCCTCGCCGCCCCAGACCACCACGTCACCATGAAACAGCGGCACCTTCTGAGTGGCATCGCTGCGCGCGTGGCCGCCGAACAGGAACATCGCCGGGATGCCCAGTGACACAGACACCACTGGCCACTGGTAGCCGCGTTCGTCCTTGTCCTGATGCAGCGCCAGTTTCGCCCCGGGCACGTATCGATTGATCAGGCAGGCATCGGGCACGAAGTCAGCGAACCCTGCAGCATCGGCAGCGGATCGCGCCAGCTCCATGAAGACTTCAGGCATCTCGGGCCACGCCCGGCCGGTCTGCGGATCTATGGGGCTGTACTGATAGCCGTCGCGGTCGGAGGTCCAGCCGAACTGTCCGCAACTGCTGAGCGCAACCGACATCGTGTAGCCGCCAGGGGTGACCATGTTGCGAAAGGGCGCTCGCGTCAGAACCGCTTCAAGGGCCGGTAGCAGGCGACCGATCAGGGGCAGGGCGAGGCCGCGAAAGACAAAGGATTGCGGGCCGATCCGTTCCGTCGCCGGCGGCTGTGGGGCCTCATCGGCGAACAGGTCAAGGGTGGTCGGTGTCGTGCCTTTGCGTTGCATCATCGCGGCGTTACCGGATCAAAGCGCTTTGCTGACCTTGACGTCGCTGATCACGTCGTCACTGTCGCCGTGCATTTTCTGCAGCGCAGCCAGGGCTTCTTCGGCGGACGGTGACTGCAGGAGGGCGAACTCGAAGCGGCGCTCGCCGTTGAGCTTGTAGCTGATCGCGTATTTGACGACGGGGGCTTGGGTACTCACGTGAAATTCCTTCAAAGCGATGGGGATCTTGCGCCAAAAACACGAAGCTTTCACGCGCGCCGGTGTTGAATGGCCTGTCAGCTCAGTCGAGACGACGAGCGCCGCACGATTTTGATCGAATGGGTGAACGTAGTCTTGCGACCGCCGTGGGTGTCCATCTTGCGCCCGGCGGTGTCGATGGTGATGTTCCAGAAACCGGTGCTGGGAACGGTAATCTTCGCCGGGAAGCGGTCGAATGCGCCGCCGTGATAGGTGTGCCGGCCGCCGTTCTTGAAGCTGCGGAAATTCGCGTCGCTCATGAGGCGGATGTTGCAGAGCTGGGAGCACTCGATGACGACCATGTCGTCTTCATTGAGGTGCTCGCGCTGGTGTACGAATTTCATGGATGTCTCCGGGGACAGGGCAATCTCGAAAACCCGAAACGATATCACGACGCGTAGGGGCATTGCTCGCGACAGCGTCTGAATCGAGGGCTGGACGCCTAAAAAAGTGCCACTATGACGGATTTAATCGACACTTGGCTTGTCGTAGGACCTTTACTGGAGGGATTGTATGAAACTGGCTGTTGTTGTTTTGGCTCTCGCGATGACCGGTTGTGCCACCGTGGCGGACATCGAGCACACGCTCCCGACCATGAGCGTGATTTCCGGCAAGAATCCCCAGGAGTATGCCGAGTGTTTTGTCGCCAGAATCGCTGACAGTCGCAAGCCTCCGCAGATCGAACCACACCGTGAAGGGTTGCGGGTCATCGTCCCGCAGAAATTCGCCAGCAGTGAGCCCACTGCCATCGTCGACATCGAGAAGCGCTCTGCTGGCGGCAGTTCGATCAAGCTGTTTGAGAGCGGGGGCAACAACCCCCTGCGTCCCAAGGACATCCAGCACGCGGTCAATGCCTGCATTTCCGGGGAGTGATAGCGCTTATTTGCACGTCACCAATACGCTGCGGGTCTTGTAGTTGCCGACGTCAACACCCAGGGTCTTCTCGGCGTCCTTTGGCTGGGGCGTGCCGTTGGTGCTGACAATGTTGTAGCCGGTGCCTGCGCACGAGGCGTCGGCTTTTTCGTAGCAAGCGGCCCAGGACATGGCTTCACCGGAGCAGTCGATGCTCAGGGCTTGTTTGCCATCCTTCAGGTAAGTGTTTTGCGCGGTCGCGCAGCCGGTCAGGCCCAGTACAGCAACGACGGACAGGATCTTGATCATTTTCGAAGGCTTCACGATGAGAGTGCCGGGAAATAGACAGCTTCTGTGAGACTGATGGGCAGTGCCATCGTTCCGGCATCACTGAAACATTTTTCGACAGGTCAGTGGGTTCAGGCCTCGTTCGCGGGCCTGAACCGTAAAGCCCGAGTCTCAGGCCTTCTTGTCTGCGCGGCGGCGTGGCGCAGGTGTGTCCTGAAAGACAGACGCGACTTCAATAGCGCTGCTTTCACTTGAGAAAGGGCCCGCTACCGCTTCGTCGTCGTGGCCGACCAGCCACCACTGGCTGTCTTGCAGTTTTTTGATCTGGTAACCGTTTACGCTTTTGACTTCCGACATCGATCCATCTCGATAATTGATTCAGGTCGCCATGATAAGGCGCAATGGCATTAATTTCCTACGTAAACGGATGAACGCGGCTACGCTTGCTTGTGTCATGGCACGGTCGTTTCGCGGGCCCGGATGCCCTCGTTCTCATGATGAGATGGACATTCGGTGATCGCCGACGGGTAAAACGTTTGCGAGTGGTCTGAGGCCGCTTGAGGATGTTCGGTGGTCGCAATATCAGGCGTTGTGCGGAACTATCTGCACAACTGTTCCTCTACCAAGGCAGCGAACGGCCAGTGGCGAGGCATTGTAAGGTAACCGCCGCCTCATTAGACTGCGCCGCAACACCCCCAGCCCCATCAAGGACTTATATGATCAAGAAATGCTTGTTCCCTGCAGCCGGTTACGGTACTCGCTTCTTGCCAGCGACCAAAGCCATGCCTAAAGAGATGCTGGCAGTTGTCAACAAGCCACTGATCCAGTACGGCGTGGAAGAAGCACTGGCTGCGGGTCTGAATGAAATCTCCATCGTGACGGGTCGCGGCAAGCGCGCGCTGGAAGACCACTTCGACATCAGCTACGAGCTGGAGCACCAGATCAAAGGCACCGACAAGGAAAAGTACCTGGTCGGTATCCGTCGCCTGATCGACGAGTGCAGTTTCTCCTACACCCGCCAGACCGAAATGAAAGGTCTGGGTCACGCGATCCTCAGCGGCCGTCCTCTGATCGGCAACGAGTCGTTCGCAGTGGTCCTGGCGGACGACCTGTGTGTGAACATCGATGGTGACGGTGTCCTGGCGCAGATGGTCAAACTGCATCAGCAGTACAAGTGCTCGATCGTCGCGATCCAGGAAGTCGATCCGAACGAAACCAACAAGTACGGCGTCATCGCCGGTGAAGAGATCAAGCCGGGCCTGTTCCGTGTTACCGACATGGTCGAGAAGCCAAAGCCTGAAGACGCACCCTCGAACCTGGCGATCATCGGTCGCTACATCCTGACGCCGGACATCTTCGAGAAGATCGAACAGACCGAACCGGGCAAGGGTGGAGAAATCCAGATCACTGACGCCCTGATGAAGCAAGCGGCCGAAGGCAACGTTCTGGCTTATAAATTCAAAGGCCAGCGTTTCGATTGCGGTGGTGCCGAAGGTTATGTCGAGGCGACCAACTTCTGCTTCGAGCATTTCTACAAGACCGGTAAATCGACCCAGTGATCCGCTTGTGTCGGTGATTCTGCCGACAGCTGTATTGCAAACAGAGCCACCTTCGGGTGGCTTTGTCGTTTCTGTCCTGCGGGCCTTGCCGACCGCGCTGAAGCGGTTATGCTAGCCCTCCTGCCAAGGAGAAATAAATGAGTTACGACTTTGACCTGTTTGTGATCGGTGCCGGTTCCGGTGGTGTTCGCGCCGCTCGTTTTTCCGCGGGGTTCGGTGCGCGTGTCGCGGTTGCCGAAAGCCGTTATCTGGGAGGCACCTGTGTCAACGTCGGCTGCGTTCCGAAGAAGCTGATGGTGTATGGGGCGCATTTCTCCGAAGACTTCGAGCAGGCCAGAGGCTATGGCTGGACCACGGGCGAAGCGCAATTCGACTGGTCGACCCTGATCGCCAACAAGAACCGGGAAATCCATCGTCTCAACGGCGTGTATCGCAATCTGCTGGCCAACAGCGGCGTTACCTTGATGGAAGGCCATGCGAAATTGCGTGGCCCCCACGAAGTGGAAATCAACGGGCAGGTGCACACCGCCGAGCACATCATGATTGCCACCGGTGGCTGGCCGCAGGTGCCGGACATTCCGGGCCGTGAGCACGCCATTACCTCCAATGAAGTGTTTTTCCTCGAGCAGATGCCCAAGCGGGTCGTGGTCGTGGGTGGCGGTTACATTGCGGTCGAATTCGCTTCGATTTTCAACGGCCTCGGCGCCGACGTCAGCCTGATGTATCGCGGCGAGCTGTTTCTGCGCGGCTTCGATGGCAGCGTGCGCACCCACCTGCACGAAGAGCTGTCCAAGCGCGGCATGGACATTCGTTTCAAGACCGAAATCGAGCGCATCGAAAAGCTCGCCGACGGCACCTTGCAGCTGACCCTGAACGACGGCAGCAGCTTCAACACGGACTGTGTGTTCTATGCCACGGGCCGCCGTCCGATGCTCGACAATCTGGGCATGGAGTCGGTGAACGTCGAACTCGATCACAAGGGCTTTATCAGGGTCGATGAGCACTATCAGACCACCGAGCCGTCGATTATCGCTGTGGGCGATGTCATCGGTCGTGTGCAACTGACCCCGGTCGCGCTGGCGGAAGGCATGGCGGTGGCGCGGCGGCTGTTCAAGCCCGAGCAATATCGAGCCGTCGATTACAACCACATCCCGACGGCAGTGTTCAGTCTGCCGAATATCGGCACGGTCGGCCTTACTGAAGAGGAGGCGAAGAAGGCCGGGCACGAAGTGCAGATCTTTGAAAGCCGATTCCGGCCCATGAAGCTGTCCCTGACCGACAACCAGGAGCGAACCTTGATGAAGCTGGTGGTGGATGGGAACACCGACCGGGTGCTCGGTTGTCATATGGTCGGTCCTGACGCTGGCGAGATCGTCCAGAGTCTGGCGATCGCCCTCAAGGCTGGCGCAACCAAGCAGATTTTCGACGATACTATCGGGGTGCATCCGACAGCCGCCGAGGAATTCGTCACCATGCGTACGGCTGCGCGCTGACAGCGCAATGTCATGGATGTAAGGGGTCGGTTTCATGGATGAGAGCCGGCCTCGCACTATGTCGGAGAAGGACGGCCCCACGTTTTGACCAGCAAGAGTTTTACGGCATCCATGCCCCTGAATCCCACTGCACCTGAAAACCGGCCCCCTGACGACCAGGACGCTGGCAAGGCTCAAGCGCTGCACGAAAGCGAGCGGCAGTTCCGAACGCTGGCCGACAATATGAGTCAGTTGGCCTGGATCGCCGACCCTTCCGGGCAGATCTACTGGTACAACGCGCGCTGGTACAGCTACACCGGCACTTCCCACGAAGCAATGATGGCCCTGGGCTGGCGCTCGTTGCATCATCCCGATCACTTGCAGCGGGTCGATTCGAGAATGCGCCGTTGCTTCGCCACCGGCTCGATCTGGGAAGACACTTTCCCGCTGCGTGGAAAAGACGGTCTGTATCGCTGGTTTCTGTCCCGGGCGCTGCCCATTCGCGACGATCACGGCAATATCACCTACTGGCTGGGGACCAGCACCGACATCACGGCGCAGGTCAAGGCTGAGGATGCGCTGCGCGAACTCAATGAGAGTCTCGAGCGGCGAGTGGCCGAGCGCACCCGGGAGCTGGCGCAGATCAACGAGCGGTTGCAGGTGGAGATCGGCGAGCGTGCCCAGGCTGAAGACGCCTTGCGCCACGCGCAGAAAATGGACGCCATCGGCCAGTTGACCGGCGGCATCGCCCACGACTTCAACAACATGCTGACCGGCGTGCTCGGAGCGCTGGATCTGATCCAGCGCCGGGTGGCAGCTGGGCGGGTTTCCGAGATCGATCGTTACATCGACGCCGCGATGAGTTCGGCGAACCGCGCTGCTTCCCTGACCCATCGTCTGCTGGCATTCGCCCGGCGCCAGTCACTGAACACCCGCCCGGTGGACGTCAACGATATGGTGACGTCCATGGAGGAGCTGTTGCGCCGTACCATTGGCGAAAGCATCGAGCTGGAAATCGATCTGAACAGTGCCCTGAGCCTGACCCATACCGACGAGCACCAGTTGGAAAACGCGCTGCTGAATCTTGTGATCAACGCTCGGGACGCCATGCCTGATGGCGGGCGACTGTTGATCCAGACCGAGGCCGTGCATGTGGCGGTGCTGCACGATGCACTGACGCCGGGCGACTACGTGCGCCTGAGCGTTCAGGACACAGGTGCCGGCATGTCCGCTGAGGTGATTGCGCGGGCATTCGATCCATTCTTTACCACCAAGCCGATAGGTCAGGGCACCGGGCTGGGCTTGTCGATGGTCTATGGCTTCATCAATCAGACAGGTGGGCAGGTGCAGATCGACAGCGTCGAGGGGCAGGGCACGCGGATCGACCTGTACCTGCCGTGCCACTTTGAAGTCAGCGGACAGCACACCTCGGTCGATGAAAGTTCAGCGCCTCCTCGGGCGAGCCAGGGCGAGCGGGTGCTGGTGGTCGAGGATGAGCCGGATGTGCGAATGCTGGTGGTCGATGTGCTGCGCGAACTGGGTTATTCGGTCGAAGTGGCCTCGGACGGCGCGAGCGCTTTGCCGATTCTGCAAAGCACCGGGCGTATCGATCTGCTGGTGACCGACGTCGGATTGCCGGGTCTCAACGGACGTCAGTTGGCAGAAATCGCGCGCCAGCACCGGCCGCAGCTGCGCGTGCTGTTCATGACCGGGTACGCGCGCAATGCGCTGGTGCGGGGTGACTTTCTGGAAGAGGGGATGGACATGCTGACCAAGCCGTTCAGCATCGACGACTTGGCGTTGCGTGTCCGTGGACTGATCGAGGCCGAGGGCTAGACTTCAGGCATCGTGTCGGCGTCGGTCCGGGATCCTCGCAGGTTTTCCAGTGCCACCTCGGTCTTCATCAGGATCAGCTCGAGTACCCGACTCTGCTGCTCGCGCTCGGTGAGGCGCTCCTGAAGCCGCGTGGTTTCGTTCTGCGCGTTTTGCAGGCGCTCCTGCAGCAACGCGCTTTGAGTGTGGGCTTGCAGGTGTTGTTCCTTGAGGGAACGGATCTGCTCGTCCTTGTCTTGCAAGCGTGATCCGCTGTCCTGAACGGCCTGTGCCAGTCGCGCATTCTCTTTCTGCTCGATCTGCAACTCCTTCTGCGCGCTCAGCAGCGTTGCGGTCTGGATGCCCAGCTTGGTGGTCTGCGCGGCGTGACGGTCGACAAGGTCGGCCAACTGGCGCTGGGTGTTGCGCAAGTCGTCTTGCAAGTCCTGCTTCTGGGCGTCCAGTCTGCTCTGAGCCTCATCGATCTGCTCTTGGGCCTGGGCTCGCAAGCGATTGCTCAGCCGCACGACCAGATTGTTCAGTTCGTCGTCGATAGGGGTGGAGGCGACTTGACCCTCTGTCGTGTCGAGCTCGCGCATCAAACGATGAATGGTGGTCTTGGAACCTGTATTACCCATCTCGATTCGTACTGCGTCGATACTGGGGTTTTCGCCCCTTGCGATGAGTGCCTGGCGTGCAAAAAGCACGTCTGACTTGTTTATCCCGCTGCGAGCCATGCCGATTCCTGCCGATTCGTACCTTGTACGTAGTGGTGGTTACGTACCATGAATGGAGCGCATTGTGCGCGATTCTTCCGGCAGTGTCTGCTCTGGATTGAACAGCGGGGTGAGCGGTGGGTTGAACAGCAGTCGATGTTGTCGGTAGGCTGGCAGCGCGTCCAATGCCCGGCAGCATTCGTCAACGTGTAACGGAATTCTTCTATATAAGAGTTCTTTTATAGCGAAAACCAATCACCGGCATCAGGTTTGCCAATGAGCCCTTGTCGGAGATTATGCGTAAGATCCTCCCCATCGAATTTCAAACCCGTTTTTTCAACCCTAAGGAGATTCACCCGATGCCAATCATTAACAGCCAAGTAAAACCGTTCAAAGCGACCGCTTTCAAAAACGGCTCTTTCGTTGAAGTTTCGGATGCTGACCTGAAAGGCAAATGGTCTGTGGTGTTCTTCTACCCGGCCGACTTCACCTTCGTCTGCCCTACCGAACTGGAAGACCTGGCTGACAACTACGACGCGTTCCAGAAACTGGGCGTTGAAATCTACTCCGTATCGACCGATACCCACTTTGCTCACGCGGCCTGGCACAACACTTCGCCAGCCATCGGCAAAATCCAGTACACCATGATCGGCGACCCGACCCTGACCATCTCCCGCAACTTCGACGTGCTGATCGAAGAAGCCGGCCTGGCTGACCGCGGTACTTTCGTGATCAACCCGGAAGGCGAGATCAAGATCGTCGAGCTGAACGACGGCGGTGTTGGCCGTGACGCTTCCGAGCTGCTGCGCAAGATCAAGGCTGCTCAGTACGTTGCTGCACACCCAGGCGAAGTCTGCCCAGCCAAGTGGAAAGAAGGCGAGGCTACCCTGGCCCCTTCCCTTGACCTGGTCGGCAAGATCTAAGTCCTGATGAAAGGACCGGGGGCGATGAGCCCATAAGCACGTAAACCGCATCGCCCCCAAAAAACGCCCGGGCGGTCATCGCCTGGGCGTTGTTTTTTCCAGAATTTGAAAGTGCAGAAAAGGAAGCCGAATCATGTTGGACGCCAATCTAAAAGCTCAGTTGAAATCGTACCTGGAGCGAATCACTCGCCCGATCGAGATCGTAGCGTCCCTCGATGACGGCGCGAAATCCCAGGAAATGCTGGCCCTGCTCAACGATATCGTCAGCAGCTCCAGCCAGATCACCCTGAACACCAATGGCACTGACGCACGTACGCCATCCTTCGCCCTGAACAGCCCGGGCCAGGACATCAAGCTGCGTTTTGCCGGCCTGCCAATGGGCCACGAATTCACCTCCCTGGTACTGGCGTTGCTGCAAGTCGGCGGCTACCCGTCCAAATCCAGCGAGGACACCATCGAACAGGCTCGCAGCCTGCGCGGTGAGTTCAAGTTTGAAACCTACTTCTCGCTGAGCTGCCAGAACTGCCCGGACGTGGTCCAGGCGCTGAACCTGCTGGCCGTGCTCAACCCGAACGTACAACACGTCGCCATCGAAGGCAGCCTGTTTCAGCAGGAAGTCGATGACCGCCAGATCATGTCGGTACCGAGCATCTACCTCAACGGTGAATTGTTCGGCCAGGGCCGCATGAACCTGGAAGAGATTCTGGCCAAGATCGACACCAGCGCTGGTGATCGTCAGGCCGAGAAATTGAACGCTAAAGAAGCCTTCGATGTTCTGGTCGTCGGCGGTGGCCCGGCAGGTTCTGCCGCGGCGATCTACGCAGCACGTAAAGGCATTCGTACCGGTGTCGCGGCCGAGCGCTTCGGCGGTCAGGTGCTGGATACCATGGCCATCGAGAACTTCATTTCGGTGCAACACACCGAAGGTCCGAAACTGGCCGTGGCCCTTGAAGAGCATGTCAAGGAATACGAAGTCGACATCATGAACCTGCAACGCGGCGATCAGCTGATTCCGGGCAAGGATGGCGAGCTGCATCAGGTCAAGTTCGCCAGCGGCGGCGTGCTCAAGGGCAAGACCGTGATCCTGGCGACCGGCGCCCGCTGGCGTGAAATGAACGTGCCGGGCGAGCAGCAATACCGCA
>Ga0160447_100686_pt1 | contig 14796 bp, 17 predicted proteins | sample HID1973K_E1MG_FD_108222 | JGI IMG/M metagenome (GOLD analysis project Ga0160447, IMG submission 108222) | Enriched mosquito-associated microbial communities from UW Madison campus, WI, USA - HID1973K_E1 MG | ecosystem: Host-associated > Arthropoda: Insects > Digestive system > Unclassified ...
ACGAATCCACCCGTGAACCTCGGCACCCGGAGCACTGCGGCCTGGTATTCCTAGGACTCGACGTCGTGGCAGTAGGCCGCGGCACGGCGCCGGACCACCCAGGGGGACCTTGATGACCGCAGACGGATCCGCACCACCCACGGCGACCGCCGCGATCGACGAACCCGTGCACCTGCGCTCCTCGGGGGCGGACCGAGCGGCCGTCGCGGCCATGTGGGTCGGGCTGGTGGTCGGGCTCGTGAGCAAGTTCGCGTTCGGCGGGTGGGTGCTCTTCGTGCTCGTCGTCACCTCGCCCATCACGATCGCGCTGCTCGTCGTCGGCGCCGCGTTCGCGACGCACGCGTTGTTGGGGACACGGAGCGCCTCGCGGCGACGCCACCCCACGCTTCCGCAGCCCTACCGCGCGACGGCATGGGCACTCGGCCTGGGTTCGTTGATCGCGGGCACCGTCATCCCCGACGGCGGCGACGAAGGAGACCCGCAGTCCGGCCTGGCCTGGGCGCTGGGCCTCGACCACGCCCCTGAGCTGTCGGCTCTCGCCGTCCTCGCGTGGTTCGTGGCCGCCGCTGCTGCTGTCGCCGCGATCGTCGTGTGCCTGTGGGACTGGCGCGCGCTGCGTCGCGAGGTGGCCGCAGCCCGCGCGTGACGGTGCGGCCTCGATCGAGGAGCGCGCGCTGACACCGTCGTCCGCACCGATGGCGCCGCATGCTCGCAGTGCCTCGCGCAGTCCCCCTACGAGGCGTCCACGTCCCCGTCGGGCTCGACGATCTCGTCGCCGCCGGGGACGCCACGCTTGTCGCGGACGATCTCGGGTGGGACGTTGCTGAGGAACGTGGCCCAGGCCCTGGCCGCGCGCCGGAAGTGCCGCGGGTTGACGATGATGGCACCACCGGCCGAGGTGACGAGCTCGGTGTCGCCGTCGTCGTCCGTGCCGACGAGGACCAGGTCCTCGATCCGCACGCGGGCGTCGAGGCTCGGGATGGCGACCTGGCGCGGCCCGATCCACAGCTGCTCGCCACGCATCGGGCCGAACATGCGGCCCTGGTGCACGCTCGCGCGGGGACGCAGCGCTGAAGCGACGACGCCCGTCGAGCGAGTGCCGCCCGACATCAGGTCGGCCATCATCTGGCTGCGCGGCATGTCGCTGAAGGTGCGGTACGGCACACGCCACCGGCCGAGGCCGGCGGCCTCGAGGTCGGACCAGGCTCCTGACGGCACGTCGACCCATGGCGGAAGCGTGAGCAGCATGGTCGGAAGCTGAGACGTGATGAGCTCGCGCACCTGGTCCGCGGTTACCGCCGCAACGGCCGGTGCGTACGTCTCCCAATCAGGCGTCTCCTCGCCGCGCGGGTCTCCCGCCGCGCTGGCAAGCAGCCACGCGAATCGTCGACGGCCCGAGCTCATGAGGTTGCCCACCGTCGCCCGTGCGTGCTCGAGCAGGGCGGGTTCCGGGCCTGCGCTCGCCAGCTCGTTCACCACCTGGACCGCATCGACGGCGATCGCTGCCGCGTGCTGGTCGTCAGGGTCCAGCGAGACGACCCACACCGAGCTGTCGGCGTCAGCGCGATAGGTCGACAGGTCGACGTCGTAGACCTTTCCCTGGTCGTGGCGCAGCCGCTGGAGGAGGAGCTCCTCGAGCACGGCGGCGGCGACGTGGCGCACGTGGCGGGGCGCGCGCGCGATGAACGACAGGGTGATCCCGCTCATCGGCACTCGCGCGAGGGCGGGGAGCGGCCCGTCCACGGTGGCCGGAACGGCCCGCTCGGGAGCGTGCCCCGTCGGGAGAGTCACCGACAAGCCCTCGGGCGGGGGTCCGCTGAAGACCAGTCGCGCGTTCGCGTCGATCACCCACCGCCGGGCGAAGGCGCGGACGTCCTCCGTGCTCAGCGACGGCAGGGCCGCGTGGTTCAGGTCGCCGACGCCGAGGCCGGTCGCACCCCAGCGCAGCGAGAAAGGTCCGGGAGCGGCGTAGACGCCGGCGGTGCCGATCTCCGTCGCGACCGTCGCTCGCTCGAGCTCGAGCTCGCGGTCGGTCACCTCAGCCAGCGAGCTCAGAGCGTCTCCGACCCGCGAGAGGAAGTCCGCGACGGCAGCCTGATCGCCCGACGCGTAGAACAGGATCGAGTCGAGCGTGGACTCGGCGTTGTGATCGATGGCCACCCGACCGACGCGCCGCATCACCAGGTGCTCGACGAGGTGGTGCAAGCCGGCGGTGACGGGCTCGAGGTCACGCGCCCCGACCCCCAGCAGCAGAAGCCCCGTGTAGTCACCACCGGTCGACGCCCAGAACGTCGGGATACCCGCGAGCATCGTGCGCTGCACCGCGGGCATGGTGCCCGAGGGGTTGCTGGTCATCGTCGCTCCGCGTCTCTCCAGGGCTGCGTCACCGCGCGGCCGGCGACGTACGGTAGCCCGTGGTGATCCGTGTTGGGATGCGCCCCGCCGGTCTGGCACAATGGTCGGCTGTACCCGATGCCTGCAGCCCCTCTACCTGCTCGCGTCGTGTCCTTCGCGCCACCGGCGAGCCCAACCCCACGGGCACGCGGCGACGCAACCACAGCAGACCTCAGGAGAAGACCACACCGTGGCCACCAAGATTCGTCTCAAGCGCCTGGGCAAGATCCGCGCGCCGTACTACCGCATCGTCGTCGCCGACTCGCGCACCAAGCGCGACGGTCGCGTGATCGAGGAGATCGGCAAGTACCACCCCACCGAGGAGCCCTCGTTCATCGAGGTCGACTCCGAGCGTGCGCAGTACTGGCTCGGCGTCGGCGCGCAGCCGACCGAGCAGGTCGCCGTCATCCTCAAGATCACCGGTGACTGGCAGAAGTTCAAGGGCCTGCCGGGCGCCGAGGGCACCCTGCGCACCAAGGCCGACAAGGCCGACCCGAAGGCCGCCATCGAGGCCGCCGCCGCCGACGCCGAGAAGGTCAAGGCCAAGGCGTCGGAGAAGAAGGCTGCCGAGCCCGAGGCCGAGGCGCCCGCCGCCGAGGCCACCGAGGACGAGCAGGCCTGATGCTCGCCGAGGCGCTCGAGCACCTGGTGCGCGGCATCGTCGACCACCCGGACGACGTGCGGGTCAGCTCCTCGTCCCTGCGACGCGGTGAGCTGCTCGAGGTCCGGGTCCACCCCGACGACCTCGGCCGCGTGATCGGCCGGTCCGGTCGGACGGCCAAGGCCCTGCGCACCGTCGTGGGGGCACTGTCCGACGACGGCTCCGTCCGCGTGGACGTCGTCGACACCGACCGTCGCTGACGCACCCGCTGGCACACCCGAGCGCCACACGCACCACACCGACGAAGGCCCGGCCCCTACCCTGGGGTCGGGCCTTCGCCCACGTCACCCGGAGGACACCCCCATGCAGCTCACCGTCGCCGTCGTCGGCCGTGCCCACGGCCTGCGTGGAGAGGTCGCGCTCGACCTGCGCACCGACCAGCCCGAGGACCGCCTCGCGGTCGGCACGGTGCTGCAGACCGAACCGCCCGGCCGCGGCCTGACGGTCGCCGCGAGCCGCATCCAGCAGGGCCGGTGGTACGTGCAGTTCGCCGAGGTCGTCGACCGCACGGCTGCCGAGGCGCTGCGCGGCACGACCATCGTCGCCGACGCGGACGAGTCCGACGACGAGGACGCCTGGTACCCGCACGAGCTGGCCGGCCTGCGGGCCGAGCACGTCGACGGCCGGGTGCTCGGGGAGATCGTCGGCCTGCAGCACCTGCCCGCCCACGACGTGCTCGTGCTGCGCGAGCCCGGTGGCGCGCGCACGCTCGTACCGTTCGTACGTGCGATCGTGCCCGTGGTCGACGTCCCGGGCGGCCGCGTGGTGCTCGACCCGCCCGGCGGTCTGCTCGCCTCCGACGTCGAGAACCTGGTCGTCTCCGAGGAGACGCACGGCGCCGGGGACGACGAGGACTGACGTGCGCATCGACGTCGTCTCGATCTTCCCGGACTACCTGGCGCCCCTGCAGCTGTCGCTGGTCGGCAAGGCCCGCGACGCGGGCCTGCTCGACCTGCGCGTCCACGACCTGAGGGACTGGACGACGGACCGGCACCGCACGGTCGACGACACCCCCGTCGGGGGCGGCGCGGGGATGGTCATGCGGCCCGACGTGTGGGCCAGCGCGCTCGACGACGTGCTGCAGGACGGCGCGCACCTGCTGATCCCGACGCCGTCGGGAGAGCCGCTCACGCAGCGGACCGCGGAGGCGCTCGCTACCGAGTCCCAGCTCGTCGTCGCGTGCGGGCGGTACGAGGGGATCGACGCGCGCGTGGCCGAGCACTACCGCGCCCGTGGTGTGCGCGTCACCGAGTTCTCGATCGGGGACTACGTCCTCAACGGGGGTGAGGTGGCGGCACTCGTCGTCGTCGAGGCCGTCGGACGGCTGCTGCCGGGCGTCGTCGGGAACCCGCACTCGCTGGTCGAGGAGTCGCACGGTGCCGCCGGGCTCCTCGAGTACCCCGTCTACACCAAGCCGCCCGCGTGGGCAGGGCTCGAGGTCCCCGAGGTGCTGATGTCGGGCCACCACGCGCGGATCGAGCGCTGGCGGCGCGACCAGGCGCTGGCCCGCACCGCCGCCCGCCGCCCCGACATGCTCGCGGCGCTCGACGTCGGCACGCTGGACAAGCACGACCTCGCCGTCCTGGCCGAGCTCGGCTGGCACGTGGTGGACGGCGCCCTGACCAGCGACTGATTTCCGTCGCTGCCTGCTGCTGTGGCAGAATCGTGCGCTGGTGCGCGTACGGCCGCGTCTCTGCCACAGGGGAGACGACCACGGCCACCCGGGATCTGCCGGCCCGCACCGGAACCAGACCACCAGGCACCCGTTCCTGCTCGCTCCGCGCGAGCGCCGGGCCGCCCATGATGACGCTTCTGACCTGTGGCAGGGCGGGAGAGTGAACACCATGCACACGCTCGACCAGGTCGACGCAGCGTCGCTGCGCAACGACATCCCGGACTTCCGCGCCGGCGACACGCTCAAGGTCAACGTCAAGGTCGTCGAGGGCAACCGCTCGCGCGTCCAGGCGTTCCAGGGCGTCGTCATCGCCCGCCAGGGTGAGGGCGTCCGCGAGACCTTCACGGTTCGCAAGGTCAGCTTCCAGGTGGGCGTGGAGCGTACGTTCCCGCTGCACGCGCCGACGCTCGACTCGATCGAGGTCGTCACCCGCGGTGACGTCCGTCGCGCCAAGCTGTACTACCTGCGCAACCTGCGCGGCAAGAAGGCGAAGATCAAGGAGAAGCGCGACTCGGTCCCGGCCAAGAAGGCCTGACCCCGCAGCATCTCCAGCACGTCCGACGGGCGGTCACCTCACGGTGGCCGCCCGTCGCCTGTGTCACAGTGTGCCGTCACGGCCAACGACGGCAGCAGGGGGAGCATTGTGAGCGAGGTCTCGGCGGACGCGGGCGTGGAGCCCGAGCAGGAACGCGCGGACCGTCCGGCCAAGCACTCGGGCTGGCGTGGCTTCGTGCGGGAGACGGCGATCGTCGTCGTGTGCGCGCTGGTGCTCTCCGTGGTCGTCAAGACGTTCCTGGTGCAGGCGTTCTTCATCCCGAGCGAGTCCATGGAGGACACGCTCGTCTACCAGGACCGGATCCTGGTGAACAAGCTCGCTCCGGGGCCCTTCGACGTGCACCGGGGCGACATCGTCGTCTTCAAGGACCCGGGCGGATGGCTCCTGTCCGAGCAGGAGCAGCCGCAGACCAGGACGACGCGCGCGCTGCACAAGGCGCTGGCGGCCGTCGGGCTGTACCCGAAGGACGCCGGCGAGCACCTGGTCAAGCGGATCATCGGGCTGCCCGGGGACCACGTCGTGTGCGGCGGTGCGGACTCGTCGGTCACGGTCAACGGGGAGGCGCTCGACGAGCCCTACCTCGCGCACGGCGCCGTGCCGTGCGACGAGCCGTTCGACACGGTCGTGCCCGCCGACCGCCTGTGGGTCATGGGCGACAACCGCGAGCACTCCGCGGACTCCCACGTGCACACGACAGATCCTGGCGGCGGCTCGATCCCGATGGGCGACGTCGTCGGGGTGGCCTTCGTGCTCGTCTGGCCGCTGTCCAACGCGACCGTGCTGCACAACCCGGCGGCGACCTTCGCGGACGTCCCCGACCCGTCCTGAGGGGCGCGCCCGGGCGCGGCGTCGCCTGGGTCTCGGACCGCGGTGCGAGTGCGCGGCGAGCCCGTCGGCGTGCGAGAGTGTGCGGGTGACGGACCCGGACAAGCTCGCGCAGCATCCCGTCGACGGCGCCGACGGTGCGCCCTCGGTCGACGAGGTCGGTCACGACGGGACGCCGCGGCACGCGGCCGCACCCCGGGGCGAGAAGCAGGGCGGCGCGGGTGCCTTCCTGCGGGAGACCGCGATCATCCTGGTCAGCGCGCTGGTCCTGTCGCTGATCGTCAAGACCTTCCTGGTCCAGGCGTTCTTCATCCCGTCGGGTTCGATGCACGACACGCTCATCGAGAACGACCGCATCCTGGTCAACAAGCTCGCGCCGGGCCCGTTCGACATCCACCGGGGCGACATCGTCGTCTTCAAGGACCCCGACCACTGGCTCGGCGACGAGACGGACGACGAGCCCACGGGCGAGGTCTCCAAGGGTGTCCGCAAGCTGCTGACGTTCGTCGGGCTCTATCCCGAGGACGCCGGCGAGCACCTGGTCAAGCGCGTCATCGGGCTGCCGGGGGACCACGTCGCGTGCAAGGGAGCAGGTCAGCCCATCACCGTGAACGGGGTGGCGCTCGACGAGCCGTACCTGGCCGACGGCGCCGAGCCGAGCGAGTTCGCGTTCGACGTCGTCGTGCCCGCCGGGAACATGTGGGTGATGGGGGACAACCGCCAGCACTCGGCCGACTCGCGCTGGCACCAGGGCGAGCCGGGCGGCGGCTCGGTGCCGATCGCCGACGTGGTCGGCGTCGCGTTCGTCATCGTCTGGCCCATCGACCACTGGACGATCCTGCGCAACCCCGGCTCCACGTTCGCGGACGTGCCGGCGGCGTCGTGACCGTGCTCGTCGCCTCGCGTCCCGCACGGGCCGTGCGGAGCGGGCCGCACCTGCGCCACGAGCGCGTGCTCCTGCGGGAGGGCGCTCGCCTGGTCGCCGGGATGGACGAGGTCGGGCGCGGGTCGCTCGCGGGGCCCGTGAGCGTGGGGGTGGTCGTCGTCGACGCGTCGACGCGGTCCGCGCCGCGCGGCGTCGCCGACTCCAAGCTGCTCACGCCCGCGGCGCGCGAGGCCCTCCTGCCCGCGCTCGGGCGATGGGGTGTGGCGCGGGCGGTCGGGCACGCGAGCGCGGCCGAGATCGACACCGTCGGCATCATCGCCGCGCTGCGGCTGGCCGGCACGCGCGCGCTGCAGGCCGCCGCGCAGGTGGTCGGACCCGTGGACGTCGTCCTGCTCGACGGCTCCCACAACTGGCTCGCCGCACCCGCGGCCAGCCTGTTCGACGAGGACCATGACGATGACGACGACCCGCCGCCGCGCGTGCTGATGCGCGTCAAGGCGGACCGGACGTGTGCGAGCGTCGCCGCCGCGAGCGTGCTCGCCAAGTGCGAGCGGGACGCCCTCATGGTCGACCTCGCGGGCCGGCACGCTGCCTACCGGTGGGAGGAGAACAAGGGGTACGCGTCACCGGACCATCTCGCGGCGCTCTCCGAGCACGGACCCAGCGTGCTGCACCGCCGGTCGTGGCGGCTGCCGGGGGTGACGCAGACGGGTGGTAGCGAGCAGACCGGCCCGCCGTCCGGCTCGCAGACCGTCCTGCGTGAGGGATGATGAGCGCGTGAGTGCCGAGGACCTGGAGAACTACGAGACCGACATGGAGCTCGCGCTCTACCGCGAGTACCGCGACGTCGTGGGTCTCTTCTCGTACGTGGTGGAGACCGAGCGCCGGTTCTACCTGGCCAACCAGGTGGACCTGCAGGTGCGCTCCGCCGCGGGTGAGGTCTACTTCGAGCTGACGCTCGCCGACGCGTGGGTGTGGGACGTGTACCGCTCCGCGAGGTTCGTGAAGTCCGTGCGCGTCGTGACGTTCAAGGACGTCAACGTCGAGGAGCTCGCGAAGGCGGAGCTGGACCTGGGCGGTGGCGGGGGCTTCGCGCGCTGATCGCGCGTCCCTTCCGGGGGCCTGACGTGACGTCGTGTCCTGTGGACGGGTGTCCCGGGCACCGGGCTGTGCATCGTTCGCCCGGCGACCGGCGCCGCCGACGATCCTGGGCGCATGCGAGCCAAGGATGCGGTGGGACGGTACGGCGAGGACGTGGCGGAACGCCACCTCCTGGCCGCGGGATGGCGGGTGCTGGACCGGAACTGGAGGTGCCGGGACGGCGAGCTCGACCTCGTCGGCATGGACGGCGACGAGCTGGTCGTCGTCGAGGTCAAGACCCGACGGTCCGCGGCCTACGGATCTCCCGCGGAGGCCGTGACGCGGCTCAAGCTCGCCCGCGTGCGGCGGCTCGCGGCGCAGTGGCTGGCGGCCCATGACGTCCGCGCCGCGTCGGTCCGCGTCGACGTGATCGCCGTCGTCCTGCCGCGGAGCGGGGCCGCCGTCGTCGACCACCTCGTGGGGGTGGTCTAGGTGGTGCTCGGCAGGACGCTCGCGGTCTCCCTCGTCGGACTGACCGGGCACCTCGTCGACGTCGAGGCTCACCTGGCGCCCTCGCTGCCGGCGTTCACGCTCGTCGGGCTGCCGGACGCATCGCTCAGCGAGGCGCGCGACCGGGTGCGGGCCGCCGTCACCTCGTCGGGGCTGCCCTGGCCCAACCGGCGCATCACCGTGAACCTCTCGCCCGCGACGCTGCCCAAGTCGGGCTCGTCGTTCGACCTCGCGATCGCCGTCGCGACGCTCGCCGGAGCCGAGCTGCTCACGGCGCCCGCGGGCGTGGTGCACATCGGGGAGCTCGCGCTCGACGGGCGGCTGCGGCCGGTCCGTGGTGTGCTGCCCGCGGTCGCCGCAGCCGTCGCGGCCGGGCGCCCACGCGTCGTCGTGCCCGTCGCCAACCTCGCCGAGGCGCAGCTCGTGCCCGGCGCGCTGGCCGTCGGGGCGTCGTCGCTCGCGCAGGTCGCCGCGCGCTACGGCGCCGAGGTCGACGTGCCCGACACGACCGATCCCGTGGTGGTCGAGCACCCGCGCGCGGGTGCGCCCGTCCTCGACCTCGCCGACGTGGTCGGGCAGGCCGAGGCCCGCCAGTGCCTCGAGGTCGCCGCGGCCGGAGGTCACCACCTGCTGATGGTCGGACCGCCGGGCACCGGCAAGACGATGCTCGCCGCTCGCCTGCCCGGCCTGCTGCCCGACCTCGTGGAGGCGGACGCGGTCGAGGTCACGGCGGTGCACTCGGTGGCCGGCACCTTCGACCCCGGCGACGGGCTGCTCGTGCGACCACCGTTCGAGGACCCCCACCACACGGCGACGCCTGCGAGCGTGGTGGGCGGCGGCTCGGGCATCCCGCGCCCCGGTGCCGCCTCCCGTGCGCACCGCGGGGTCCTCTTCCTGGACGAGGCGCCCGAGTTCTCGACCGCCGTGCTGCAGACGTTGCGCCAGCCGCTCGAGCACGGCGAGCTGGTCCTGCACCGCGCCCAGGGGGCCGCCCGCTATCCGGCGCGCTTCCAGCTCGTGCTGGCCGCCAACCCGTGCCCGTGCGGCAAGGCCGTCGGCAAGGGGCTGGACTGCACGTGCCGCAGCGAGCAGCGTCGGCGCTACTTCGGGAAGCTGAGCGGGCCCCTGCTGGACCGCGTCGACCTGCAGGTGGAGCTGGTGCCCGCGCGTGCCGGCGACGAGGCGGGCGACGCGACGTCGGTGGTGGCCGGCCGCGTACGCGTGGCGCGCGGGGCGGCCGCCGACCGGTTGAGGGGCACGCCCTGGCGCACGGGAGCGGAGGTCCCGGGCGGCTGGCTGCGCGAGCGGCTCGGCGCGGACGGCTCGCTGCTGCACGATCTCGACCGCGCGCTCGATCGCGGCACGCTCAGCCTGCGCGGTGTGGACCGTGTCCTGCGCGTCGCGTGGACGTTGGCGGACCTGGACGGGCGAGCAGCGCCGACCCGCGGCGACATCGGCAACGCCCTGCTGCTGCGGACCCGGGGTCAGGGCGCATGAGCGCGCACCTCCCGTCGGCGGCCGAGGTGCAGTGCGCTGCCGACGCCGAGGAGCGGACCGCGCGTGCCGCGTGGAGCGCGCTGGCCGAACCCGGGGATCCGGTCGCCGGCGCTCTGGTCGCCTCGCTCGGTGCGGTCGACGCGTGGCGGTTGGTGACGCTCGCGGTGGACCAGGGCCTGCCGGCGGCGTGGGCGCGCGTCGTGCGCGGCGGCGACGGCGTGCTCGTCGACGGCAAGGGGGCCGGCGCCGGTGGGGTCGGAGGGCAGCGGCTCTCGCGGGCTGTCGCGCGGTGGGCGGCCAGGCGCGCGACCCTTGACGTGGCGCGGGATCTCGCGGCGATCGAGCAGGTCGGCGGCGTGTTCGTGGTCCCGGGTGATCCCGGCTGGCCGTCCATGCTCGACGACCTCGGCCACACGGCCCCGTTCGGGTTGTGGGTCCGCGGGACGAGCGGACTGGCGGCCAGCCTCGACCGCTCGGTCGCGATCGTCGGCTCACGCGCGTCGACCGCGTACGGCGAGCGGGTGGCGGTCGACCTGGCGGCGGGTGCCGTCGACTCCGGGTGCGCGGTCGTCTCCGGCGGCGCGTACGGGATCGACGCGGCTGCCCACCGAGGTGCCGTGGCGCGGGGAGGACCCACGCTCGTGCTGCTCGCCGGCGGCGTCGACCGGGCCTATCCGGCGGGCAACGCGCGCCTCTTCGAGGCGGTGGTCGAGGGCGGCGGCGCGCTGGCGTCGGAGGTCCCGGTCCGTGCGGTCCCCACCCGCAGCCGGTTCCTGCAGCGCAACCGGCTCATCGCGGCAGGTGCGCGCGCGACGGTGGTGGTCGAGGCGGCCTGGCGGTCGGGCGCCATGAGCACGGCCCACCACGCTGTCGGCCTGCTGCGACCCGTCGGGGCCGTGCCCGGGCCGGTCACCTCGGTCGCCTCGGCCGGGTGCCACCGCCTGCTGCGGGAAGGCGCGGCCGTGTGCGTCACGGATGCGGCGGAGGTGCTCGAGCTCGTCGGCCGGTCGGGCGGTGACGCCGTCCCCGAGGGCGACGGCGCACGCCGGCCCACCGACCACCTGGACCCGCTGGCGGCACGTGTCCGCGATGCTCTGGGCCGTCGGCGCGGGACCGACGTGGCGGGGGTCGCCTCGGCGGCCGCGGTGACGCTCGAGGAGGCGCGCGGCGCGCTCGGCCTGCTCGAGCTCGACGGCCTCGCGCGGCTCGGCCCGGGTGGGTGGGTGATGGTGGACGGTCACGTGTGACGGGCAACGAACCAGCGGACGGGTGACGCCTCGCCCGCTCGGGCGAGATCCGGTCGACACGCCCGGGTGCTTTGCGCCCTTTCGGCGTGTCGGGGCGTGTGTGACGCGTCACTGCGGCCATCCTGGGTGGGACGATGGGGTTTCCGTGTCCCGACAACTGAGAGCGCAACCGGGTGAAATAAATCGCCCAAGTCGCCCTTTGTTCGTCACTGATTCGGACATTCTCGGGTCAACCGGTCGGCATTAGCCCGGGCAGGTGAATCCTGTGCTTGTCCTGGGAGTGTGTTACCCGCCACGGTAAGGCCATGACAGTGACGGAGATCATGGAGGAGGCGCCCGAACGGGCTGCCCTGCTCGATGACTTCTGCGCGCACCTGGGGGCACAGCGCGGGCTGTCGGAGAACACGTCACGTGCCTATCGCTCCGACGTCGACACCCTTCTGTCCTTCGCGGTCCGGCACGGCGCCGGTCACCTCGACCAGATCGACCTGCGGACCCTGCGGGCCTGGCTCGCGTCGCAGTCCGCAGCGCACCGCAGCCGCGCGACGCTGGCTCGCCGTGGGGCTGCGGCGCGCACCTTCCTCGCGTGGGCCGCGCGCACCGGACGCATCGAGTCCGACCCCTCCGTCCGGCTCGGCACGGCCCGCGTACCCGCTGCGCTGCCCACGGTCCTGCGTGGCGAGGCCGTCATCCAGCTCCTCGACGCGGCCCGCACCCGTGCCGCGGACGGCGGACCGCTCGCGGTCCGCGACTGGGCGATGCTCGAGCTGCTCTACGCCACCGGCGTCCGCGTCAGCGAGCTCGCCGGCATCGACGTGCGCCAGGCCGACCTCGACGAGCGGATCGTGCGCGTCGTCGGCAAGGGCGACAAGGAGCGCGTGGTCCCGTTCGGTCGTCCGGCGCGCGACGCCGTCGCCGCCTGGCTGCCGGTGCGCGACGAGCTCGTCACCCCTGCCTCGGCCGACGCGCTCTTCCTCGGGGCCCGCGGTGGCCGCGTCGACCCCCGTCAGGTGCGCGAGGTCGTCCACGCGGCGACCGCCGCGGCCGGCGTCGACGACCTGGCCCCCCACGGGCTGCGGCACACGGCCGCGACCCACCTGCTCGAGGGGGGATCGGACCTGCGCAGCGTGCAGGAGATCCTCGGCCACTCGAGCCTCGCGACCACCCAGCGGTACACCCACATCTCGGCCGAGCGCCTCCGCTCGGCCTACGCACTCGCCCACCCCCGCGCCTGACCTGCACCCTCGGAGCCGAAGATGACGACGACGATGACGACCGACGCCGCAGCCACCTGGCTGACGCACGTGGGCCCCGATGCCGCACCTGCCGGCGTCGTGCCCCAGCCCCGCGGCGCCGTCGCGGCGGACGCGCCGACCGAGGTGGTCGCGCCCGTCGTGCCCGACGTCCCCACCCAGCGGACCCCGGTCTCCGACGAGGTCGTGGCGGCCGTCGCGCTGCTGTGGGTCGAGTTCAAGCAGAACGCGTGCCGGACGTCGCGCGAGAAGCTGATCCTGCACTACGCGCCCCTGGTCGCGGCCGTCGCCGGCCGCGTGGGCATGCGCCTGCCGAGCACGGTCGAGCACGCGGACCTGGTGTCGTACGGCATGTTCGGTCTGATCGACGCGATCGAGAAGTACGAGACCGACCGGGCCGTGAAGTTCGAGTCCTACGCCAGTGCGCGGATCCGTGGCGCCATCATCGACGAGCTCCGCGCGATGGACTGGGTGCCCCGCTCGGTGCGCACCAAGGCCCGCACCGTGGACCGTGCCTACGCCGAGCTCGAGGCGACACTGCACCGCGCGCCCACGGAGGCGGAGATCGCCCGTCACCTGCAGATCCCGCTCGCGGAGCTGCGCGGCGTCTACTCCCAGCTCTCGTCGGTGAACATCGCGGCGCTGGACGAGCTGCTGGGCGGTGGTGAGGACCGCGCCGGCGGCGTGAGCCTCGTCGACACGCTCGGCGACGAGCGCACGCAGGACCCCGCCGGCAGCCTCGAGGACGCCGAGACCACCTTCCTCCTGGCGCGCGCCATCGAGCAGCTCGGCGAGCGTGAGCGCATGGTCGTCGTCATGTACTACTACGAGGGCATGACGCTCGCCGAGATCGGCCGCGTCCTCGGGGTGACGGAGTCGCGCATCTCGCAGATGCACACCGCCGCGATGCTGCGCCTGCGCGGACGGCTGACGGCCGCCGGCGTCTGAGCCGCCGCACCTCCGGGGGCGCCTCGACGGCGCGCGTCACGGCACCGGTAGGAGCACGATCGGGCCTGCCATGCCGACCAGGGCGAGCGGGTCGACGTAGGTGGGCGGGTCGCTCGACCCGACCCGCACGCCCCAGTGGATGCACGTCTGGGGGCAGTGACCGCCGTGCGGTGAGACCGTCCCGACGACCTCGCCCAGGCTGACGTGGTCGCCGCGGACGACGTCGGGAGCGACGGGTTCGAGCGTGGAGCGCCGCCCGTCGGCGTGCGTGATGGTGACCAGCGGCCGACCGGCGACGCGGCCCGCGAACGACACGGTCCCGTCACCCGGTGCCAGGACGTCGCCGTTGGGCACGGCGGCCAGGTCCACGCCGCGGTGGCCGGCCGCCCAGGGCTGCGGTGGCGGCTCGAACCCGCGCAGCACGGTCGCCCGCCCGCTCAGCGGGAACGCGTAGCCCGACGACGCGCGGGCTGCGAGCTCCGCCGACGGCGCCGCAGTCGCGAGTGCGGGTGACGCCAGGCCCGCGACGAGCACGACGACCGCCGCACTCCGCCAGGCCCGCTGCCACGGCGCGAGCACGTGGCCGCTTCGCGGGCTGTGGTGGTGCGGGCTCCTGGTGCGTCGTCCGGTGCGCGTCATGGCACCAGGTTGGCGATCCGGAGGAGCGCGTGCCGCGCCGCGGCCGTTCCCTGGGGACGGACCTGCGGCCGGACGTGGGCTGTGGTCACGTCGCTGGTCGGGGCATCGGCTGCTGTCGGCTAGACTCGTGGGTGCGACCGGTCCGTGCCGGTCGACTTCGCGTGTCATCAACCCGTTCCTCACCCGCCTCGGCGGGTGCTCGGCGCGGGGGTCGTCACCGCAGCGGTCCGGACCTTCGGGTGCGGCGCGGCCGACGACATGGCACCAGGGGCACCGACGGACGTCGGGGCCGACAACCGAGAACCGCGGTCCCGCTCGTCGGGGCCGCCCATGACGCGCGCGCCGCGAGGTGTGCGCCGGAAGGACGTGCCATGGCCGTCGTGACCATGCGCCAGCTGCTCGAGAGCGGTGTCCACTTCGGGCACCAGACCCGCCGCTGGAACCCCAAGATGAAGCGCTTCATCTTCACCGAGCGCAACGGCATCTACATCGTCGACCTGCAGCAGTCGCTGTCGTACATCGACCGCGCCTACGACTTCGTCAGCCAGACCGTCGCGCACGGTGGCTCGATCCTGTTCGTCGGCACCAAGAAGCAGGCGCAGGAGCCCGTCGCCGAGCAGGCCGC
>Ga0160447_100688_pt1 | contig 14793 bp, 11 predicted proteins | sample HID1973K_E1MG_FD_108222 | JGI IMG/M metagenome (GOLD analysis project Ga0160447, IMG submission 108222) | Enriched mosquito-associated microbial communities from UW Madison campus, WI, USA - HID1973K_E1 MG | ecosystem: Host-associated > Arthropoda: Insects > Digestive system > Unclassified ...
CCGGCCTGCTTCCTGGCGGCGCTGCTCGATTCGCAGCCGATGGGTTTCTATTCGCCCTCGCAGCTGGTGCAGGACGCGCGCCGCCACGGCATCGAGGTGCGTGCGGTGGACGTGTGCACGAGCGCGCTCGACTGCACGCTGGAGGCACGCGCGCCCGATGCGCCGCCGGTGCCGCAGCTGTCGCCGCGCCTGGCCGCGCGCCAGGGCGATGCGGGGCAGCCGGCGGTGCGGCTGGGGCTGCGCCGCGTGGCCAGTCTGAGCGAGGCGGGCGCGGCGCGCATCGTCCAGGCGCGGGAACAGGCCCCCTTCGCCGACGCCGAGGACCTGGCCCTGCGCGCCGCACTCGACGCCGGTGACATGGCGGCGCTGGCCGCCGCCGATGCGCTGATCTCGCTGGCGGGCCACCGGCGCCAGCAGGTCTGGGAAGCCACCGCGCAGCGGCGCGCGCCGGCCCTGCTGCAGGGCGTGCCGATCCGCGAGGCGCCGCTCGTGCTGCCGGCCGCCTCCGAAGGCGAGGAGATCGTGGGCGACTATGCGGCACTGGGCTTCACCCTGCGCCGCCATCCGCTGGCGCTGCTGCGCCCGCGGCTGGCCCGCATGCAGCTGGCCAGCGCCGCGCAACTGCGCGACGTGCCCGGTGGCCGCACCGTGCGCGCCTGCGGCATCGTGATGGGCCGCCAGCGCCCGCAGACCGCCAACAACACCATGTTCGTCACGCTGGAGGACGAGACCGGCAACATCAACGTGATCGTCTGGCAGGACGTCGCCGACGCTTGGCGCGAGCCGCTGCTCAAGGCCAGGCTGCTGGCGGTGCAGGGCACCTGGCAGCGCGACCGCGGCAGCGGCGGCGAGGTGCGGCATGTGCTGGCCACCGGCTTCAGGGACCTGACGCCGTTGCTGGGCCGCCTCGCCGAGAGCAGCCGCAGCAGGGATTTTCATTGATCACCCCCAGTCTTCCCTGCTTCGCAGGTCCGCCCACCCCCTTCCAGGGGGCACATCCTGCGGCCCGGCAAAGCCGGTTCCGCGGATGTTCCCGACCCGGCCTCGCGGCGCTTGTCGCGCTTTTCTCGCTCCTCCTCTGGAGCAGGGCGGGGGCCTGCACGCCAACCCCCTGTGGCGCTAAGCTCGTTGGCCATGTCTGACGCAGCTTCTGAACCGGCCATTCCGTTCGGGCGGCTGCATGCGCGGCGGCTGCGGGAGATGTACCGCTCGGCCGGCTGGCCGTGCCAGGACGGGATCGAGGTCGAACTGCTGGCGGCGGGGCTGCTGGAGCGGGTGCGCTCGCCGCTCGGGCACGAGACGCTGCGGGTGACGTCCGCCGGCATCGCCCGCATCGCCGACACGCTGGTCGTCAACCGCGCGGTGATGACGGCGCACGAGGCGCTGGTCGAGCGGGTGGCGCGCGAGATGACGCGTGCCGGCCGCATCGCCTGGTGCGGGTTGACGCTGCGCGCACGCCTGCCCGGCGCCCAGCCGGACGCGCCGTCGCGCTGGTGCATCGCCCGGCCCGATGTCTTCTCCATCCGCAACACCAGCGTCGAAGCCTATGCGCATCCGGTGGTGCACGAGATCAAGGTGCGGCGCGCCGACCTGCTGTCGGACCTGCGCAAGCCCGACAAGCGCGCCGCCTACCTCGACCTGGGCGGCGAGTGCTGGTACGTGCTGGGCTGCGACGCGCGCGGCCGGCCGATCGCCCGCCCGGAGGAAATTCCTGCCCCTTGCGGCGTGCTGCTGCTGCAGGATGGCCAGCTCGTGACCGCCCGCGCGGCGGTCTATCGGCCGCAGGATCGGCTGCCGTTCGGCGTCTGGATGGCGCTGGCCAAGGCGCAGCCCATGCCCGGTTTCGACGACGAGGCCCAGGGCCTGCTGGCCGGCCCGGACGATGTCGACGACCCGGACGAAACCCGGGCGAAGGGCCTATGACTTAATACAAATGGACACAGCGGCAGAATGTAATCACAATAGGTTACATAATGTCTCAGGATCGCAATCGCAACCCCTACTACGACTCGGCGCGCGACAAGCCCGACCGCTCGGAATTCGCCTCGCTGCGCGCTGACCTGGAAGGGAGCCGCCGCCGCGCGCCGCCGCCTTCCGGCGGCCTGAGCGTGGGCAAGCTGATGATCGGGCTGGCGCTGCTGGTGGTCGCGATCGTGGTTGCGCGGCGCTTCCTGTTCTGAAGCCCCCGGCGCCCGAACTCAGTGCGCTTCGGCGCAGCGGTGGATCTCCACCGTGACGTGCACCACTTCCTCATGCACCGCCAGGCGGCGCCGGACTTCGTCGGCCGTCAACGCATCGTCGTGCGTGACCAGCGTCACGGCGCAGGCATAGGCGGCGCGGCCGACGCGCCAGACATGCAGGTCGGCGATGCGGGTGTGGGCGTTGTCGCCGGGCTGCTCCAGCACCTCGCGGATCTCGTCGACCACCGGATCGTCCATCTCGCGGTCGAGCAGCACCTTGCCGGTCTGCACCAGCAGGCCCTTGGCCCACGCCGCCACCAGCACCGCGCCGACAATGCCCATCACCGGGTCCAGCCATGACCAGCCCAGCCACCAGCCGCCGGCCAGCGCGGCAATGGCCAGCACCGAAGTCATGGCGTCGGTCAGCACGTGCACGTAGGCCGAGCGCAGGTTGAGGTCTTCATGGGCATGGTCCGCGTGGTGATGACCGTGCCCGTGTTCGTGCCCCGCCTGGCCGAGCAGCCAAGCGCTCAGCAGGTTGACGGCCAGGCCCAGCGCAGCCACCGCCATGGCCTCCTTGTAGTGGATGGCCTGCGGCGACAGGATGCGCTCGACCGAGCCGAACACCATCAGGGCGGCCACGCCGAGCAGGACGATGGCGCTGGCAAAGCCGGCCAGCACCTCGATCTTCCAGGTGCCGAAGGCGAAGCGGCCGTCGCCTGCGAAGCGCCGCGCGGCCGCGTAGGCCACCGCCGTCAGCCCGATTGCCAGCGCATGCGAACTCATGTGCCAGCCATCGGCCAGCAGCGCCATCGAGTTGAACCACAGCCCGCAGCCGATCTCCACGACCATCGTCACCAGCGTGAGCCAGAGCACGCGGCGGGCACCGCGTTCGGCGGCACTGCTGCCGCCGTCGAAGATGTGCGTGTGTTGCCAGGGGCTCAGGTCGCGTGTGTGCATGGCGCCATTGTCGCCAAGCCGCGTGCGCCGCCTAGTCGTCGTCGCGCTGCTGGTGCTGGTTGGTCAGCGTCTGCTGGATGGCCGGCGGCACTGCCTCGTAGTGCGACAGCGCCATGGTGTAGCGGCCCTGGCCGCTGGTCAGCGCGTTCAGGCGCGACTGGTAGCCCGACAGTTCCGACAGCGGCACCTGCCCGCGGATCTGCACGGTGCCGGTGGCCTCGCTGTCGGTGCCATTGACCATGCCGCGCCGGCTCGACAGGTCGCCGGTGATGTCGCCCATGGCCTGCTCGGGCGCGGCGATGTCGATGTCCACCACCGGCTCCAGCACGATCGGCCGCGCCGCGCGGATGGCGTCGATGAAGGCCTTGCGCCCGGCGGTGGCGAAGGCGATGTCCTTGCTGTCCACGCTGTGGTGCTTGCCGTCGTAGACCACCACGCGCACGTCGACCACCGGGTAGCCGGCGATGGCGCCGTGCGCCAGCACCTCGCGCACGCCTTTCTCGACGGCCGGGATGAACTGTCCGGGAATGGTGCCGCCGCGCACCTGGTCGACGAACTCGAAGCCGGCGCCGCGCTCGAGCGGCTCGATGCGCAGATACACCTCGCCGAACTGGCCGGCGCCGCCGGTCTGCTTCTTGTGGCGATGGTGGCCCTCGGCCGGCGCGGTGATGGTCTCGCGGTAAGCGATGCGCGGCGGCCGGGTGTTGACCTCGAACTTGTAGACGTCGCGCAGCCGCTCGAGCAGCACGCGCAAATGCAGCTCGCCCAGGCCGTAGATCACCGTCTCGTTGGTGGCGGCCACGTGTTCCAGGCGCAGGCACGGGTCCTCGTCGACCAGCTTGCCCAGGATCTCCCACATGCGTTGCTCGTCGCCATGGCGCTTCGGCTCCACCGCCACGCCGTGCACCGGCACCGGGAAGTCGAGCGGCGCCAGGTGCACATGGTCGTCCTCGGCGGCGTCGTGCAGCACGGCGTCGAAATGCAGGTCATCGATCTTGGCAACGGCGCCGATGTCGCCCGGCAGCAGCCGCGCCACCGGCACATGGTCCTTGCCCTGCAGCATGAACAGATTGCCCACCTTGAAGGGCTTGCGGCTCGAGCCGATGTACAGCTGCCCGTCGCGCGCCAGCGTGCCCTGGTGCACGCGAAAGACGCCCATGCGCCCGACGAAAGGGTCGACCGTCACCTTGAACACGTGCGCCAGCACGTGCTGCGCGGGATCGGGCTGCATCTTCATCGGCCGCGCCTGGGCGCCTTCGCCGACCAGGAAGGCCGGCGGGTTGGCCTCGGTCGGGTCGGGCAGAAGCTTGACCATCACGTCCAGCAGTTCCGGCAGGCCGGCGCCGGTGCGCGCGGAGACGAAGCACACCGGCACCAGGTGGCCCTCGCGCAGCGCCTGCTCGAGCGGCGCGTGCAGTTCGGCGGGGTCGACGTCGCCGTCGTTCAGGTAACGGTCGACGAAGGCGGCATCGACCTCGACCACCTGCTCGACCAGTGCGCGGTGCGCCGCCTCCACCGGGCCAAGGTCGGAGTCGCCCTCGCGGTTGAAGAAGCAGTCGACCACGCGGGCGCCGCCGTCCACCGGGAGGTTCAGCGGCAGGCACTCGCGGCCGAAGGTGTCCTGTATGCGCGTCAGCAGGTCGGCCAGTTGCACGCCCTGCGCGTCGATCTTGTTGATGATGATCAGCCGGTCCAGCTTGCGCGCCGCGGCGTAGTCCATCATGCGCGCGGCCAGCGGCTCGATGCCGGTGGCGGCATTGATGACGATGGCGGCGGTTTCCACCGCCTCCAGTGCCGGCAGGCTCTGGCCGAGGAAATCGGGGCTGCCGGGCGTGTCGATGAAGTGGATGCGGGCGCCGGCATGCGCCAGGTGCATCACCGAGGCGCCGAGCGAGTGCTGCATGCGCCGCTCGATGGCGTCATGGTCGCTCACCGTGCTGCCGCGCTCCACGCTGCCGGCCGTGCCGATCATGCCGGTGCCCAGCAGCAGCGCCTCGGCCAGCGTGGTCTTGCCGCTGGCGGAGGGGCCCACCAGCGCGAGGGTCCGGACCTGTTCCATTTCGGCCGCGAGGCCGGTCGATCGGCTTGGCATGGGCGTCACCTCCGTCCGGGAAGAGGCCCGGCCGGACCATTCTCCGCCCCGGTCGCGGATTTTTGCAACCGGGGTCTACCAAGGGGCCAGCGCGGTGCTTCGCAGCCGCTGGCCTCGCACGCCACCGCGGCCAGGGCCGGGCGTGGTGCGGAGGATGGCGTTCAGTACGTCGGGGCGAGAGGCATGCCGGGGATGCCAAGCCCGGGCGTCGGGATCAGGCGCCGCGCCAGGCCGCCACGGCGTCGGCGCCGGCCGCGGCCGTTGCCGTGCGCGCGCCAGCGGCGCCCGCCGCCGCTGCATGCAGCACGTCCTCGACCTGCGCCACCACATGGCTCCAGCCGGCATCGTGCGCGCGGATGCGCGCCTGCTCGCCCATGCGCCGGCCGTGCGCCGGTGAATCCATGAGGTGGCGTGCCAGCTCCACGAAGGCATCCTCGTCGCCCAGCGGCGCGGTCAGGCCGTTGACGCCGCTGGCGATCATCTGGCTCGCGCTGGCGTGGTGGTAGGCCAGCACCGGCAGGCCGCTGGCCATGGCCTCCAGCGTGACGTTGCCGAAGGTCTCGGTCATGCTCGGGAAGACGAAGCAGTCGGCCGACGCGTAGTGCGCCGCGAGCGCAGCCCCGCGCTGCGTGCCGGCGAACACCGCGCCCGGAACGGCTGCGGCGAGGGCCGCGGCGGCCGGCCCGTCGCCGACCAGTACCAGCTTCGCCGCGGGCTGGCTCTGCTGCATGGCCGAGAACGCGCGGGCCAGCGCGGTCAGGTTCTTCTCCGGGGCCAGCCGGCCGACGAAAAGAACCACCGGCGTGTCCGGCGCGGCACCCCAGCGCCGGCGCAAGTCGTCGCTGCGGTGGGCCGGATCGAACAGCTGGGTGTCGACCCCGCGCGACACGGTGAGCAGCCGCTCGAAGCCCTGCGCGTGCAGTTCGTCGCGCAACGCATCGCTCGGCACCATGGTGCAATGCGTGCGGTTGTGGAAGCGCCGCAGGTAACCCATGATGGGCCTGGCCAGCCAGCCGATGCCGTAGTGGTGGCTGTAGGCGTGGAAGTTGGTGCGGAACTCCGAGCACACTGGCAGCTTCAGCTTCTGCGCCACCTTCAGGGCCGACCAGCCGAGCGGCCCCTCGGTGGCGATGTGCACCACGTCGGGCCGCTGGCGCTGCCACAGCGCCGCCAGCGCGCGCAGCGCCGGCACGCCCATCTTCATGTCCGGGTAGCGCGGGATCGGCACGCCGCGCATCAGCACCTCGTGCAGTCGGTCGCCACGCTGCGCCGCGTCCTCGCCGTCCTGGCGCGGCCGCACCAGCTGCACGTCGTGGCCGCGCGCGTGCAGTCCCAGCACCACCTGCTGCAGCGTCAATGCCACGCCGTTGATCTCGGGCGGATAGGTTTCCGTCATCACCGCGATGCGCAGGCTGCGCCGCACCGGGCAGAGGTGTTCGACGACGAACGGTTCGGGCGCGGTGCTGTGGGTCATGCGCGCATGCTGGCGCCCGATTGCAACAGGCGGATGACGAAACGCAGCCGTCACCAATGCTTCATGCAGCGGCGTCACGATGACGTCACGCACGCGCAACGGCCATCGACCGCATGGCCGGCGTGCGCCCACAAGGCACACCAGGAGCGCACCTTGAACGACTTCTTCCGCACCCTGCAGACCCAGCGCTGGGACGACCATCGTTACTACCACCACAGCCGCATCAACCAGTCGCTGCATCTCGTCAGCGCCATCAGCTTCGTCGTGGCCTACGGCCTGCTGTTCATCGAGCCCGCCTGGGCGGCGCTGGTGGGCTGGTGCATCTCGATGACGACGCGCCAGGCCGGCCACTTCTTCTTCGAGCCCAGGGGCTACGACCATGTGAACCAGGCCACGCACGAGCACAAGGAGGAGATCAAGGTCGGCTACAACCTGCGCCGCAAGGTGGTGCTGATGGCGCTGTGGGCCGCGGTGCCGGTGGCGCTGTGGTGGGACCGCGGCTTCTTCGGCCTGATGACGCCGACGGAGGATTTCGGCGGCTACCTGCACCAGCTGGGCCTGGTGTGGCTGGTGCTCGGCGCCAGCGGCCTGGTGTTCCGCACCGTGCACCTGTTCCTGCTGGAGGACGTGAAGACCGGCCTGGTGTGGGCGACCAAGATCCTGACCGATCCGTTCCACGACATCTGGCTCTACCACCGCGCACCGCTGGCCCTGATGCGTGGCGAGCTGATCGACCCGCACCTGGGCGCGCAGCGCAGCGCCTGAACCCGTCTGTCTTCAGCGTCGTCCGAGCGCGGCGTTCCAGCGCTGCGCGAGCATCTCGCGCAGCAGGCCGCGCCGGATCGACCTGTTGCTGATCGAGTCATCGTGCCACCACCAGCCATCGGCCTGCATCTGACGCGCCGCCGCGACGAAGCGCTGCACCACCGCGTCGAAGTCGGCGTCGCTCCAGGCCAGGCTGAAGACGATGCGGCCTGTGCCGACCCAGCTCAGCGCGATGCCCTGGGCGCGCAGGTAGTACTGCAGCATCCAGTTGTAGCGCGAGGGCTGCGTATAGCTCACGGTCCAGATCGACGACAGGTGCGCCACTTGCACCGGCGCGCCGGCTTCGCGCAATCTGGCATTGAGCTGCGCCGCGCGCGCGTCCCAGCGCGCTTCGAGGTCGTCGTACAGCGCACGCACCTCGGGGCGTTCGAGCCGGTCGAGGAAGGCGCTCATCGCACCCATGACGTAGGGATGCGCGTTGAAGGTGCCGCGGGCAAAGCAGATGTCGGCCGGACGATCTTCGCGAAAGCGTTTCATCAAAGCGGCGCGGCCGCACAGCACGCCCACCGGCAACCCGCCGCCGAGCGTCTTGCCGTAGGTGACCATGTCGGCCTGTACGCCGTAGTATTCCTGCGCGCCGCCGGGTGCGAGGCGGAAGCCGACGAACACCTCGTCGAGGATCAGCACGATGCCGCGCTCGCTGCACACCTGGCGCAGCGCCTTGAGCCAGGCGGCGTATGCGGCGCGGTCCACGCCGGCCCGGCGGCTGCTGTCGACCAGCGCCGAGTCGCCCGGCGCGCCGGCGTTGGGATGCAGCGACTGCAACGGGTTGACCAGCACGCAGGCGATGTCCCTGCGCGTGCGCAGCACCTGCAGGCTCCTGTCGTCCATCTCGCGCAGCGTGTAGGTGGCGCGCACGTCCACCGGGTTGCCGGGGCCGGGCTGCACGTCCTCCCACCAGCCGTGGTAGGCACCGCAAAAGCGCACCAGGTGGCTGCGCCGCGTGTGGTAGCGCGCCAGCCGCACCGCCTGCATCACGGCCTCGGTGCCGGACATGTGGAACGACACCTCGTCCAGCCCGGAGATGGCGCGCAGGCGCCGCACGTTGCCGGCCACGCACGGGTGGTAGCTGCCCAGCACCGGTCCGAGCGGCTCGGCCAGGCGGCTGCCTTCGGCGATGCAGGACTTGTAGAAATCGTTGCCGAACAAGTTGACGCCGTAGGAGCCGGTCAGGTCGTAGAACACGTTGCCGTCCAGGTCGGTCAGCGTGACGCCTTCGGACGCGGTGCTGAAGGCGCCCGTCGGCAGCTTCTCGCGCACCAGCGGGCTGAACGGGTAGGGCACCCGGTAGCTGCCGGTGAACTGCAGGTCCGACAGGCCCTCGCGCAGCTCGGCCGTGGCCGCGATGCTGCGGGCGTAGCGCTCGTGGAACAGCCGGGACAGCGCGTCGAAGCCGGCGCGCCGGCGGGCGGCGACGGCTTCGGGTGCGCCATCGGCCGTGAAGAAGCGGTCCGCGTCATAGCGGTAGCCGGGCACCTGCGCGGCGACGCGGCGTGCGATGCGCGAATGCCCGCGCAGCGACGGGTGCTTGGCGCGCGACAGCGCCAGCCGGCGCCAGGCCACGGGCGCGGCGGCCAGCGCCGCGGCGACGGCCATCGAAGACAGGATCAAGGTCTGGTTCATGGGTTCGAGAGCACGCTCAAAAAAAGTTCCAACGCACTGTCTATCCGCACTTGTTGACACCCTCATGAAAGAGCAAGCCACACTCTCCCCACCGCCGCGCACGTCCTGGCTCAAGCGTCTGCGCGATGCGCTGCTGATGCAGGAGGATCTGAACTTCCTGCTGACCAACCGCATCCCCCGCATCGCGCTCACCCGCTTCATGGGCTGGTTCAGCCGCATCGAGCATCCGCTGGTCAGCCGTCCGTCGATCGCGGTGTGGCGCCTGTTCGGCGACCTGGAGCTGGACGCCACCGCGCAAGGCCCCTTCGGGAGCATGCGCGAGTGCTTCACGCGCGCGCTGCGCCCCGGCGCGCGGCCGGTCGACCGCGCGGCGGACGTGCTCGCCAGCCCGTGCGACGCCATCGTCGGCGCCTGCGGCCCGCTGGCCGGCGTCGAGGTGTTCCAGGCCAAGGGCTTTGCGTACTCGGCGGCCGATCTGTTCGGCGATGCGCAGGACGTCGAGCCGTTTCGCGACGGCATGTTCGTCACGCTGCGGCTGCGCTCGGGCATGTACCACCGCTTTCATGCGCCGCACGACTGCCGGGTCGAGTCGGTGCGCTACCTGTCGGGCGACACCTGGAACGTCAATCCGATCGCGCTCAAGCGCGTCGAGCGGCTGTTCTGCCGCAATGAGCGGGCGGTGCTGCGCACCCGCCTGTCCGCCTCGGGCCATCCGATCGCGCTGGTGCCGGTGGCCGCCATCCTGGTCGCCAGCATGCGGCTGCATTGCCTGGACGTGCTGCTGCACCTGCGCTGGCAGGGTCCGCTGCAGATGCCCTGCGATGCGCCCTACGCCAAGGGCCAGGAGATGGGCTGGTTCGAGCAGGGCTCGACCATCATCGTCTTCGCGCCGAAAGGCTTCCGGCTGGCCGACGGCGTGCGCAGCGGCGAGCGCATCAACATGGGGCAGCCCCTGATGCGGTTGCCGGCGCAGGGCGACCGACCGCCTCGCGGCGCAGATGCGCGAACATCAAGGCCAGCATCAGGCAGCCGCCGATGAACACGTAGGACTGCAAGGGGTTGAGCAGCGAATTCGCCAACGGGTGCGTGGCGTCGGCCAGCGACTGGCTGACCAGCAGGTAGACCACGAACAGGGCCGGCAGGCCGGCCCGGCCCCAGGGCGGGCGCACCAGCACGGCGGGCAGCATCAGCGCGAAGATCGGGAACAGCACCCCGTAGTGGTGCGTCCACGCGATCGGCGAGGCCATTGTCAGCGCCAGCATGATCAATCCGAGATGCAGCGCGGTGGGCTTGCCGCTCCTCATGCCGAACACCAGGCCGAAGCCGAGCAGCGCCAGCGTCGAGGCCATCGTCACCGCCCGCACCACCGGGTGGTAGGGCGCGAAGGCCTGGCCGGTCCACTCCAGGTTGTGGCCGTTGAACAGGAGACGGTTGACCAGCCCGTTCATGGTCTGGTTGTCGAAGAAGGCCTCGCCGCGCTGGCCGATGTAGGACGCCACGGCGGCGTAGTCGAGCACGTTCGGCAGACCGTACAGGCCAACGGCGAGCAGGCCGAAAACCGCCGTCACGACCAGCGCCGCCGCGGTGAAGCCCCACTGCCTGCGCAAGGCGCCCCAGGCGATGATGACCAGCCAGTGCGGCTTGACGATGCAGCACAGCCCGACGCACACGCCGGCCAGCACCGGCGCACCGCGCAGCCAGGCCCACAGCGCCAGCGCGGCCAGCAAGGTCATGATGGTCTGGATCTGGCCCAGCGTTTCCGACTGGGCGATGGGATAGAAGGCGATGGCGCTGAGCGTGCCGGCCGCCGTGGCCGCCAGCCAGGCCAGGCCCGAGGGCGCCCGGTCGCGCTGCTGCGGCGGCTGCGCCGCGTCCATCAGCAAGGCGGCGAACACGAAGCCGATCAGCGGGATGCAGGCGCGCGAGACGACCTGGACCAGCACCAGCACCGTCTCGCTGCCGAGCGAGAAGGCGCGCTGCAGCAGGTCCATGCCGACCAGCGAGGTCAGCGGGTACTGGAACTTGAGGTTGCGCTCGAAGAACAGCACCTGGTAGATGCGCTCGCCGGGCTGCTCGCGCAGGAAGCGGATCGCCTCCAGCATCGGGCCCCAGGAGTCGAACTGGGCGCGGGGCACCAGCACCCGCATGGCATGGCGCACCGCGTTGTTCGCCGGATGGCCGTCCAGCAGGCTGACCACCGCGCCGGCCAGCAACCCGCCGAACACGAAGAAAGCCCACATGCGCCAAGCGCGCCCGACCGGCCCCAGCCGCGCCGGGTCGGGCCGACGTCGCAGCGCGAAGAGTGCCGCCGCGGCCAGCAGCAACACCAGGGCCATCAGCGCCATGCCGGACCGGTCATTCATGACGCCGCGACGCCTCCACTGCAAGTGCCAACAGAGCCATCCGAAAACTCCTCCGTCAGGGCCGCCACCAGGAAGGGCCCGCACGGAAATTTTTGCATGAATTGAAAACGTTTGTTTCAAATATTTGGCCTAGGCCAAGCGGCGGATGCTTATTCTTTTGTATTCACTCCCGCGTGCGTGCGCGTACGACCAAGCCCAATCCAACAAGGGAGGAGAGGAGCCGCCATGCTCGGAGAATTCGTTTCGCGCGAACGGGCCGTGGCATTCGCGGCCCGCGCACGGCCGCAGGCCGGCGACATGCTCGACTTCGACGCCGCCGCGGTCGGCGAGGCGTACAACCGGCGCCCCTTCATCGTGCGCCATCGGCTGGCGGGCCATCCGCTGATGACGGTGGACGCGCTGTTCGCCCTGTGCCGGCGCCTTCCGGCCTGGGCGGTCAAGTACCGGCGTGGCGCCATCCCGGGCGACGCCCATTTCGATTCATCCAACGAACGCTACCGGGGCGAGCTGTCGCTGGGCGACACGCTCGATCACTTCGAGGAGTTGGGGGCCTACATCTGCATCGACAACCCGGAGCGCGACCCGGTCTATCAACCGTTCATCGAAGGCCTGCTGGCCGAGATCGGCGCGGCCATTGCGCACGTCGACCCGGTCATCACCTGGTATTCGACCTACATCTTCATCTCGACCCGCGGCGCGGTGACGCCCTACCACATGGACCGCGAGATGAACTTCCTGCTGCAGGTGCGCGGCGACAAGAAGGCACTGCTCTGGGATCCTGCCGACGACGAGATCCTCAGCCCCGCGGACAAGGACCGGCTGCTGTCGGGCTTCGGCGGCTGGCGGCCGGAGTACAGGCCGTCGTTCGAATCCAGGGCGATCCACGTCGACCTGCGGCCCGGCCTGGGCGTGCACCACCCGTTCATCGCGCCGCACCGGGTGCACACGCTGGACGGACTGTCGGTCTCGCTGGCCATCACCTTCCGCACCCGCAAGTCCGACCTGATCACGAAGGCGCATGCCTTCAACGAGGTGCTGCGGCGCCTGGGGGCGTCGCCGCGCCCGATCGGGCAGAACGCCGCGGTGACCCGCGCCAAGGCCGTGGCCTCGGACGCGGTGCGCGTGCCGGTCCGCCTGTGGCAGGCGCGCGGTCGCGTGCTGCACCGGCCGACGGCGGCCGGCATGTAGGTGCGGCTCAGGCGGGCAGGACTGGCACCTTGACGCAGTCGGGTTGGCTCAGTGCGCCGGTTGGCAGCCGCGCAGCATCCACCTGCCGGCGCCGGCGCAGGCTGTCGCTGCCGGCGCCAGGTAGTGCGGCGGATAGCCACCCACGATCGTCTGCGGAAAGGTCTCCTTGAAGGAGCGCACGAAGCCCACCGGATGCCAGGCCGGCTGGTCGAACCCGGTGATGCCGCGCCAGAACTCGGACGCCGCCGAGTAGCCGGCCACCACGATGAACGCACACAGCAGTGCCTTCGCACGCCTGCCGATGCGCGAGCCCAGCAAGTGGTGCAGGCTGACGGCGGCAATGACGATGGCGGGCAGGGACGCGCGCATGGTCAGGTCGTTGGACGGCCCGTAGACCAGCAGCGGCAGGACCAGCAAGGTCGCCGCAGCCGCCCTGCCGATGCGGCGATTGGGCAGCCTGCTGCACAGCCAGGCCAAGGGGAGGGCCTCCAGCAGGTAGAACAAGGCCAGCTTGGCGCCGCACGCCAGGGTGCCGGCGTCGCACGACTGGAAGTACCAGCCCTTGCGGATCGTCCCGGCGTCCAGCGTCAGGTACCAACTGACGAGCCCCATGACCAGCACGACGGCCAGGATGTACGCGGGCCTCAGCGCGCGCCAGTCCAGCCGCCACGAGCCGGCCCGCAACGCGGCCAGAAACTCCACCGCCACGAGCGGCGCGGCGCCCAGGAAGACCAGCGGCGACCACAGCATGGTGCCCGCGGCGGCAAGCATCAGGACGTGCGCCCGCTGCATCGACGGGTGGCTGTGCGCGCGCGTCATCGGAACCAGCGCGCAGAACAGCAGCGCGGGCAGCAGGTGGTTCGGCACCCAGACCATGGCCGTGGTGAGCCCGCTGTACTGCAGGCCCGACCACCATTCGACATGCGTGCCGAAGGGCTTCATCGGCGCGCCCTTGAGCAGCGCCGCGGCCAGGCCGCCGGGCAGGTCGAGGCCGTTGATGCACACGACGATGAACAGGAACGCCGCCAGCGCACGCCGTGCCGTTCTTGCATGGAGCGCCGCCAGGGCCAGCGCGCAGGTCAGGGCGGTGGTGGCGTATTCGACGAAGCGCAGCGCGCCCGTGTCGGCCATGCCGCCGAACACGGCCGCGACCGCGTAGTACGCGCCGGGGAAGCGCAGCACGTAGTCGGTGCCGTCTTCATGCAGGCGCTGCCAGGACGGCGAGACGAACAGGTGGAGCGTCTCCAGCCGCGTCATCCAGTCGTCGCTGAGCGCGAAGATGTGCGGCAGGCCGGTGAACGCGGCCCAGCACATCGAGAAGGCGACGATCACGCCGATCGTCCGGGCAGGCAGGGGCGCGGCCGTGGCGCTGCGCGTGGCGCCGCGCATGGCGTGGAACGCGTAGCCCAGCAGCAGCGTGGCCGGCACCGCCACGATCGCCTGCAGCTGCATCCACAGCCACAGCAGCGACGGGATCCAGAGGGCCGCAAGAATCCACCGCGTCAGGCGCGTGCCCGCCGCTACGGTGTCGTTCGCGTCCTGGGGTCGGGCACTGCTGCGCATCGTTTTCCTGATCGGCAGAATTCGGTGTGCCGTGCGAAGCAATTTGCCTGCCCGGCGCCGGGCGGCGCCCGACAGCAGCCGGCTTCCGCGCCAGCTGCGGGCGTCGTCTTGCCCGGGCGGGGTGAGGAGGGCCGGGGCGCTCGCGCGCTCCACGCGGATGGCGCAGGCAGCCGGCCTTACTCGAGCGTGACTTTCGCGGCCTTCACCACCGTGGCCCAGCGCTTGACCTCCGAGCCGACGAAGGCACCGAACTGCGCCTGCGTCAGCGTCGGGATGTCCGCGCCGTTGTTGGCCCACACGGTCTTGATCTCGTCGGCGGTCAACGACTTCTTGACGTCCTCGAGAATGCGCGCCTGCACGTCGGCGGGCGTGCCCTTGGGCGTCCACAGGCCATACCAGGTGGTGACGGTGTAGTCGGGCAGGCCCACTTCGGCAGCGCTGGGCACGTCGGGGAAGGCCGGGTTGCGGTTCTTGCCCGACACCATCAGCGCCTTGATGCGTCCGGCCTTGATGTGCTGCGACGAC
>Ga0160447_100689_pt1 | contig 14788 bp, 5 predicted proteins | sample HID1973K_E1MG_FD_108222 | JGI IMG/M metagenome (GOLD analysis project Ga0160447, IMG submission 108222) | Enriched mosquito-associated microbial communities from UW Madison campus, WI, USA - HID1973K_E1 MG | ecosystem: Host-associated > Arthropoda: Insects > Digestive system > Unclassified ...
CGTCGTTCCAGATCACCGGCAACCGGGAAAGCGCACAGGCGCAGCCGATCTCGACCGACCTTCTCGGGGCCGGGCCCGACGGCGTGTTTCCCGCGGGCAGCATCGAAAGCACCACCGACGCCCAGGGCCGCACGGTGCTGCGCTTCAATATCGGCCGCCTCGTCAACAACGACGGCAACGACGACGACCTGGAAGGCATCTCGCTGGAGTTCAATGCGCGCGTGGCCAACGTGGCCGGCAACCAGGCCGGCGCTGCGCTGGCCGTTTCCGCGCGCGTGCTGGACAGCCTGGTCGAGCAGGCGACGTCCAATGTCGTGCGCGAGGACGTGGTCGAGCCGGCCTTCAGTGGCATGGTCAAGCAGGTCGACAGCTTCCAGGCCAATGCCGACGCCAGCACCAGCACCGCCAACGTGTCGGTGCGCTTCACCCAGAGCGGCAGCGCGCCGGCCTATGACGTACAACTGGTCGACAGCTTCACCGGCCTGTCGGGCACCGGCGCCTACACCGCCACCAGCCTCACCATCGGCGGCCAGACCTTCGTGATCGGCACCGACGCGTTGCCGACCGGCGTGACCTTCACGGCCAGCGACACCGGCATCACCGTCAACTTCAGCCGGCTGGACGCCGGCACTTCCGTGGTGGTGAACTACGCGGTGCGTGTGGGCAACAACACCGCCTATGCCAACACCGACGCGGTGCTGACCTGGAGCAGCCTGCCCGAGACCTTCACCACCTGGGGCGGCAGCGGCGTTGGCGACGACGGCACGGCGGACGGCGAACGCACCGGCGCCGACGGCACGCAGGGCGGCGGCGCGCTCAACGACTACCGGCTCAGCGAAGGCGCCGGGCTCGGCCTGATCAACGGCACGCTGTGGGACGACTCGTTCTCGGCGACGACGGACCTGACCCCGGACGGCGTGCGCCTGGACGGCCAGACCGTGACGCTGACCTGGGCCGGCGCCGACGGCAGCTTCGGCACCGGCGACGATGCCGTCTACACCACGCTCAGCGACAGCGGGGGCTTCTTCCATTTCAGCGGCCTGGCCGCTGGCAACTACCGGGTCGATGCGCCCACGCCGGTGACTCTGGCGGACCCCACCGGCCAGGTGCGCGTGCGCATCGACAGCGATGCCGGGACGCTCGGGCAGGTGGCCGCCGCGGTGAGCGAGGGCGCCAGCAGCGGCGCGAACTTCGGCTACGTGCAGATCAACGACGCGCCGGTGAACACCGTCCCCGGCCAGCAGAACGGGCTGGAGGACGTGGACCTGCCGATCCAGCCGCTGAGCGTGGCGGACGTCGACGTCAACAACGTCTCCGGCGGCTTCCTCACCGTGACCCTGACGGTGGGGCAGGGCGTGCTCAACTACAGCGTCACCCCGTCGACCAACCTTGCGATCTCGGGTGCCGGGACGAACACCATCACCATGAGCGGCAGCGCGGCGGACATCAACGTGGTGCTGGGCGCGCTGGTCTACCGGGGCAATCCCAACTACAACGGCAACGACACGCTCACCATCACGACGCGCGACAACGGCTTCTTCGGCGATGCCGACGGCGATGGCACGCCCGCAGAGACCGACCAGGACAACCTGAGCGACGTGGACACCGTGGCGATCGTGCTGGCGCCGGTGAACGACGTGCCGGCCGGGGTCGACGACGCGGCCGTGGCGCTGGAGGCCGGCGGCGCCTTCAACATCACGCCGGGCATCAACCCCACCGGCAACCTCCTGGCCAATGACACCGACGTCGACATCCAGACCAACGGCGACGTGCTGCACCTGACCCGCGTGACCAACAGCGTGGGCGGCTTCATCACCATTCCGGACGGCGACGACAGCAGCACGGAGTACTTCCTGGGCGGCCAGTACGGCACCCTCTTCGTGCGCGCCAACGGCACGGCCCGCTACGAGGTGGACAACAACAATCCGCTGGTCGAGGCACTGCGCCTGGCCGGCCAGACGCTGACGGAGACCTTTACCTACAACCTGGCCGACTCGGCCTTCGCGGCGGCGCCGCAGACGCCCACGCTGACCATCACCATCCAGGGCGCGAACGACACGCCGGAGTCCAACAACGACACCGGCGACGCGGTGGAGGCGGGCGGGGTCAACAACAACGTTGCCGGCTCCAATGCCACCGGCAACGTGCTCATTGGCGACGCCGGCGGCGGCGTGCCCGACACCGATGTGGACGGTGGCGCCGACGACGCCGGCGCCGTGCCGGACTATGGCGAGGTCCTGACGGTGACCGGCATCCGCAACGTGCCGATATCCGAGGCCGGCGCGATGACCCCGGTGGTCGCCGGCACCGGCACCGTGATGGTGGGCACCTACGGCACCCTGACCATCAGCTCGACCGGTGACTACACCTACGTGGTCGACAACGACAATCTTGCCGTGCAGGCGCTGTCGACCAGCAGCACGCCGCTGGAGGACCATTTCAGCTACCAGATCACCGACGCCGGCGGCCTGAGCAACGCGGCGGACCTGACCATCCGCATCAGCGGCGCCTTCGACAACCCCGTGGCGTCCGACGACGTGGCCCAGGCCCAGGCGCAGGGCTTCGACGCGGCCAACCAGCCGATCGGCACGGAGAGCAACCCGAGCGGCAACCTGATCACCGACGCCACCCGCACCGACGGCGTGCCCACGCCCGGCACCGGCGTGGACACCGACGTCGACGCGATCGACCAGCAGCCGGCCACGCCGCTGCTGGTCAATGCCATCAGGACCGGCCCGGAAGGCACGGCGGGCACCTTCACCGACGTCACCGGCGCGACCACGATCGGCGGCAGCTACGGCATCCTCACCATCAACCCCGATGGCAGCTACAGCTACGACGTCGACAGCACCAACCTGGCCGTGCGGGCGCTGCAGGTCGGCGATCCGCCGCTGCAGGACATCTTCACCTACCGCATCGTCGACAACGGCGGCCTGACCGACCTTGCGCAGCTGACCATCAACGTGCTGGGCGCCAACGACGGCCCGGTCGCGCAGGACGTGAGCGCGGCCGCGGTGGAAGCCGGCGGCATCGCCAACACCACGCTCGGCGTCGATCCGCAGGGCAATGTGCTGGGCACCAGCACGGATCCCGATGGCGACCCGCTGGCGGTGACCGGCATCCGCACCGGCACGGAGAGCGGCACCGGCACGGCGGGCACGGTCGGACAGCCGCTCGTGGGCACGTTCGGCACCCTGACGCTGGATGCCCAGGGCCAGTTCACCTACGTGGTGGACAACGCCAATGTGCTGGTGCAGGCGCTGCGCCTGTCCACCGACACGCTGAGCGAAACCTTCACCTTCACCATCGCGGACGGCCAGGGCGGGCAGGACACGGCCCAGATCGTCGTGACCATCTCGGGCCGCAACGACAACCCGGTCGCCGGTGACGACGGCGGTGCCATCGTAGAGGCGGGCGGCATCAACAACACGCCGCCGAGCGTCAACGCCACCGGCAACGTGCTGGGCAACGACTCGGACGAGGACGGCGGCGCCGACGACGGCGGCACCGTGCCCGACTATGGCGAGACCAAGGTAGTGAGTTCCTTCGGTGCCGGCAGCGAGACCGCGCCGCAGCCCGATGGCGCCGTCGGCACGGAACTGCGCGGCACCTACGGCTGGCTCACGCTCAACGCAGACGGCAGCTACAGCTACCGGCTCGACGACGCCATGGCGGAAGTCCAGGCGCTGCGCCAGTCCGGCGACACGCTGCAGGACCTGTTCCACTACACCGTGTCCGATGCGGCGGCGGCGCCGGACATCGCCACCCTGACCATCACCATCACCGGCGCCAACGACAACCCGGTGGCGGCCAACGATGCCGGCGGGGCCCTGGAAGCGGGCGGGGTGGGCAACGGCACGCCGGGCGCGCCGGCCATCGGCAACGTGCTGGACAACGACAACGACGTGGACCGCAACGGCGAGACCGAGGCGGTGCAGTCCTTCGCCCTGCAAGGCGGCGGCGCCGGCACGGTCGGCACGGCCTTCGCGGCGCAGTACGGCACCTTGACGCTCAACGCCGACGGCAGCTACACCTACGTGGTCAACGACGCCAACCCGACGGTGCAGGCGCTGGTGGCCGGCCAGACGCTGCAGGAGCTGTTCGACTACACCATGGCCGATGCGCTGGGCCTGACGTCCAGCGCCACCCTGACGATCACCATCACCGGCGCCAACGATGCGCCGACGGCGCAGGACGATGCCGGTCGGGCCGACGAGGCGGGCGGCGTCGCCAACGGCACGCCGGGCACGCCGGCGACGGGCAACGTGCTGGACAACGACACCGACCCGGACACCGGCGAGACGACGCAGCTGATCGTGTCGGCGGTCCAGACCGCCGGTGGAACGTCGGGCAGCGTGGGCACCGCGCTGCGGGGCCTGTACGGCAGCCTGACGCTCAATGCGGACGGCAGCTTCACCTACGTCGTGGACGACGACAATGCCGATGTGCAGGCACTGCGACTGGGCCTCAACACGCTGCAGGACGTCTTCACCTACACCGAGCGCGATCGCGCCGTGATCAATCCGACCGGGCTGACCGCCCCGGCCCGACTGGTCATCACCATCCATGGCGCCAACGACAACCCGGTCGCGGCCGACGACGAGGCCAGCGCCATCGAGGCCGGCGGGGTGGGCAACGGCACGCCGGGCGCGCCGGCCACGGGCAACGTGCTGGGCAACGACACCGATGTCGACCGCTTCGGCGAGACGCAGGCGGTGCAGGCCTTCGACCTGCAAGGCGGTGGCGCCGGCACGGTCGGCACGCCGTTCACCGCGGCGCACGGCACGCTCACGCTGGGTGCCGACGGCAACTTCATCTACCTGGTGAACAACGACGACCTGGCGGTGCAGGCGCTGCTGCCGGGCCAGACGCTGCGCGAGGTGTTCAACTACACGGTGGTCGATGCGGGCGGACTGACGTCCACCGCGACGCTGACCATCGACATCCAGGGTGCCGACGACACGCCGGTGGCCGGCGACGACCTGATCGGCGCCACGGAGGCGGGCGGTGTTGCCAACACCACGCCGGGGCTCGACCCGAGCGGCAACCTGCTGGACAACGACACCGACGTGGACAACGCCGATCCACGCACGCTCGACGGGATCCGGTCCGGGATCGGCGTCTTCACCGACGTCGGTGCGCTGCTGCCTGTGAGCGTGGTGGGCAGCTTCGGCACCCTCACGGTGCGCGCGGACGGCAGCTATCACTACGTGGTGGACAACGACGCCGTGCAGGTCGAGCGCATGCGCGGTGGCAACCAGGACAGCCTGGTCGACACCTTCAGCTACCGCACGGTCGACCTGGCCGGCCAGTCGGACGTGGCGCAGGTCATCATCACCATCGCCGGCGCCTGGGACACGCCGGTGGCCCGCAACGACGTGGACCTGGCGGTGGCCGGCATCATCCGGGATCCATTGCTCAGGGCCGTCAACGCGGCCGGCAACGTGTTGCTCAACGACACCGACGTGGACCAGCCGGACACCAAGAACGTGACGGGCATCGGGGTCGGCGAGGAGGCAAGCAGCCCGGCCCTGTCGACGGTGGGCACCAGCCTCACCGTCACCGGCCTGTACGGCACGCTGACCATCAATACCGACGGGCGCTATACCTACGACATCGACATCTTCAATCTCGCCGTGCAGGAACTGCAGCCAGGCCAGCACCTCGACGAGTATTTCACCTACCAGGTGACCGACGCCGGCGGGTTGTCGGACCTGGCCCAGCTCCACATCCTCGTGCGCGGGCAGAACAATCCCCCGTTCACCGACCTCGACATCGGCGTGGCGGTCGAGGCCGGTGGGCTGAACAACCAGACGCCCGGCTCGGACGCCCGGGGCAACGTGCTGGCCAACGACATCGATATCGACGGCGACAGCATGACCGTCACCGGCATCCGCACCGGCGCGCGCAGCGAAAGCGGCACCGCGGGCACCGTGGGCGGCGCCGCGCTGCGCGGTCAGTGGGGCGACCTGGTCATCCAGTCCGATGGCAGCTATGTCTACGTGGTCGACAACGATCTGCCCGAGGTGCAGGCGCTGCGCGTGAGCGGCCAGACGCTGCGCGACGTGTTCACCTACACGGTGAGCGACACCCTGGGCGCGACCGATACCGGTGAAATGGTGATCGTCGTGGAAGGCCGCAACGACACGCCCATCGCCCGGGACGATGCCGCCGAGGCGATCGAGGCCGGCGGCGTGAACAACACGACGCCCGGGACCGACGCGGTGGGCCAGGTGCTGGACAACGACAGCGACGTCGACGGCGTGGCGTACGGGGAGACAGCGCAGGTCGACCACTACACCCGCGCCGGCGGCGACACCGCGCAGGCGGGCAGTTCGCTGGCCGGGTTGTACGGCGCGCTGGTCATCCAGGCCGACGGCAGCTGGCGCTACGTGATCGACAACGACAACCCGACCGTGCAGGCCCTGCGCACCAGCGGCGAGACGCTGACCGAGACCTTCAGCTATGTCATGCGCGACACGGCGGGTGCCATCTCGCAGGCCAACCTGGTGATCGTGGTGCGCGGCGCCGACGACAACCCGGTGGCGCGCGACGACAGCAACTATGCTTCCGACCAGGTGGTGGCGCCCCAGGCGGGCGGCAACGTCCTGCCCAACGATTCCGACGTGGACGGTGGCGACGCACTGCACGTGGGCGCGGTGCGCGCGGGCGCGGAGTCCGGCAGCGGCGCCGCCGGCACCGTCGGCCAGCCGCTGGCCGGCCGCTACGGCACGCTGGTGCTCAACGCGGACGGCAGCTACACCTACAGCATCGACATGAGCAATCCCGAAGTGCTGGCCGCGGCCGGCTTCGGGCGGGTGCTGCAGGACGTGTTCACCTACACGGCGGTGGACCGCAGCGGCGCCACCGACCAGGCGCAGCTGGTGATCAGCCTGGACATCTCGGCCCCGCGCATCGACAGCGGCGAGCCGGACTACTGGGGCCGCTTCCAGCTCTGGGCGCGGCCGCCGACGACCGAGCTCGGCGTGCAGCCCGGCCTGTTCGTGCAGCCGGTGGTGCGCCAGGACCAGGTGCAGCAGGTGATCGACCAGCTGGCTGCCAGCGGCACCGAGGCCGGGCTGGTGCTCGACCGCAGCCTGATGTCGGCGCCGACCTCGTTCACCTACGGCCTGACCGGGGTGGACGGCGAATACGTCGGCGAGGTCGTGCGCAACAACGCGCTGGCCGCGCAGCTGGATCTGCTGCGCCTGCTGGGGCGGCACGGCCGCGTCTCGCTCAGTGCCGACGGGCTGCTGTCCGATCCGTCGCTGTTCGGGGACAGCGCGCAGTCGCTCACGCTCGGCCCCTCGCAGCGGCAGGTGCCGGACCGCGAGGTGGGCGGGCAACGCACGCCGCTGGCGCAGGCCAGCACCACCATCCGTGTGGCGGCGCAGGCCCGCCCGGAGCCACTGCCGGCGACGGAAATCGCCGTGCCCCTTGCAAACGATCCCGCTGCAGGTGCCGCCGCTGCGGCGACGGCGCAGGCCGGCGTGGACGCGCCGATGCCGCCGCCGTCGCTCACCGCATCCGCCTTCAGCGCGCAGTTGCAGCAAGCCGCCGCACGTCTGCATTTCCACCATGTTCAATAAGACGCTATGCATCACATGACCATGCAAACACTCCGGACCCCAGTCTCGATTGGCGTTGCCGTGCTCCTGTCCGCCTGCGCCGCGGTGAAGGATCCCAAACCCCATACGGAAGATGAGAACAAGGAGCGTGCAAAGGTCGATCAGTTGCGCATGTACGAGCAGCAGGAGCCGGTCAGCGGTCCCATCACCTTCTACGAAGCCGCCGCGCGTGCACTGAAGTACAACCTCGACTACCGCCTCAAGCTGATGGAAAGCGCATTGGCCGCGAACCTGCGCGACGTGTCCAGCCACGAGATGCTGCCGCGCCTGGTGGCGTCGGTCGGCCGCTCGGGCCGCAGCAACGACTCCGGCGGCACCTCCATCGGCATCGAGGACCGGCAGGTCAGCCTGCGTCCTTCGACGTCCGAGGAGCGCTACCACACCGTCGCCGGCCTGGGCCTGTCGTGGAGCACGCTCGACTTCGCGGTGGGCTACTACCGCACCGCGCAGCGGGCCGACCAGATCCTGATGGCGGAGGAGCGCCGTCGCAAGGTCGCGCAGAACGTGCTGCAGGATGTGCGCAGCGCGTACTGGCGCGCACTCGGTGCGCAGCGCCTGCTGCCGCAGGTGGACGGCTTGCTGGCCCGCACGCAGGATGCCTTGCGCCAAGCGCGCGAGGCGCAGGACAAGGGGCTGCTGCCGCGCCAGGAGATCCTGGCCTACCAGCGCGCGCTGCTCGATTCGGTGTCGCTGCTCACCGCGCGGCGGCAGGACCTGGAGTTCGCCCAGGCCGAACTGCGCGCCCTCATGTCGCTGCCGCCGGGCGCGCCGATGCAGCTGGCCGACCAGGCCGATCCGGCGCTGCCCAAGCTCGGCGCCGACCTGTCGCAACTGGAACAGGCCGCGCTCATCCGCCGGCCCGAGATCCAGGAGGAGTGGTACCGCGCCCGCGTCAACCAGCGCGACCTGGACATCGCCAAGGCGCAGCTGTGGCCGAACGTGGGCGTGTCGCTGGGCGCGCGCTACGACTCCAACCAGTACCTCTACAACGACCAGTGGCGCGCCGCCGGCATCGACGTGTCGATCAACCTGCTGCGCCTGCTGCAGCTGCCTTCGCTGAATGCGGCGCAGCAGTCGCAGGCCGACACCGACGATGCACGGCGCATCGCGCTGTCGATGGCGGTGCTCACGCAGGTGCGCATCGGCGCGCTGCGCTACTCGCTGGCCATGCAGGAGCTGCAGTTCGCCAACCAGAGCCTGAAGGTGGACACCGAACTGCTGGACTACACGCGCTCGGCGAAGAAGACATCGGTCGGCTCGGACCTCGAAGTGATTCGTGCCGAAGGGCGCTACCTGCTGTCGCGCTACCAGCGCGAGACGGCGCAGTCCGCGGCCGAAGCCGCCTGGGGCCGTTTGTACAACTCGGTCGGCCTGGACGTGTTCCCGGAGCAGATCGACAGCCACGATGTCAAGACCCTGGCGGCCGAGATCGAGAAGAAGACCACCGACATCGAAAGCTACCGGCTCATCGGCGCGGTGCCGGGCGACGCCAGCGCGAGCCCGGTGCGTCAATGAAGATGCGTTCGCTGCAGACGATGACAGGACTTCACCCCCGTTGCGCCTCGCTCGCCCTGGCACTGTGCGCCTGCCTGGCACTGCCGGCCCTGGCGCAGCAGCCAGGCGCCGGCACGGCAATGCCGCCCGCGCCGCCGGTGATCGACCCCAACGCCATCCGCGTGCTGCTGGTGCCGGAGCTGGAGACGACGCTGGCGTCGCAGATGAACGGCACGCTGGGCGACTTCAGGATCGGGCTGGGCCAGCAGGTGCCCAAGGGCGCCTTGCTGGCGCCGCTGGAATGCCGCGAGCAGCAGGCGCGCGCCAACATCACCGAGGCCGAACTCGCGCAGGCGCGCGAGAACCTGAACGCCAAGCGCAGCCTGCGCGACCTCAACGCCGTGGGCGACCTGGAGGTCTCGATGGCCAACACCGCGCTGCAGAAGGCGATGGGCGAGCGGCGCCTCGCCGTCACGCAGGCGGGCTACTGCCAGGTGCGCGCGCCGTTCGATGCGCGCATCGCCAAGGTGTACGCCAAGCCCTACCAGACGGTGCAGGCCGGCGCGCCGCTGTTCGACCTGGTGAGCGACAGCGCGCTGAAGGTGCGGCTGAATGTGCCCTCGGCCATGGTGCGCCAGGTGCAGCCGGGCAAGGCGTTCCAGGTGACGATCATGGAGACCGGCAAGACCTACCCGGCCACCGTCAGTGCCATCAGCGCGCGGGTGGACGCGGTGGCGCAGACGGTCGAGCTGGAGGCGCGGCTGGACAAGGCCTATGCCGAACTGATCGCCGGCATGAGCGGCGTGGCGCGCTTTCCGGCCGCCGCGACGCAATGAACCGAGCGTTTGCTTGAACGACCGCGTCCCATTCCCACCCGCGCCGCTGCTGCAGTCGCTGGCGGTGCTGCGCGACAAGGCGCTGGCGGCCGATTCGCTCAACGCCCTGGCGTTCGGCATGGCCAACGACCTGTACCCGCTGCTGCATTTCCGGCAGGCGCTGGTCTTCGCCAGCCGCGCGCCGGCGCAGTACGAACTGTTGTGCGTCTCGGGCCTGGCCAAGCCGCAGGAGGATTCGCCCTACCTGGTGTGGCTGCGCCGCACCCTGCGCTGGCTCGACCCGCACCTGCAGGGGCCGCAGCCACGCTGGCTCGATCGCGCGGCGCTGGAGCCGCCGGCCGAAGTGGCCGACGGCTGGGCCGAGTGGTGGCCGCAGGGCGCCTGGTGCGTGCCGCTGCACGGGCGCAACGGGCAGCGCCTGGGGCTGGTGATGTTCCTGCAGGACGCGCCGCCGCCCGAGCCGCTGCAACCCGCGCTGCAAGGCTTGTGGACCACCTGGGCCTATTGCTGGGGCGCGCTGAGCGGGCAGGGGCGCCTGCGCCGCTGGCGGCCGAGCGGCCGACAGCTGATGCTGGCAGCGGTGCTGCTGGCCGCGCTGCTGCTGCTGCCGGTGCGCCAGACCGCGCTGGCGCCGGCCGAGATCGTTTCGCGCGAGGCGCAGGTCATCAGCTCGCCCATCGACGGCGTCATCGCCAGCATGCAGGTGCGGCCGAACCAGCCGGTGGCGGCCGGTGCGCCGCTGTTCCTGCTCGACGAGACCACCCTGCGCAACCGCGCCGACGTGCTGCGCAAGGAGGTGGCGGTGGCCGACGCCGAACTCATCGCCGCCAGCCAGCGCGCTTTCGACAATGCGCAGAGCAAGAGCGAGCTGACGGTGCTCACCGGCAAGTCGCAGCAGCGGCGCTCGGAACTGGCCGGCGTGCTGGCCCAGTTGCAGCGCACGCAGGTGTTGTCGCCGCGCGCCGGCGTGGCGGTGTACAGCGATCCCAACGACTGGATCGGCAAGCCGGTCAGCACTGGCGAGCGCATCCTGCTGGTGGCCGATCCGGCGAAGCCGGCCATGCGCGTCGAGCTGCCCGTGGCCGACGCCATCGCGCTGGAGCCCGGTGCGCCGGTGACGCTGTACCTCACGGCTTATCCGCTCACGCCGCTGCAGGGCAAGATCCTCGAGACCAGCTACCAGGCCCGCACGACGGACGAGGGCGTGGTGGCCTACCGTCTGCTCGTGAGCATCGACGATGGCGACGAACAGCAGCGCCGCCTGGGCCTGCATGGCACGGCCAAGCTGTACGGCGGGCGGGTGGTGCTCGGCTATTACCTGCTGCGCCGGCCGATCGCCACCGCGCGCGCCTGGCTGGGCTGGTGAGAAGGAGGAGGCCGCCATGTTGTTCGATGCCGCCGCCATGGCCGCCATGGCCGCCGACCTGCCGGTGCCGCCGCTGCGCGAGGACCTGCGCCTGGGCGAAGCCGCCGCGGGCGCGGACGGCGAGCCCAGCTGGATGATCCAGGACACGGTGGTCAATCGCTTCTACCGCATCGGCTGGTTCGAGTTCGAATGCCTGCTGCGCTGGGGCCAGACGCCGCGCCACATCAGCGAGCAGATCACCAGCCAGACGGCCCTGAAGCCGGATGCCGACCAGGTGCTGGCCTTTCGCCAGTTCCTGGAACAGAACCAATTGCTGCGCCCCGGCCAGGACGCGGTGGAGCGCCTGCGCCAGCGCAGCGAGGGCAATCCCTGGCTGAGCTGGAAGGGCTGGCTGCACCACTACCTGTTCTTCCGCATCCCGCTGGTGCGTCCGCAACGCATGCTGCGGGCGCTGGCGCGCCACCTGGACTGGCTGTTCCATCCCTTCATGGCCTGGCTGGTGCTGGCGTTGAGCCTGCTCGGCCTGGTGATGGTGGCGCACCAGTGGGACACCTTTCGCAATGCCGTCATCGAGTCGTTCTCGGCCGAGGGCTTGCTCGGCTTCGCGCTCGCGCTGATTGTCGGCAAGACACTGCACGAGATGGGCCACGCGCTGACGGCGACCCGGCTCGGCCTGAAGGTGGCGCACATGGGCGTGGCCTTCGTCGTGATGTGGCCGATGCTCTACACCGACACCGGCGAGGCCTGGAAGCTGCGCAGTGCCCGGGCCCGGCTGGCCATCGCCAGTGCCGGCATCGTCACCGAGCTGTCGCTCGCCGGCCTGTCGACCCTGGGCTGGGCGGTGACCGAGCCGGGGCCGCTGCGCGACGCCTTCTTCTACCTGGCCACCACCGCCTGGGTGCTGTCGCTGGCGCTCAACGCCAGCCCGTTCATGCGCTTCGACGGCTACTTCATCCTGTCCGACCTGCTGGACTTTCCCAACCTGCACGAGCGCGGCCAGGCGCTGGCGCGGGTCGCGCTGCGCCGCCGCCTGCTCGGGCTGCGCGAGCCCTGGCCGGAACTGTTTCCCGCGCGCCAGCGGCGGGCGCTGATCGCCTTCGCCGTGGCCACGTGGGTCTACCGGCTGGTGGTGTTTACCGGCATCGCGGTGGCGGTGTACCTGTTCTTCTTCAAGGTGCTGGGCATCTTCCTGTTCGCGGTGGAGATCACCTGGTTCATCCTGCGGCCGATGTGGCGCGAGGTGCAGCACTGGTGGCGCGTGCGCCAGGGCGTGCCGATGTCGCGCCGCTGGCTGCTGGCGGCGCTGCTCGGCGGCGTGGTGCTGCTGCTGGCGCTGCCGTGGCAGACCCAGGTGCACGGCTGGGGTATGGCGCGCGCCGAGCGGCAGCTGCGCGTGTTCGCGCCGTATCCGGCGCAGATCCGCGAGATCCAGCCGGTCGGCCAGGTGCGCGCCGGCCAGATGCTGGTGGCGCTCGGCCAGCCCGACATCGACGAGCGCGTGCGCCGCAGCGAAGCCGGCGCGCGCAGCTACGACGCGCGCCTGCTTGGCATGCTGGCCGACCCGGACGCCAGCCGCACCGACGCCGCCATGCGCCAGCGCCTGGGCGTGGAACTGGAGGAGGGCCGTGCCGCGCGTTCGGAGATCGAGCGGCTGCGGCTGGTGGCGCCGTTCGACGGCCTGTGGCGCGACGTCGATCCGCAATGGGCGCCGGGCCAGTGGGTCGGCACGCGCGAGTCGGTCGGGGTGCTGTACGACCCGTCGCGCTGGCAGGTCGATGCCTACATCAGGCCGGACGACGTGCACCGCATCGCGCGCGGCGCCGCGGTGCGCTTCTATCCGGAGGGCCAGTTCGAGCCGATCGACGGGCAGGTGCTGGCCATCGGCAGCACGCGCGCGTCGCAGCTGGAAAGCCCGATGCTGTCATCGCGCCACGGCGGCCCGCTGCCGACTGCCAAGACCGGCGAGGCGCTGACGCCGACGCCGGCGCTGTTCCACGTGCTGATCCAGCTCGACGGCGCGCCGCCCGCGCATCAGCACACGCGCGGGCAGGTGCAGATCGAAGGGGAGCGCCGCAGCGTGCTGGTCGAGGGCATGACCCGGCTGGTGGCGGTGCTGCGGCGCGAGAGCGGGTTCTGACACGCCGCCGCGCCGCGCAACGGCATCACATCGGCTGCTGCACCACCACGTACTGCACCGACGAGCCCTGGTACTGCGGCTCGTAGTAGACCGAGCCGCAGCGCTGGTAGACCACGCCGGTGGCGGCGGTGACGGGGACGCAGCCGCCGGGCAGGGTGCGGGTCATCGATCCGATCGCGGCCGCCGTGGTGGCCACGGCGGCGGTGGTCACGGCCGCGGCGGCCACCGGGTGGCCGAAGCGGTCGTTGTCGACGTCGATGTCCACATGCCGGTTCGTGTTGACGTTGACGTTGCGGTTGGCGTTGATGTTGGTGTTGCGGTTGGCGTTGGCGTTGCGATTCACGTTGGCGTTGCCGCCGTGGTTGATCGAGGTGCGCGTGTTGCCGCGCGCCTGTCGGTCGGCCATCGCCTCCTGCGCCAGCGCGACGAACAAGGCCACGCCGATGGCTGCCGTGACCAGGTGACGCGACTTGAGGAGTTGCTGGTTCATGTGCGGATCCCTTTTCGTCTTCTGCGTGTTCACTGGGCGGCGACCGGCCCGGCCTTGGCCAGGGTGATGCGCTGCGCGGTCTTGGTCGGCCGGTAGGTGAACTCGGAAGTCGCGGGGCGGGCCTGCAGGTTCCAGTTCAGCACGGCGGTGTACTGCGGCTGCGAGGGTTCGCCGGTGGTGGTGATGACGAACTTGCGCGGCAGCGGCTGCGCACCCTTCTGGATCCAGACCTGCCAGTCGACGCCGTCCTGGCGCATGGCGTAGTGGTCGCAGTCGACGCCATTGATGCGCGAGGGGCCGACCAGGTAGGCCGAGGCGAGCTTGCTGGCGCCGTCGTCGCTGGTGCCCCACGTGAACAGGTCGGACAGTGGCACCTCGATGCCGTAGACATCCGACACGTTCGCCACCATCGCGCCGACGGTTCCGGTCATCGGCACGCTGGCGTAGTACTCGGCGCGCGGCGCCACCTGCGTCAGCGTCTTGCCGTCGTAGTAGAGGTCGCGCCAGACGCGGTCGCTGCGCAAGGCGGCGCGCATCTTGTCGGGCGCCACCACGCGGTATTCGATGCTGCCGCCGAACTGCACCTTCTGGCCGGTGTCCAGCACCTCGTCGGTGGTGGACTGGGCCGTCACGCTGAAGGACTGGAGCGTGCGCAGGTATTCACCCATCTGCTTCAGCCGCTGCAGCGTGGCCGGGTCCTTGCCGGCAGCCACCGAGTCGGGGCTGGTCGCGGGCTGCGCCGGCACGGGCGTGGCCGTCGCGCCGGCAGCGCCCGCGGGCGTCTGGGTCTGCGCACAGCCCGCGAGGAAGACGGCCGCTCCGGCCAGGCCAAGGAGA
>Ga0160447_100691_pt1 | contig 14740 bp, 10 predicted proteins | sample HID1973K_E1MG_FD_108222 | JGI IMG/M metagenome (GOLD analysis project Ga0160447, IMG submission 108222) | Enriched mosquito-associated microbial communities from UW Madison campus, WI, USA - HID1973K_E1 MG | ecosystem: Host-associated > Arthropoda: Insects > Digestive system > Unclassified ...
CCCCTCGCAGCAGGAATAGGCGCTATTCCCCGCCCGCGGCTACCGGGCGATTCCGCCTCAGCGGAGGATACGCATCAACCAATGCACGAAACATTGGCTCCGATGCAGCAGTCCCTTCCGGCTGTTCAAGCCGGAGGACCGCTTCAAAACCTACTGTTGAGGAAAAGCATGACCCAAGCTCTGAAAGGCAAACTCGCCCTCGTGACGGGCGCTTCGCGTGGAATCGGCGCAGCTATTGCGGCGCGTCTTGCGCGCGACGGCGCATCCGTCATCGTTCACTACGCGTCGAGTGCGGCGCGGGCCGAAGCCGTCGTCAAGGAAATCCGCGATGCCGGCGGCGAGGCTGAGGCTATCGGCGCCAATCTGTCGCAGCCAGAAGGCGTTAAGAGCCTTATTGGGTCGCTGAATGGCGCGTTCGGCGGCCGCTTCGAAGGGCGGCTCGATATTCTCGTCAACAACGCTGGCACAGTCGAATATGGGCCGTTCCTCGATTCGTCGGACACGTCGTACGACACGCACTTCAACCTGAATGTCCGCGCGCCGATCGAACTGGCAAAAGACGCGGCTGCGCGCATGGTCGCGGCAGGCTGGGGGCGCATCATCAACGTGGGCTCGGCTTTCGGCGAAGCCGCGCCCTTGCCTGGCGTGACGCTCTACATCGCCTCGAAGTTCGCCCTCAGAGGCTTTACGCGCGGGTTATCGCGTGAACTCGGGAAATTCGGCGTGACCGTGAATGCCGTGCAACCCGGCCCGATCGATACAGAACTCGCTCCGCAACCCGGCACGGAAGACCACGCAACGATGACGAAGCTCGCAAGCGTTGGCCGTTTCGGAAAACCGGAAGAAATCGCGGCGGCCGTAGCTTATCTAGCCAGCCCCGAAGCAGGCTATACGACCGGGGAGAGCCTGACGGTCGACGGCGGATGGATTGCCTGACCCGGGCCGCCAGGCATTTCGCTGACACTGCGGCGGCGCCGTGATCGGTTTAGCGGTGCAACCTACCGAGCGGTGCCAGTCGAGGGACTCGCACACAGTTGACGGAACCGATCGGGACAGCATCAGGAGCGGCTGCGCGTCGCATGTGCGACCGCTTTTGCTTCGGTGCCAGTGGTTGACCGCCCAAGGTCGATCAGAGACCCTCGCCGCTGCGGTGATCGGGCGTTACACGAAGTCCTGACCGACGAATGGCCAGGTGCAGCTACAACTCATCATGCTCAACCCGCAATGGCTGCGCACGTTCGCTGCGCTGGCCGAACTCGGCAACTTCACGCGCGCGGCGGAACGGCTCGATCTGACGCAGGCGGCCGTCTCTCAACATTTGCACCATCTGGAAGATGCGCTCGGTCTGCTGGTGATACGCCGACCGCGTGCCATCGAACTAAGCACTCAAGCACTCGAGCACTCGAGCACTCGAGCATCGCTCGCAAGAAAACTTCTGCAATCCAGGCGCCGGCTCAAGCAGCGGCGCGGAAAAAGCAAATCCTGCAAGGACCGACCCGGTCGATGCCGACGTAGGCAAGCGGCAGAGTGCTTATAATCGCAATATATCGATTCACCATTTGCGATTCGAAACTTTCGTCGATGCCGATCAGTGCCTATGCCGAAGCTGAAAACACCAGGGTCCGCACCGCCTTCCACGCGCAGCCGCAAGTCGTCACAAGGGTCGCCGACCGTCCAGGACGTCGCGCGTCTCGCAAAGGTTTCCGTGGGCTCGGTATCGCGCGTACTCAACGGGCGCGACAACGTCGCCCCGGAAATCCGCGAGGCCGTGACGAGAGCGGTCGCACGGCTGAATTTCGTGCCGAATGCGGTGGCGCGCAGCATGCGCAGCGGGAGCTCGAAAGCGATCGCGTGCCTGATCTCGGATATCGCACAGCATACGGCGGCGCAGATGGTAAGCGCCGCCGAAACTCGCTTGCGCGAGCGCGGCTACGAGATTCTCATCGCCAATTCGCACTACGACCTGGAGCGCGAGCGCGCCTTTCTCGAAAGCCTGCGCCAGCGTCGCCTCGACGGCCTGATCGGCGTGATCTCCGATGACGAGACGCCCTCGTACTACAACATCCTCCATACGCTGAACATGCCCGTCGTGCTGTGGGAGCGCGATGCGCAAGGCCAGTTCCATTCGGTGCTCACCGATCACGCCGACGGATGCCGTCAGGCCGTGCGTTATCTGGCGTCGCTCGGACACAGGCGGATCGGGCTGGTTGCGGGCCACGAGCACACGTGGGTCGGGCGGGAGATGGTGCGTGGGTACACCGTCGAGTGCGAAGCCGCCGGCATCGCAGTGGATCCCGCGCTCATCCGACGGACCGACGCCTTCGACGAAGCCGCCTGTCACGCGCTACTCGCGGGGCCGTCGCGGCCGACCGCGATGGTCGCTCCGCTCAACGACGCCGCACTGGTGCTGCAGATCGCCCGCGAGCTCGGCCTGAGCGTGCCGCGCGATTTCTCGGTCGTGTCGGTCGGCGATCATCAGTACGCGAGCCTCTGCGCGCCGGCGCTGACCGTCGTGACGCAGGAGCCGCGCGACATCGGCAGGGAAGCGGCGGACCTCATGCTGCAACTGCTCGACGGCACCGCGCCGCCCGGCATCCGGCGGTCGCGGCATCCGATGCGCATGATCATCCGCGAATCGTGCGCCGCGCCGCCGGTTGCGGCCGCCACGCCGGGTCGCCGCCGGGCGCGGACCGTTCAGCCCGGCTGAGCCTCTCAGGGTCAACCCGATTTGACAGCGTGTTTCAGATCGGCGATCTTTCGTGAATCGATTCACCGAAGGGGCAAACGAAGGGCGCGCGGCAGATTTTCATCGCATTTCGCCGGCTGGAATCGCATTTCCGGCGTTCCTCATTTTTGATTGGTTGACGTGTAAGTATCAGGTTCGTATTGTTAGTGAATCGATTCACGAATGTCAGAACGGGGACACAAAGGACAACAATGAGTTTCGACAGAACCCGAAGACAGATGCTTCGAATGAGCGCAGCGGGGCTCGCGGGCTGGTCGCTGCCGCTCGCTTTCGGCCAGCGGGCACTGGCGGCGCAGGGCGGCGTGCTGACGGTCGCGATCCCGAGCAATCCGCAGACGCTCGATCCGATCAATCAGCCGAATCACGACGTGATGGCGATCAACCAGCTGATCTTCGAGAATCTGGTCGGCATCGATGCCCACGGCCAGCGCGTGCCGCAACTGGCGCGCGCATGGACCGTCTCGCCCGACCGTCTGACGTATCGGTTCGATCTGGAGCGCGGGGTGACCTTTCAGAACGGCCAGCCGTTTTCGTCCGCCGATGTGAAATACAGCTTCGATTACGTGCTCGATCCCGCGCACAAGGCTTTCCGCCGCCCGTTCTGGACTGTCATCGATGCGGTGACGGCGCCGGACGCGAACACCGTCGTGATTCGCCTGAAGCGGCCGTATCGGCCCTTGCTCGACTACATGTCGAAGTACATGGGCATCTTTCCGGCAGGCAGCCGCGAGCAGCACCCGGGCGAGTTCTTCCGGCATGCGCCGGTGGGCGTCGGCACGGGGCCGGGGATTTTCGTGCAGTCGCGAGCGAACGACTTCGTCGAACTGCGCCGCAACCCGAATTACTGGCGTCGCGGCGAGCCGCAATGGGAGCGCGTGATGTTCCGCGTCATTCCAGAGGAGTCGTCGCGGCTCGCTTCGTTGATGTCGATGCAGACGCAGGTCATCAGCGCGCCACCCGCGCAGCTCTTCGGGCAGATTCGCCGCTCGCCGGGCATCGCGGGTGACAGCAGGCCGTCGCCGACGAGTCCGCTGATGCTGTGCCTCAACACGCGCATGGCGCCGCTCGACGATCCCGCGTTTCGTCAGGCCGTCTCACTCGTGATCGACCGAGTGAAAATCTGCCGCGACCTGTGCTACGGCGCGGTCAAGGCGAGCAGCATGCCGTTCGCGCCAGATTCGCCGTGGTACGACGCAGCCAGCGCCGCGAGCCTCGATTTCGATCTGGCGAAGGCCCGCGCCGCGCTCGCGCGCTCGAAATACGCAACGGGCGCGTCGTTCGATCTGTTGTACGTGCAGCCCGCGTATCTGATCGATACCTCGACCACCGCGCTCTTCATGCAGTCGCAGCTCGCGTCGATCGGCGTGCGCGCCAATCTGCGACCGCTCGACTTCGGCCAGATGATTTCGCAGGCGATGGTCGGGAATCATCAGGCGGTGCTGACGGGTTTCATCGCGCCGCCGGAAGCGACCTACCTTCTGAACGCGCTGTTCCGTCCTACCGAGAGCCTATGGAAAGCGACCGGCTACGACAATCCGGCCTTCGTCGATCTGATCGACAAGAGTTACGGCGCGGACGAACCCGCCGAGCTCAAGGCGTTGCTCGTGAAGATGCAGCAGACGATCGCGCGCGATGCGCCTGCGATCTGGATCGGCGCACTGGAAGTGCAGAATCTCTGGCGCAGCGAAGTGAAGGGCTTCGAAGTGAACACGGGCTTCTCGCTCGCACTCGGCGGCGTGTCCGTCGGGCGGGCATGAGGGATATGCGATGAGAATCTTCTCCAGGTTACTGTCCTCGCTGATGCTGCTCGTCGTCGTGAGCGCGATGCTCTTCGCGATGTGCCGCGCGACGCCCGTTTCGCCCGCACGCCTCACGCTGGGCAGCGACGCGAGCGCCGATCAGATCGCATCGTTCAACCGTCAACACGGGCTCGACAGGCCGGTCGTCGCGCAATACGGCGCGTGGCTCACGCACGCCGCGACGCTCGATTTCGGGCACTCGTATGTATCGGGCAACGACATCGGGCCGGAGATCGCCGATACGTTGCCGGGCACCGTCGAGCTGGTCACGCTGTCGTTCGTGCTGACGCTCGTCATGTCGATCTTTCTCGGCACGATCGCGGCATTGAAAGAAGACGGCGCCGCCGACCATATGTTGCGGATCGCGGCGATCGTCGGACTGTCGATACCTTCGTTCTGGCTCGGCCTGCTGCTGATTCGCTATGTCGCGCTCAAGACGGGCTGGCTGCCGGTCGGCGGACTCGTGCCGTGGGCCGACGGCATCGGCGCGCACCTCGGCTCGCTGATACTGCCGGTGCTGACGATGTCGGTCTATTACATCGCGGTGCTGAGCCGTCTCGTGCGCACGAACATGGTCGATGCGCTCTCGCAGGACTATATCCGCACGGCGCGCGCGCTCGGACTGCCGCGCGGGCGCATCCTCGTCTATGCATTGAAGAACGCGTTGCCGTCGCTCGTGAGCACGGCCGCGATGAGCTACGGCTACATGTTCGGCTGGGCGCTCATCGTCGAGCAGATCTTCAACTTGCCGGGCGTGTCGCGCGCGCTCCTGGCGGCGATCTTCCAGCGCGACTATCCCGCCGTCCAGGCGATCGTGCTAGTGATCACGACGATTTTCATTGTGTCGAACGGCTGCGCAGATCTCGTGCAGGGCGTTCTCGATCCGAAGGTGAAACGCACATGATGGCCGATTCCTCCTTGCCTGCCGTGCCCGAACGACCTTCCGCGATGACCGCCACCGCGCGTGGCGCGGGCCGCTTCGTGCGTGCCCTGATGCGCGAGCCGACCGGTGCGGTCGGGCTCGTGTTGATCGTCGTGCTGCTCGGCGTCGCGCTGTGTGCGCCGATCCTGCCGCTGAAAGATCCATTGAAGCTCTATATCGACCATCGCTTGCAGGCGCCGGGCGCGGAGTTCTGGCTCGGCACGGACCAGGTCGGACGCGACATGCTGAGCCGCGTGATCTGGGGCGCGCGGGCATCGCTTGCCATCGGGCTCGCGGCGGTCGCGATCGGCGTCGTGCTCGGCACGGCCATCGGCCTGATCGCGGGCTACAAGGCGGGCACATGGACAGACGAGCTGCTGATGAAAACGATGGAAGTGCTCGCGTCGATTCCGCTGCTCATCTGGGCAATCGCACTCGTCGGCATCACGGGAACGGACACGATTCATGTCGCGGGCATCGCGCTCTCCAACGAGACGAAGCTCGTGTTGCTGATCGGCGTGCTCTACGCGCCGGGTCTCGCTCGTCTCACGTATGGTCTGGCGCGGGCCGAGGTGCAGGCGGAATACGTCGCGGCGCGGCGTCTTCAGGGCGCGAGCGCAACGCGCATCGTGCTCTCCGACGTGCTGCCGAACATCATCTCGCCTGTGCTCGTGCAGGCGACGCTGCTGCTCGGCGTGACGATCATCGTCGAGGCGTCGTTGAGTTTTATAGGACTGGGCGTGCAGCCGCCGACGCCGAGCTGGGGCGCGATGCTCTCCGACTCGCGCGCGCTGATCTTCACCGACTTCTGGTGGGTCTCGATCTTTCCCGGCGCGGCGGTGTTCGCGAGCGTGCTGGCGTTCAATCTCGTCGGCGACGGCATGCGCACGATCCTCGATCCAAGGCGTCGTCGCCGCGTGGCCGACGCGACGCAGGGAGGTGCGGCATGAAGAGCGAACTGCTATCGGTGGAAGGGCTGCGGGTCGCTTACGGGCACGGCCGCGATGCACTCGAAGTGCTGCACGGTCTCGACCTGACGGTGAGCGCCGGCGAGGCGGTTGGCCTCGTTGGCGAGTCGGGCTCGGGCAAGAGCGTGGCGTCGCTTGCCGTGCTCGGCCTGCTCGGTTCGGGCGGGCACGTGACCGGCGGGCGCATTTTCTTCGAAGGCGAAGACCTCGCGCAGGCCGGCGAAGCGCATCTGCGCGAATTACGCGGCAAGCGTCTGTCGATGATCTTCCAGGACCCGGGCACCGCGCTCAATCCCGCATTCACGATCGGCACGCAGATCGCCGATGTGATCCGCGCGCATCGGCCGGTGCGTGGCCGCGCGCTCGCGGGTGACATCGAAGACATCTTGGCGCGTGTCGGCTTCAGGGATCCGCGTCGCGCGGCGCGTGCCTATCCGCACGAACTGAGCGGCGGCATGAAGCAGCGCGCGCTGATCGCGGCGGCAATCGTCTGCGAGCCCTCGCTCCTGATCGCCGACGAACCGACCACCGCGCTCGACGTGACCGTGCAGGCGCAGATCGTCGCGTTGCTGCGCTCGCTGGTGCGCGAGCTGAACATGGGCCTCGTCTTCATCACGCACAACCTCGACCTGATGGCGGAGCTGTGTTCGCGCGCCGTCGTGCTGCGTCATGGCGAGGTCGTGGAGCACGGCGAAGTCGCGCAACTTTTCATGCAGCCGGCGCATGCGTACACGCGCCAGCTGATCGACAGCATTCCGCGTTTGCCGCGCGAGGCCATGACCGGGGAGGGCCGCAATCATGCTGCAATCTGATCGCGCCGTGCCGCTGCTTCGTTTGTCCGATGTGGGCAAGTCGTATGCGCTGGGGCGCTCCGCGCTCGCGCGCCTCTTGAGGCGCGAGCACTTTCACGCCGTGGCCGGGCTCTCGTTCGACCTCGCAGCGGGCGAGTCGCTCGCGATCGTCGGCGAGAGCGGCAGCGGCAAGTCGACCGTCGCGCGCATGATGGTGCGCCTCATCGAACCGACTAGCGGCGATATCGAGTTCAAAGGGCGATCCATCGCGCAACTCGCGGGCGACGACCTAGCCACGTTCCGCAAGCAGGTGCAGATGGTATTCCAGGGCACGATGAACTCGCTCAATCCGCGCAAGACGGTCGCCACGGCGCTCGCCGAAGCCATCGGCCGCGACGGCGTGCCGATCTCCGATCTGCTCGACATGGTGCGCCTGCCGCGCACGGTGCTCGCGCGCCTGCCGCATCAATTGTCGGGCGGGCAGCGGCAGCGCGTCGGCATCGCGCGAGCGCTGGCGCGTCGGCCGACGCTGCTCGTCGCCGACGAGCCGACCTCCGCGCTCGACGTGTCGATTCAGGCGGAGATCATCCGCTTGCTGCGCGAGCTGCATCGCACGGCGGGTGTGACGCTCGTGGTCATCAGCCACGATCTCGCGCTCGTCGGTGAACTGTGCGAGCGCGTCGCCGTCATGCAGACAGGTCGGCTCGTGGAAATCGGCAACGCAAGCCAGGTGCTGCATGCGCCGCGCGAACGCTACACGGCGGAACTGCTTGCTGCGATTCCCCGAGGCCTTGCAGGACAGCACGCGGCCGCGTGAGCCGCGCAACGAACCCACTACGCGACTGAAACGAAGCCCGGACATTCGGTGGACTGCATGAATATCCGCACCAAATGAATCGATTCATTCGCGAACATCAATCGTCGCCACGACCGGAGCATCGGCGACGCCAGTCTGGAGAGAAGCAGTGAAGATCAGATCGCTCGGCATGCTCGCGCTCGCGGGCGCGAGTTGTGCGGCCCACGCGCAAAGTTCCGTCACGCTGTATGGCGTCATCAACGAGGCGCTGACGTGGTCGTCGAATCAGGGCGGCCATCAAGCCGTGCAACTGACGGGCAACGGCGAGTACGGCAGCCGCTGGGGCCTGAAAGGTGCGGAAGATCTGGGCGGCGGAACCCAGGCGATCTTCACGCTGGAGAACGGCTTCAATCCCGTCAACGGGGCGCTCGGCCAGAACAACCGCATGTTCGGGCGTCAGGCGTACATGGGCGTGGCCAACGCGCAGTACGGCACGCTGACCTTCGGGCGGCAGTACGACGCCATCGTCGGCACGCTGCAGACGATGACCTCCAACGGCGCGTGGGGCGGCGTGATGTTCTCGCATCCCTACGACAACGACAACACCGACAACTATCTGCGCGTGAACAACTCGGTGAAGTACACCTCGCCGAATTTCCACGGCTTCACCGGCATCGCGATGTACGCGTTCAGCAACGCGGCCGGTGACCTCTCGAACAATCGCATGTGGTCGGTGGGCAGCATCTATACGCAGGGACCGTTCTCGATCGCGGCGGCTTATTCGCTCTACGACAGGCCCGGCGTCAACACCACGCCGACGGTCAACACCGGCGGCGCGATCACCTGCTGCGACGCGCCGATCACCTCGAAGCGCGAGCAGATCGCGGGCATCGGCGCGTCGTACATATTCGGGCCCGCGAAGTTCAGCCTGATGTACAGCAACGCGATCTACAACAACGTGGGCACGTCGCTCACGAGCGGCATCAACTATCGCTTCAACAACTACGAAGCGAACGTGCGCTACACCGTCACGCCGACTCTGCTGATCGGCGTGGCCTATACCTACACGAGCGACAACATCACCGGCGGCCCCGATGGGCCCGCGCAGGTGCACTGGCATCAAGTGAACCTGCTCGTCGACCAGTTCCTGTCGAAGCGCACCTCGGTCTATCTGGAAGTGATCTGGTTGCGAGCCGGGGGCGGGGTGTTTCCGCGCCCGGTCGGCGGTCCGCTGCCGGCGACGTCGGACGGCACGCTGGCTTCACAGGTCCAGACGATGAGTCCGTCTTCGTCGAAGAATCAGGCGGTGGCGAGCATCGGCTTCGTGCACAAGTTCTGAGCGGCTTTTTTTTGATGCTTTTAATGAATCGATTCACTGACGCGCGTTTGGCGGCGTCGAACATGAAGAGGCGGTGAGCATGTCAGAAAGACTTTATCGGGCAGGCGTGGATATCGGCGGGACGTTCACCGATATCGTCGTCATCGACGATCTGGGCGTGGTGCACACGAAGAAGGTGTCGTCCACGCCACAGGACTACGGCGTGGCGATCGTGACAGGACTGGAGGCGCTGCTTGCGTCGCTCGGCGCGACACCGCGTCAGGTGACCGAGCTGGTGCACGCGACGACCATCGCCACCAACACGGTGCTGGAAGGCAAGGGCGCGCGCACGGCGCTGGTGACGACGCGCGGCTTCCGCGATGTGGTCGAAATCGGTCGCCTGCGCGTGCCGATGCTCTACAACCTCGCGTATCGCAAGCCCGCGCCGCTGGCGAAACGGCGTCATCGCCATGAAGTCGACGAGCGTCTGAATGCCGACGGCTCCGTCGCCAAGGCGCTCGACGATGCGGAGGTCATCGCGGTGGCCGAACGGATCGCGGCGCAGGACATAGAATCGGTCGCGATCAGCCTGCTGCACGCCTATGCGAATCCGGAGCACGAGATCCGCGTTCGCGAACTGTTGCGCCGTGTGCTCGGCGAGCGCGTCTATCTGACGTGCTCGCACGAGATTCTTCCGGAGATCCGCGAATACGAGCGCACCAGCACGACCGTGGTGAACGCGTATCTCGGACCCGTCGTGGTGAGCTATCTGCACTCATTGATCGCGAGACTGCGCGATGTCGGCATGCGCGGGCCGGTGCAGATCATGCATTCGAACGGCGGCGTGATGAGCGCGGCGGCCGTCATGCAGAAACCGGCGGCGATCATCGAATCCGGTCCGGCGGCGGGCGTGATCGCCGGGGCATCGGTGGCCTCGGCGTCGGGATATGCCGACTGCATCACCGTCGATATGGGCGGCACGACCGCGAAGGCCGCGATCATCGAGGGCGGCGAACCGGCGCGCACGACGGAATATGAAGTCGGCGCGGGCATCAACCTGAGCAGCAAGCTCGTGAAGGGCGGCGGCCATGCGGTGAAGCTGCCGTTCATCGATGTGTCGGAGATCGGCGCGGGCGGCGGCAGCATGGTGCGCATCGACGCGGGCGGCCTCGTGAAGGTCGGGCCGGACTCGGCCGGTTCCGTGCCCGGTCCGGTTGCCTACGATGCCGGCGGCACGACGCCCACGCTCACCGACGCGGTTCTCGCGCTCGGCTATCTGAATCCGCGCTATCTGGCGGGCGGCGAGTTGCGCATCGACCACGCGAAAGCGTGCGATGCGATGCGCGCGCACGTGGCCGAACCGACGAACACGGAACTGCACGAAGCCGCCTACGGCGTGTTCTCGATCGCCGCATCGACGATGACGCGCGCGGTGAAAGCCGTATCGACGTATCGCGGCCGCGACCCGCGCGACTTCGCGCTGTTCGCGTTCGGCGGCAACGGGCCGATCATCGTGCACGCGATCGCCGCGCTGCTCGACATGCGCACAGTGATCGTTCCGCCGAGTCCCGGCGTGTTCAGCGCGCTCGGCCTGCTGTTCTCGACGACGCAGCATGAATTCATGCAGACGATGTTCCGCCGAGTCGATGCCGACGCCGCAGCGCCGCTCTGCGATGCGCTCGAAGATCTGGCAGCGCGCGCCCGTGCCGAGATGATCGAAGAAGGTCTTGCGCGCGATGACATCGAGTTGCGCTGCTCGCTCGATCTGCGTTACGCGGGGCAGGCGTATGAACTCGCCGTGCCGCTCGCGTGGCGATCGGGCGAGGCCGTCGATGTCGCAGAAGTGAAGCGCGCCTTTCACGCGGAGCACGAGCGTACATACGGTCATGCATCGCAGGAAGATGTTGTCGAGCTCGTCAATCTGCGCGTCCTCGGCAGCCTGAAGTCGGAGCAGTCACGCGTGTACGACGCGCGGCGCGCGGGAGGCGCCCGCGCCGACGCGGGGACGCGTGTGATGCGGCGCGCGTACTTCGGTCCGGCGCACGGTTTCGTCGATACACCGGTCATCTCGCGCGCGACGCTGCGCGCCGGGCCGCTCGACGGGCCGGTGATCGTCGAGGAGTACGACTCGACCTGCGTCGTGCCGCCGGGCGCGCGCGCCCGTGTCGACGCGCATGAAAACATCGTCATCACGCTGGGAGACAACACATGACATCCGCCACGCACACGCCGTCTTCGGACGACGCCATCACGCTAGAAATCGTCAAGAATGCGCTCGGCTCGGTGGCGGACGAGATGGCGCTCGTCGTGCTGCGCTCGGCCTATTCGCCGATCGTGCGCGACTCGATGGACTTTTCCACCGCCGTCTTCGACCGGCAAGGCCGCGTGATCGCGCAAGGTCTCACGCTGCCGATCCACCTCGGCGCGTTTCCCGCGGCGATGCGCAACGTGATCGAGCGCTTCGGCGCAAGCGGCCAGCCGGGCGATGTCTATGTGATGAACGATCCGTACACCTCGGGCGGCATGCATCTTCCCGACGTGTATCTGATTCAGCCCGTGTTCTTCGGCGGAAACATCGAAGGCTATGTGGCGACGATCGTGCATCACGCCGATATCGGCGGCATGGCGCCGGGCAGCATGGCGATCGGCGCGACCGAGATCTTTCAGGAAGGCTTGCGCATTCCGCTGCTCAAGCTCTTCGATGCGGGCGAGCCGAATCACACGCTGATCGCGCTGCTCGAAATCAATTCGCGCATGCCCGATCAACTGCGCGGCGATCTGCGCGCGCAGGTCGCGTCGTGCCGCGCGGGCGCGCGCGGGCTCGCGCAACTGATCGAGAAATACGGTGCCGATGGCTTCGGCCGGCTCGTCGATGCGCTGCACGACTATGCCGACCGGCTGACGCGCCAGGCGATCGCCGCGATGCCCGACGGCGAATACTGCTATGACGACTTCATCGACGGCCTGGGCGACCGGCCGCAGCCGATCCGCTTTCGCGTCAGGGTGACGATCGCCGGCGATGAAGTGACGATCGACTGGAGCGGCACCGATGCACAGGTGCCCGGCGCGATCAACGGACCGTTCGCGACGACGCAATCGGTCGCATACGCGGCGGTGCGCTGCGCGATCGGCGTAGACGTGCCGAATTGCGAGGGCTTCTCGCGCCCGGTGCATGTGTCCGCGGAGCCGGGCTCGATCGTCAATCCGCTGGAGCCCGCGGCGTGCGCTGCGCGCGGCATCATGGCGTATCGCATGTTCGACGTGCTGCAAGGCGCGTTTGCGCAGATCGTGCCGGATGCGATGCCGGCGCTCGGCGAAGGCGGTCCATCGGTGGTGTCGATCTCGGGACGCGGCGCGGCGGGCAACTGGCTGATCACGGACGGCATTCTTGGCAGCTGGGGCGCAAGCGCGCGGTGCGACGGCAGCGAGGGCATCGCCAATCCGCTCGGCAATCTGTCGAATCAGCCGGTCGAACTGATCGAGGCGCGCTTGCCCGTCGTCATCACGGATTATGGTTTCGTGCCGGACTCGGGCGGCGCGGGCAAGCATCGGGGCGGACTTGCGATGCGCCGCACGTATGCGCTGCGGGCGGAAAGCGCGTCGCTGGGCTTGCGCTCGGACCGGCGCGCACACCGGCCGGCAGGTTCGCACGGCGGACTGGACGGCTCCCCGTCGATCAATCTGCTCACTCGCGACGGCGAATCCATGCTGCTGCCGAGCATGCCGAGTTCGGTCGTCGCGCTCGGGCGCGACGACCGGGTCTGTCATATCGCGGCGGGCGGCGCAGGCTACGGTCCGCCTTGGGAGCGCGAGCCGCAGGCGGTCCTGGAGGATGTGCTCGACGGACTGATCTCCGGGCGCATGGCGCGCGATCTTTACGGCGTGGCCATCGACGGAGGCGAAATCGATCTCGTCGCGACCGAAGCGGCACGCGCCGCGCTCGCGCAATTGCCCGCCGATGAACTGCGCGCGCGGCAGGACCGCGTCTTCGCCGAATCGAACGGCCTGCAGGAAGCGCTGTCTGTCCGGACCGGCGAGGTGCGGACATGAACGCATGCGCCGACGACCTGCGCGAATACCGTCTGCTGCGTCCCGCGTGGGCGGAGATCGACGAAGGCGCGATCGCCGCGAATCTCGCCGTGGCGCGCAAGCTCGCGGGCGACGCGAAGATCTGGTTCGTCTGCAAGGGCGATGGCTTCGGCTTCGGCGCGGCGAAGGTCGCGCGCCTCGCCGACTTCGCCGGTGTCGATGGCTTGTGTGTCGGCAGTCCGGAAGAAGGTATGGCGATCCGCGCGGCGGGCGTCACGCGCGACATCCTGCTGTTCGCATCGACGCTGCCGGAGGACGCGGCGCGCGTCGCGTCGCTCGGCCTGATCGTCACGATCCAGAGCATGGAGAGCCTGCGCGCATTCGTGGCGGCGGGCGTTCCGGTCGATGCGTTCATCGAGATCGATCCGGGCTTCGGCCGTTTCGGTTTTCTCGCGTCGCAATGGGTAGAAGCGTTCGCCGTGCTCGCGCAGCAGTCGACCGTTCGCCTGAAGGGTGTCTACACCCACCTGAGTTCGCCCGGCGACGAGGCGATCACCGCGCGCCAGGCGGGCGTTTTCGATGCCGCGCTCGCCGATGCGCATTCTGCTGGTTTCCGCAATCTGGAGACGATGCTCGCGAGTTCGCGCGTGATGATCGCGCATCCGGCGCTGCGTTACAGCGCGGTCGATCCGGGACGGCTGCTCTACGGCGCGCTTGATGCCGAATGGATGGCGCGCGTGCCGTTGCGCCCGATGCTCAGCGCCATCCGCGGACGCATCATCCATGTGCAGGAGCATCCGGAGGGATCGACGCTCGGTATCGGCTATGCGGCGCCCATTCGCCTCGAGCGCGCGATGCGCGTCGGCGTCGTGCCGATCGGGTTCGGGGACGGGCTGAATCACGTGCCGCCGTTCGGACGCGTGCTGATCGGCGGACGCGAGGCGACGATCATGGGGCGGCGCTCATTGCAGCACACGGTGATCGATCTGAGCGCGTTGCCCGAGGCCGGAGTCGGCAGCGTCGTGACGATCGTCGGCGAGGACGGCGGCGGGTTCATCGGCATCGACGAACTGGCCGATGCGATCCGCATTCCGGTGATGGAGTTGCTGCCACGGGTCGTGCGGACGTTGCCTCAGATATCCCGGACTTGAGTCGGGAGATGCGGACCGGTCGATGCGGGTTGACCCTAGATTTGCCCGCGTCATCGTTAGCTATAATCGCGCGGTCAGGCGCTGTGATCCAGCGTCGCGACAGGCAGGAAGGGTTACCCCCCATTCCCTGATCAACGCAATTGCCGTTCCCCACAGGAGACTGGCATGTCAGACCGACTCATCATTTTCGACACCACCTTGCGCGATGGAGAACAGTCGC
>Ga0160447_100692_pt1 | contig 14739 bp, 14 predicted proteins | sample HID1973K_E1MG_FD_108222 | JGI IMG/M metagenome (GOLD analysis project Ga0160447, IMG submission 108222) | Enriched mosquito-associated microbial communities from UW Madison campus, WI, USA - HID1973K_E1 MG | ecosystem: Host-associated > Arthropoda: Insects > Digestive system > Unclassified ...
CACCCGCTCGATGAAAGTCATCAGCTCCATCCATGAACTGCGCGACCAGTTGCGCGGCCAGAACCGAACCGCCTTCGTCCCGACGATGGGCAACCTCCACGAAGGCCATCTCTCGCTGATGCGCCTCGCGCGCCAGCATGGCGATCCGGTCGTCGCGAGCATCTTCGTGAACCGCCTGCAGTTCGGGCCGAACGAAGACTTCGACAAATACCCCCGCACGCTGCAGGACGACATCGAAAAGCTGCAGAGAGAGAACGTCTACGTGCTCTTCGCGCCGACCGAGCGGGACATGTATCCGGAGCCGCAGGAATATCGCGTGCATCCGCCGCACAATCTCGGCGACATTCTCGAAGGCGAATTCCGCCCCGGCTTCTTCACTGGCGTGTGCACCGTCGTGATGAAGCTGATGTCGTGCGTGCAGCCGCGCGTCGCGGTGTTCGGCAAGAAGGATTATCAGCAGTTGATGATCGTGCGGGCCATGTGCCACCAGTTCGCGCTGCCCACGGAAATCATCGCGGCGGAAACCGTGCGGGATGAGGACGGGCTCGCGCTGTCGTCGCGCAACCGGTTTCTCTCGGCGGACGAGCGCGCCGAAGCGCCGAAGCTCGCCGAACAGCTACAGCGCGTGCGTGAAGCGGTGCTCTCCGGCAATCGCGATATCGCCGCGCTCGAACGCGACGCGGTGAACGCGCTCGCCGAACGCGGCTGGAAGCCCGATTACATCAGCGTGCGCAAGCGCTCGAACCTGCTGCCGCCGGGCGAAGCGGACGTGGATGCGCCGCTCGTCGTGGTCGCGGCAGCGAAGCTCGGCGCGACCCGTCTCATCGACAATCTGGAAATCTGAAGGAAGCATCATGCAGCGCACCCTGCTCAAATCGAAAATCCACCGCGCGACGGTCACGCACTGCGAATTGCACTACGAAGGCTCGTGCGCGATCGACGAAGACCTGCTCGAAGCCGCGAACCTGATGGAAAACGAGCAGATCGATATCTGGAACGTGAACAACGGCGAGCGCCTCACCACTTACGCGATCAAGGGCGAGCGCGGCAGCGGCATGATCTCGCTGAACGGCTCGGCGGCGCGCCGCGCGCAACTGGGCGACCTCGTGATCATCGCGGCGTTCGCGCAGGTGGACGAAGAAGAGATCAAGGCGGGCTGGAAGCCGAATCTCGTATTCGTCGACGACGACAACCGCATCAAGGGCAGCCGCGATCACGTTCCGACGCAGAACTGGACCTGATTTCGGCGCTGCTGCCTCAAGAAGCCGGCGATTCCTCGAAGGACGCCGGCTTTTTCATTTCTTCGACACCCATTCGATGATGGGTTCCCACTGCTCCAGATCCTTCTCGACGCGGCTTTTCGCCACGTCCCAGATGGTGAGGCCGTGCGCGGCGAGCTGCACGTAGTTCTGCGTGTCGCGCAGGAAGCCGAGCACCGGCAGGTCGAGCCCTTCGACGAAACGATGCAGCTGGTCCGCCGAGCGCGTGCGGGCATCCACGCGCATGCCGACCACGCCGACTTCGATCGCGCCCTTGCGCACCGCCTTTTCCTTCGCCAGCTTCGCGAGAAAGTCCTGCGTCGCGAGGATGTCGAACATCGACGGCTGGAGCGGCACGATTACCTTGTCCGCCAGCTCCAGCGCGAGCGCGAGCCGGTTGCCATGCACGCCGGCGGGCGTGTCGACGACGGCTTTCTCCAGACCTTTCGGCGGTTTCGCGGGGGCATCGACGTCGATCGCCCATTCCTCGATCTTCGGCAGCGTTTCGGCGCGCAGCGAGAGCCACGCGTGCGACGAGCGCTGCTTGTCGAGATCGGCGAGCGCGACCCACTCGCCGTCCGCCGCGAAACAACCGGCCAGATTGGTTGCGAGCGTGCTTTTGCCGACGCCGCCCTTCGGATTTGCCACCACGATCACGGTCATGAAGTGTCCTGATTTTGTTGAGCGCGCGCACGCGCCGCCGCGCACGATTTCGCCTTGATGAGAACAGGTGCATGATTCGAGCGTTGATATTATCGGCAAAAGTGATGCATCCGGCATGCTGACCGAACGGCCATGCCAAATTCAACTCTTCGACACGACGATACCCATGACCGCACTTCGCCCCGACGTCACCCTCGATTTCCTGCGCAACCGCCAGAAAGGCCGCCTGCCCGACCTGCTCGGCGTGCAACTGATTTCGCTCGATCAGGGCCAGTTGAGCGGCGAACTCGTGATCCGTCCGGAGCTGCTCGCGCCGAACGGCTTTTTGCATGCGGCGACCGTCATCGGACTCGCGGATACGTGCTGCGGCTATGCGTGCATCGCGCATCTGCCGGACAAGGCGCAGAACTTCACGACGCTCGAACTCAAGAGCAACCACGTCTCGACGGCGCGCGACGGGAAAATCGTCGCGAAGGCGACGGCCGTGCATCTCGGGCGCAGCACGCAGGTGTGGGACGCGACGGTGACGAACGGCGACGGCAAGCTCATCGCCATGTTCCGCTGCACGCAGATGATCCTTTATTGAGCGAACGCGGCCTGTAACGCGTCCAGATCGAGCGATTGCGCGAACGAATCGGCCAGCCGGTCGAGCGACGCTTCGCGCAGCGACGGGTAATCGAGCGGCTCGGCGCCCTGCACGCCCGCCCACTCGAGCAGCGCTGCGCACGCTTCGGGCGTGTCGAACAAGCCGTGCAGATAGGTCGCGGCGATCTGGCTATCGTCGGATACAGCACCATCGACGCGCCCCGAATCCAGCGCGACGAGCGGCCGCGCGAGCGCCGCGCCGTGCGTGCGGCCCATGTGGATTTCGTAGCCGCGCACGTCCGCGCGCGTGCCGTCGATGGTCAATCGGCCAACGACATTCTCCAGTTGCTTCTGCGGCGTGAGCACGGTGACGAGTTCGAGCAGCCCGAGGCCATCGACGCAACCCGGCGCGCCTTCGACGCCGTCCGGGTCGTCGATCGTGCGCCCGAGCATCTGCATGCCGCCGCAGATGCCGATCACCTTGCCGCCGTAACGCAGATGCCGTTCGATCGCGCGATCCCAGCCGTTCTCGCGCAGCCACGCGAGATCGCGCTGCACGCTTTTCGAGCCGGGCAGCACGATCAGATCGGCGGGCGGCGGCGAGACGCCGGCGCGCACATAGCTGAAATCGACCTGCGGGTGCGCGCGCAGCGCATCGAAATCCGTGTGATTGCTGATACGCGGCAGCGCGGGCACGATCACCTTCAAAACGCTTGCCGCGCCGCGAACGTGCGGCTGGCTCGGCAGCATGTCTTCGGCGTCGAGCGTCAGGCCGTGCAGATACGGCAGTACGCCGAACACCGGCTTGCCGGTCTGCGCCGTGAGCCAGTCGAGCCCCGGTTCGAGCAAGCCGATATCCCCGCGAAACCGGTTGATGACGAAGCCGCGCACGCGCGCACGCTCGCTCTCCGACAGGCAAGCCAGCGTGCCGACGAGATGCGCGAACACGCCGCCGCGATCGATATCGGCGACGAGCACGACCGGGCAATCGACGCGCTCCGCGAAACCCATGTTGGCGATATCGCCGTCGCGCAGATTGATTTCGGCGGGACTGCCCGCGCCTTCGACGATCACCGCGTCGAATTCGTTCTGCAGGCGCGCGTAGGACGCGAGCACGGCATCGAACGCGATGCGCTTGTAGTCGTGATAGGCGCGCGCATCGAGATTGGCGTGCGCGTGACCGTGGATGATGACCTGCGCGCCGCGATCGCTCGTCGGTTTGAGCAGCACCGGATTGAAGTCGATGCGCGCATCGACGCCCGCCGCGATCGCCTGCAGCGCCTGCGCGCGGCCGATCTCGCCGCCATCGACGGTCACCGCGCTGTTGAGCGCCATGTTCTGCGGCTTGAACGGCGCGACCCGCACGCCGCCGCGCCGCGCGAGACGGCACAATCCGGCGACGAGCGTGCTCTTGCCGGCATCGGACGTCGTGCCCTGGATCATCAGCGTGCCGCGTGGCGTGAATGGCATCGGAAGCGAGTCTCATGAAGAACGACGCGCTATCTTAGCCCGTCAGTACAATATCGCGATGACTTCCGATCTCACGTTCATCCTCGGCGGCGCGCGTTCCGGCAAGAGCGCGCACGCCGAACGCCTTGCCGCCGAAAGCGGATTGCCCGTCACGTATATCGCGACCGCACGCATCGGCGATGATGCCGAATTCGCCGAGCGCGTGCGGCATCATCGCGAACGCCGGCCCGCGCACTGGACGCTGATCGAAGCGCCGCTCGATCTCGCGGGCGCGTTGCGCGAAGCGGATCACGCCGGGCATTGCGTGCTGATCGACTGCCTGACGCTGTGGCTCGCGAATCTGCTGTTCGCATCGGCGGGCGCGAGCGATGAGATCGCCGTATTGCCCGACAGCGCACGCGAAGCCTTCGCGCAATTCGACGCCGCGCTCGCGCACACGCGCGGCAAGGTGATCGTCGTGAGCAATGAAATCGGGCTGGGCGTGGTGCCGCTGGGCTCGGTCACGCGTCTTTACGTCGATGAACTCGGCCGCCTGAACCAGCGCGTCGCCGCCGCGAGCCCGCGCGTGACGATGATGGTCGCGGGCCTGCCCCTCGCGCTCAAGGGATAAGCGCGATGCTCCTTCTCTCCGCCTACGCGATGGCGCTGCTCGCGGTGCTCGGCGTGATCGTCGATCGCATTTTCGGCGAGCCGCGCGCGCGGCATCCGCTCGTCGGCTTCGGCCAGTTCGCGACGAAGCTCGAAGCGCGGATGAATACCGGCTTCCGCGCGCGGCCGGCGGGCATCCTCGCGTGGTTCGTCGCGGTCGCGCCGCCGGTGGTCATCGCGTGGTGGCTCGTCGGCGCGCTGCCGTTCGGCTATGCGTGCCTCGTGCATGTGCTGCTGCTCTGGTTCGCGCTCGGCGCGAAGAGCCTGCGCCAGCATATCGCGCCGATCGCGCGCGCGTTGAGCCTCGGCGATATCGAGAGTGCGCGCACGCTCACCTCGCGCATCGTGTCGCGCGATACATCGAAAGCCGATGAAAACGCCCTGTCGCGCGCGGCCGTGGAATCGGCGCTGGAAAACGGCAACGACGCGATCTTCGGCGCGCTTTTCTGGTTCGCGGTCGCGGGCGGTCCAGGCGCGCTGATGTTCCGCCTCGCCAATACGCTCGACGCGATGTGGGGCTATCGCACGCCGCGCTATCTGCGCTTCGGCTGGGCGGCCGCGCGCTTCGACGACGTGCTCAACTACATTCCCGCGCGCCTCACGGCGGCGACCTACGCGCTCGCGGGCGACACGCACATGGCGTGGCATTGCTGGCGCACGCAGGCGCGCTCGTGGGACAGCCCGAACGCGGGTCCGGTGATGGCCGCGGGCGCGGGCAGCCTGAACGTGCTGATCGGCGGCGCGGCGGTGTACCACGGCGTGACCGAGACGCGGCCGACGCTCGGCGCGGGACACACGGCGAACCCGAAACATGTGGTCGCGGCGTTGCGGCTCGTCGAGCGCGCGACGCTGATGTGGCTCGCGGTTTTCCTAGTGCTCGCGGCTCTGGGCGCGACGACGAGTGGCTGACATGGCACAAACCATCCGACACGGCGGCAATCTGCGCGAAGCCGCGCACCGCTACGCGATTCCTTTCGATGACTGGCTCGACCTGTCGACCGGCATCAATCCGCGCGGCTATCCGGTGCCGCCCGTGCCGCCCGACGCATGGCGGCGTCTGCCCGAAGACGGCGATGGTTTGGGCGAGTGCGCCGCGCGCTATTATGGCGCGCCGTTCGCGTTGCCGGTAGCGGGCTCGCAGGCGGCGATCCGCGCGTTGCCCATGCTTCTGCGTCGCGGCACGGCGGGCGTCGCGCCGCTGACCTACGGCGAATATGCGCCCGCGTTCATGCGCGCAGGACACGCCATCGTGACGCTCGATATCGACGCGCACGATTTGCCCGCGACGCTCGATCACGTGATCGTCGCGAATCCGAACAATCCGACTGCGCAACGCATATCACGCGACACGCTTTTACATTGGCACGCGCAGATCGCATCGCGCGGCGGCACGCTGATCGTCGATGAAGCGTTCGCCGATGTCGATCCCGCGTCGTCGCTGGCGGCCGACACCGCGCGAGAAGGTCTCGTCGTGCTGCGCTCGGTCGGCAAGTTCTTCGGACTCGCGGGCATCCGCGCGGGCTTCGTGCTCGCCGCGCCTTCGATCGCCGATGCCTTGCGCGATGCGCTCGGCGCATGGACCGTGAGCGGTCCGGCGCGGCATGCGGTCGCCGCCGCTTTCGCCGATGTCGCATGGCAGCGCGACATGCGCGCGCAGTTGCAACGCGATGGCGCGCGACTCGCCGCCCTGATCGCGAGCCACGGTTTCGACGTGCGTGGGACGCCGCTTTTCGCGTGGACAGCGGCGCCTAGAGCGCCCGAGCTTCAGCACGCACTGGCGCTGCGCGGCATCTGGACGCGCCTCTTCGATCTGCCGGGCATGACACCGAGCCTGCGCATCGGCTTGCCGGGCACGGAAGGTGATTGGGCGCGTCTCACGCTCGCCTTGCGGGAGATTTGCGCGTGATGCTGCGTCGTGTGTTCGCATTGCTGATCGGCTGCCTGATGACACAAATGACGCAAGCGCATGCGATCACCGTCATTGATGACAGCGGCGCATCCGTCACGCTCGCCAAACCCGCCGAACGCGTGGTCAGTCTCGCGCCGCACGTCACCGAGTTGCTGTTCGCGGCCGGCGGCGGCGCGCGCATCGTCGGCGCGGTGACGTACAGCGACTATCCGAAGGAAGCGCAGACGATTGCGCGCGTCGGCGACAACAAGGCGCTCGATCTGGAGCGCATCGTCGCGCTGCATCCGGATCTGATCGTCGTGTGGCGGCATGGCAATGCGGCGCGTCAGATGGACCGGCTGATGGCGCTCGGCATTCCGATCTACTTCAGCGAGCCGAAGCATCTCGACGATATCGCAACGAGCATCGACAAACTGGGCGCGCTGCTCGGTACGCAGGCACGCGCACGCGACGCGTCCGAAGCGTTCACGCGCGACATCGCGCAGTTACGCGCGCGTTATGCGCAGCGACCGCCGGTGAGCGTGTTCTATCAGGTCTGGGACGATCCGCTGATGACGCTCAATCGTGACAACGTCTTCGACGAAGTGATCGGGCTGTGCGGCGGCGTGAACGTGTTCGCAGCGGAAAAGCCGCGTGTGCCGACGATATCGACCGAAGCCGTGCTCGCGGCGAATCCCGAAGCGATCGTCACCGCGACGCCGGGCGCGACGCAACCGGATCGCCCGTTGCCTGCGCTCGAACGGTGGAAGCGTTGGTCGTCGTTGACGGCGGTGGCGCGCGGTAATCTCTTTGGCATCGACGGGGATCTTATCAATCGGCCTACGCCGAGGCTCGCGTTGGGCGCGGCGGAGCTTTGCCGCGATCTGGAAAGCGCACGAGCGCGGCGGGTGAAATAGTTTGGGGTTCGTCGCCGGATCCCGTATTCGTGTCGGTTTATTGGCGTTGCCCCTGTGCGGGGCGGCAGTCACTTTCTTTGCTGCTGCAAAGAAAGTAACCAAAGAAAGCAGCCTGATACGCCCGCGGTCATACGCAATTTGGCCACTATTCTCGTCGTTCGTGGCACTCTGTAGCGAGTGCCCTCGTAGGTCTAACCGGGCTTGGACCGCGCACGGTCTGACTAGCTAGTACCCCGAAGGCGCGGGTTCAGCACGAAAAAGTTCCGGCACAGCGCTACGCGCTGCCGTGGGGTATGCAAGGGAAACCGACGAGTGAAGAGAAACGCAGCAGCACGCGCAGACCCGGTTGACCCATCGGCCGCGTAGCGGGCCGGAGCCATTTCGTGCTGAACCAGTGCGTTATACGGCGCGATATGGCAGACCGTGCGCGGTCCAAGCCCGGTTAGGCCTGTGAGGGCACTCGCTACAGACGCCACGATCGACGAGAAGAACACCCAAATTGCGTATGACCGCGGGCGTGTCGAGCTGCTTTCTTTGGTTACTTTCTTTGCAGCAGCAAAGCGGGATCCGGCGGAATCCTAAGCATTCCACCGCACCAGCACCCACTCCCCACGCACGCGCCTGAACCAAACAACTGCGCCAAAATCCAGCGGCCACTGCAATGCATTCTCCCGCGCGATACCAAGCAGATGCGCCGCAAGCACCCGCACGACGCCCGCATGCGCGATCACATGCACGGCCTGCCGATCGACACATGTCGATTCAAACCACCCGATCACGCGTTGCGCGAACTGCGCAAGACTCTCCCCGCCATGCGGACGCGCATATTCAATATCGCCGGCCCATGCATCGATGAGCGCGCGATCGATCGCGTCCCACGCACGACCTTCCCACGCGCCGAAGTGCATTTCTGAAAGCCGCGCGTCGATATGCGGATCAACGGCCAGCGCATGCGCAAGCGATGCACAGCGCCGAAGCGGGCTCGCATGCCATCCATCGACACACGCAGGCACGTTCAGCGCCGTCATGCGCGCCGTCAATGCACTGGCCAGCTCGCGCGCATCGCGTTGCAAGGGCACATCCGTTTGCCCATAGCACACGCCCGCTTCAATGGCGACTTCCGGATGCCGGATCAGAACGAGATCCATGCGAGCCCAATGAGATAGATGGCGATTTCGAACACCTGCTGCGCGAACCCGAGGCAATCGCCGGTATAGCCGCCGATGCGCCGCACGAAGTAGCGTCCGATGAAAAAGCGCAACATGACGAGCGCAACGATCGTGAAGCACGCGAGCTTCCAGTCGATCACGAAAAGCCACGGCAAACCGAACACGAGCGCCAGCGCGAACGACGCAAGACTCATGCGCTGCGCGACCGGCTTCGCCTTGCCTTCCGCGCGCACGTAATCGAGCGTGACGACATAGCTGCTCGCGCACACGCGGCTCGCGGCGTGCGCGGCGATCATCGTCCACGCGACGCGTTGCGTCGGCATGACCGCAAGCGTCTGCCATTTCAACGCAAGCGCGATCATCAACGCAATCGCGCCGAACGCGCCGATGCGCGAGTCGTGCATGATGCGCAACGCATCCTCGCGCGTGTACGCGCCGCCGAATGCATCGACGCAATCGGCGAGTCCGTCTTCGTGGAACGCGCCTGTCAACACGAGCGTCGCGGCCATCGAAAGCAGCACCGCGACACTCGCGGGAAACACACGCAACGCCGCGAGATACACGAGCGCCGCGACGCCGCCGACCATCGCGCCGACGAGCGGAAAGTAACGCGCCGCCGCATTCAGATACGCGCGCTCGAAGCCGACCCAGCGCGGCACCGGCACGCGCGTGAAATAGCCGAGCGCGGTGAAGAAATAACGCAGTTCGTCGAGCGCACGCATCTCAATCGGCTTTGTTCGATACACCCGCCGACTCGAAGCTCGCCATCTCGTCGACGAACGCGACAGCCGCGCGCAGGATCGGCAACGCGAGCGCCGCGCCCGTGCCTTCGCCAAGCCGAAGATCGAGTTGCAACAGCGGCGCGGCATCGAAATGCGCCAGCATGCGGCGATGCCCCGTCTCGTTCGACGCATGCGCGAACACGCAATAGTCGAGCACGTCGGGCGCGATCTTCGCGGCCACCAGCAGCGCCGATGTCGCGATGAAGCCATCGACGAGAATCGTCATGCCTGCGCACGCGGCGGCAAGATACGCGCCCGTGATCATCGCGATTTCGAAGCCGCCGAAGGTCGCGAGCGTATCGATCGCGTCGCCCTCATTGCGATGCAGCGCGAGCGCGCGGCCGAGCACATCGCGTTTATGCGCGAGGCCGCGATCGTCGAGACCCGTGCCGCGCCCGACGCATTCGTCGATCGGCAGACCGCACAGGCGGCTCATCAGGCAAGCGGCCGCCGACGTATTCGCGATGCCCATCTCGCCGAAGCCGATCACATTGGTGCCGAGCGACGCGTGATGCCGCACGCGCGCAGCGCCACGCGCGATGCCTTCGAGCGCGATCTCGCGCGACATCGCCGGTTCTTGCGCGAAGTTGCGCGTGCCGAGTCCGAGCGACAGACGTTCGTATCCGTGATCGATGGGGAACGGAAACAAAAGCGGCGTCGCGACGCCCGCATCGACGACTTCGAGCGTCATGCCGACCGAACGCGACAGCGCGTTGATCGCCGCGCCTCCGCTCAGGAAATTCGCGACCATCTGCGCGGTCACTTCCTGCGGATACGAACTCACGCCCTCTTTGGCGATGCCGTGATCGCCCGCAAAGACGATCATCGCCGGACGCTCGATGCGCGGCTTGACCGTGCGTTGAATCAGACCCATCTGCAGCGCGAGGGATTCGAGCCGGCCGAGGCTTCCCGGCGGCTTCGTCTTCATGTCGATGATGCGGCGCAGTTCCGCTTCGATGGCGCGGTCGAGTGCGCGGGGCAGCGGGAGGTCGTTGGGGGTGGACATCGAAATTCCTTTCATGAGCGATGAATGGATGGCACGAGCGCTTCGTGCTCGCCGTCGCGGATCAACGCGAGCGGATAGCCGAAGGCCGCGCTGGCGCGTTCGGGCGTCAGAACGTCGGTGACGCGGCCCACGAAGGCGCCGCCTCGACCGTCGAGCAACAATGCGTGCGTCGCGAAACGGCGCGCGAGATTCAGATCGTGGCACGAGAACACGATGGTGCGCGCGTGCTCGCGCGCCGCGTCGCGCAGTGCATGAAGACAATCAATCTGATGATGCAGATCGAGATGCGAAAGGGGTTCGTCGAGCAACAGCAGCGGCGCGTTCTGGCACAACACTGCGGCCAGTGCGACGCGCTGGCGTTCGCCGCCGGACAGCGTCAGCACGTCGCGCGCGGCGAACGCTGCGAGGCCGAGCATGTCGAGCGCGGCGCGCGCGGCGCTGCGGTCGTCGTCGCTTTCCCAGCCCCAGCCGGTCAGATACGGAAAGCGGTTGAGCAGCACGGTATCGAGCACGGTCGCGCAGAACGCGTCGTGGGTGGCTTGCGGCATCAACGCGCGTGCGCGTGCGAGTTCCGCCGCGCGCCATGACGCGAGCGCGCGGCCTTCGAGCGACACACGGCCCGATGCGGGTTTCATGAGACCCGCCAGCACGTTGATGAGCGTCGTCTTGCCCGCGCCATTCGGCCCGGCGATACACCACACCTCGCCCGCCGACATCGTCTGCGTGAGACCGTCGATCAGCGTGCGCGCGCCCGCGCGAAGCACGATGGCATCGAGATGCAGCGTCATCGCGGTCTCCGCAGGAGCATCCACAGGAACATCGGCACGCCGATCAACGCGGTGACGACGCCCACCGGCAATTGCGCGGGCGCGATCACGGTACGCGCGGCGAGATCGGCGGCCATCACGGCGAGACCGCCCGCGAGCGCGGCGGCGGGCACGAGCATGCGCTGATCGTTGCCGAACGCGAGGCGCAGCAGATGCGGCACCACGAGCCCGACGAAGCCGATGGTCCCGGCTGTCGTCACCGCGGCAGCCGCGGCGATCGACGCCACGAGATAGACACGCAGGCGCAGACGTTCGACCGGCACGCCGAGCGCGCGCGCCGCGGTGTCGCCGCGCAGCAGCACGTTCAGTTGCGGCGCGGCCGGCACGATCGCGACGAGCGCGATGGCGAGCGCGATCAGCGCGGGCCACGGCGCCGACGCGCCGTTGAGATCGCCCGTCAGCCAGAAGATCATGCCGCGCAGCCGGCTCTCGGGCGCGATGCTCAGCATCAGCGTGATCAACGCGCCCCATCCGGATGCGATCACGACGCCCGTCAGCAAGAGTCGCGGCGACGCGTCCGGTCCGCTTTGCCAGAGATCCTTGCGCGCGAGTCCGAGCACGATGACGATCGATGCGAACGCGCCCGCGCACGCGGCGAGATCGACGCCCCACCACGGCAACGCGGCGAGCATCGCGGCCAGCGCGAAGCTTGCCGCGCCGCCGGACACGCCGAGCACGTAAGGCTCCGCGAGCGGATTGCGCAACAGCACCTGCAACAGCGCGCCGGCAAGCGCAAGGAGCGCGCCGGATGCGAAGCCCGCGAGCGCGCGCGGCAGGCGCAACGTGAGCACGATTTCATCGGCGATATCGGGTGTCGCGGCATGCGCGTGAAAGAGCGCGCCGATCGCGCGCGATACCGGCAACGCGACGCTGCCCAACGCGAGCGACGCGACGAGCACGACGAGCGCCGCAATGCCGAGCGCGCTCCAGATCGCGGCCGCGCGACTCGCGTTCATCGCGCGCGGGCGCTCACTGACGCGACTCACGACGCCGCTCACGACGGATGCCAGCCGAGCGTGACATAGGCGCCGCGTCGTGGCGTGTTGTACGAGTACGCGAGTTCATAGTCCTTGTCGAACAGATTGTCGATGCGCGCCGTGACGTACCACGACTTCGAGATGTCGTAGCGCGCCGACAGATTCACGATGCCATATCCCGCGAGCGTCGAATCGTAATCGCTGCGCTCTCCGCTCACGATCCATTCGCCGCCGACACGCCAGCGCCCGATCGTGCGATGCGCGGTGAGCGTCGCGAAATGCCGCGCGCGGCGCGTCAGGTCCTGATGATTCGTTTCGTCGACGGGATTCTGGAACGTCACGCCCGCGCGCACATCCGTTGCGCCGACATGGCCCGCCCACGATCCCTCGATGCCCTGCACTTTCGCGCGCCCGACGTTCTGCGCGACATAGTAGAAGCCGCCATCGGACACATAGTCGATCAGATTCGAATAGCGCGTCTGGAACAGCGTGACGCGCGCGACGCCGAGCGCATTCGATGCGTACTGCAACGCTGCCTCCACCGAATGGCTGCGCTCCGGCTGAATCGACGGATTGCCGCTGAACGGATAGTAGAGGTCGTCGAAACTCGGCGCGCGAAACGATGCCGAATAGCTCGCGCTCGCCTTCCAGTGCGTATCGAAGTTGTACGCGTAGCCCAGATAGTAGCTGTTCGCGCCGCCGAAATCGGAATACTGGTCGTGACGCAGATTCGCCTGCAAATCGCTCGCGCCGATATGCCCCACGTAGCCCGCGAACACCGAGTTCACGTGACGATCGGGCGCGCTGAACTGATCGGAATCGAGCGTCTGATCGAGATGCTCGTAACCGAAGAGCAACTTGTGCGCATCGGTGATCCTGACGTCGTTCTGCCATGTGTATTGACGGTTCTCCGAGTTGAAGCGGCTCGTATAGACGCCGTTCTGCTCGATATTCGCGCGGTCCTGTCCCTGCCCGATGATGAAGTGCGTGGTCCAGCTGTCGGTGATTTTGCCGTTCGCGAACACGGACGCGGAGCGCACGCGGTCGTGCGTTTCGTTGATGTCGGCGGGCTGGCCGTAGGCATCGTCGAAACTGTTGATGCCGTTCGATTGCAGGAAGCGCACGCCCGCGTCCCATTTGTCGCTGAACTGATGACGCAGCGTCGCCGCGACGCTCTCGTTCAGATAGCCGTTCGCGTTCGGATTCGCGCCCGGCGCGATGGCCGGATCGAGCGACGAAAAGCCGTCGGTCTTCTCGCGCGAAACGTTCAGGCTGAAGGTCGTGCGGCCGTCCCTGTCGAGCGCGCCGTTCACGCCCGCCGACTGACGCTGCGTGTGATAGCTGCCGTACTCGGCCTCGAAGCTGAAACGCGGCGGATGCGGCTCGCCTTGCTTCGTGAAAATCTGCACGACGCCGCCGATCGCATTCGAACCATACAGCGCCGATACATTGCCGTTGACGACTTCGACGCGCCCGATCTGGTCGAGCATCAGTTGCGACAACTGCGCCGCGCCGAGCGACGCCGATTCGACGCGCACGCCGTCGATCAGAACCAGCGATTGCGACGACGCCGCGCCGCGAATAAAGAGACCCGAGTTCGCGCCCGGTCCGCCATTGCGCGTGACCTGCACGCCGGGTGCGAGCGCGACGAGGCCGAGCGCGTCAGTGGCATTGGTGTCGGCGATGTCCTGTTCATCGAATACCGACGTCTGCGGGATCGATTCGGCGAGCGGCTGCGGCGCGCGCGTCGCGGTGACGACGACCGGCGCAAGCGTTTGCGATGAGTCGTCGGCGGCGTGCGCGGTGCTGGCGAGCGGCAAGGTAATGAGCGCGGCGAGCGCGCCCAGAGGCGATGACATGGTGTGAAGCGTTCCCGTGAAGCGTGAGCGCGACCCCGCTCCCCGCGAGGACGATGCGCGACGAACGCATCGCGCAATATGCGCCGATGCGTCGAGCCTTGGCCGGTATCCGGGCTGGCGACGGATCGTCTCGCCTTCCCGCGCATTCGTGCGCAGTGGCGTCGACACGTTTCTTGCAGTCGCGACCGTGCGATGAAATTCGACACGCTCGCGCTGCAAAAACGCGCATGAGACGACTTGCAACTTGCGTTGCGGTCGCTTACCGTTGCGGGGGCAGCACAGGTTGGCTCGTCCCGGTTGAACTTCGGGGACTTCGCTCCCTGTTTCCCGTTTGACTGCATCCGCGAGATCCGCGGATGCGAGCACCAAAAGTCCGGCAAGTGTAGGAGCGCGGGTTGGGGCCGTCAAGAAAACGGCGTCCACAGATTGGCGCGGCGCATGACGAATCGAACGAGAAACAGCCGGGCCTGTCCTCAACGAGCGAAGCATCGGCGCTCGCGTTTATCTGCACACGAATGCATGACGACATGCGCTTGATTCGATGGATTAAGCGCGAGATCGCATGCTGTTACGTCTCGAAACGAGACAATTATCGGAAGCTCCGTTGAACCGCGCTAAAATGCGAGGTCTTTAGAGGACGCAGCACATGCTCAACGAACTCGAATCACTGTCAGGAAATATCGGCCGGC
>Ga0160447_100694_pt1 | contig 14707 bp, 18 predicted proteins | sample HID1973K_E1MG_FD_108222 | JGI IMG/M metagenome (GOLD analysis project Ga0160447, IMG submission 108222) | Enriched mosquito-associated microbial communities from UW Madison campus, WI, USA - HID1973K_E1 MG | ecosystem: Host-associated > Arthropoda: Insects > Digestive system > Unclassified ...
CGGGATACCTGCCACCCACGGTGCTGGGGCACGGGGTTTGCCGGTACTCCGCCTAAGCGGCATCGACCTTCCGGCGCGGACCCTCCTTGTGCTCTAAACTTCTTCGCTTAAATCAAGCACTTACTAGACCGCGCTGGTGAAGAACATTATAGGTGGGAAGCAGGCGCCTGCGACAAGGCAGGCGCGGCCCGGCGCCGACGCCGTCAGGCACCTGACGGTCGACGAGTCGGGGGCCGGCCAGCGCCTGGACAATTTCCTGTTCCGCTCACTCAAGGGCGTTCCCAAGACGCATGTCTACCGGATCATCCGCTCCGGCGAGGTGCGAGTGAACAAGGGCCGTGCGCAGGCTGAGACCCGGGTAGAAGACGGCGATGTCGTGCGGCTGCCGCCGGTAAGGGTTTCCGAGCGTGCCACCGAGCCCGGCGCCGGGCCGCAGGCGCCAGCGCGGGAATTCGCGCTGTTGCATGAAGACGACGCATTGCTGGCGGTCGACAAGCCCGCCGGCGTCGCCGTCCATGGCGGCAGCGGGGTGAGCTTCGGGGTGATCGAGCAGTTGCGGGCCGCCCGGCCGGCTGCCCGCTTCCTTGAGCTGGTGCACCGGCTCGACCGGGAAACGTCCGGCGTCCTGCTGGTGGCCAAGAAGCGCAGCGCCTTGACGCGGCTGCAGGACCAGTTCCGGGAGCGCGAGACCGGCAAGACCTACCTGGCGCTGGTGCTCGGCGACTGGCCGGCCAACAAGAAGGTGCTGGACGCGTCGCTGGCGCGCTACCTGGTCAGCGGCGCGCCGGACGGCAAGGCCGAAGGCGAGCGGCGCGTGCGGGTGGTGCCCAAGGACCACCCCGACGCCATGCGGGCCGTGACCCTGGTGCGGGTGCTGGCGCGGACCACCGCCGGGCCCGAGGCGATGCCGCTGAGCCTGCTGGCCGTCACCATCAAGACCGGCCGAACGCACCAGATCCGCGTTCACCTGGCGTCGGCCGGCCACCCGATCGCCGGCGACGAGAAATACGGCGATTTCGCCGTCAACCGTGCCTTGCAGAAGGCAGGCCTCAAGCGCATGTTCCTGCATGCCTGGCGCCTGCGATTCACCCATCCCGCGAGCGGCGAGCCGATGGCGCTGGAGGCGGCCCTGCCCGCCGACCTGTCCGGTGTGCTGGCGCCCGCCGTCCTGACTGAAATATCTTCCGATGCCCGAATCTCCTGACCGCCGTTTCGACCTGATCGCCTTCGACTGGGACGGAACGCTCTTCGACTCCACCGCGATCATCGTGCGCTGCATCCAGTCGGCCGTGGTCGACGTCGGAGGCGCCCGCCCGGGCGACCGGGAGGCCGCCTGGGTGATCGGCCTGGGCCTGGCCGAAGCGCTGGCCAGGGTGGCACCCGACGTGGCCCCCGACCGGTACGTGGAACTGGGCGCCCGCTACCGCTTCCACTACACTCGCCACCAGGACGACCTGGTGCTGTTCGAGGGCGTGCTCGAGATGCTCGATGCCCTGCGCGGCCGCGGCCACCGGTTGGCGGTGGCGACCGGAAAGTCGCGCAAGGGTTTGAATGCGGCACTGGCGTCCACCGCGCTGCAGGGACGGTTCGACGGCTCGCGCACCGCCGACGAGACCGCCGGCAAGCCGCATCCGCGCATGTTGTTCGAGTTGATGGAGGCGCACGGCGTGTCCGCGGAGCGCACCCTCATGATCGGCGACACCACGCACGACCTGCAGATGGCGCGCAACGCCGGTTGCGCGAGCGTCGGCGTGAGCTACGGCGCGCACGCGCCGGACGCCTTCAACGCGCTCGGGCCTCTTTTCGTGGCGCATTCCGTGTCCGGCCTGCGCGACTGGCTGGCGGAAAACGCCTGAGCGGGCGAAGACCGGCATGGATGCACCGGGGGATCCCGTCGCGCTGTGTCGTTCGGCCGACCTGGCAGAGGGCGGCCGTGCGGTTTCCTTCGACGTCGTCTATGGCGGGCAGAGCTGCCGCGCGTTCGCCGTGCGCTTCGAGGGCGCCGTGCATGCCTATCTCAATCGCTGCTCGCACGTGGCCATGGAGCTCGATTTCAAGCCGGACCATTTCTTCGACGACACCGGCCAATGGCTGCTGTGCGCCACTCACGGGGCGGTGTACCGCCCCGACAGCGGCGAGTGCATGGGTGGACCCTGTCGCGGGGGGCTGGTGAAGATCGAGATCAGCGAACGCGACGGCGTGGTGCACTGGCATACTGCCTGGAACCTCAAGCCTCTCGTCTTTTGAGCACTTCATGACAGATTCGAACCGCACCGAGCCACGTGGGCTCGATACCTTTGCCGCTCAGGGCGCATCTCCGGGCACGGTCGCCCCTGGAGGCGAGGGCTCGGCGCGGCGCAGTTGGGAGCGAGACACGCTGGAGCGGCTGGCCTTCGCGGCATTGGCCGAGCAGCGCGCCGCCCGTCGCTGGAAGATCGGCTTGCGCCTGGCTTGGCTGGTCCTCATCCTGGCGCTGATCTGGATGGGCCTGTCGCGCAGCGCGACCACCGCGGCCGTCTCGACCAGCCCGCACACGGCCGTGATCGAGGTCAAGGGCGAGATTGCCGATGGCGCCGACGCCAGCGCCGAGGCCATCGTTGCCTCGATGAAGAGCGCCTTCGAGGACACCGGCGCCAAGGCGCTCGTACTGCTGATCAACTCGCCCGGCGGCAGCCCCGTCCAGGCCGGCATCGTCGCCGACGAGATCAAGCGCATGCGCCAGCGCTACAAGAAGCCGATCTACGCCGTGGTCGAAGAGAGCTGCACCTCGGCGGCCTACTACATCGCCTCGGCGACCGACAAGATCTTCGTCGACAAGGCCAGCCTGGTCGGCAGCATCGGCGTGCTGATCGACGGCTTCGGCTTCACCGGTGTCATGAATCGCGTCGGTGTCGAGCGGCGCCTGATCATCTCCGGCGAGAACAAGGGCTTCCTCGATCCGTTCACCCCGATGAGCGACGAGCAGCGGGCGCACGCGCAGCAGATGATCGACCAGATCCACGAGCAGTTCATCAATGTCGTCAAGGCGGGGCGAGGCGACCGGCTGAAGGCCCAGACACCCGGCTTGTTCAGCGGCCTGTTCTGGACAGGCCAGCAGGCGGTCGACATCGGCCTGGCGGATCAGCTCGGCAGCATCGACTACGTGGCCCGCGAAGTGGTCAAGGCCGAGGAAGTCGTCGACTACACCCGGCACGAGAACGTGGCCGAGCGCCTGGCGCGCCGTTTCGGGGCCACGCTGGCCGATGCGGCCTTCGGCGCCGTCTCCTCGCGCGCTGCGCCGTCCGTGCGCTAGGTATGCGCGAATCCGCCGCGGCTCACCGGCGGCGATTCAGGGTCCGAACGCAAACACCGTAGGCAGGCGGCTCGCCTCCTGCGGTGTCGCGGCTCGCCATGCCTTGACGGTGCGGCAGGTCACGGCGGCGCCGGGCAAGGTCAGGCCCGCCGCCAGGGCCAGCCGCGTGCCGGGCTGCAGCGTCTGCAGCAGTGCCTGCAGCAGCGCGGCGTTGCGGTAGGGCGTTTCGATGAACAACTGGGTCTGGCCGGTTCGCAGCGCCAGCGATTCGAGCTCCCGCACACGCTGGGCCCGCTGCGCCGGGTCCTGGGGCAGGTACCCGACGAAGGCAAAGTTCTGGCCGTTCAGCCCGCTGGCTGCCAGCGCCAGCAACAGCGAGACCGGGCCCGTCAGTGGGGTTACCGGCACTCCGGCTTCGTGCGCCGCCCGCACGACCGAGCTGCCCGGGTCCGCGACGGCCGGCATGCCCGCCTCGCTGAGCAGCCCGAGGTCGTGGCCTTCCAGCGCGGGTGCGAGCAACGCGCGGGCGTCGAACTGGCCGGCGTGGTCACCTTTCTTGTGGACAAGGCGGGGCAATTCCTGGATGTGCTGGGCCTGCAGCGGCACTGCCAGCGGATGCAGCTCGTTGATGCGCTTGAGGTAGGCGCGCGCCGACTTGGCGTTCTCGCAGATCCAATGGGTGATGCCGGCGGCGATGCCGAGCGTGCCGGCCGGCAGCACCTCCTGCAAGGGGGCCTGGACCTCGCAGCCGAAATCCAGCGGCGCCGGCACCAGGTACAGCGTGGCGGGCCGGGTCAAAGCAGGTCCACTCCTGCGGCGCGCAACATGCGGCACGTGCGGATCAGCGGCAGGCCGACCAGGGCGGTCGGGTCGTCGCTCTCGATGGCTTCGAGCAGGCCGATCCCCATGCCTTCGCTCTTGGCGCTGCCGGCGCAGTCGTATGGTTGCTCGGTGCGCAGGTAATGTTCGATGGCGGCATCGCCGAGGTCGCGGAACACGACACGCACCGGTGCGATGTCCTGCTGGCAGAAGCCTGCGTCCAGGCACACGACGGCGAGGGCCGTGTGGAAGATCAAGGTCTGCCCGCGCATCCGGCGCAACTGTTCGACGGCCCGCTCGTGGTTGCCCGGCTTGCCCAGCGCTTGCCCGTCCAGGTCGGCGACCTGGTCGGAGCCGATCACCACGGCCCCCGGAAACCGCGCGGCGACCGCCTGCGCCTTGGCGAGCGCCAGGCGCCGGGCCAGTTCGCGCGGCGCTTCGCCCGGCAGTGCCGTTTCGTCCACGCCCGGCGCGTGGACGTCGAATGGCAGGCGCAAGCGCTCGAGAAGTTCGCGCCGGTAGCGCGAAGTGGAAGCCAGGATGACGGTCCGGGTATGCATGGCTGGCGATTGTGCGTGATCGCGCGGCTCGGGTTTAGACTGCACCGATGACCCGAGTTTTTTCACCTGAGCGACTGGACGTTGCCGCCTTTGCGCAGGCCGGGGCGCGGTTGGCCGGCCAGGATCCGCTGACCCGCTACGTGCGCCTGTCGGCCGAGGCCGCGGTGCCGTCGCAGGAAACTTCCGTGCACTGGGAGGCGGCAGGCGAGTCGCGCCAGGACGGCGCCGGCCGGGCTGAGCCCTGGCTGCATCTTTTCGCGCACACGCGCGTGCCGCTGGTGTGCCAGCGTTGCCTGGCGCCGGTCCAGGTGCCGCTGGAGGTCGACCGCTGGTTCCGTTTCGCACCCGACGAGGCAACGGCGGCGCTGCTGGATGAGGAGGCCGAGGAGGACGTCCTGGCCGTCAGCCGTGATTTCGACCTCCATGCCCTGGTCGAAGACGAACTGCTCATGGCCTTGCCGATCACCCCGCTGCATGACGAGTGCCCGCAGGCGCTGCCTGCCTCGGCCATCGACCCCGAGTTCGAGCAGGCGCAGGAAGGCAAGCCCAACCCGTTCGCCGGCCTGGCCAAGCTTCGGCGCGACAGTGGTCACTGAGGCGTGTCGGCCAGGGCAGGCGGACGCGTGCCCAGGGCTGGCGCGGCGCGGAGGGCATGCGCTATAATCGAAGGCTTCGTGCGTGCGAACTGGCGAATTGGCGCCTGCGTCCGGGCCGTGCCGACAGGCGGGGCTGGACCAGCCGAGAAGCCCGGGCAGAGGCGAGTGAGTTGGCCAACTTCAGTTGATCAACTTAAGTAACTCGAATTTGGTCTGGGTGATATCTGGGTAAGTCTCGCAGATATCTGCCAAGGTAGGCGGCCGTTGTGTAATGGTCGTTGAATAATGGCCGTTGAGTGCGCGCCCCACGAGCATCGAGCTCACTTTAAGCAACCAACCGAATTCCAGGAGCCGACCATGGCCGTCCAGCAAAACAAGAAGTCGCCGTCCAAGCGCGGCATGCACCGTTCGCACAATGCATTGAACGTTCCCGGCATTGCCGTGGAGCCGACCACGGGCGAGACGCACCTGCGTCACCACATCAGCCCCAACGGCTTCTACCGCGGCCGCAAGGTTCTCAAGACCAAGTCCGAAGCCTGATCCATATTTCAGGCCAAGGCCCGAGGCTACCCAGGCTGTAGCGTCGGGCCTTTGTTTTTGATGGCTACGCCTTCTTCTTCCGCGCCCGCTTCGCAATCGGTGGTCACGCTGGCCGTCGACTGCATGGGCGGCGATCATGGGCCGTCCGTGACATTGGCGGCCTGCAGGGCTTTCCTGGCTCGCCACGAGCAGGCTTCGCTGCTTCTCGTGGGCAAGCCCGAGGCGCTCTCGTCCTTCTCGCATCCGCGGGCGCGCATCGTGCCGGCCAGCGAAGTGGTCGGCATGGACGACCCGATCGAGATCGCCCTGCGCAAGAAAAAGGACTCCTCGATGCGCCTGGCCATTGCCCAGGTGAAGGACGGTGCCGCGCAGGCCGCGGTGTCGGCCGGCAACACCGGCGCCCTGATGGCAATCGCCCGCTACCTGCTCAAGACCATGGACGGCATCGATCGGCCGGCCATCGCGCCGCAGCTGCCCAACATGAAGGGCGGCGCCACGACGGTGCTCGACCTTGGCGCGAATGTGGATTGCGACGCCGAGGATCTGCTGCAGTTCGCCGTCCTGGGCTCCGCGCTGGTGTCGGCCTTGACGGGCAACGACTCGCCATCGGTGGGCCTTCTCAATGTCGGCGAGGAGGCCATCAAGGGCAGCGAGACGATCAAGAAGGCTTCGCAACTGCTGCGCGAAGCCGGCCAGTCGCAGGATCTGAACTTCCACGGCAATGTGGAAGGCAATGACATCTACAAGGGCACGACCGATATCGTGGTGTGCGACGGCTTCGTCGGCAACGTGGCGCTCAAGGCCAGCGAGGGCGTCGCGACGATGATCAGCGACTTCATGCGCTTCGAGTTTTCGCGCAGCATATTCACGAAACTCGCCGCAATCGTCGCCTATCCGGTTCTAAGTTCCCTGAAAAAGCGACTTGATCACCGTCGTTACAACGGTGCGGCGCTGCTGGGCCTGCGCGGGCTGGTGTTCAAGAGCCATGGCTCGGCCGACGAGATGGCTTTCGGCTACGCCCTCGATCGCGCTTATGATGCCGCTCGCAACAACCTGCTCGAACGTGTTCGGGCCCGCATCGCGCACGCCGCACCACTCCTGGGGCGCCACGAAGCCGAAGCGCCGGCCGACGTGACGGCGCTTCAAGATTGATGTCCAGCTATTCCAGAATCACCGGCACCGGCAGCTACCTGCCGCCGCGCCGCGTCACCAACGACGACCTCGCGCGCGAACTGGCGCAGCGTGGCATCGAGACTTCCGACCAATGGATCGTCGAGCGCACGGGCATTCGTGCGCGCCACTTTGCCGCGCCGGACGTCGCCAGCAGCGAACTGGGCTACCAGGCTGCGCGCCACGCGCTGGAAGCCGCAGGGCGCACCGCCGCCGAGGTGGACCTGATCATCGTGGCCACGTCCACGCCGGACATGGTCTTCCCGTCCACGGCCGCAATCCTGCAGAACAAGCTCGGCATCGCCGGCTGTCCTGCGTTCGACGTGCAGGCCGTGTGCAGCGGGTTCGTGTACGCGCTTACCGTGGCCGACGCGATGATCCGCACCGGCAGCGCGAAGTGCGCGCTTGTCATCGGCGCCGAGGTTTTCTCGCGCATCCTCGATTTCAATGACCGCACGACCTGCGTGCTGTTCGGCGACGGGGCCGGGGCAGTCGTGCTCGAAGCCAGCGAAACGCCCGGCATCCTGGCCAGCGACCTGCACGCGGACGGCAAGCACGTGGGCATCCTTTGCGTTCCGGGCCATGTCTCCGGCGGCGACGTGCTGGGCAAGCCCCTGCTTCACATGGACGGCCAGGCGGTGTTCAAGCTGGCGGTCCGGGTGCTGGAAGAGGCCGCCCGGACCACCTTGGCGAAGGCCGGCCGCACCGATGCCGACATCGACTGGCTCATCCCCCACCAGGCCAACATCCGCATCATGGAAGGCACGGCCAAGAAGCTGAAGCTGCCGCGCGAGAAGCTGGTGGTCACCGTGCACGAGCACGGGAATACCTCGGCCGCCTCGATCCCGCTGGCGCTCGACCAGGCGGTGCGCGAGGGCAAGGTCAAGCCGGGTGACACCGTCATGCTCGAAGGCGTGGGCGGGGGCTTCACCTGGGGAGCCGTGCTGCTCGACATGTGAGCACCGGCCGCCGATGCGGCGGCGCGGACGCCAAGCAGGAGACTGACATCACAATGAATTCGTTTGCCTTTGTTTTTCCGGGACAGGGTTCGCAAGCCGTCGGCATGCTCGACGCGTGGGGCGACCATCCGGCCGTGCGCGACACCCTGGCCGAGGCCTCCGAGGCGCTCGGCGAGGACGTCGCCAAACTGATCCACGAAGGGCCCAAGGAGGCGCTGGCGCTGACGACCAACACCCAGCCGGTGATGCTGGTGTCGGCCATCGCCGCCTGGCGTGCCTGGCTGGCCGAGGGTGGCGCTGCGCCATCGATGCTCGCCGGCCATTCGCTGGGCGAGTATTCGGCGCTGGTCGCGTCGGGCGTCCTGACCTTGACCCAGGCCGCTCCGCTGGTGCGTTTTCGGGCGCAGGCCATGCAGCAGGCGGTGCCCGTCGGTGTCGGTGCCATGGCGGCGGTGCTGGGCATGGACGCTGCCAAGGTCGTGGCCGGCTGTGCCGAGGTGACGGCGTCCTTCGGCGCCGGCTCTGCCGAGGTCGTCGAGGCGGTCAACTTCAATGATCCGATGCAGACGGTGATCGCCGGCAGCAAGGCCGCCGTCGACAAGGCCTGCGAAGCCCTCAAGGCCAACGGCGCCAAGCGCGCGCTGCCGCTGCCGGTGTCGGCCCCGTTCCATTCGAGCCTCATGAAGCCGGCCGCCGACGCGCTGCGCGAGCGCCTGGCCGACGTGGCGTTCGCCGCGCCCCGGATCCCCGTGCTCAACAACATCGACGTCCAGGCCGAGACCGATCCTGCGCGCATCCGCGACGCCCTGGTACGCCAGGCGGCCGGCCCGGTGCGCTGGGTCGAGACGGTGCAGGGCTTGCAGGCGCGCGGCGCCCAGGCCATCATCGAATGCGGTCCGGGCAAGGTGCTCGCCGGCATGGCCAAGCGCATCGCGCCGGAGCTGGCCTCGGGCAGCATCTACGATCCGGCTTCGCTGGCCAGCGTTCGCCAGCAACTGGCGCCAAATACCTGATTCCATGAGCAACACCATTTCCATCGAAGGCCAGGTCGCCCTGGTGACCGGCGCCACGCGCGGCATCGGCGCTGCCATCGCCCTGGAGCTGGCGCGACGCGGCTACAAGGTCATCGGTACCGGCACCACCGAACAGGGCGCGGCTGCCATCTCGACGGCGCTCTCGGCGCACGGCGGCGTGGGATGCGCGTTCAACGTCAACGACCTCGCGGCCACCGATGCGCTGGTGGACGAGATCGTCAAGGTCCACGGCGGACTGCATGTGCTGGTGAACAACGCCGGCATCACGCGCGACACGCTGGCCATGCGCTTGAAGGACGACGACTGGGACGCCGTGCTCGACACCAACCTCAAGGCGGTGTTCCGTCTGTCGCGGGCCGTCATTCGCCCGATGATGAAGCAGCGCTATGGCCGCATCGTCAACATCACCAGCGTGGTGGGCGCATCCGGCAACCCGGGGCAATCGAACTACGCGGCGGCCAAGGCCGGCGTCGCAGGCATGGCCCGCGCATTGGCGCGCGAACTCGGCAGCCGCAACATCACCGTCAACTGCGTGGCGCCCGGCTTCATCGAGACCGACATGACCGCCTCGCTGCCGGAAGCGCAGCAGCAAGCCCTGTTGTCCCAGATCCCGCTGGGACACCTGGGCAAGCCGGCGGACATCGCGCACGCGGTCGCCTACCTGGCGTCGCCACAGGCGGCATACGTGACAGGCCAGGAATTGCACGTCAACGGCGGCATGTATATGTAGGCCCATTCGGGCCCCCAGATTTCTCCCAAGCGGCGGGTGGCGGGACAATGTGTCCGGCCCGCTAAAATCCACCGGTTTACTTACAACCCTCAGAGGGAACCAAATGAGCGATATCGAAGCACGTGTCAAGAAAATCATCGCCGAGCAACTCGGCGTGGAAGAGTCGCAAGTCACCAACGAGAAGGCCTTCGTGGCCGATCTGGGTGCCGACTCGCTGGACACGGTCGAACTGGTGATGGCGCTCGAAGACGAGTTCGGCATCGAGATCCCGGACGAAGACGCCGAGAAGATCACGACCGTGCAGAACGCCGTCGACTACGCTGTCAAGCATCAGAAGGCCTGAGCGGCCGCGCCGAGATCCGCTGCGACCGCCGCGCCCTGCAATGAGCGCGCAGCACCAGCGGGTGTCACTTCCCCAGAAAGGTTTGCCGGCATGACCAAACGCCGCGTTGTCGTGACCGGGCTGGGCTGCCTGGCTCCCGTCGGAAATTCCGTCGGCGAGGCCTGGGACAGCCTGTTGGCCGGTCGGTCGGGCATCGACACGATCACCAGTTTCGACGCCTCGAACCTGGCCTGCCGCTTTGCCGGCGAGGTCAAGGGTTTCGACATCACCCAATACATTCCCGAGAAGGAAGCGCGCCACATGGACCGCTTCATCCATCTCGGGCTGGCCGCGGCCGTCCAGGCCGTGCAAGACAGCGGACTGCCGACCGGTGACGCGCTGTCGCCGGAAATGGCCGTGCGCATCGGCTGCAACATTGGCTCGGGCATCGGCGGTCTGCCGATGATCGAACAGACCCATGCCGAGTTGACGAATCGCGGCCCGCGTCGCATTTCGCCCTTCTTCGTGCCGGCGTCGATCATCAACATGATCTCCGGGCACGTGTCCATCAAGTTCGGCTTCAAGGGGCCGAACGTGGCGGTGGTCACGGCCTGCACCACCGGGCTGCATGCCATCGGCATGGCCGCGCGGATGATCGAGTACGGCGATGCCGACGTGATGATCGCCGGCGGCGCCGAGTCGACGGTGTCCCCGCTGGGCATCGGCGGCTTCGCCGCCGCGCGCGCGCTGAGCACCCGCAACGACGATCCGAAGACCGCCTCCCGCCCCTGGGACAAGGATCGCGATGGCTTCGTGCTGGGCGAGGGTGCCGGCGTCATGGTGCTCGAGGAGTACGAGCACGCCAAGGCGCGCGGCGCCAGGATCTATGCGGAAGTCGCTGGCTTCGGCATGTCGGGCGACGCCTATCACATGACCGCGCCGGACGTGGACGGCCCGCGCCGTTCGATGGCCAATGCGCTGGCCAATGCCGGCGTGAACGCGGACCAGGTGCACTACGTCAACGCGCATGGCACGTCGACGCCGCTCGGTGACGTGAACGAGACCAACGCCATCAAGCTGGCCTTCGGCGACCAGGCGCGCAAGATGGTGGTGAACTCCACCAAGTCGATGACGGGCCATCTGCTCGGCGGCGCCGGCGGCATCGAGTCGGTGTTCACGGTGCTGGCGGTGCATCACCAGAAGAGCCCGCCTACCATCAACATCTTCAACCAGGATCCGGAGTGCGACCTGGACTACTGCGCCAACGAGGCGCGTGACCTGAAGATCGAGGTGGCGGTGAAGAACAACTTCGGGTTTGGCGGCACCAACGGCACGCTGGTCTTCAAGCGCGCTTGAGTCTGCTCGAAGCAACTTCTCGTCCCATGCACAGCGCCCCATCGGTGAGCTATCCGGTGGGGCGCTCGCGCTTGGTGCGCAGCGGCGTGCTGGTCGTCTGGCTGCTCGGTGTGCTGGCCGCGTGCGGCTGGTGGCTGCAGACCGACGGTGCGGCCTGGCAGCGAGCCGTGCTTGCGCTGGCGCTGCTGGCCGCGGCTGTCGGGGCAGGGCGCGCCTGCCGCCTGGGCGAGGGCCTGCGCTTGCGCTGGGACGGACGGCAATGGTGCGCCGAGGACGCTCGCAGGTGCCTGCAACGCGCCAGCGTCACCGTTCACCTCGACTTCCAGTCATTGATGCTGGTTCGCCTGCGCGCGCCGGGTGAGCGCGCGGCCTGGCTGTGGCTGCAGCGCGAGGCCGATCCGGCGCAGTGGCGTGCGCTGCGGCGTGCGGTTCACGCACCTGTGGCAGCTGACCTGCCGGGGCGCCCATGAGCGCGGACGGCGAAGCCGGCACGCCTGGGCCGGATGCGGCGCCTCAGCGCGCGCCGGATGCCGATTTCCAGCTCGTGCAGCGCGTGCTCGGTGGCGACGACCGGGCGTTCGAACTGCTGGTGATCAAGTACCAGCGCAGGATCGAGCGGCTGATCGGCCGCATGGTGCGCGACGTCGACCTGGTCGAGGACATCGCCCAGGAGACCTTCATTCGCGCGTTCCGGGCTCTGCATCAGTTCCGGGGCGAGGCGCAGTTCTACACCTGGCTCTATCGCATCGCAGTGAACACCGCCAAGAAGGCGCTGGTCGACATGAAGCGCGACCCGACCGTCAGCGAAGCCGCGTTTCGCACCGGTGAAGACGACGATGAAACTTACCGCCCCGGAAACGAACCAACCACCGACGAAAGCCCCGACACCATCCTGGCCGCCAAGGAAATTGCGGCCGAGGTGAACGACGCGATGGAAGCCCTGCCCGCCGAGTTGCGCCAGGCCGTGACATTGCGCGAAGTCGAGGGCTTGAGTTATGAAGAGATCGCCGAGGTCATGAATTGCCCCATCGGCACGGTTCGGTCGCGCATTTTCCGTGCGCGCGAGGCAATTTCAGCCCGGGTTAAACCTCTTCTGGAAAACCAATCCGGCAAACGGTGGTAGCGACACAGGTGACGAAATGAACAACAGTGACGGTTTGCGCGAAGACGTGTCGGCGCTGGCGGATGGCCAGTTGCAAGGCGAGGCGCTGGCGCGCCTGGTCGAGCGCATGGGCGCCGACGACCACTTGCGCAGCACATGGCACACCTACCATCTGGTGGGCGACGTTCTGCGCACCGGCAGCCATGGCGCCTGCGGTGACACCCGCGTCTTCGTGACCCGGTTGCGTGAGCGGTTGGTGTCGGAAGCTGCGGCGCCGCATGCGCTCGAACCCGTCGGCGTGGCGGCGCAGGTGCCGGTCGAGGCCAGCCGCGACGCTGCCAACGAGCCGGTCTTCCGCTGGAAGCTGGTCGCCGGCGTGGCGTCCGTGGCCGCAGCCGCCGCCATCGGATGGAGCTGGGTAGGCACCCTGTCGACCGCGCCGGCGGGCGCGCAGTTGGCGCAACAGTCGCAGCAGAACTCGCCACCGGGTCAACTGGCCGTCGCGCAGAACCCCGCGCCGCTCGCCGCCTCCCAGGTCCTGGTCGGAGATCGCCAGCAACCTCAACTGATGCTGCGCGACCCGCGCCTCGACGCCTTGCTCGAAGCGCACCAGCAGGCCGGTGGCGCGTCCAACATGCCCTCCGCCTTCCTGCGCAACGCCACCTTCGAAGGCCCCGCGCGCTGAGCGCCGCTCCCCTTGCGATGACCGTTCGCGCACGCCCCTCCGTCCAGTCGATCCTGCTCACCCTGGTGCTGCTCGGCCTGATGCAGGTGGCGCAGGCCCAGGGCGTACCCGCGCCGGGCGCGGCGCCCGGCATGCTGCAGCCCGGCGCGCCCGTGGGCGTGATCGACTGGCTCGAGCGGATGCACGATGCGTCGCGGCGCAACTCCTACATCGGCACCTTCGTCGTCTCCGCCGCCAGCGGCGACCTGTCCAGCGCCCGCATCTGGCATGCGCGCGACGCCAGCAGCGATTCGCAGATGGAGCGCGTCGAGGCCCTGACCGGCCCGCCGCGCAGCACCTTCCGCCGCGGCGACGAGGTGATGACCTTCCTGCCCGACCGCCGCGTCGTGCGCAGCGAAAAGCGCAGCGATTTCGGCGAGTTCCCCCGCCTGGGCAAGCCGGACGAATCCATCGGCCGCTACTACGACGCCCGCTTCGCGGGACAGGGGCGCGTCGCCGGCTTCGAGACGGACGTGATCGAACTGGTGCCGCGCGATCCCTTTCGCTTCGGCTACCGCATCTGGGTGGAGAAGCGCTCGGGCCTGCTGACCAAGCTCCAGACGCTGGATGGCAACGGCCGCGCGGTCGAGCAGTCGGCCTTCTCCGAGCTGGAACTCGACGCGCCAGTGCAGGTGCAGGCGCTGCAGCAGATGATGCGCAGGACCGATGGCTATCGGCTCGAGAAGGTGAAGGTGGAGCGCACCACGCCGGAGGCCGAGGGATGGGCGCTGCGCCAGCAGGTGCCCGGTTTCCGGCCGATGCATTGTTTTCGGCGCGACATGCGTGGCGGCCCGGAGTCGGCGCGTACCATGCAGTGGATTTTCTCGGACGGCCTGGCCTCCGTGTCCCTGTTCGTGGAGCCCTACGACGCGCAGCGGCAGCCACGCGAAGGCTTGCTCGTGCTCGGGGCCACCTATACGCTTACCCGTCGATTGTCCGACGCCGGTCAGGAGTGGTGGCTCACGGCAGTGGGGGAAGTTCCCGCGCAGACGCTGGAGCGTTTCGCCAGCAGTCTCGAGCGTCTGCCGCGTTGAATTTTGCGTGGCGCGGCGCTATCGCAATCCATTGATTCTCTAGAAACCGATCGAACACCATGCATGCAAGAGTCGAAGGAAAGTTCAGAACCCTCGTGCTGATGGGCGCGCTGGCGTTGGGCAGCACGCTGGGACTGGTGCCGGCCGCGCCCGCATTGGCCCAGGCGCGCGCGCTGCCCGATTTCACCGATCTGGTCGACCAGGTGGGTCCGTCGGTGGTGAACATCCGCACCGTCGAGCGCGTCAGCCGGCGCGGCGGCGGCGAGATGGACGAGGAGATGCAGGAGTTCTTCCGCCGCTTCTTCGGCCAGCCGCTGCCCGGGCCCGGCCCGCGCGGGCGCGGCGGCGAGCCGCGCGAGGAAGAGCGCCCCCGAGGCGTCGGCTCCGGCTTCATCCTCACTGCGGACGGCTACGTGATGACGAACGCCCACGTGGTCGAAGATGCGTCCGATGTGCTGGTCACGCTGCC
>Ga0160447_100697_pt1 | contig 14642 bp, 13 predicted proteins | sample HID1973K_E1MG_FD_108222 | JGI IMG/M metagenome (GOLD analysis project Ga0160447, IMG submission 108222) | Enriched mosquito-associated microbial communities from UW Madison campus, WI, USA - HID1973K_E1 MG | ecosystem: Host-associated > Arthropoda: Insects > Digestive system > Unclassified ...
GCCTGTATTTCAAGTGCGAGCCGGGATCGGCCGATCCCGAACACGCCTTGTCAGGCACTCAAACAACAATTGATCAAGGGCTGCGGCCGGACGTCGGACCGCGCACATCAACATGTTCAAAGGAATAAACCATGACCAGAAAAACGGGAGCGTCATCAGCGATCACTCAAGAGGATCTTGAACTCGCCAATGCCATAGCGCTGTACGTCGCACAAGGTGGAGTCATCAGCATCGTGCCCGAGGGTGAATCGGCGCAGGTGCAGAACCCGGCCGTAGATACGCTCGCGGACCTCGAGCCCGAAGCGCAGATGACGGCAAAAATAGAACAACTCAAAGGGCTTGCAGCCAAAGGTGCCGGGGTCTCGGCGCTTCAATATTCATTGCGGATGAATCGCCAGGAGATCAAGCGCCTCGCGAGCGAAAACGGCGTGAAGATCCTGTACAGTCGTCCGGTTCGAGGGTTGCGAACGACGCGCAGCCGTGAGGCCCATAACGTCGATGACACCGTTGCCGGCCATGCCATGCACTATTCAACGCTGGGATACACGGTGCCCGAGATCGCACAACTTCTGGAGCTCAGCGTGCGAGACGTCTGGAACATCGGCAAGGCTTATCGGTTCGAGTTCAAAAACACCCCCGCCGTCGATCTGGACGTATCACCCGACTCCGACGCCCTCGCGCCTGGAAATAAACAAACCGACGATACCCCGTCTCACGGATGAGAAAGTTCGCGTAGTTCCCGCGAAAAAGATTACAACTAACGATCGTCCTCTCGGCTGCGAAAGTTGGAAAGAGTCCAGTTTCGGGTGAACACTCAAATAGATGCGCCGCGTCACAGCGACGTGGCATAAGCAGGAAATGAAGTGATGTGAAGGTGCAACTCCTGCGGAGCTGCACCTTTAACGATGGCTGCGATCAGAACAACTTGCGGTTCTTGTTCGCTGCAATGCGCATGCGCAAAGCATTCAGCTTGATGAAGCCAGCAGCATCAGCCTGGTTGTAGGCGCCGCCGTCTTCTTCGAATGTCGCGATATTGGCGTCGAACAGCGAGTCGTCAGACTTACGGCCCGTGACGATGACGTTGCCTTTGTACAGCTTGAGGCGCACGACACCATTCACATGAGCCTGGGAGGCGTCGATCATCTGCTGCAGCATCAGACGCTCCGGGCTCCACCAGTAGCCGGTGTAGATCAGACTCGCGTATTTCGGCATCAGCTCGTCTTTCAAGTGAGCGACTTCGCGGTCCAGCGTGATCGACTCGATGGCGCGGTGCGCTCTGAGCATGATGGTGCCGCCCGGAGTTTCGTAGCAGCCACGGGATTTCATGCCGACGTAACGGTTCTCGACGATATCCAGGCGACCGATACCATGCTCGCCGCCGATACGGTTCAATGTCGCCAGCACGGTGGCGGGTGTCATTTCAACGCCATCGAGCGCAACGATGTCACCGTTGCGGTAGGTCAGCTCCAGGTATTGAGGCTTGTCGGGCGCGTTTTCCGGGGAAACGGTCCAGCGCCACATGTCTTCTTCGTGCTCAGTCCAGGTGTCTTCCAGCACGCCGCCCTCATAGGAGATGTGCAGCAGGTTGGCATCCATGGAATATGGAGACTTCTTCTTGCCATGGCGTTCGATCGGGATCGCGTGCTTTTCGGCATAGTCCATCAGCTTCTCGCGCGAAAGCAGATCCCACTCGCGCCATGGGGCGATCACTTTCACGCCTGGCTTGAGGGCGTAAGCGCCGAGTTCAAAGCGAACCTGATCGTTACCCTTGCCGGTAGCGCCATGGGAGATGGCATCAGCGCCGGTTTCGTTGGCGATTTCGATCAGGCGTTTGGCGATCAGCGGACGTGCGATGGAAGTACCGAGCAGGTACTCGCCTTCGTAGACGGTGTTGGCGCGGAACATCGGGAACACGAAATCGCGTACGAATTCTTCGCGCAGATCGTCGATGTAGATTTCTTTGACGCCCATGGCTTGCGCCTTGGCGCGTGCTGGCTCGACTTCTTCGCCCTGACCCAGGTCAGCCGTGAAAGTCACCACTTCGCAGTTATACGTATCTTGCAGCCACTTGAGGATTACCGAAGTATCCAGGCCACCGGAATACGCGAGAACTACCTTGTTAACGTCCGCCATGCCATCACTCCAACGCGTTGTACGGAAAACCGCTGATTCTACCGTTCAAACCCGTGGATTTACAGTGTCGCGACAGCTTCTGACGACGAAGCGACAGAAGCTGTCGAGCGCACGACACTCAACTGGCGCTGATCATGCCTTGGCAGGCGGCGTTCCGGATGGTGTCGGGGTTGGAGTAGCAGTCGGAGCCGGAACAGGCGCCGGGGCTGGAGCAGCCGCTGGCGCTGGCGCCACGGCAGGCTTCTGCTCGGCCACTCGATCAAGGTGGATATTCACCCGACGATTGCGCGCCCGATTGGCATTGTTGGTGTTAGGCACCAGCGGATACTGCTCACCATGGAAGCGTACGGTGATCTGTTCTTCCGCAACACCCTGAGCCTTGAGGTAGTCCATCACGGCCAATGCGCGACGCCGGGAAAGGTCGCGGTTGGTCAGGCGATTGCCACTGTTGTCCGAATGACCGTCGAGCTCGACGCGGTTAACCGTTGGATCAGCCTTCATGTAAGCCAGTACGGTGTCGAGACGACGTCGGGCCTGGGCATCCAGATCGATTCCGCCGCCCGGAAAGCCGATTTCGGCCTGTCTGACCTGGTCGAAATTCATCGGCAGCAGCTTGGCAGTGCACTGCTGGAAATCGCCGTAAGCCTTGCTGAACTTGACCGGCAACAAGCGAACTTCCATTGCTCCGCCGCCGTCGCGCAGAACATGACGAATCACCGGGCTGCGCCCTTCCATCAAGCCGGCGATCAGGCGACCCGCCTGAGCCTGGTTGGTATTGAATGGTATCTCGCCGTTGCTGACCTTGACCGCGCCGAGGTTCAGATCTCCCCTGCCTGGCTGCCATGGCGCCGCCGCCGCGATCAGCGTCGCGGACCCCGAGGCCAGACTGTAGCCGTTGGCCTTTAGTCGGAAAATCGCTTGTTCGCCTGCGCGACGCACGAACTCGCCTGCCCCGAAATCGGTGATGGGCTGACTCAGACGGCATTCGAACTGATCGCCTTCTACCTTCCACTCGATATTCTCCAGGCGCGTCTGGAAGGTGAGAGCCATCGCCGGCAGGCTGGCAAACACGCTGAGTAGGGCTAGATATCGCTGGCGCACGGGAGGCTCCACAAAAAATGTACTGCGTAACAAAATTTATCGCTTACAGGTGTCTATCGGTTAGTTCTTGTAAAACTTGATAGCGAGTGCCTGGAAGAGTCTTTTCCGGTAGCATTCGCAGCGAGTTTGACCCGCCTGGAATTCCCAATGTCCGACCGCCTGACCCTCCTGCGCCCCGACGACTGGCATATCCATCTTCGTGATGGCGCTGTTTTGCCCCACACCGTCGCTGACGTTGCACGCACATTTAGTCGTGCGATCATCATGCCGAATCTCGTGCCGCCGGTACGCAACGCAGAGCAAGCGGATGCCTATCGCCAGCGCATCCTCGCTGCTCGCCCTGCGGGCAGCCGTTTCGAGCCGTTGATGGTGCTTTACCTCACTGACCTGACCCAGCCTGAAGATATCCGGGCTGCGAAAGCCAGTGGCTTCGTGTACGCCGCCAAGCTGTATCCGGCCGGCGCCACCACCAACTCCGACTCGGGAGTGACCAGCGTCGACAAGATCTTCCCGGTGCTCGAAGCGATGGCCGAAGTCGGGATGCCGCTGCTGATTCACGGCGAAGTGACCCGCGGCGACATCGATGTGTTCGACCGCGAGAAAATCTTCATCGATGAACACATGCGTCGTGTGGTCGAGCGTTTTCCGACGCTCAAAGTGGTGTTCGAGCACATCACCACCGGCGATGCCGTGCAGTTCGTCAACGAGGCCTCGGCCAACGTCGGCGCGACCATCACCGCGCACCACCTGTTGTACAACCGCAACCACATGCTGGTCGGCGGTATTCGTCCCCACTTCTATTGCCTGCCGATCCTCAAGCGCAACACGCATCAGGTCGCCTTGCTGGATGCCGCCACCAGCGGCAGCAGCAAGTTCTTCCTGGGCACCGATTCGGCGCCTCACGCGCAGCATGCCAAGGAAGCCGCCTGCGGCTGCGCTGGCTGCTACACCGCGTACGCGGCGATCGAGCTGTATGCCGAAGCGTTCGAGCAACGCGATGCGCTGGACAAGCTCGAGGGTTTCGCCAGCCTCAACGGTCCGGCGTTCTATGGCCTGCCAGTCAACACCGATACCATCACTCTGGTTCGTGAAGAATGGACCGCCCCTGCCAGCCTGCCATTTGGCGAGCTGTCCGTAATCCCGCTGCGCGCCGGTGAGAAACTGCGCTGGCGCCTGCTGGAGGAACACGCGTGAGTGAAGACCATTACGACGACGATCAGGAAGGTTCAGGCGGCGGTACAGGCTCCAGGCATCCAATGGCAGCGCGTTTTCGCGGCTACCTGCCGGTCGTTGTCGACGTAGAAACCGGTGGCTTCAATTCGGCCACCGATGCGTTGCTGGAAATCGCAGCGACCACCATTGGCATGGATGAGAAAGGCTTCGTGTTCCCCGAGCACACCTATTTCTTTCGCGTCGAGCCGTTCGAAGGCGCCAATATCGAAGCCGCAGCGCTGGAGTTCACCGGCATCAAGCTCGATCATCCGCTGCGTATGGCGGTAAGCGAAGAAACCGCATTGACGGATATCTTCCGTGGCGTGCGCAAAGCGCTGAAGGCCAATGGTTGCAAGCGGGCGATTCTGGTCGGCCACAACGCCAGTTTCGACCTGGGCTTCCTCAACGCTGCGGTTGCGCGGCTGGATATGAAGCGCAACCCGTTCCATCCGTTTTCCAGCTTCGATACCGCGACCCTAGCCGGTCTCGCCTACGGCCAGACTGTGTTGGCGAAGGCGTGCCAGTCGGCCGACATCGATTTCGACGGTCGCGAGGCCCACTCGGCTCGCTATGACACCGAAAAGACCGCCGAGCTGTTCTGCGGCATCGTCAATCGCTGGAAAGAAATGGGCGGCTGGCACGATTTCGACGACTGAAATCCACTTGATCCAGAAAACCGGCCTCTTTGGCCGGTTTTTTCTGCCCATTCAAAACAGGGAATTGACCACTCATCGGGCATCATCTGATGCTGCGGAAGTAGCTTTGACAAGCATTCTCATTAACATTAGTATCCGTCACATCTCGCAACTAACTCAGCGACGGTCTTGTTTATATGTATGTCTGCCTCTGCCAAGGTGTCACCGACGGACAAATCCGCGAAGCGATCATGGAAGGATGCTGCAGCTATCGTGAAGTGCGCGAGACCTTGGGTGTCGCCAGTAAATGTGGGAAATGTGCCTGCCTTGCCAAGGAAGTGGTGCGTGAAACCCTGACCGAACTGCAAACGACTCAGGCCGCGCTGGCTTATCCAGCAGAATTTTCAGCCGCCTGAATCAACCATTTTTGAAGAACCGGACCTCGTGTCCGGTTTTTTTATGCCTGTAATTCAAGTGGTTAGCGATAAGATGCGGAACACAAACATTCTTATTCCTATTTATTTTCACTTATTATTCAATAACTTAGGTTTGACAGGTGTTATGGGTAGGCTCAGACTTGCGGCCTATATACGAACATCTTCGACAGGACCTCGATCATGAAAGGCGACATTACAGTCATCCAGCATCTCAACAAGATCCTCGGAAACGAGCTGGTCGCGATCAACCAGTACTTCCTGCATGCGCGCATGTATGAGGATTGGGGTCTGAACAAGCTGGGCAAGCACGAGTACAAAGAATCCATCGACGAGATGAAGCACGCTGACAAGCTGATCAAGCGCATCCTGTTTCTGGAAGGACTGCCAAACCTGCAGGACCTGGGCAAGATTCTGATCGGCGAGCACACCAAGGAAATGCTGGAGTGCGATCTGAAGATCGAGCGCAAAGGTCACGCGGATCTGAAAGCCGCCATCGCCCATTGCGAAACCATTGGCGACTTCGGTAGCCGCGAAATGCTTGAAGACATTCTCGAATCCGAGGAAGAGCACATCGACTGGCTCGAGACTCAGCTGGGTCTGATCGACAAAGTCGGTATTGAGAACTACCTGCAATCGCAGATGGGCGAAGAAGACTGATCTAAGTCTTTCGCACTGAAAGAAGCCCCACCTGGTGTTGAACCAGTGGGGCTTTTTTGTGGGCGCTTTCCGTTGCGTGACAGACAAACACAATGCATCGAAAAACAAAAAGCCCAACCAAGAGGCAGGGCTTTTTGGGGATCAGACTGGATCAGGCCGTCGCGTTCTTCTCGACCGCTTCCTTGACCAGCTTCTGCAGCGAACCATCGGCGTGCATCTCAACGATGATGTCGCTACCGCCAACCAGCTCACCGTCTACCCACAGCTGTGGGAAGGTCGGCCAGTTGGCGTATTTTGGCAGGTTGGCGCGGATTTCAGGGTTCTGCAGGATATCGACGTACGCGAACTTTTCGCCACACGCCATCAATGCCTGTGACGCCTTGGCCGAGAAGCCACATTGCGGGGCATTCGGAGCGCCTTTCATGTAAAGCAGAACGGTGTTTTTGGCAATCTGGTCTTTGATCGTTTCGATGATATCCATGGAGCACCTCGGCTTAACTTTACGACTGTATGAGTCGACACGGTGGCGCATTGTAACGGAAAGCCTAGCGTAACGCTCGGTCTTGGCTTTAATCGATCCGATAAATATGATGAGCGTCATGCCGCTGCGACAGTCACCGGCACCCCATTAAGCGCTGCGTTGCCCGACACGGCGTCCAGTTGCCGTTCGTCGGTCAGGTCGTTGGCACTTTCCCCCGGCTGATCCCGCGCGATATCCATATGCACCCCCGGCCGACTATGCCCCCAACCATGAGGCAGACTCACGACACCGGGCATCATGTCCAGACTCCCCAACACTTCGACTTCTATCGTCCCGACACGGGAACTGACACGTACGCGCTGTCCGTCGCTCAGACCTCGCGTCGCCAGGTCCTGTGGATTCATCAACAATTGATGCCTCGGCTTACCTTTCACCAGTCGGTGGTAGTTGTGCATCCAGGAGTTATTGCTACGAACATGACGCCGCCCAATCATCAGCAGCTCTTCACCTTGTGGCGCGGGGAGCATCGCGAAGCGCACCAGATCGGCAAGGATCACCTCCGGTGCCGCCTGAACGCGTTGATTAGCGGTTCTGAGACGTGAAACAAGATTGGGTTTGAGCGCGCCCAGATCCAGGCCATGAGGATGGTCATAGAGGGTTTCCAGCGACAACCTCAAATCAGAGGAATCGCCATAGAGGCCGGCCCGCAACCCGCGATCTACCATCTGCGCGGGCGCTATGGTCGACTTCAGCTCGCGCTCGGCTTTTGAGGCAAAGGCTTTGGCCAGCCCGACGAAGATTTCCCAATCGTGCAGCGCACCTTCGGGTTTGGTGAGAATCGCGCGATTGAAGCGGGTGACGTTGCGCACCGCAAACATATTGAATGTGGTGTCGTAGTGATCGTTCTCAAGTGCCGAGGTCGACGGCAGGATCAGATCGGCATGGCGGGTGGTTTCGTTGATGTATAAATCGATGCTGAGCATGAACTCCAGCCCATCGAGGGCCTGATCCAGTCGACGGCCATTGGGCGTCGACAACACTGGGTTGCCCGCCACCGTGATCAACGCCCTCACCTGCCCCTCGCCCTCAGTGAGCATTTCTTCGGCCAGCGCCGAGACCGGAAGCTCTCCGCCATACTCGGGCAAGTCGGATACACGGCTCTGCCAGCGATTGAATCCCCCACCCGAAGTGGACGCCACGAGGTCGAGCGCGGGTTCAGTGCACAGCGCGCCGCCGACACTATCCAGATTGCCGGTCACCAGGTTGATCAATTGCACCAGCCAATGACACAGGGTACCGAACGCTTGCGTGGAAATGCCCATTCGCCCGTAGCACACCGCGCTCCTGGCGTTTGCGAAGTCTCGCGCCAATTGCCGGATCTGTTCGCCCGGCACGCCACATCGCGGGCTCATGGCATCGGCATCCATATGCGCGATGGCGGCGCGCACTTCTTCCAGACCATCCACCGGTAGATGACTGCCGCGAGTCAGGTTCTCGGTAAACAAGGTATGCAGCATTCCAAACAACAGGGCCGCATCACCGCCTGGACGAACGAATAAGTGCTGATCGGCGATGGCCGCGGTTTCACTCCGTCTAGGGTCGACGACGACAACCTTTCCGCCGCGCGCCTGAATCGCCTTCAGGCGCTTCTCCACATCGGGCACCGTCATGATGCTGCCGTTGGAAGCCAATGGATTGCCCCCAAGGATCAGCATGAAGTCCGTGTGGTCGATGTCGGCAATCGGCAACAGCAATCCGTGGCCATACATCAGGTAGCTGGTCAGGTGATGAGGCAGTTGGTCGACCGACGTCGCCGAGAAACGATTGCGGGTTTTCAGCAGCCCGAGAAAATAATTGCTGTGAGTCATCAGCCCATAGTTGTGAACGGAGGGATTGCCCTGATACACGGCAACTGCGTTATTACCGTGACGCTGCTGAATGTCGTAAAGACGCTCTGCCACCAGATCGAACGCAGCCTGCCACTCGATGGGATGCCATTCATGGCCAACGCGCTGCATGGGCTGACGCAGCCGATCAGGATCGTTCTGGATGTCCTGCAAGGCGACGGCCTTGGGGCAGATATGCCCTCGGCTGAACGTATCCTGCGCATCCCCCTTGATCGAACTGATGCGCACTGTCGAGTCGTCTTCAAGGGTCGTTTCGATGGTCAGGCCGCAGATGGCCTCACACAGATGACAGGCACGGTGATGGAGAGTCTTGGTCATGGCCAGTCTCATGTTTTTGTATGGCGATCAATGTGATCACGGAAACAAAACTATGGAGGCTGGCGCGGCACTTCGCCAGAAACGTCAGTGCCGTGAATCGGACAGCATCAGGCGAGCGGATAGCTCACCCGAGCGATAAAGAAGGGGTCATACGATACTCAGGAGGCGGAACCGCCAATCGGTGTCACGACCTTGCGCTGCATCTGGATTTCGTGGACGGTCTCGACCTGCTCTTGGGAGACCTGCACACCGGTCAGTTCACCGATCAAACGCCAATGATCGTCCAGCCCCGCGCTGATGGTCGCCATGCGGTCGATCATGCGACGACCTGCCGAGCGGGTCACTTCATCTTCACTGCGCATCAGCTCGAACGACATCGAGGTCATCGAGGCCGTGAGGTGCGTGAGGGTGCGAGCCGTGAGCCCGAGCAGTTCCGTCAGTTGTTTCTCTTTTGATTCCATTCCCCACCCCTTTTGGAGGACATAAGCGGCCTTTATAACCCACGCCAGTGGTTTAGGAAACGTCCGGGTTTCCGCGGCGTGAAGCATGTCGCATAAGGTTTTGCAGCGATCAGAAACTGTTACAGAATCGGCAGTAATTGCCTATGGGTAACAGGACGGTGTACAACCTCTGACAATTGAAGCACACAAGGATGGCTAATTGCCTCCGCGCGTACCGAACTGTAGCACTTCGTTACATGAAAAGCGTCCTGTAGGCGCCACTTTCAGGCTACCGGACGTCTGACGGTCACTTTCCATCAAGTCGGGCCTTGGCACGAGGCGACATTTTCTTATACCCTCGCGCCTTCCCTATTCGTCGCCCCGTGCGGCTTTTGCCGCAGGTCTCGCCCGTTTTCCCGATAAAACCCGGCTTTGAGGATCTGCGGTCTGTTGCAGACAAGGTAGTTAATGATGAGCGCAAGGCACTTTCTCTCGATGATGGATTACACGCCAGATGAGCTCGTCGGCGTGATTCGTCGCGGCATTGAGCTAAAGGACCTGCGAAATCGAGGCGTGCTTTTCGAGCCGCTGAGAGGCCGGGTGCTGGCCATGATCTTCGAGAAATCTTCGACTCGGACCCGCGTTTCCTTCGAAGCGGGCATGATTCAACTGGGTGGTCAGGCCATCTTTCTGTCGCCTCGGGACACGCAACTGGGACGTGGCGAGCCAATTGCCGATGGCGCACGCGTGATGTCGCGCATGGTCGATGCGGTGATGATCCGTACGTTCGCTCACAGCAACCTGATCGAATTCGCCGCCAACTCACGGGTGCCGGTGATCAATGGCCTGTCCGACGACCTGCACCCCTGCCAGTTGCTCGCAGACATGCAGACGTTTCTCGAGCACCGTGGCTCGATCAAGGGCAAGACCGTGGCCTGGATCGGCGACGGCAACAACATGTGCAACAGCTATATAGAAGCAGCCATCCAGTTCGACTTCAAACTGCGTGTCGCCTGCCCCGAAGGGTATGAGCCGAACCCGCAGTTCCTGGCCTTGGCGGGTGATCGCGTTACGCTGACCCGCGACCCGCGTGAAGCGGTCAAGGGCGCGCACCTGATCAGTACCGACGTCTGGACTTCGATGGGGCAGGAAGAAGAAGCCGCCAAACGCATCGCGCGGTTCAAACCATTCCAGGTGACCCGCGAGCTGCTCGATCTGGCCGCCGAAGGCGTGCTGTTCATGCATTGCCTGCCAGCGCATCGCGGCGAAGAAATCAGCGAAGACCTGCTCGACGACGCCCGTTCGGTGGCATGGGATCAGGCAGAGAATCGCTTGCATGCGCAAAAGGCCTTGCTGGAGTTCCTCGTGGCTCCCGCCTATCTACCTGCGTGAGTGCTCCAATGCTGCTGAAACTGCGCAACCTCGCCTGCGGATATCAAGACCAGCGTGTGGTGCAGAACCTGGATCTGCACCTCAATGCAGGCGACATCGGTTGCTTGCTGGGTTCCTCCGGCTGCGGCAAGACCACGACGTTGCGCGCCATCGCCGGTTTTGAACCGGTGCATGAAGGCGAAATCGTGCTGGCGGGCGAAGTCATCTCAAAAGCAGGATTCACTCTGGCACCCGAGAAGCGCCGGATCGGCATGGTGTTTCAGGACTACGCGCTGTTCCCGCACCTGACCGTCGCCGAGAACATTGCTTTCGGTATCCGCAATCATCCGCGCCAGGCGCAGGTGGTCAACGAGATGCTGGAGCTGGTCAATCTCGGATCGCTGGGCACGCGTCATCCTCACGAACTCTCAGGCGGTCAACAGCAACGCGTGGCATTGGCGCGAGCATTGGCCCCCGAGCCACAACTGCTCTTGCTTGACGAGCCGTTTTCCAATCTCGACGGCGAGCTGCGTCGACGCTTGAGCCATGAAGTGCGCGACATCCTGAAGGCCCGTGGCACCAGCGCGATTCTAGTCACCCACGACCAGGAAGAAGCCTTCGCGGTCAGCGATCACGTGGGTGTCTTCAGGGAAGGCCGCCTGGAACAATGGGATACGCCCTACAACCTCTATCACGAACCGGCGACACCTTACGTCGCGAGTTTTGTCGGGCAGGGTTATTTCATTCGTGGCCAGATGCTCGACTCGGAGTCGGTGCAGACCGAACTCGGCGTACTGCGCGGGAACCGGGCCTATCCAGGTGTCAGCGGTGCGCCGATGGATGTGCTGCTGCGTCCTGACGACATCGTTTATGCGCCTGAAAGCGCGTTGAAGGCCAGGGTGACCAGCAAGACCTTTCAAGGCGCCGCCACCCTTTACCGCCTGCAATTGCCCACAGGCACTCAGCTGGAAGCGCTGTTTGCGAGCCATGCCGATTTGCGTGCGGGAGAGGACGTCGGGATTGCCGTGTCGGCAGAGCATCTGGTGTTGTTCCCGGCAGTAGGGAGCGTGCCGGTGCATCAGGATGTGGCGGTCTGACGTTAAGGCCCTGCAGCAAGGGCTTGCTGACGGCAGCGCCTTCAAGTACGCCTGCGCCGGCAAGTCGTGCGGCTACACGAATGTTCGGTAGCGCAAGCAGGAATGACGAATGCGGCTTTACCCAACTGTCAGCGTGCCGCTGGCAACGAGCGTCGCGTAGCCGCCAATCTTCACCCGATCGCCTTCCAGGCGACAGAACAGCTCCCCTCCCCTGGCTGAGCACTGAAAGGCCGTGAGGCTGAACTTGTTCAGTCGCGCCGACCAGTACGGGATCAGACTGCAATGGGTCGAGCCGGTTACCGGGTCTTCCGGAATACCGATTGCGGGCGCGAAGTAACGGGAAACGAAGTCGTGGCGCTCGCCATCACCCTTGGCAGTGATGATTACACCGGGCCATGGCAATCGAGCGATCGCGGCGAAATCGGGCTTGCAGTCACGCACGGCCTGCTCGGATTCCAGTACCACCAACAGCTCTGCGGCCCCGAGCACATCGACGATGTCGACACCCAACGCCCGCTCGACATCAACCGTCACACCCACCTCGCTTGGCGGCATCGCCGGGAAATCCAGCAACAGCCGCCCGTTTTCTCGTGTCACGCTGAGGGCACCGGACTTGCCGACAAAGTCGATGGTATCGGAAGTCTCGCCGTAAACGTCGAAAAGCACGTGGGCACTGGCCAGCGTCGCATGTCCGCACAGCGGCACTTCGTTGGTCGGGGTGAACCAGCGAATGTGCCAACCCTGGGTTTCACGTACCACAAAAGCGGTTTCTGACAGGTTGTGCTCTGTCGCAATGTGCTGCATCAGCTCGTCCGAAAGCCAGGCATCGAGGCGATAGACCATCGCAGGGTTGCCTGCGAACGGTCGGTCACTGAAAGCATCGACTTGATGAAATTCAAGCTGCATGGAAGGCGTCACCAATCGTTATTGTTCGGCAGCGCCCTGCCCTGGTCGCTGCAAATCTTTTGTATGTGAATAGCTCAGGCATCTGAGCGGATGCATCCGGATCACTCACGGGCAATCTGTGCGAACGTCGCACTGGTGTATTGCGCCAATACCGCCGCTGAGAGTTCGACTTCAAGCCCACGTCGTCCAGCACTGACAAAGATCGTCGCGAACGGTTGAGCGGACTCATCGATGAAAGTTCGCAGTCTTTTCTTCTGTCCCAGCGGGCTGATGCCGCCGAGCAAGTAACCCGTGGCTCGCTGAGCAGCGGCCGGATCAGCCATTTCCACCTTCTTGGCACCTGCAGCCTGCGCCAGCGCCTTGAGGTCCAGCGAGCCCGCCACTGGGACCACGGCCACCAGCAATTCGCCCTTTTCGGTGCCGGCCAGCAACGTCTTGAAAACCCGTGCCGGTTCCAGATTCAGCTTTTCTGCGGCTTCCAGGCCATATGACGCGGCCTTCGGATCATGTTCGTAACTGTGAATACGGTGTTCTGCGCGAAACTTTTTCAGTAAATCCAATGCGGGGGTCATGCAGCACTCCAGGCGACCGGGCTGTTTCATGTTTGCTGCCGTCACTCTAGGCTATCTGCTATCGAAACGCCTCTACTAGAGAGGCCCGATCAACTGAGGCCGATTAGGCCTTCCAACGTCTGCCCGTTCGCTTTCGACCTTTGACAAGGTTCGTTTACGTCTATATTTTTTCGAATACGAATATTCCCTGTAGACGGAACTGCTACCTGAGCAACCGGAATGCTTCGCACGTAAACTGACGACATTTTCCGGATACCGCTTTATCACCAGGCCACTGACATGACCGACAACGACAACAAGAATTACATCATCGCCCTCGATCAAGGCACCACCAGTTCCCGCGCAATCATCTTCGACCGCGACGCCAATGTGGTCAGCTCCGCCCAGAGCGAGTTCGTTCAGCACTACCCGCAACCCGGCTGGGTTGAACACGACCCCATGGAAATCTTCGCCACCCAGACCGCCTGCATGACCAAAGTGCTGGCCCAGGCCAATCTGCATCACAACCAGATCGCCGCCATTGGCATCACCAACCAGCGCGAAACCACGGTGGTGTGGGAGAAAGACAGCGGTCGGCCGATCTACAACGCCGTGGTCTGGCAATGCCGCCGTAGTACCGAGATTTGTCAGCAGCTCAAACGCGACGGTCTCGAGGACTACATCAGGGAAACCACCGGCCTGGTCATCGACCCGTATTTTTCCGGCAGCAAGCTGAAGTGGATTCTCGATCACGTCGAAGGCAGCCGCGAACGGGCTCGTCGTGGCGAGTTGCTGTTCGGCACGGTCGATAGCTGGCTGATCTGGAAATTCACCGGCGGCAAGGTTCACGTCACCGATTACACCAACGCCTCGCGCACCATGATGTTCAACATCCATACCCTAGAGTGGGATCAACGGATGCTGGACGTGCTCGATGTGCCAAGAGAGATGCTCCCTGAGGTCAAATCCTCGTCTGAAGTCTATGGCCACAGCAAGAGCGGCATCGCTATCGCCGGGATTGCCGGTGACCAGCAATCTGCGCTGTTTGGGCAGATGTGCGTGGAGCCCGGTCAGGCGAAGAACACCTACGGCACGGGCTGTTTCCTGCTGATGAACACCGGCAAGAAAGCCGTCAAATCCAATCACGGCCTGCTCACCACCATCGGCTGCGGCCCACGGGGCGAAGTGGCCTATGCGCTGGAAGGTGCGGTGTTCAACGGCGGGTCGACCGTGCAGTGGTTGCGCGACGAATTGAAGATCGTCAACGACTCCATGGACACCGAGTATTTCGCCACCAAGGTGAAGAACAGCAATGGCGTGTATCTAGTCCCAGCGTTTACGGGGCTCGGTGCTCCCTACTGGGACCCGTATGCGCGCGGTGCGCTGTTCGGCCTGA
>Ga0160447_100706_pt1 | contig 14512 bp, 15 predicted proteins | sample HID1973K_E1MG_FD_108222 | JGI IMG/M metagenome (GOLD analysis project Ga0160447, IMG submission 108222) | Enriched mosquito-associated microbial communities from UW Madison campus, WI, USA - HID1973K_E1 MG | ecosystem: Host-associated > Arthropoda: Insects > Digestive system > Unclassified ...
CCCGACCAACGACTTCCGCGGCAAGTCCGAGGAAAACATCATCTGCGGCAACACGGTGATGTACGGCGCGATCGAAGGCGAATCGTATTTCCGCGGCGTCGCGGGCGAGCGCTTCTGCGTGCGCAATTCGGGCGCGACGGCGGTCGTCGAGGGCACGGGCGATCACGGTTGCGAATACATGACGGGCGGCACGGTGGTGGTGCTCGGCGAGACGGGCCGCAACTTCGCGGCGGGCATGTCGGGCGGTATCGCGTTCGTGTACGACCCGGACGGCGCGTTCGCCGGCAAGTGCAACAAGTCGATGGTCGCGCTCGATCCGGTGCTGCAACAGGCCGAACAGGAACGCACGGTGGATCGCGTGCTGTGGCACGCGGGCAAGACCGACGAAGCGCTGCTCAAGGGTCTGGTCGAGCGTCACTTCCAGTTCACTGGTTCGCCGCGCGCGAAGTCGCTGCTCGAGAACTGGGATTCGGCTCGCCGTCAGTTCGTCAAGGTGTTCCCGACCGAATACAAGCGCGCACTCACGGAGATGGGCGCGAAGAAGTCGAAGGACGCCATCGCGGCTTGAGGCCGAGTCACAACATTTAGAAAGGCTCTCCGGTGCGTGTGCATCGGAGAGTGCGATCCTCACCAAATACAGAGAAAGAAATGGGCAAGGCAACCGGTTTTCTCGAGTTCGAACGCCGCCACGAGGCGTACGAAGCACCGCTGACCCGCGTCAAGCACTACAAGGAATTTGTCGCCGCACTGACGGATGAAGACGCCAAGGTTCAGGGCGCGCGCTGCATGGACTGCGGCATTCCGTTCTGCAACAACGGCTGCCCGGTCAACAACGTCATTCCGGACTTCAACGATCTCGTGTTCCAGCAAGACTGGAAGAGCGCGATCAACGTGCTGCACTCGACCAACAACTTCCCGGAGTTCACGGGCCGCATCTGTCCGGCGCCGTGCGAAGCGGCGTGCACGCTCGGCATCAACGACGATCCGGTCGGCATCAAGTCGATCGAGCACGCGATCATCGACAAAGCCTTCGCCGAAGGCTGGGTCGTGCCGCAGCCGCCGAAGCACAAGACCGGCAAGAAGGTCGCGGTCGTCGGTTCGGGCCCTGCGGGTCTCGCGGCCGCGCAACAGCTCGGACGCGCGGGGCATGAAGTCGTCGTGTTCGAGAAGAACGATCGCATCGGCGGTCTGCTGCGTTACGGCATTCCCGACTTCAAGCTGGAAAAGTGGCTGATCGATCGCCGCATGCGCCAGATGGAAGCGGAAGGCGTGTCGTTCCGCACGAACGTGTTCGTCGGTAAGGACGCGTTGCCGGAATACATCGCGAATACGGCGAAGGAAACCGTCACGCCGGATGAACTGAAGGAACAGTTCGACGCGGTCGTGATCGCAGGCGGTTCGGAAATGCCGCGCGATCTGCCGGTGCCTGGGCGCGAGCTCGAAGGCATCTACTACGCGATGGAATTCCTGCCGCAGCAGAACAAGGTCAACGCCGGCGACAAGCTGACGGATCAGCTGCTCGCGAAGGGCAAGCATGTCGTCGTGATCGGCGGCGGCGATACGGGTTCGGATTGTGTCGGCACGTCGAATCGTCATGGCGCGAAGGACGTCACGCAGTTCGAACTGCTCGCGCAACCGCCCGAAGAGGAAAACAAGCCGCTCGTGTGGCCGTACTGGCCGATCAAGCTGCGCACGTCGTCGTCGCATGAAGAAGGCTGCGAGCGCGACTGGTCGGTGGCGACGAAGCGTTTCGAAGGCAAGAACGGCAAGGTCGAGAAGCTGATCGCGGTGCGCGTCGAGTGGAAGGGCGGCAAGATGCAGGAAGTGCCGAACAGCGAGTTCGAAATGAAGGCCGATCTCGTGCTGCTCGCGATGGGCTTCACACAACCGGTTTCGCCGGTGCTGGATGCGTTCGGCGTCGAGAAGGATGCGCGCGGCAACGTGCGCGCGGCGACCGAGGGCGACAAGGCGTATTACACGTCGGTGGACAAGGTGTTCACGGCGGGCGATATGCGGCGCGGACAGTCGCTCGTGGTCTGGGCGATTCGTGAAGGCCGTCAGTGCGCGCGCTCGGTGGACGCGTATCTGATGGGTTCGAGCGAGTTGCCGCGGTAAGCCGTTGAAGATTGACCGATTGATGAAAAAAGGCCACGCAGTGCGTGGCCTTTTTTCGTTGGCTGCGTGCGCCTCAAGCCTCCACCAACATCCTCTCGATTTCGATCTTGTAATCATGGAACATCGCCACTGACTCGCGATGCGCCACACTCAATATCGCCGCCTTCGGCAATCGCTCGACGAGCGTGTTGTAGATATGCAGTTCGTTCTCGGCATCGAGCGCGCTGGTGGCTTCGTCGAGGAACACGAAGTCCGGCTTGTGCAGCAACACGCGCGCGGCGGCCAGCCGCTGCTGTTCACCCGGCGAGAGACTGCGCGCCCAGTGCGCGCTTTCTTCCAGCCGGTCCGCATAAGACTCGAGATTGCACAGACGCAGGATTTCGCGCGATTCTTCGTCGCTGAACGTGCCGCCGGGCGACGGATACGAAAGCGCCGCGCGCAACGTGCCGATCGGCAGATAGCTCATCTGCGGGATGAACATCATCTTCGCGTCGACGGGCGCATCGATGGTGCCGTCGCCGAACGGCCACAAGCCCGCGAGCGCGCGCATCAACGTGCTCTTGCCCGATCCGGAGGGCCCCACGACGAGCCAGCGCGAACCCGGCTCGATCGACACATTCGCCACGCGCGAGAGCGGCGTGCCGTTGGGCAGCGCGAGCACGAGATTGTTCGTCGTGAGCGAAGGCGTGCTCGTGTAGTGCAGGTTGATGCCGCCGTGCTCTGTCGCCGGCGACGTTTCCTCGCGGATATGCGTCGAGCGCATCACGCGCTTGAATTCGCGCAGACGATTGACGGTGGCGCGCCATTCGACCAACGTCGAATAACTGTTGATGAACCAGGAAAACGAATCGCTGACCGTGCCGAACGCCGATGAAATCTGCATCAGCACGCCGAACGAGAACGCGCCCGCGAAGTAGCGCGGCGCGGCGACCATGATCGGAAAGATGATCGCGATCTGCCCATAGAAGCTCAGCACGAAGGTCATGCGCTTCGTGTACTTCATGATCATCCACCAGTTGTCCTTGATGCGGTGGAAGATGGTTTTAGCGTTCGCGGTTTCGGTCGCGATGCCGTCGTAGAACGCGATCTGCTCGGCGTTCTCGCGCACGCGGATCAGGCCGAAGCGGAAATCCGCCTCCACCTTCTGCTGCTGATAATTGATCGACACGAGCGGATGCCCGACCTTCTGGATGATGAGCGAGCCCGCGATCGCATACAGCGCGGCGGCCCACACCATGTAGCCCGGAATGTTGATCGGCGTGCCGCCGAGCGTGATCGTCAGTGCGCCCGCGAGCGTCCACAGGATCGTGATGAAGGTGACGAGCGTGACGAGCGTCGAAAGCAGATCGAGCGACAGCGAGAGCGTCGTGGTCGCGAACGATTGCAGGTCGTCGGAAATACGCTGGTCGGGGTTGTCAGCAAGACGGTCGCGTTCGATGCGGTAGAACGCCTTGTCGCCGAGCCATTGTTCGAGGAACTTGTTGGTAAGCCACTGACGCCAGCGGAAACCGAGCATCTGACGCAGATACCGCCCATACACCGCAAGCAGAATGTAGGCGAAAGCGAGCCCGGTGAAGATCAGCAGCAGATGCGGGAATTCGGTGACGTTCTTGTTCTGGAGCGCGTTGTAGAACGACGCGCTCCAGCTGTTGAGCCGCACGTTGATATACACGACGGTCATGTTGATCGCGATGATCGCAACGAGCAGCCCCCACGCGAAGCCGCGCTCTTCTGACACCCAGTAGGGCTTGATGAGGCTCCATGCCGAGACTTCGTCGGCTTTTTGCTGCGTGCTTTCGGTACGAGTGTTGGTCATGAGCTTCCTGCTGGCGCACATCGAGGCGCCCGAATGTTATGTCCGCGGCCCGCAAATTGTTCCGGGGTTCTCTTAACGCTCACTTAATTTCGCGCGATCGTCCCGCGAACCATGTTCGCGGCATTGTGCCAGAGTGCCGCCGCGCACGATAAAAGCCGGGCAATCCCGGTTTGCAGCGGATTCGGCTTTCATGTTTTAATGATCCTCGACGAAACAGGGGTGCTTCGCGTGCATCGGTGGCCGGAACGGTCATCAGCGCGGCGAGGCTGAGAGAGACCCTTTGCACCCGATCCGGGTAATACCGGCGAGGGAAGTTTCCGGAGAACGCGCGAGCCTCGCGCCATTCCTCCAGTCTCTTCCAGTACCTTCTTTCCGCACGGCGCGTGGTTCCTGCGTCGAGCCGGTCTCTCTCAGCTGATTTCGTCCTCGTGATGTGGCGCCGCGCCAGCACGGTCGAGATCGCGTACTTCGTCTCCTCGTGCAGTGCAGCGCTACCGCTATGGAGACTTGAATTGAACAGGATCGAACAGGGCGACGCGCGCCGGCCGGATTTCGCGGTTATCGGCGGCGGCCTCGTCGGGCGACTCGTCGCCTGGCAACTCGCGGGCGCGGGGCATGACGTCGCGCTCTACGAACGCGGCGACGCGGCGGGAACGCAATCGGCGGCGTGGGTCGCTGCCGCAATGCTCGCGCCGCTCGCGGAAGCGGCGAGCGCGGAACCGCTAGTGGTCGGGCTCGGGGCGGCGTCGCTCGAACGCTGGCCGCGCCTGCTCGCGCAATTGCCGGAGCCGGTGTTCTTTCAGCGCAACGGCACGCTCGTCGTCTGGCACGGCGCCGACCGCGCCGAGGCGCCGCTCTTCGAGCGCCGCCTGCGCGCCAACTCGCCCGCCGATCTGCTTGCCGGCGGGTTCGTCAAGCTCGCGGGGGCGCAGCTAGCGCAAGCGGAGCCCGCGCTCGGCACGCGTTTCGCGCAGGGCTGGCTGCTGCCGAACGAGGGCCAGCTCGACAACCGCCAGGCACTCGCTGCGCTCGCTGCCGGACTGGCGGCGCGCGGCGTGTGCACGCACTGGAACACAGCGGTCGACGCCATGCCCGACGCGCGCTGGATCATCGATTGCCGTGGACTCGGCGGCAAGCCCGCGTGGCCGGCGCTGCGCGGCATCCGCGGGGAAGTCGCGCGCGTGCATGCGCCGGGTATCGGGCTGTCGCGGCCCGTGCGGATGCTGCATCCGCGCTATCCGCTCTATATCGCCCCGAAGGAAAACGATCTGTACGTGATCGGCGCGACCGAAGTGGAAGGCGAGGACATGTCGCCCGTGTCGGTGCGCTCGGCGCTCGAACTGCTGAGCGCCGCGTTCGCGGTGCATCCGGGCTTCGGTGAGGCGCGCATTCTCGAACTGAACGCGCATTGCAGGCCGACCTTGCCGGATCACCGCCCGGCCATCGTCTGGGACGGGGCGCGGACCTTGCGCGTGAACGGGCTGTATCGGCACGGCTTCATGATCGCGCCGGAAGTGGCCGACGTGGCCTGCGCGCTTGCCGGCGCGCTCATCGAGGGCGATGTCGCCGATGCCGACACCTTCGCCGATTTCCGCCGCGCCGCACGCTGGCCCGAGCTGTTACAGGGCGAATTCGCGCTGGCGCCGGCGCTATCGCATTGAGAAAGAGAACAGAGCCATGAACATCCATATCAATCAGCGCGCATTCGATTTGCCCGATGCCGCCACCGTCACCGAAGCGCTCGCCGCGTTCGGCGCGAAGCCGCCGTTCGCGGTCGCGTTGAACGGCCAGTTCGTAGCGCGCGGCCAGCACGCCACGAAAACGCTCGCTGCCGGCGACAAGCTCGACATCGTGTCGCCCGTCGCGGGCGGCTGAATTCCGAACCGAAGGATCGAACCATGACCACACAGACCGCCGACGTCCTCATGCTCTACGGCGAGGCGTTTCCGAGCCGCGTGCTGCTCGGCACGTCGCGCTATCCGTCGCTGCAATCGCTTTCCGACTCCATCGACGCCGCGCGGCCAGGCATGGTCACGGTCGCGCTGCGCCGCCAGTCGGAGACGGGCGAAGCCGGCTTTTTCGATGTATTGAAGCGCCACGGCGTCGCGCTACTGCCGAACACGGCGGGTTGCCAGAGTGTCGACGAAGTGCTGACGACCGCGCACATGGCGCGCGAGGTTTTCGAGACGCCGTGGATCAAGCTGGAGCTGATCGGCGACGACTACACGCTGCAGCCTGATCCGATCGGGCTCGTCGAAGCGGCGGCGAAGCTGATCCGCGATGGCTTCAAGGTGCTGCCGTACTGCACGGAGGATCTGGTGATCGGCCGGCGTCTGCTCGATGCCGGCTGCGAGGCGCTGATGCCATGGGGCGCGCCGATCGGCACCGGCAAGGGCGTGACCAATCCGTACGGACTGCGCACGCTGCGCGAGCGCTTGCCGGACGTGCCGCTCATCGTCGATGCGGGGCTCGGCGTGCCGTCGCACGCGTGCCAGGTGATGGAATGGGGCTTCGACGGCGTGCTGCTCAATACCGCCGTTTCGCAGGCGACGTTCCCGCCGCAGATGGCGCGCGCGTTCGCGCTCGGCGTCGAAGCCGGGCGCATGGCGTTCCTCGCCGGTCCGATGGCCGAGCGCGACAGCGCGCAGGCGAGCACGCCGGTCGTCGGCATGCCGTTCTGGCATCAGGACGGAGGCGCGGCATGAGCTTGCTGAATCGCGAAGTGTTCTGGCCGCCCGCCGACGAACTCGTCGAAGTCGCGGAGCGGATTCGCGCGCGTCTGGGCGACTGGCCGGTGGCAGAGACGCGCTGGCGTATCTGCCTGACCGCGCCGGAATCACCCAAAGTGAACGATCTGATCGTCTTCACCGAACCGCACGACGCGGACACCGGGCGGCTCGCGACCAGCGGCGCGGCGGTGCTCGAAGCGCACGGCGGGCGCGTTACGCTGCGGCCCGGCGACGAGCGTTTTGCACTGGAAGGCGAATGGTCGGATGATTGGCTGGCCGCGCTCGCCGCGTTCCTCGACTGCAATTTCGAACCGCACGACGCGCTTACGCTCGCGCTTGCCTGGCGCGCCGGCGACGAGACCAAGGACGACGCCTGGCCCGTCGATTTCGCGACCTTTCCGCGCGTGACCGATTTGCCGCCCGCGCCCGAAGGCGGGTTTCCGGCGTGCCCGGATCGCCTCGGCCTCTATCCGGTGCTGCCGAGCGCCGAATGGGTCGAGCGCGTGCTCGAACTCGGCGTGCACACCACGCAACTGCGCCGCAAGACGACCGACGCCGCGGATCTTCATCGAGAAATCGCACGTTCGGTCGAAGCGGGACGCCGGCACGACGCGCAGCTTTTCATCAACGATCACTGGCGCGAAGCGATCGACGCAGGCGCGTACGGCGTCCATCTGGGTCAGGAAGACGTCGAGACCGCCGATCTCGCCGCGATCGCGAAGACCGGCCTGCGTCTCGGGCTTTCGACGCACGGCTATTACGAGATGTTGCGCGCGCTGCATTTCAAACCGAGCTATCTGGCGCTCGGCGCGGTTTTCCCGACCACGACGAAGGTCATGCCGACGAAACCGCAAGGTCTCGCACGACTCGCGCGCTACGTGCGGCTGCTGTCGGGCCGCGTGCCGCTCGTTGCGATCGGCGGAATCGACGCCAGGGTGATGCCCGAGGTGCTCGCGACGGGCGTCGCCAGCGCGGCAGTAGTGCGCGCGGTGACCGAGGCGCCCGACACGGCGTCGGCGGTTTCGGCTCTGCAACAGATGTTTGCAGGTCAAAGGTGAAAATTCCCAAAAACAGGAGGGCACCGACCTAGGCAAAGCACCGATTGCGCGCAGGCCCTATAATTCGGCGTTTTGCGTCTACGGAATCTCCTATCCAGTGCCTGCCTCTTCCGAGACTCTGTTAGAGCTACGCGACGTCGATTTTGGCTACGGCGACCGGCTCATTCTGTCGGACCTGAACATGCGTTTCACGCGTGGGCAGGTGGTCGCGGTCATGGGCGGCTCCGGCTGCGGCAAGACCACGACCTTGCGTCTGATCGGCGGCCTCGTGAAGGCGAGCCGCGGTCAGGTGATGTTCGGCGGACAGGACGTCGGCGCGCAAACACGCGAGGGTCTGTACGCGCTGCGTCGCAAGATGGGCATGCTGTTCCAGTTCGGCGCGCTCTTCACCGACCAGACCGTGTTCGAGAACGTGGCGTTCCCGCTGCGCGAGCACACCGATCTTCCTGAAGCGCTGATCCGCGATCTCGTGCTGATGAAGCTCAACGCCGTCGGCCTGCGCGGCGCGCGCGATCTCGCGCCGTCGGAGATTTCGGGCGGCATGGCGCGCCGCGTGGCGCTCGCCCGCGCAATCGCGCTCGATCCCCAACTGATGATGTACGACGAGCCCTTCGCCGGCCTCGATCCAATCTCGCTCGGCATCACCGCGAAGCTCATCCGCACGATCAACGACGCGCTCGGCGCGACCTCCATTCTCGTGACGCACGACGTGCCCGAATCGTTCGCGATCGCGGACTACGTGTATTTCATCGCCAACGGCGGCATTCACGCCGAAGGCACGCCGGCGGAACTGCGCGCATCGCAGGACCCGACCGTGCGCCAGTTCATCGACGGCACGCCGGACGGCCCCTTCAAGTTCCACTACGCGAGCACGCCGCTCGGCGCGGATTTCGGCGTGGGAGGGCAGGCATGATCAGCGCGCTCGGACGCTGGGTGCTCGACGGTTTCGGCACCGCGGGCTACGCGACGCGCATGTTCGTGCGCCTCGTGCTCGAATTCTTTTCGCTGTTGCGCCGCCCGCGCCTCGTCACGAAACAGATCCACTTCGTCGGCAATTATTCGCTCGTCATCATCGCGGTGTCGGGGCTGTTCGTCGGTTTCGTGCTCGGCTTGCAGGGCTATTACACACTGAGCCGCTACGGCTCGGAACAGGCGCTCGGCCTGCTGGTCGCGCTGTCGCTCACACGCGAACTGGGCCCGGTCGTGACGGCGCTGCTGTTCGCGGGGCGCGCGGGCACTTCGCTCACCGCCGAAATCGGGCTGATGAAGGCGGGCGAACAGCTCACCGCGATGGAAATGATGGCGGTCGATCCGCTGAAAGTGGTTGTCGCGCCGCGCATGTGGGCGGGCATCATCGCCATGCCGGTGCTGGCGGCCATTTTCAGCGCGGTCGGCATCGTCGGCGGCTATGTGGTCGGCGTGGTGCTGATCGGCGTGGATCCGGGCGCGTTCTGGTCGCAGATGCAAGGTGGCGTGGATGTGTGGCGCGATGTCGGCAACGGCGTCGTCAAGAGCATCGTGTTCGGCTTCGCGGTGACGTTCATCGCGTTGTTTCAGGGTTACGAGGCAAGACCAACGCCGGAAGGCGTGTCGCGCGCGACGACGAAAACCGTCGTGTACGCGTCGCTCGCCGTGCTCGGGCTCGATTTCCTGCTGACCGCACTGATGTTCAGCTAATGGACCAAGCGCAGGCGCCGGGCAATGGCGCGGGCGTTGTGAAGGGCACAGACCATCACGCGCCATCTGCGAAAAGATTCTCTTTGGGAAGACGATGAAAAAGACTGCTCTCGACTTTTGGGTCGGCCTCTTCGTGGTGCTCGGCTTCGTGGCGCTGCTGTTTCTCGCGCTGAAGGCGGGCAACATGAGCTCCCTGTCGTTTCAGCCAACTTACGCGGTGAAACTCAAGTTCGACAACATCGGCGGCCTCAAGGCGCGCGCGCCCGTCAAGAGCGCGGGCGTGACGGTCGGGCGGGTCGGCGGCATCGGCTTCGATGCGAACACGTACCAGGCCGTCGTGACGATCGATATCGACAAGCAGTATCAGTTTCCGAAGGACTCGTCCGCGAAGATCCTGACCTCGGGCCTGCTCGGCGAGCAGTACATCGGCCTCGAACCGGGCGGCGACGACCAGATGTTGAAGAACGGCGACACCATCACGATGACGCAATCGGCCGTGGTGCTCGAGAACCTGATCGGCCAGTTCCTCTACAACAAGGCGGCGGATTCCGGCGCCTCGAAATCATCGGCGGCGCCGGCAGCGCCCGCGCCCGCACCGGCTTTCCCCGGCGCGGCGAGCGCGATGGGCGCGTCGGGCGCGGCTCAATAAGGAGAAGAACATGCAGGCGATGGTGATGCGGCGCGCGATCATCGGGGCGGGGGCCATGGCGCTCGTCGGTTGCGCGACGGTGACGACGCCGACCAAGGGAGACCCGTTCGAGAGCTACAACCGGACGATGTTCACGATCAACGATACCGTCGATCAATACGCGTTCAAGCCGGTGGCGAAGGGTTATGTCTGGGCGGTGCCGGAGCCGGTGCGCAACAGCGTGACCAACTTCTTCTCGAATATCGGCGACGTGTATATCGCCGCGAACAACCTGCTGCAGTTGAAGATCGCGGACGGCGTGTCGGACATCATGCGTGTCGCGATCAATACGGTGTTCGGCGTCGGCGGTCTGTTCGACGTCGCGACCATCGCGAAGCTGCCGAAGCACGCCGGTGATTTCGGCCTGACGCTCGGCCACTATGGCATGCCGTCCGGCCCGTATGTCGTGCTGCCGCTGCTCGGGCCGAGCACCGTGCGGGATTCCGCTGGCCTTGTCGTCGACTATTTCGGCAATCCGCTCACCTATGTGAGTCCGGATTCGGTGAGCTGGGCGCTGTATGGCGTGAACCTCATCAATGTGCGCGCGAATCTGCTGGGCGCGACCGACGTGCTCGCCGACGCCGCGCTCGACAAATATTCGTTCGTACGCAACGCGTACCTGCAACGCCGTCAGTATCTGATCTCCGGCGGCGAGAATGATGCGCCGGATTACGGCGAAGCGCCGTTGCCGAACTATGGCGATGCCGAAGGCGCGGCCCCAGCGGAAGGGGCATCGGCCACAGCCGCCGCGCCGGCATCGGGCACGGCCGCTGCGCCTGCTCCCGCCAGCGGGCCCAGCAACACGGTGCCGGGCAATCAGTACGTTCCGCCGGCGGGTTTCCCTTCATTCCGCTTGCGTTGAGCGGGATTTCCCTAACGCGCGGTAACATATCTAACGTCATTTCTTACGATTTGAACGCTGTGCGGCCTGAACTCGGTTCAGGCCGCACGCTCAAACCGAAGCCATTTACTTTTGCAGGATCTGTGATGAAAAAACTTTTGCTTCTCCCCCTCTTCGCGATGTTCATGGCGGTCTGCGGCGCGGCGTCGGCGCAAAGCGTCGACTCGAGCGCGCCCGACGTGCTGATCAAGACGGTGACGCAGCAAGTCCTCGACGAAATCAAGTCGGACCCGAAGATTCAATCGGGCGATATCAACAAGATCACCGAACTCGTCAACCAGAAGATCCTGCCGTACACGGATTTCACGCGCACCACGCGCCTGGTGATGGGCCGCAACTGGAATTCGGCGACGCCGGAGCAGCAGAAGCAGATCGTCGAGCAGTTCAAGATGCTGCTGATCCGCACGTACTCGGGCGCGCTCGCGCAAGTGCGCAACCAGACGGTTCAGTACAAGCCGTTCCGCGCGAATCCGGACGACACGGACGTCGTGGTCCGCTCGGTCGTGATGAACAACGGCTCCCCGGTCGAACTCGACTATCGTCTGTATAAGACGGCGCAAGGCTGGCGCGTGTACGACATCAACGTGCTCGGCGCGTGGCTCATTCAGGCGTATCAGCAGCAGTTCAACGAGCAGATCTCGCAGAACGGCGTGGGCGGTCTGCTGCAGTTCCTGACGCAACGTAACCAGCAACTCGCAGGCGGCAAGGCATCGTGAGCACGCCAGCCACGGGCGGCCGTTTCCAGACGGCCGCAACGCTGACCCACGAGAGCGCGAAGGCCGCGCTCGATTCGGGTCTGTCGCGCATCGCAGCGGGCGCGACCGAAGTCGATTGCGCACCGCTTACGCAGTTCGATTCCTCCGCGCTCGCCGTGCTGCTCGCATGGCAGCGCGCAGCGTCCGCGCGCGGCGCCGCACTGGGCGTCGTCAACCTTCCTTCCGGGCTCGCGAGTCTCGCGCGCGCCTACGGCGTCGATACGCTCCTCTCGTTCCGACATTGATCCTGTTCTGACTCCGCGCAGAATCGCGGCAGCACGCTTCGCTGCCGCAATCAGGATCGCTCCGAAGTCGGCCCCAGCTGCTTTGCCCTATAATCAAACGTTTTTTTCGGGCCTGTACCCGGCCCTTTTTGTCTGAGTCCGGGTCCGTCAAGCGAATCCGCACAATTGAGGCGCGGCCGTGTCAGGCGCGCACTGTCCACATGTCAGCCATAGAAATCCGAAACGTCAGGAAGCGCTACAAGGATCTCCAGGCGCTCAAAGGCGTGAGCCTCACGGTGGAAGAGGGCGAGTTCTTCGGCTTGCTCGGTCCCAACGGCGCGGGCAAGACCACGTTGATCAGCATTCTGGCCGGTCTGGCCCGCGCCGATAGCGGCACGATCACCGTGCGCGGCCACGATGTCGTCAGCGACTTCCGGGCGGCGCGGCGGGCGCTCGGCGTCGTGCCGCAGGAACTGGTGTTCGATCCGTTCTTCACCGTGCGCGAGTCGCTCCGGATTCAGTCCGGCTACTTCGGCTTGCGCAACAACGACGACTGGATCGACGAGGTCATGGCCAATCTCGATCTCACCGAGAAGGCCGACGTCAACACGCGCGCGCTGTCGGGCGGGATGAAGCGCCGCGTGCTCGTAGCTCAAGCGCTCGTGCATCGTCCGCCGGTGATCGTGCTCGACGAGCCCACGGCCGGCGTCGATGTCGAATTGCGCCAGACGCTGTGGAAGTTCATCTCGCGCCTGAATCGCGAAGGCCACACGATCGTGCTCACGACGCACTATCTCGAAGAAGCCGAATCGCTGTGCCACCGGCTGGCGATGCTTCGTCGCGGTGAAGTGGTCGCGCTGGAGCGCACCAGCACGCTGTTGCAGCGCTTTTCGGGCATGCAGTTGTATCTGCGTCTGTCGAACGGTGCGTTGCCTGCTGAGTTGCGCGCACTCGAAGTCGATCCGCACGCGGTGTCGGGCACGCAGCATCTGCTGCGTCTCGCGAGCTACGACGAAGTCGAGCCGATTCTCGCGAAATGCCGCACTGCAGGCTGCACGTTCGATGAAATCGAAGTGCGCAAGGCCGATCTGGAGGACGTGTTCGTGCAGGTGATGAACGAGCCGGAAGTGGTCGAGGGACTTTCATGAGCGGTTTCCAGACGTTGTTCTACAAGGAGCTGCTGCGCTTCTGGAAGGTTTCGTTTCAGACCGTGCTCGCACCGGTCGTCACGGCGCTGCTGTATCTGACCATCTTCGGCCACGCGCTGTCGGGGCATGTGCAGGTGTATCCGGGCGTCGGCTACACGAGCTTTCTCGTGCCCGGCCTCGTGATGATGAGCGTGCTGCAGAACGCGTTCGCGAACAGTTCGTCGTCGCTGATTCAGTCGAAGATCACCGGCAATCTCGTGTTCGTGCTGCTGCCGCCGATCGCGCATTGGGAAATGTTCTTTGCGTATGTGCTGGCGTCGGTCGTGCGCGGGCTGTGCGTGGGCCTCGGCGTGTTCATCGTGACGATATGGTTCATCCCGATGTCTTTTTCGGCGCCGTTCTACATCATTGCGTTCGCGATCCTCGGTTCGGGCATTCTCGGCACGCTGGGTCTGATCGCGGGCATCTGGGCCGACAAGTTCGATCAACTCGCCGCGTTTCAGAACTTCCTGATCATGCCGCTCACGTTTCTTTCCGGCGTGTTCTACTCGACTCATACGCTGCCGCCGCTGTGGCGCGCGGTGTCGCATCTGAATCCGTTCTTCTACATGATCGACGGCTTCCGTTACGGCTTCTTCGGCCTGTCCGACGTCGATCCGCTGGTGAGCCTTGGCATCGTCGGCGGATTTCTCGCCGTGCTGGCGCTGATCGCCGTGCGATTGCTCGCGAGCGGCTACAAGCTGCGTCACTAATTCAAGGAGACTTCCATGTTGCCGACTCCGGAGCAGGTGAAGGACTACATCGCTGGCGGCTTGTCCTGCCAGCATCTCGAAGTGGAAGGCGACGGCCAGCACTTTTTCGCGACCATCGTGAGCGATGCGTTCGTCGGCAAGCGGCTGATCGCGCGTCATCAACTGGTTTATGCGGCGCTCGGCGAGCGCATGCGCGAGGAGATTCATGCGCTCAGCATGAAGACCCTCACCCCCGACGAGTGGAAAACGGCCTGAGTCCACCCGGCGAAGCCAATCAGGTCATACGACTCAACCCAGCAATACCGGCATCACCGGCAGACAAAGGCAGTAAAGCGTGCGATTCATTCAAGACAACCGCGGCGCCGAGAACGGCTCCGCAGCAGGAAGCTCGGTCGAAGGACAAGCAATGGACAAACTGGTCATCACGGGGGGCGCGAAGCTCTCCGGCGAAATCACCGTATCGGGCGCGAAGAACGCGGCTCTGCCGATTCTGTGCTCGACCCTTCTCACCGCCGACGACATGCATCTGTCGAACGTGCCGAATCTGCAGGACGTTCGCACGATGTTGAAGCTGCTGCGCCAGATGGGCGTGCAGTCGGAAGTCGCGAGCGACGGCCGCGTGAGCCTCAATGCATCGAAAGTCGACCAG
>Ga0160447_100710_pt1 | contig 14482 bp, 10 predicted proteins | sample HID1973K_E1MG_FD_108222 | JGI IMG/M metagenome (GOLD analysis project Ga0160447, IMG submission 108222) | Enriched mosquito-associated microbial communities from UW Madison campus, WI, USA - HID1973K_E1 MG | ecosystem: Host-associated > Arthropoda: Insects > Digestive system > Unclassified ...
ACCCTCAGCCCGCCCGTCCAATGCCGGGATCCCGCCCTCCGCGACACTGCCGCCGCGCAACGGACGCAGTGCGCAAGCCGGCTGCACTGCAACCCACTGTTTCCCCCGCCGCACGTCCGCCATGACATCGGCATTGCACATTCATGAGTAAGCTTGAAGGGTCCGGTGAACACCGGAGCCAGCCATTGCGACCGCGGCACCCACGCGGCGCCAGCCATCGCACCAAGGAGAGCCCCGCATGCACGATTCCTTTTCCACACGTGCCTCGCTCGAGGTCAACGGCCAGCAGTACGACTATTTCAGCCTGCCGGCGCTGTCCAAGCATTTCGACATCTCGCACCTGCCCTATTCGATGAAGATCCTGCTGGAGAACCTGCTCCGGCACGAAGACGGCGGCATCACCGTCGGCAAGGACCACATCGAAGCGGTGGCGCGCTGGAACCCGAGCGCCGAACCGGACACCGAAATCGCCTTCATGCCCGCGCGCGTGGTCCTGCAGGACTTCACCGGCGTGCCCTGCGTGGTCGACCTGGCGGCGATGCGCGATGCGGTGGTCAAGCTCGGCGGCCGGCCGGAGCAGATCAACCCGCAGATCCCCTCCGAACTGGTCATCGACCACTCCATCCAGGTCGACGTGTTCGGCAAGCCCGAAGCGCTGGACCTCAACGGCAAGATCGAATTCCAGCGCAACCAGGAACGCTATGGCTTCCTGCGCTGGGGCCAGAAGGCCTTCGACAATTTCAAGGTCGTGCCTCCGAACACCGGCATCGTCCACCAGGTCAATCTGGAAAACCTGGCGCGCGTGGTGATGACGGCCGACAAGAACGGCCGGCCCACCGCCTACCCGGACACCGTGTTCGGCACCGACAGCCACACCACGATGATCAACGGCATCGGCGTACTGGGCTGGGGCGTCGGCGGCATCGAGGCCGAAGCGGCGATGCTCGGCCAGCCTTCCTCGATGCTGATCCCGCAGGTCGTCGGCTTCAAACTCACCGGCAGGCTGCCCGAAGGCGCCACCGCCACCGACCTGGTGCTCACCGTCACCCAGATGCTGCGCAAGCTCGGCGTGGTCGGCAAGTTCGTGGAGTTCTATGGCGACGGCCTGCAGCACCTGCCGCTGGCCGACCGCGCCACCATCGGCAACATGGCCCCGGAATACGGCGCCACCTGCGGCATCTTCCCGATCGATGCCGAATCGCTGACCTACCTGCGCCTGTCCGGCCGCAGCGAAGCACAGATCGCCCTGGTCGAGGCCTATGCCAAGGCGCAGGGGCTGTGGCACGCCCCGGACAGCCCGCACGCGCAGTACAGCGCGACCCTGGAGCTGGACATGGGCGACGTCAAACCGTCGCTGGCCGGCCCCAAGCGCCCGCAGGACCGCGTGCTGCTGGAAGATGTGCGGCAGAACTACCGTGACAACCTGGCCGGCCTCACCGTCAATCGCGACAAGCGCAACGACGAGGTCTCCAAGTTCGTCAACGAAGGCGGCGGCGCCGCGGTCGGCAACGAGCAGCTCGCCAAGGGCTATGCCGACATCGACCTCGCCGGCAACAAGGTCCGGCTGAAGGACGGCGCGGTCGTGATCGCCGCGATCACTTCCTGCACCAACACCTCCAACCCGGCGGTGATGATCGGCGCCGGCCTGCTGGCGCGCAACGCCGCGGCGCGGGGCCTGGATCGCAAGCCCTGGGTCAAGACGTCGCTCGGCCCAGGCTCGCGCGTGGTCACCGACTACCTCACCAAGGCCGGCGTGCTCACCGAACTGGAAAAGCTCGGCTTCTACGTCGTCGGCTACGGCTGCACCACCTGCATCGGCAACTCCGGCCCCCTGCCCACCGAGGTCAGCGCCGGCATCGCCACGGGCGACCTGGTGGTGGCTTCGGTGTTGTCGGGCAACCGCAACTTCGAGGGCCGCGTGCATCCCGAGGTCAAGATGAACTACCTGGCCAGCCCGCCGCTGGTCGTGGCCTACGCGATCGCCGGCACCACCGACATCGACTTGACCCGCGAGCCGCTGGGCACCGGCCGCGACGGCCAACCGGTCTACCTGCGCGACATCTGGCCGACCAACAAGGAAATCGGCGACGTCATCGCTGCGACCATCGGCCCGGAGATGTTCAAGCAGAACTACGCCGACGTATTCAAGGGCGACACCCGCTGGAACACCATCGACTCGCCCGACGGCGATCTCTACGTGTGGGATGCCGCCTCGACCTACATCAAGAACCCGCCCTACTTCGACGGCATGACGATGCAGGCCGGGCGTATCGAAGACGTCCACGGCGCGCGCGTGCTCGGCCTGTTCGGCGATTCGATCACCACCGACCACATTTCGCCTGCCGGCAACATCAAGAAAGACTCGCCCGCCGGCCGCTTCCTGCAGGAACGCGGCGTGCAACCTGCCGACTTCAACAGCTACGGCAGCCGCCGCGGCAACGACGACGTCATGGTCCGCGGCACCTTCGCCAACATCCGCATCAAGAACCTGATGTTCGGTGGTGAGGAAGGCGGCAACACCCTGTACTACCCGGCCGCCGGCGCGCCCGAGAAACTGGCGATCTACGACGCGGCGATGAAGTACAAGGCCGATGGCGTGCCGCTGGTGGTCATCGCCGGCAAGGAATACGGCACCGGTTCCTCGCGCGACTGGGCCGCGAAGGGCACCAACCTGCTCGGCGTCAAGGCGGTGATCGCCGAGAGCTTCGAGCGCATCCATCGCTCCAACCTGGTCGGCCTGGGCGTGCTGCCCCTGCAGTTCCTGGACGGCGAGAACGCCAAGTCGCTGGGCCTGGAAGGTTCGGAGGTCTACAGCGTCACCGGGCTGCAGGACGGCGCCAGCAAGCGCGCCACCGTCACCGCGCAACGCGCCGATGGCAGCACGCGGCAGTTCCAGGTCGCGGTGATGCTGCTGACCCCCAAGGAGGTCGAGTACTTCAAGCACGGCGGCCTGCTGCAATACGTGCTGCGGCAGCTGGCGGCGAAGCAGCCGGCCGCTTGAGTGACTACGCCTGCGATGGTGCGGCGCACCATTGCAGGCGGCCGCTTCTGTCCCAAGGAACGATTTCCGCGTCGAACCGGGCTGGCCACCCGCCCCCTTCACGCTCTCTTCGCGTTTTCCATTCGGGACGGTATCCTCAGCGATGCCGCTGCGCGGGCTCCCGCCCGCCGCGATCACCACACACCCTGGAGGGGGGCAGAATGAGTCAGGCACGTCCTTGGTTGCAGAGCTATCCGCACGGAGTCCCCGCCGAGATAGACGCTGACGAGTTCCGCACGATCGCGGAGGTGTTCGAGGTTTCGGTCTCCAAGTACCGCGACCGTCCGGCCTACGCGAGCTTCGGCAAGACCCTCACCTATGGCGAGGCCGACGAGCTGTCGCGGCAGTTCGCCGCCTACCTGCTGGGCGAGCTCCAGCTCAAGAAGGGCGACCGCGTCGCCCTGATGATGCCCAACTGCCTGCAGTACCCGATCGCCACCTTCGGCATCCTGCGTGCCGGCCTGACGGTGGTGAACGTCAACCCGCTGTACACCGGGCGCGAGCTCAAGCACCAGTTGGTCGACGCCGGCGTCAGCGTGCTGGTGGCCATCGACAACTTCGGCACCACTGTCGAGCAGGTCATCGCCGAGACTCCCGTCCGCCAGGTCATCACCACCGGCCTGGGCGACATGCTCGGCTTCCCCAAGGGCCCGCTGGTCAATTTCGTCGTCAAGTACGTCAAGAAGCTGGTACCCGAATACCGCATCCACGGCGCGATCCGCTTCCGCGAGGCGCTGGCGCTGGGCCGCAAGCACAGCGTGCCGCCGCTGGACATCGAGAGCGACGACATCGCCTTCCTGCAGTACACCGGCGGCACCACCGGCGTGGCCAAGGGCGCGATGCTCACCCACCGCAACCTGGTCGCGAACATGCAGCAGGCCGCGGCCTGGATCGCCGCCACCGGCAAGCTGGAAGAAGGCCGCGAAGTGGTGATCACTGCATTGCCGCTGTACCACATCTTCGCGCTGACGGCGAACGGCCTGGTCTTCATGAAGATCGGCGGTTGCAACCACTTGATCAGCAATCCGCGCGACATGCCCGGCTTCGTCAAGGAACTCAAGAGCACGCGCTTCACCGCCGTCACCGGCGTCAACACCCTTTTCAACGGCCTGCTCAACACGCCGGGCTTCGACGAGATCGATTTCTCGGCGCTGAAGATGACCCTGGGCGGCGGCATGGCCGTGCAGCGCTCGGTCGCCGAACGCTGGAAGAAGGTCACCGGCGTCACCCTGGTGGAGGCCTATGGCCTGACCGAAACCTCGCCGGCGGCCTGCATCAACCCGCTGGACCTGGCCGAATACAACGGTTCGATCGGCCTGCCCATCCCCTCGACCAATGCCTGCATCAAGGACGACGCCGGCAACCAGCTGCCGGTCGGCGAAGTCGGCGAACTGTGCATCAAGGGCCCGCAGGTGATGAAGGGCTACTGGCAGCGCCCGGATGAAACCGCCAACGCGATCGACGCCGATGGCTGGCTGCACACCGGCGACATCGCCAAGATGGACGATCAGGGCTTCTTCTACATCGTCGACCGCAAGAAGGACATGATCCTGGTGTCCGGCTTCAACGTGTACCCGAACGAAGTCGAGGACGTGATCGCGATGATGCCGGGCGTACTTGAGGTCGCCGCGGTCGGCGTGCCCGACGAAAAGTCCGGCGAAGTGGTCAAGGTCGTCATCGTGCGCAAGGACCCCAACCTCACCGAGGAACAGGTCAAGGCCCACGCCCGCGCCAACCTCACCGGCTACAAGCACCCGCGCATCGTCGAGTTCCGCAAGGAGCTGCCCAAGACCAACGTGGGCAAGATCCTGCGCCGCGAGCTGCGCGACACCCCCGCCCAGTAACCCTGCCCCCAACCCGCGACCCCAGGTCGCAGCGGCTTTTCCGAGCGCCCGCAAGCTCCCGCTTGCGGGCGTTTCACTTTGCGCGCATAGAATCGGCGGTCGGCGCGCGTCCTTCCCCTCACGTTTCCCTTCTCCGTCCGCATGGCGGGCCGGCCGGACGGTCTTCACGGAGAATCCACATGTCAGTAGTCCACCCGTTTCCCCAGCACGCATCCGCCCAGACCCTGCGCGTGATCGAAGAGTCCGAGCGCGATGTGTATTGGATCAACATGCACGCCAATCTGGTGCTGCAGCCGGGGCGTGCATGCTTCTCCACTCGCCTGGTCGACGAGATCGTCGCCTATCAGCAACAGCTCGGGCAGCGCCTGCAACGCAAGGACAGCCTGACCCCGCACGTCGTGCTCGCCTCCGACAGTGATGTCTTCAATCTGGGCGGCGACCTGGAGCTGTTCTGCCGGCTGATCCGCGAACAGGACCGTGCCAGCCTGCTCGACTACGCACGCCGCTGCGTGCGCGGCGTGCACGCCTTCCACGCCGGCCTGGGCGTCAATGCCCACAGCATCGCCCTGGTCCAGGGCAACGCGCTGGGCGGCGGCTTCGAGGCGGCGCTGAGCTGCCACACCATCGTCGCCGAGGAAGGAGTGATGATGGGCCTGCCCGAGGTCCTGTTCGACCTGTTCCCCGGCATGGGCGCCTACTCCTTCATGTGCCAACGCGTCGCGCCGCGGCTGGCCGAGAAGCTGATGCTGGACGGCAACCTCTACAGCGCCCGCCAGCTGCATGAGATGGGCCTGGTCGATATCGTCGTGCCGCGCGGCGAAGGCGTTGCCGCGGTGGAACAGGTGATCCGCGAAAGCAAGCGCATTCCGCATGCCCGCGCCGCCATGCACCAGGTCCGCGAGCTGGCGACCTCGGTGCCGCTGGAGGAGATGATGCGGATCACCGAGATCTGGGTCGACACTGCCCTGCAGCTGGGAGAAAAGTCGTTGCGCACCATGGACCGCCTGGTCCGTGCGCAGAGCCGTCGCGCGGAGCCGATCCCGGCCTGAGCAGAGTCAGTGCCGCGGCGTGCGCTCGTCTTCGCGGGTCCTGGCTGACTGGACCCGCGCATCGAGCGCGCTACGTCCCTGCGCGATCTGTTCGCGCAGCTTGGCCAACCGCGCACGCCACTCGCCCTGCAGTTGCCAGTCCGGCATCCGCATCAGCTCGCCACCGCTGCCCGCCACCACGACCAGCCCCAGGTTGCTGGCCACGCCACGCAGCGCATGCGCCTGCTCGCGCAGGCGTTCCCACTGGTTCGCCTCGCCGGCCTCGCCCATCCCGACCATGCAGTCTTCCGCGTCGCTGAGGCATTGCCGGATGAACTGCTGCTCGAAGTTGTCGCCCATGCCCAGCGCGGCCAGTTCGTCGAGCACGCCCGTATCCAGCACGCCTTGCTGCGGCGCCTGCGAATGCACCACGACGCTGGAGCCCGGCAGTGCGCGACCGTTGGCGGCGATCTCGGCCAACGTATCCAGCAACTTCGCCGCCATCACCGGCTTGGCCAGGAAAGCGTAGGCGCCTGCCTGCTGGCAGCGCCGGATCGAGTCCGGGGTGACGTCGGCGCTGAGCACCATCACCGGCGTATAGGGCGCGCCGCTGGCCTGCATCACCCGCAACTGCTTGAGCATGTCCAGGCCGCTCATGCCCGGCATGTGCAGGTCCACGACCACCGCGTCGAAGTCGGCATCGGACAACAGGTCCAGCACCTGTTCGGCGCCGTTGACGCACACCACCCGGTGCCCAGCCTTTTCCAGCAGGCGCTGCAGCACCATGCGGTTGGCCTCATGGTCGTCGGCGACCAGCAGGCGCATGCTGCGCACGCGGGCGCGATGACGCAGGAATGGATTGGAGAAGGCAATGACGTTGGACGCGGACTCGGCCGCCTCCGCCTGCACCTCGGCCCGGCGCTCGTCCTTCGCCGCCACGCCCGGCACCCTCTCCAGCGGCAGTTCGAACCAGAACAGGCTGCCCAGTGGCGGATTGTCCTCGTAACCGATACTGCCCCCCATCGCCTCGGTCAGTCCCTTGGCAATGGTGGTGCCCAGGCCGGTGCCCTCGTAACGCCGGGCCAGGCTGACGTCGGCCTGCTCGAACGCATCGAACAACCGGTCGCGCATGCCCGGCGCCACGCCGATGCCGCTGTCCACGATCTCGAACCGCACCTGCAGGCGATCGCGAGCCGTGGAGGGAACCGCGCCGACCCGCAGGCGCACATACCCCTGCTCAGTGAACTTGACCGCATTGCCGGCCAGGTTGAGCAGGATCTGCCGCAGATGGCCGGCATCGCCGACCAACCGCTCCGGCAATTCGGCGGCGATCTCGACGCTGTATTCCAGACCCTTCTTGCGCGCCTGCGGCTGCAGGATCAACCCAATGCCGTCGACGATCTCGCGCAGCGAAAAATCCTGCCGGTCGAGGCGGACCTTGCCGGCCTCGATCGCCGAAATATCCAGCACCTCCTCCACCAGCGAAAGCAGGCTGCGCGCCGACGCCTGGATGGTGCCCAGGCACTCGCGCTGCTCGGTATCCAGCTGCGTGGTCGCCAACACCTCGGTCATGCCGGACAGGCCGTTGAGGGGGGTGCGGAATTCGTGGCTCATGTTGGCCAGGAAGCGGCTCTTCGCCTCGTTGGCATGGCGCGCATCGGTGACCGCGCGGGTCAGCGCGTGCAACAGCGAATCGAAGTACAGCGGAATGGCGATCAGCCCCAGCAGCAAGCCCCACGACAGATAGGGGTTGGCCTGCCAGTACGGCGACACCACGATCACACTGAGGAAGCACAGGCCGCCCAGCGCCGTGGCCGCGCGCAAATAGCCACTGCCGTAGCGCATACCGTTGCCGATCGTCACCCACATGCACACCGCATACAGCGGCGCGGCAACTTCGCCCTCGATCGCCATGATCGCGCCCATGCACACGTAGTCGGTGAACATGCCGATCCAGCGGCGCACATGGGAGATCTGCGGCCGTACCAGGATCGCGGCCATCAGGCACAGCGCGACGCACAGTTCAAAGACCAGGATCAACCACGTCACCGGCAGTGTGTCGCCATGTGCGTGGTGGAAATAGCGCCAGCCCAGGTAGGTGATGAACAGCGCGGTGATGACGATGCGGATCAGGTTCTGCGCGTGCTCGCTGTCGCCACGACGCGAGAGCCGTCGCCTCACCCAGTCCGCGAACGGCGGCAGGTTCACAACCCCGGCCTCGCCGAAGCAGTGGAGAACTGCTCGCAGATCTGCAGCAACTGCTCGCGCGCGCGGATCAACGCATCCACGCAGCGCGGATCGAACAGGCGGCCGCGCTGGGCGTACAGATAGGCCAGCGTGGCATCCATCGTCCACGCTTCCTTGTATGGCCGCGGCGACACCAGGGCGTCGAACACATCGGCGACGGCGACGATGCGCGCCTCCAGCGGAATCGCTTCGCCGACCAGCCCGTCCGGATAGCCGCTGCCGTCGTAACGCTCGTGATGGCGCAGCGCGATCAGCGCGCCCACCTGGATGAAACGGTTCTGGCTGCCGCTGAGCAGTTCATAGCCGATGCGCGGATGACGGCGCATGATCGCCTGCTCTTCCTCGGTCAGCCGGCCCGCCTTCAACAGCACGGAATCGGGAATGGCGATCTTGCCCATGTCGTGCAGCGGCGCGGCCATCTCGATGATGCGCACCTCTTCCTCCGACAGGCCCAGCTGCTCGGCGATCAGCCCGGCCACGTGCGACATGCGCTCCAGATAGGCGCTGGTGCCGGCATCGCGGTATTCGATCGCCCGGGCCAGCCGCGACAGGGTTTCGCGCTCACGCTCCTCGACCTCGTGCATCGTCGCCAGCAAACGCTGTTCGAGCGACAACGCACGCTGCTTGACGTTTTCGCTCTGCTTGCGCAACTGCAGCAGGTTGCTGCAACGCGCCCGTAGCTCGCGCGGGCGGATCGGCTTGACCAGGAAGTCGATCACTCCGGCCTCCAGCGAGGCCTGGCGGATCGGCTCGTCGCCGACCACGGTGATCAGGATGATCGGGATGTCGCGATGGCTGGGCAGCCGGCGCAGGCGCCGCGCGAACTCCAGCCCGTCCATGCCCGGCATCCGGTAATCGAGCAGCAGCAGGTCGACATGGCCGGCCTCGCACCAGGCCAGCGCAGCGAGCGGGTCCCCGAAATCGTGGACCTTCAGTTCCGGCGCGATGTCCTCGATCACGTGGCGCAGCATGGTGCGCGCAGACGTCTGGTCGTCAACGATGACGATGTTCAAGCCACTTTCCCCCCTGGCCGTCCAATCCGACGGATTGGCGGACAACCACGATACGCCGGGTGGGTAGTCAGATGCGACTTCCTGCATATGGGTTTCTCCTCATAAGGAAGAACGGCAAAACGCCCTGGGACCGGCGCCCTGCCGCGGCGGCGCCAAGCGACCGTCGCCCTGCCCCGTCCCCCCAAGAATATGCACGAAACATGCCAGCTGCACCCTTCCGGCGCCGCTATTCAGCTTTCCGGACGCATGTAGGGGAACAGCAGGACATCGCGGATCGAGCTGCTGTCCGTCAGCAGCATCACCAGGCGGTCGATGCCGATGCCCAGTCCCCCGGTCGGTGGCAGGCCGTATTCCAGGGCCCGGATGTAGTCGGCGTCGTAGTGCATCGCCTCGTCGTCGCCCCCTTCCTTGGCCTCGACTTGGGCGCGGAAACGCGCCGCCTGGTCCTCAGGGTCGTTGAGCTCGGAAAAGCCGTTGGCCAGTTCCTTGCCGTTGACGAAGAGCTCGAAACGATCCGTGTAGCCCGGATCGGCGTCGTTGGCACGGGCCAGCGGGGAGACCTCGACCGGGTGGTCGGTAATGAAGGTCGGCTGCACCAGGGTGTGCTCCACCGTCGCCTCGAAGATCTCCAGCAACAACTTGCCCCAGCCGTAGGACGGCTTGACCTTGATCTTCAGGCGCTCGCAATGGCGCAGCAGGGCCGCGCGATCGGTGCAATCGGCGGCGCTGATCTCCGGATTGTGGTGGCGGACGGCTTCGTCCATGCGCCAGCGCCGGAACTTCGGCCCCAGATCGATCTGCTCACCGTCCCATTGGACCTGGGTGGTCCCCAGCACTTCCTCGGCGGCGTTGCGGATGACGTTCTCGGTCACGTCCATGATCTCGTGGTACGTGGCGTAGGCCTCATACAGCTCGAGCATGGTGAATTCGGGGTTGTGCCGGGTCGACACGCCTTCGTTGCGGAAATTGCGGTTGATCTCGTAGACCCGCTCCAGCCCGCCGACCACCAGCCGCTTCAGGTAAAGCTCCGGGGCCACGCGCAGGTACAGCTGCAGGTCCAGGGCATTGTGGTGGGTCGTGAACGGCTTGGCCGCGGCACCGCCGGGGATGTAATGCATCATCGGCGTTTCGACCTCCAGAAACCGCCGCGCATCCAGCCAGGAACGCATCGAACGGATGATCTTGGAGCGCTTGATGAAGACTTCGCGCGCCTCGGGGGTCACGATCAGGTCGACATAACGCTGGCGGTAGCGCTGCTCCACGTCGGACAGGCCGTGCCATTTGTCCGGCAGCGGCCGCAGGGACTTGGTCAACAGCCGCAGCGCGCTCGCCTTCACCGACAGTTCGCCGGTACGGGTACGGGTCAGCGTGCCCTCCACGCCAACGATATCGCCCACGTCCCAACCCTTGAACGCCTCGTACACCTCGCCCAGGTGATTGGCCTGCAGGAACAGCTGGATGCGACCGGATTCGTCCTGGATCTGGCCGAAACTGGCCTTGCCCATGACCCGCTTGGCCATCAGCCGGCCGGCCAACCGCACCGTCCGCGACTGCGCCTCCAGCACTTCGGCGGTCCATTGCTCTGCGTCGGCGAATTCGGCCTGCAGGTCGCCGGCGAACTCGGCGCGGCGGAAATCGTTCGGATAGGCGATGCCCTGCCCGCGCAACGCGCCGAGTTTGGCGCGGCGCTCGGCGATGAGGCTGTTCTCGTCGACGGGAAGCTGCGGCGCGGGGGTCTGCTCAGTCATAGCTGGGGTCGGAAGCTGCGTGGGAGTGAGGTTAGGCGACCTGCGCCGGCTCGGCCAGCGGGTCTCGGAGGACCGGGGCCGCGGGCCCCGGCCGGTCATGCGTCGATGCGTTTGGAGCCGACTTCCAGGCCGGATTTCAGGCTGGCCTCGACGAATTCGTCCAGGTCGCCGTCGAGCACCTTCTGGGTATCGCTACGCTCGATGCCGGTGCGCAGATCCTTGATCCGGCTCTGGTCCAGGACGTAGTTGCGGATCTGGCTGCCCCAGCCAATGTCGGATTTGGTCGCTTCCACCGCGTCCTTTTCCGCATTGCGCTTCATGATCTCCAGCTCGTACAGCTTGGCCGCCAACATCTTCATGGCGCGATCGCGGTTGGCGTGCTGGCTGCGTTCGGTCTGGCAGGCGACCACGATGCCGCTCGGCACGTGGGTGATGCGCACCGCCGACTCGGTCTTGTTCACGTGCTGGCCGCCCGCGCCGGAGGAACGGTACACGTCGGTCCTCAGGTCGGCCGGATTGATCTGGATGTCGATCTTGTCGTCGACTTCCGGAGAGACGAACAGCGAGGTGAAGCTGGTGTGGCGCCGATTGTCCGAGTCGAAAGGCGACTTGCGGACCAGGCGATGCACGCCGGTCTCGGTCTTGAGCCACCCATAGGCGAAATCGCCTTCCACACGGAAGGTGGCCGACTTGATGCCCGCCACTTCGCCGCCGGACACTTCCAGCAACTCGGTCTTCCAGCCGCGCGATTCTGCCCAGCGCAGGTACATGCGCAGCAGGATTTCCGCCCAATCCTGGGCTTCGGTGCCTCCTGCGCCTGCCTGGATGTCGACGAACGCGTTGGCGCTGTCCATCTGGCCCGAGAACATGCGCTGGAACTCGATCTTCTCGACATCGCGCGCATACCGCTCGACATCGTCGACCACGGCCTGGGCGGTCGATTCGTCACCCTCAAGCTCTGCCAGCTCCAGCAGCTCTTCGCCGCCGGCCAGCCCCTCGTTCAGGTCACGAATGCCGATGACCACCTTTTCCAGGGCGGAGCGTTCACGGCCCAGCGACTGGGCGCGCTCGGCATTGTTCCAGACGTCGGGGCTTTCCAGCTCCCGGTTTACTTCTTCGAGACGTTCGACCTTGCTGTCGTAGTCAAAGATACCCCCTCAGCGCATCCAGCCGGCCACGAAGGTCGGCGATGCGCTGGCGGACGGGATTGAGTTCGATCATGTCTGTTGGCTGGGATCGTGGGAATACGGGATTCTAACAAATCCGTACTTGCCGCGGGTTCGGCGAGCTGTCCTGCGAGCCCTTGCGACGCTCTACGGAGCCAGGGCCGACGTGACGGCCGGACCCGGAAAAACCAGCGCCCGCCGCCGGAATCAGGTTCCGTACGGCAGGCGCCGAAAGACAATCCATTGTCGAGGCAGCCCGACTCCGTGCTTCCTGGCCTTCCTTGAGCACTCGCACATCCTCGGGGTTCAAGCGCGCGGCGACTAGACGAATGTTCTTAAAGTACTCGCGCCCAAGGCCCACCGACTGCGCCAACGATCGCTCAATGCGACAGCGGCGCCTCCGAACGGCGTGCGGGCCCGGCCCTGCGCTGGAGGCCATCGTCGCAGTCCGCGTCGGCCTCCGGGTCGCTGTGATCTGCAGCAAGGATGCAGAACCCGTCTCGCCGGTTACGGATCATCGGCGCCGCGAACGGGCGATCGAGCGCCTCACGCAGTGAGCGCATGCGAACCCGCACGCGCGCCTCGGCGACCGGCGCCTGCTCATCCAACAGGCAACTGCCCAGCTCCCGGAACGAAACACGTTTCGGCGAGGCTTCCATCAGCGCTTGAAGCATGGGCAGCAACGGCGACTCGATCCGTAGCAACTGTTCCTTTCGGCGCACCGCCTGCGCAGCTACGTCGAAGGTCACGTCACCCACTTGCAACATCGCGCGAGTCTTGCCTTTGCGTCGCCGCAGGATGCCCAGCCGGCCGGTGATGGTTTCCAGCGAGTATGGCGGCGCCAGATAACCATCCGGCCCTTCTCCGTCACCGACCGCCGGCGGCTCCGAGCCCTGTGCCCCGAGCATCAACACCGGGATGGGCTTGCGCATCAATTGACGCAGGCTACGCAGCGCCCGCAACCCACTTCCCTCGGCCAGCCGCTCGGCGAGCACAATGGCATCGAAGCGGCTATTGCTCGTCAGGTACACCGCCAACGCTTGATCCGACGCGAAGTCGACGCAGTGGCGCAGCTCTTCGAGGTAATTGACCAGCGGCACGGAAATTTCCGAGCGCGATTCGACAACGAGGATACGCATTTCAGGTCACCGTCCTATCTGGGACTACATACGCGGGAACAACACGCCGGCGACGAGCAGGAAGAAGCCGCCGGCGAGCATCCAGAAGGAGAGCGGCGCAAGCGGCTCCAGATAGCCGACATGGACCGCGATACCGAAACCACCCAGAAGCAGCGCGCCCAGGAAAATGGGCCAGCCTGGTCGCGTCAGCCCCATGCGCCTGCTCCACTTGCCTGCAGCATCGCGCGACCGTCACGAACGCTCATGGCATTCACTGTTCAGGCCGCGGTACACCAGCACGCCGATGACTGCGCCGATGCACGGCGCCAGCCAGAACAGCCACAGCTGGTGCATCGGCATGTAGCCGCCACCGGTGCCGACGAACGCTGCCACCGCCGTTGAACGCGCTGGATTCACCGACGTATTCGTGACCGGGATGCTGATCATGTGGATCAGTGCCAGCGTCGCGCCGATCGCGAAGGGCGCCCAACCCGAGGTTGCCGCCGGGCGCGTCACGGCCATGATCACGTACAGGAACACGGCGGTCATGACGACCTCCACCAGGAAGGCCACGGGCATGCCGTAGGCGCCGGGCGAATAGGCGTCGTAACCGTTGGTCGCAAACGCGCCTGCACCGCTGGGCGGCAGGAAGTTCGGCGTGCCGTTGACGATGGTCCACAGCAACGCGCCGGCGAGCAGCCCGCCGACCACCTGGCTGATCACATAGGGCAGCAGATGGCTGCCGCGAAAACGCCCACCGATCCACAGACCCAGGCTCACCGCAGGATTGAAATGCCCGCCCGACAACGGACCGAACGCGAATGCGGCCGTCGCCACCGCGACACCGAAGGCCAATGACACGCCCAGCAAGCCCAGACCCAGCGGGTTGTAGTCGCCGCCGAAGCTCGCTGCGAGCACCGCGCTGCCGCAGCCCCCCATCACCAGCCAGAACGTTCCCAGCATTTCCGCAGCGCATTTCTTCGTCAGACTTTCCATAGCTCGCTCTTGATCCGCAATGTTGTGAATGCAGGCACGACAACGGCCGCGCCGATACGGGGCTATTGGACCGAAGGGTGCAGGCGAGCTCCATGGGAATATTCGAAGGGAATTCGCGCAGGTAATCGCAACAGGCGCCACACATACGGCTGCTCTGTCGTTTGCAACGTGTGGGCGCGCAATCCCTCCGAAGAACGGAAGACGACCGAGCGCCTGCGGCGTCATGAACTTGATCACATGCAATCGATCGACTCGGCGAACGGCAACGGTCACGTCGTCGAC
>Ga0160447_100714_pt1 | contig 14400 bp, 12 predicted proteins | sample HID1973K_E1MG_FD_108222 | JGI IMG/M metagenome (GOLD analysis project Ga0160447, IMG submission 108222) | Enriched mosquito-associated microbial communities from UW Madison campus, WI, USA - HID1973K_E1 MG | ecosystem: Host-associated > Arthropoda: Insects > Digestive system > Unclassified ...
GCCGCGTTCTGTTCTAAGCCGCTTTATCAGGGCCATGAAAAAAGGAGACCTTCGGGTCTCCTTTTTTGTGCATTTTTTAATGCACGCCCCACCCTTTGTAGGAGCGCGCTTTCCCGCGATCGCAGTGTGTCTGCCACTACATTCATACCTGCCGCACCGCAATCGCGGGCAAGCGCGCTCCTACAAGGATTTGCGCAACGTCATCTGTAGCAGTGCAGCTTGCCGGCGGTGGCGACTCCAACATCACTACCGCCGGCAAACGGAGCGCCGCCCGGCCGGACTGCTACAGGGGGATCGCATTCATGCAGGGGTCATGCACACAACGTTCAACCGGTGGATCACTTCACCGTAATGGTGATCTTCTGCGACTCCACTGGCGGATTCAGCGAGATGTGACTCTTGTCGCCCACCAGCAGCTGCAAGGTGTGCTGGCCCGGGGCGAGGGTCAGTTCGGTTTCGGTCTGGCCTTTGCCGAAGTGACGGATGTTGTCGGTCGTCGGCAGCGGCGCGTTCATGTCAGGCTGATCCTTCACGTCGATCAGCAAGTGGTGATGGCCGGTGTCTGGCACGTCAACGCCTGCGGGCGCAACACCCATACCCTTGAGGCCGAACTGGACCTTGAAGGTGCCGTTGACCGTGGCGCCGTCCTTCGGCGAGATGATGTAGACCTCTGCACCGGCAGGCGACGGAGTGCGCGGCACATCGGCCGCTTGCACCATAAATGTCGAGCCAAGCAGCAGGCCAGCCAGGGCAGTTCTTGCGAATAGGGTCTTCATGATCTCTCCGGTTCTTGGTTTTTTAGACGCGCAGACTCGGACCATGAACGCGATGGATCGGTTCATGCCCCTCGGACAAACGCTCTAGCATGGCATTTACCTTAGTCCGATCCGGGCCGGGAATCGTCCAGAGAGTGGCTTTATGTAGAAGATTTCATCTTGCAGGCGTTCAAAGCTCGAACGGTTCACTGCCACGGCGCCGAAACCAACCCGTCAAGGACAGTCGATCACGAGTCGCTGGCAGAACCTCATGGGGCATGTCGCCAGACAGGAACACCACCAGAGATCCGCCGGTAGGTTGCACGTCGTATTGCGCGCCATCCTTGAGGAACATGCGCAACTGGCCGCCGTGCTCCGGTAGCCAGTCGTGGTTGAGGTAGATCACCGCCGAGACCATCCGCTTGTCGTCGTCACGAAAACGGTCTACATGCTTGCGGTAGAAAGCGCCTGGCGGGTAAAGGGCGAAATGGCTCTCGAAATCCTCCAGCCCCAGAAACAATCCACGATTGAGCGCCTGGCGCAAGCTGTCCATCAATTCCATGTAGCGATCGCAGGGCTCGGCCTGTCCTGGCTCCAGCCACTGGATATGATCGCCGCGAATCCCCTCGCGAACTTCCTGCGCAGGTCCGCGCCCGACCGCCGCAGGGGCAAGCTCACCTTCGGCTGCACGTTTGCGGCACTCGAGCGCCAGTTCACCGGTCAGACTTTCCGGAAGGAAAATATCCTGCTGTGACCAGCCACGATCGGCCAGGTCATCGACGATTCGTAACAGCAGAGGGTGATCGGAGGATATGCGCATGGCGCGCATAGTATCCATACGCCGATCAATCCAACAGAGCCCGTGGTCTGCCGACCAAAGTTTATTTTTTCGGGTTTAAAAAGGGACATTCGTTTTATACGAAATGTCGCCGAACCCATGGATTTTCGTGGGGTCTGGCATTTGTTGTCTCGACAAATCCCCGCCGCCCCGCCGAGAATAGCGGCCTGCCGACAGGAGTCTCTAATGCGCCGTCTGTTTTTCCTGATGTTGATGTTCTGCACCATGCCCGCCTGGGCAGACGGCCACGACCAGTTGTACAAGGTCACCGGCTGGCCGGAACAACGCGCGCATTTCAACGACGCCCTCAAAGCTGCACAGCAGCGTTACAAAAACAGCCTGCCGCCTGCGGTGTTCGACGCTCTGGTCAACAACAGCAATCAGCGTTTCGCCCCCCAAGCCATGGATCAGCGCGCCGAGCAGAAGCTGCGTCAGACGTTGCAGGACCCGAACCCTGCGCTGCAGTTCTTCCAGTCGCCACTGGGCCGCAAGATCGTCAACGCCGAACTGACCGCCACCCGCCCCGACCAACTGGCCAAAAACGCGCAGGGCTTGCCGAAGATCCAGGCCAGCGACAATCGCCTGCTGACCATCGGCCATCTGGTCAACGCCCTGCCCGCCAAGGAAGCTGGCGCGGAGGTCAGCCTTGCCATCGCAGGCGTTGCCGCCGACAGCTTGAGCTCGATGATTCCGGGGTTGATGGGCGGCGGCACGACCCAAGCGATGCTCGATGGCCAGCGCCAGCGCCTGATGGGGCAGATCAGCAACGACATGAGCAACACGCTGTTGTACGTCTACCGAGACCTGTCTGACTCCGAGCTGGAAGAGTTTTCCACGTTTGCCGAGTCCGCCGAAGGCCAGGCTTATTATCAGGCGGCCCTGGCAGCGATTCGCGCCGGCTTGGCGGTTGGGCAGAATCTGAAATAAGGCACAGCCCTCCTTGGTTGAACCGCACACACTCCTGTAGCCGTCCAGCTTGCTGGCGGTGGCAATTTCAAGGACGCCACCGCCGGCAAGCCGGACGGCTACAGGAAAAATCACCCCATCCGCTGCGTCAGAAACCTGAAAAACCGTTCGCGTAATTCAGGCAGTTCATTGGCCAGGTGATGCCGCGCCTCGTGCAGCATGAAGATCTGCGGCTGGTCGAACTTCTCGTTGAGCACCGCCAGATTGTGGCTCCAGTCCACTGTCATGTCGGACTCGCCCTGCACGATCAAAGGGCTGCGGCGGCTGTGAGGTGCGTTCTCGATACGTTCGATCCACTTTGCCAACGCCCCGACCCAGGCGGTGGGCAAGCGTCTGGGCTGCAGGGGATCGGCCATCAGAAACGGCAGAAACGCAGGCGCATTTGAGTTTTCGCTGCAGCGCCTGTCGATGCTTTTCACGAAGGATCGCAAGAGGTAATAACTGACTTTCGACCAGGTCCAGCCGCGAGGCCGCACCAGGGGAGCCAGCAGAATGGATTGCCCTTGAGCCGGGCTCTCGTCCCCATGATTGAGCAGGTGGTCGATGACGATTGCACCGCCGGTACTCTGCCCACACAAATGCCAGGGCTTGGGCAACTGCAGAATCTCGGCCTCAACGAATAACCGTTGGAGCACCGCCTGGTACTCAGCGAAGTCGGTAATGCTAGCCCGCATGCCACTGGACAGGCCATGCCCCGGCAGGTCGCAGGAAATCACTGCAAACCCGAGTTCCAGCGCCCACTCGATGACATGCCGGTACAAGCCCATGTGATCGTAAAAACCGTGCACCAATACCAGCGTCGCCACCGGCTGCTCAGGTGTCCACAGCTGAGTGACAATTTCATACCCGCCGACCTCGAAGCGTCCCAACCGGCTGCTGACCAGACCTTCGCGGCCCAGCCCCCCAAGATTGTAAAAGCGCTGGTAAGCCTGCCCTTCTTCGGACAAAGCCAGCCGGGCATTCAGCGGTTGCAGTGCGGCACGCAGGCGGTCGGGGTCGAACGTGTTGGACATCGGTATTCCAGATCAGGCAAACAGGAATCAAAAGGTGACCACTGCCTGTGAGTTTCATCTGTCCTCTCAGGCGTGGCAAGCTACGTCACCCCAATCGAAGCCAACCCCATGAGCGCTCCGCCTCGAACTCGACGTCGCACATTCATCATTACGCTGACGGTGCTCATCTGCGCGGCCGGATCAGGGGCAGGCTATCAGTGGTTTGAGGGACGATACGTCCGTGCGTTCAGTGACAAGACCGCGCTGTTCGCGGGCGATGCACTGAGCCTGCCGCCAGAGTTCTCGGGGCCGGGGCGTATTCGCGTGGTGCACTTCTGGGATCCCGCCTGCCCTTGCAACGTCGGTAATCAGCAACACCTGACTGAACTGGTTGAGCACTTTTCGGGTGCCAATGGTGTGGATTTCTATGCGGTGCAGAAACCGGGCAGCCACGGCCGGTTGCCCGATACGTTGAGTGCCATCAAACCCCTGAGCGGTCTGCCCGGCGCTGACCGGATCACCTCCAGTCCGGCGGTCGCGATCTGGGACCGTCAGGGCAAACTTGCGTATTTCGGGCCCTACAGCGAGGGGCTGGTGTGCAACTCGAAGAACAGCTTCATCGAGCCCATTCTGCTGGCACTTAAAAGCGATCGTCCCGTCAGCGCCACACACACCATGGCGGTCGGGTGTTATTGCCCGTGGCAGAACGCTGACTGACACAGGGGGTGTCGCCACGGGGGCGAATTCATCGCAATAAGACAGCGCCGCTACAGGCGATACGGCGAGTATTCGCGTCTTGCAGCCGTCTACCCAGTCACGTGACAAATCTGTAGCCTTCCTCGCTTCTCGATCATCTTTTGAGCCCCTCTGGATGAAACGCAGTCTTTCTTTCGTCGCGCTGGTCATCCTCCTGATCATGGGCGGCGGCGCCTGGTATATCCACAGCAAACAACCCGTGCGCGACGGCGAAATCGCGCTCACGCACCTGCATGCCCCGGTCAGCGTGCGTTATGACGAGCGCGGCGTACCCCACATCAAGGCCGATAATCAGGACGACCTGTATCGCGCCTTCGGCTATGTGCACGCTCAGGACCGGCTATTCCAGATGGAAATCCTGCGCAGGCTGGCGCGGGGCGAACTGGCTGAAATCCTCGGGCCGAAACTGGTCACGACCGACAAGCTGTTTCGCAGCCTGCGGATTCGCGAGCATGCGGATCAATACGTTGCCCGTCAGGACAAGAACACCCCAGCCTGGAAAGCCCTGCAAGCGTATCTGGACGGCGTGAACCAGTACCAGGCCACTCACCCCAAACCTATCGAGTTCGACGTACTGGGCATCGAAAAGCGGCCATTCAAGGCCGAGGACACCTTGAGCATCGGCGGTTATCTGGCCTACAGCTTTGCTGCCGCGTTTCGCACCGAACCGCTGCTGACTTATGTACGCGACCAACTCGGACCGGATTATCTGAACGTCTTCGACCTTGACTGGCAAGCGCAAGGCGCATTGGGGCAAGCACCCGCCCTGAGCAGCAAGGACTGGAAAGGCCTTAGCGATCTGGCATTGCTCAGTCAGCAGGCGCTGGAAGATGCAGGCCTGCCGCAGTTCGAAGGCAGTAATGCGTGGGCGATCTCCGGTAGCCGCACGCAAAGCGGCAAACCTCTGCTGGCAGGCGACCCACATATTCGTTTCTCGGTGCCGGCTGTATGGTACGAAGCGCAGTTGTCTGCACCAGGATTTGAGCTGTACGGCCACTTTCAGGGCCTGAATCCGTTCGCCCTGCTCGGCCATAACATGGAGTTCGGCTGGAGCCTGACCATGTTCCAGAACGATGACGTGGATCTGGTCGCGGAGAAGGTGAACCCTGTGAACCCAAACCAGGTGTGGTACCACGGCGCTTGGGTCGACATGACTTCGGGTCCCGAGCAAATCAAGGTCAAAGGCGAATCACCGATCACGTTCACCTTGCGTCGATCCCCACACGGCCCGATCGTCAATGACGTGCTGAGCGCCAGCGGCATTCAGGATCGCGCCGATACACCCGTTGCGATGTGGTGGTCGTTCCTTGAATCAGAGAACCCGATTCTGCAAGGCTTCTACGAAGCCAACCGTGCCGACACGCTGGACAAGATGCGCAGCGCCGCCGAGAAGATCCAATCCCCCGGCCTGAACGTGGTCTACGCGAACGCCAAGGGCGATATCGGCTGGTGGGCGGCTGCGCAATTGCCCAAGCGTCCACTTGGGGTGAACCCGGCGTTCATTCTCGATGGCAGCAGCGAACAGGCGGACAAGAGCGGCTTCTATCCGTTCAGCGCCAACCCTCAGGAAGAGAACCCGGCACGCGGCTATATCGTCTCCGCGAACTTTCAGCCAGTTTCGCCCACCGGTATGGAGATTCCCGGTTACTACAACCTTGCCGAACGTGGGCGCCAGTTGAACAGGCAACTGAGCGACGACAGCGTGAAATGGAACCTGGAGAACAGCCAGGCGCTGCAACTGGGCACGCAGACTGACTATGCCGCGAAGATCCTCAAGCCGCTGATTCCGGTTTTGCGACGGGTAATCAGTGATCCGGAGGAGCACGATCTGATCGAGCGTATGGCCGCCTGGAAGGGTGACTACGCGGTGGATTCGGTGGGCGCGACGTTATTCAACCAGTTCGTCTACAACCTCAGCGACCGAACTTTCCGGGATGAGCTGGGTGAGGGCCTGTTCGCCACGTTGCTGTCGACGCGGGTCATTGACATGGCCTTGCCGCGTCTGGCTGCCGATGCGGACTCGCCATGGTGGAACAATCGCAATTCACCGGAGCCGGAGAGCCGGGATAACACCGTGAAGGTGGCCTGGCACGCGACGGTCTCGCACCTCAAATCGCTGTATGGGCTGAATCCGGATGAATGGGTCTGGGGCAAGGCGCATACGCTGACCCATGAGCACCCGCTGGGCCGTCAGCCACCGCTCGACATGCTGTTCAATGTCGGCCCGTTCGCCGCGCCGGGCACCCACGAAGTGCCCAACAACCTCTCAGCGAACATCGGCAACGCGCCGTGGCCTGTGACCTATGGACCATCGACACGCCGTCTGATCGACTTCGCCGACCCGGCGCACGCGCTGGGTATCAATCCGGTCGGACAGAGCGGGGTATTGTTCGACAAGCACTACGCCGATCAGGCCAAAGCCTACGTCAGTGGCCAGTACGTGCCGGAGCGGTTCAGCGAGGGGGACGTGGCGGGGAGCAGCAAAAACGTATTGAGGTTGGTGCCAGCTCACTGACACTGCGGCTCATCGCTTTTGATTCTGGCCGCAGGCCGTGGGAGCGCGACTTGTCCGCGATCTGCCGGGAACCGGCAGTAAAACCAGGCATCTTGTCGTGGCATAAGCACCGCATCCGCAGGGTAGACTGCCGGTTCCCGGCAGATCGTCGGCAAGCCGCACTCCCACGCCCTCCGGGCAGAAACAAATGATCGCGCTCATCAATCATGGGCGCGACCATTGGTGTTATCAGGACATCAAACCGGCTCAACCACCTGAGCACGACGCACATCCGGCTGTTTCCAGCCCTCCGCCGCCGCTTCTTCGATCGCTTGCTGAATCGCGCGCTTGCGGTTGTTCTCAGCGCGGCGGCTGAAGAACCACACCAAGAATGTCGCAATCGATACCGCCAGCAGAATCAGACTAGCAATCGCGTTGATCTCAGGCTTGACGCCCAGGCGCACCGCCGAGAACACTTCCATCGGCAGGGTCGTCGAACCCGGACCGGAAACGAAACTCGCCAGTACCAGGTCATCCAGCGACAGCGCGAAAGACATCATCGCGCCCGCCGCCAGCGACGGCGCGATCATCGGGATGGTGATCAGGAAAAACACCTTCCATGGCCGGGCACCCAGGTCCATGGCCGCCTCTTCGATGGACATGTCCAGCTCACGCAGACGGGCCGACACCACCACCGCCACATACGCGGCACAGAACGTGGTGTGTGCGATCCAGATCGTAACGACGCCACGCTCCTGCGGCCAGCCGACCAATTGCGCCATCGCCACGAACAGCAGCAACAGCGACAGACCGGTGATCACTTCAGGCATGACCAGCGGCGCAGTGACCAGGCCACCGAAGAAGGTGCGACCTTTGAAGCGCGTGACACGGGTCAGTACGAAAGCCGCCATGGTCCCCAGCGCAACAGCGGCGACCGAGGTGTAGAGGGCGATTTCCAGCGAACGCATCACTGCGCTCATCAGTTGGGTGTTGTCGAGCAGGCCGACGTACCACTTCACCGACCAGCCGCCCCAGACCGTCACCAGCTTGGAGGCGTTGAAGGAGTAGATCACCAGAATGACCATGGGCGCATAGATGAAGATCAGGCCCAGTACCAACATCAGGTTCGAGAATCGGAAGCCTCTCATGCCTTGCCCTCCAGTTCTTTGGCCTGGCTACGGTTGAACAGAATGATCGGCACGATGAGGATCAACAGCATCACCACTGCCAGCGAAGACGCCACCGGCCAGTCGCGGTTGTTGAAGAACTCTTGCCACAGGACTTTACCGATCATCAGCGTCTCGGGGCCGCCCAGCAATTCAGGGATGACGAACTCGCCCACCACCGGAATGAACACCAGCATGCAACCGGCGATGATGCCGTTCTTGGACAGCGGCACGGTGATCTTCCAGAAGCTGTTGAAGGTGCTCGAACCCAGGTCCGAAGCCGCTTCCAGCAGGCTTTGGTCGTGCTTCACCAGGTTGGCGTAAAGGGGCAGGATCATGAACGGCAGGTACGAATAGACCACGCCGATGTACACCGCAAGGTTAGTGTTGAGGATCTGCAAAGGCTCGCTGATGACGCCCAGCCACATCAGGAAGGCGTTGAGAAGACCGTTGTTACTGAGAATGCCCATCCACGCGTAAACGCGGATCAGGATCGCGGTCCAGGTCGGCATCATGATCAGCAGCAACAGCACCGTCTGCATTTCCTTGCGGGCGATGGAGATGCCGTAGGCCATCGGATAGCCGATCAACAGGCACAGCAGGGTGCTGAAGAAGGCCATTTTCAACGACCCCAGGTACGCCGAGATATACAGATCGTCACCGGTCAGCAACGCGTAGTTGGCGAAGTTGAGCACGATGTCGAGCTTCTGCTCGGCGTAGGAGAAGATCTCGGTGTACGGCGGGATCGCGACGTCGGCCTCAGCGAAGCTGATCTTGATGACGATCAGAAATGGCAGCGCGAAGAACAGGAACAGCCACAGGAACGGAACACCGATGACCGCCTGACGGCCATTGGGCGTTATTCGATTGAGCGCTCGTTTGATTTTTCGTATTTTCATGACCGCAGTACCACGCCGCTGTCGTCTTCCCACCAGACGAACACTTCGTCATCCCAGGTCGGCCGTGCGCCACGGCGTTCGGCGTTGGCGACGAACGACTGAACCAGCTTTCCGCAGGCCAGTTGCACGTAGAACACCGAGTGACCGCCCAGATAGGCGATGTCGTGGACCTTGCCGCGCGACCAGTTGTATTCGTAGGTCGGCTGCTCGGTGGTGATGAGCAGTTTTTCCGGGCGAATGGCGTAGGTGATGTGCTTGTCTTCCACCGAGGTGCTGACGCCGTGGCCGACGTAGATATTGCGCTCAAGCTCGGGACTGCGGATCAGCGCGTGGCCCTCCATGTCCTCGATGACTTCTCCGTCGAACAGGTTGACGTTGCCGATGAATTCACAGACCAGGCGACTGGTAGGCGTTTCATAGATGTCCACCGGGCTGCCGATCTGAGCGATCCAGCCCAGGTGCATGATCGCGATGCGCTGGGCCATGGTCATGGCCTCTTCCTGGTCGTGGGTCACCATCACGCAGGTCACGCCCACGCGCTCGATGATCTCCACCAGCTCCAGCTGCATCTGCGAACGCAGCTTCTTGTCCAGTGCGCCCATCGGTTCGTCGAGCAGCAGCAGCTTGGGCTTCTTGGCAAGCGAACGGGCCAGGGCCACACGCTGACGCTGGCCGCCGGACAGTTGATGCGGTTTGCGCTTGGCGTACTGGGTCATCTGCACCAGCTTGAGCATCTCGGCCACGCGGGCGTCGATCTCGGCCTTGGGCAGCTTGTCCTGTTGCAGCCCGAAGGCGATGTTCTGCGCCACAGTCATGTGCGGGAACAGCGCGTAGGACTGGAACATCATGTTGATAGGACGCTCGTACGGCGGCATGTCAGTGATGTCGACGCCATCAAGAAAAATCCGCCCCTCGGTCGGTCGCTCGAAGCCGGCAAGCATGCGCAGAAGCGTGGACTTCCCTGAGCCAGAACCGCCAAGCAAGGCGAAGATTTCGCCCTTGTTGATCTGCAGAGACACATCGTCCACAGCAACCGTCTCATCGAACTTCTTCGTGACCCGATCGATTTTGACCAGCACCTGTTTAGGTTGCTGACCACCCTCAAGGGCTTTTTTGTAGGCGCCGGAGGCAACTGCCATGGGTGAAACTCCCAACTGTTTTTGCGCCCGGCCAATACGGCCGGGCGCCAGGTCTTTATTTACCGGTTTTGATCTTGGTCCAGCTGCGCGTCATCACGCGCTGAATCTTCGGTGGCAACTCGGAATTGACGTACAGGCGCGCCTGCACTTCCTTCGACGGGTAAACCGATTCGTCATGACGGATTTCCTGATCCATCAGCTCGCCCGACGCGGGGTTCGGGTTGGCGTAGCCCACTTCATCGCTGACCTTGGCGATCACGTCTGGCTTGAGGATGTAGTTGATGAACGCATGAGCGGCCTTGACGTCTGGCGCGTCTGCGGGAATCGCCAGCATGTCGAACCACAGGTTGCCGCCCTCTTTCGGGATCGAGTAAGCGATGTTCACGCCCTTGCCCGCTTCTTCGGCGCGAGCCTTGGCCTGGAACACGTCGCCGGAGAAACCGGCAGCGATGCAGATGTCGCCATTGGCCAGATCCGTGATGTATTTCGACGAGTTGAAGTAGGTCACGTACGGGCGGACTTTGAGCAGCTTCTCTTCGGCTTTCTTGTAGTCTTTCTCGTCGGTGCTGTTGGGGTTCAAGCCCATGTAATTCAGCACCGCCGGCATCATTTCATCCGCCGAGTCGAGGAAGGCGACGCCACACTTCTGCAGCTTCTTGATGTTCTCGGGTTCGAACAGCACGGCCCACGAATCGATCGTGTCGACACCCAGCACTTGTTTGATCTTGTCGACGTTGTAACCGATGCCGTTGGTGCCCCACAGATAAGGGACAGCATACTGGTTGCCTGGATCGTTCTTCTCCAGACGTTTCATCAGTTCGGGATCAAGGTTGGAATAGTTGGGGAGTTGCGACTTGTCGAGTTTCTGGAACGCCCCGGCCTTGATCTGTTTGCCAAGGAAGTGGTTGGAAGGCACTACCACGTCATAACCGGTGTGGCCGGCCAGCAGTTTGCCTTCCAGGGTTTCGTTGGAGTCGAAGACGTCGTACTTGGTCTTGATCCCGGTGGTGGACTCGAAGTCCGCCAGGGTCGAGGTGCCGATGTAATCGGACCAGTTATAAATGCGGACGGTGGAGTCCGCGTAAGCACCGACGGCGAGCGTCAGGCCGGCTCCCAGCAGCAAGCCTTTGGAAAATAAAGAAATAGACACGTTTGCAGTCCTTTTTCAGTAGGTGGGCCTGTTGCCCGTGCCGACGACAGTAACCACTGCCTGTGACAAATCCGGCGCGCAACTTACCTTCGATAAACCCTTCTCGCAAAAAATAATTTTCGTTATTGCTGCCTCGACACTCCAGGCTGTAGGAGCGCGCTTGCCCGCGATTGCGGTGTGTCAGCGACAGATCTGGCACATGCAGATCGCAATCGCGGGCAAGCGCGCTCCTACAGAGGTACTGCGCGTGCTGTCGAGACAGCACGCTACAGGCTTACTTGCCCGACTTGATGTTGGTCCAGCTGCGGGTCATGAGGCGCTGAGTCGCTGCCGGCAAATCGGCAATTGCGTACAACTTGGCCAGAACGTCTGCCGGCGGATAAACGCCTGGATCAGAGGTGATGTCCTTGTCGACGAACTCGGTCGCGGCCTTGTTACCGTTCGGGAAGTGAACCGCGTTGGTGATTTCGGCCATGACTTTAGGCTGCAGCAGGAAGTTCATGAACTTGTAGGCGCCTTCGACGTTTTCTGCGTCTTTTGGAATGGCGACCATGTCGTAGAAACTGCCAGCGCCTTCTTTCGGAATGTTGTAGCTGACGTTGACCTTGCCGCCCGCCTCTTCAGCACGCGCCTTGGCCTGATACACGTCACCCGAGTAACCCACGGCTACGCAGATGTTGCCGTTGGCCAGGTCCGAGATGTACTTGGAAGAGTGGAAGTAGGTGACCGAAGGACGGATCTTCTTGAACAGATCTTCGGCTTTCTGGATGTCTTCTTTCTTCTGGCTGTCGGTTGGCAGACCCAGGTAATGCAGCGCGACCGGCAGCATTTCGGTCGGCGAATCGAGGAAGCTCACGCCACAGGCTTTCAGCTTGGCAGCGTTCTCGGGCTTGAACAGCAGGTCCCAGGAATTGACCGGCGCATCGGCACCCAGCGCAGCCTTGACCTTGTCCGGGTTGAAACCGATTCCGATCGAACCCCACATGTACGGGAAGGCGTGTTTGTTGTCCGGGTCGCTGACCGACACGGCTTTCAACAAAGCAGGGTCCAGGTTTTTGTAGTTAGGCAGCTTGGACTTGTCCAGCTCCTGATAAACACCGGCCTTGATCTGTTTGGCCAAGAAGTTGTTCGACGGGACGACGATGTCGTAGCCGGACTTGCCAGCCAGCAATTTGGCTTCCAGGGTCTCGTTGCTGTCGAAGACGTCGTAGACCACTTTGATGCCTGATTCTTTTTCGAAGTCGGCAATGGTGTTAGGTGCGATGTAATCGGACCAGTTGTAGACGTGCAAAACTTTGTCATCGGCGTGAGCAGCTGCGGCCACTGCGCCCATGAGGGACAAGGCGAGGAGGGTTTTGCCAAATTTCTTCATTCGTACAGCTCCAATGTTTTATGTTAGCGGCGACTAAAACAACCGTTAGTCTGGCAATTTCCTGGGCGGGCTTACAAGCAGAGCGGCCTGCCTTATTGCATAACTTTCAAAGATTTCATCTGCACGCCAGCACATCGAACTCTGTAGGAGTGAGCTTGCTCGCGATTGCGTATCGTCAGGCACCGACGATGTCGAATGTGCCGACGCTATCGCGAGCAAGCTCACTCCTACAAAAGATGATCGTTTACCGCACGATCACCTCACCTTCAGCGCTGCAATGCTTCGAGTGTCAGGTCCAGGCATTTGCGTGCTTTTTCCACCAACTCATCGATCTCGGCAAAGCTGATGACCAGCGGTGGCGAGATGATCATCGTGTCCCCCACCGCCCGCATGATCAGTCCGTTATTGAAACAGAACGTTCGGCAGATCATGCCCACACCTCGATCGACGTAACGCTCGCGAGTGGCTTTGTCTTTCACCAGCTCGATGGCACCGAGCATGCCGACGCCACGAACTTCATCCACCAGTGGATGATCGCTCAACTCACGCAAACGCTTCTGCAAGTATGGTGCCGTTTCCGATTTCACTCGCTCGACAATCTTTTCTTCACGCAGGATTCGGATATTTTCCAGACCTACCGCAGCCGCTACCGGGTGACCGGAGTAGGTAAAGCCGTGGTTGAAGTCGCCGCCTTCGTTGAGCACTTTCACCACTTCGTCGCGTACGATCACGCCGCCCATGGGGATGTAGCCCGAGGTCAGACCCTTGGCAATCGTCATCAGATCGGGCTTGAGGTCATAGAAATCGCTACCGAACCACTCACCGGTACGGCCAAAACCACAAATCACTTCGTCGGCGACGAACAGAATGTCGTATTTGGCGAGGATCTCCTTGATCTTCGGCCAGTAGGTCTGCGGCGGAACGATCACGCCGCCCGCGCCCTGGATCGGCTCGGCAATGAACGCACCGACGTTGTCTTCGCCGACTTCCAGAATTTTCTTCTCCAGTTGCTCGGCAGCCCAGACGCCGAACTCGTCCGGGGTCATGTCGCCGCCTTCACCGAACCAGTACGGCTGCGGGATGTGAACGATGCCCGGGATCGGCAGATCGCCCTGCTCGTGCATGTAGGTCATGCCACCCAGGCTTGCGCCCGCAACGGTCGAGCCGTGGTAGCCGTTCATGCGGCTGATGATGACTTTCTTGCTCGGCTTGCCTTGGACCGCCCAGTAGTGACGAACCATGCGCAGTACGGTGTCGTTGCCTTCGGAACCGGAACCGGTGAAGAACACATGGTTCATGCCCTGCGGCGCGATCTCGGAAATGGCCTTGGCCAGCTGCAACGCAGGCGGGTGAGCGGTCTGAAAGAACAGGTTGTAATAAGGCAGCTCACGCATCTGCTTGCTGGCCGCATCGGCCAGTTCGTCACGACCGTAACCGATGGCGACACACCACAGGCCAGCCATCCCGTCGAGGATCTTGTTGCCTTCACTGTCCCAGAGATAAACGCCTTTGGCGTTGGTGATGATGCGCGGGCCTTTCTCTTTGAGCTGCTTGAAGTCGCTGAACGGCGCGAGGTGGTGATCGTTGCTCAAGGCTTGCCATTCGCGGGTTTGCGGATTGTTGGAACTCATGAACCACTCCATTGACTGGGTATCGCGTGGAAGGCGCCACAGGCCTGGCGAGGCCCGCGGCACCTGGCCTCAGACGGCGAAAAGCAGGAATTCCCGCTCCCACGAGCTGATCACACGCTTGAAGTTTTCGTGCTCGGCGCGCTTGACCGCGACATAGCCGGTCACGAACGTCTTGCCGAGGTATTTCTCGACGGTCTTGCTGTTCTCCATCCGCTCCAGCGCGTCTTCGATGGTCAACGGCA
>Ga0160447_100717_pt1 | contig 14347 bp, 12 predicted proteins | sample HID1973K_E1MG_FD_108222 | JGI IMG/M metagenome (GOLD analysis project Ga0160447, IMG submission 108222) | Enriched mosquito-associated microbial communities from UW Madison campus, WI, USA - HID1973K_E1 MG | ecosystem: Host-associated > Arthropoda: Insects > Digestive system > Unclassified ...
ATCTTGATGTACTACAACCAGGAACGCTTGCACTCGGCCGCGCGTCACATGCCGCCGGCCGAGTTCGAGGATTTAAAGGTGGAAACTGCGTAATCGGTGTCCAAGAATACTGAACCACTACACTGCCGCCCCGCATAGGGGCAGTGCTAATAAACCGACACGAAAGCGGGATCCAGCGAAAAACCCAACCATGCCGAAAGCAATGCATTCTTTCCGCAGGGAAAGCAATCCCCGAACCCTCATCCGCTAGACTGTCTCGCTTCGCAAGAAGTCCAAACGAGGCATCAAGATGTACAAAAAAGGCGTGGTAGTCGAAATCCAGTTCCCTCCAGGCCGCTTGAACGACGCAGCCGGCGATCCCTACTGGATCGATCTCACGCTCGACGAAGCCAAGCGCTTGCACGCGCAACTATCGCGACGCTTCGAGGGCGATGCACGCGCTAACCAGCCGCTCGACACCTTCACGATCGAATGAATAACGAGCCCGCACCGACGAGTGCACGGTTAGACAAGACACCCGCAAGCCATCGATCGCATACTGCGGCATCTCGTCTTGCCGCATGCCTCACATGGTTTCGATTCTCGCCGCTCCCGTCTTCGTGTTTCTCTGGTCGACGGGCTTCATCGTCGCACGGGCGATCACGCCTTACGTCGATCCGAATCTGTATCTGCTCGCGCGCTTCGCCGGCACGACGCTGCTGTTTTTCGCGATCGCCACCATCACGCGTGCGCCCTGGCCGAAAGGCCGCGACATCGGCCGGCACCTGTTCGCCGGCGCGCTGCTGCAAGGGGTCTATCTCGGCGCGGGCTACTGGGCCGTCGCGCAAGGACTCGGCGCGGGCATCATGGCGCTGCTCGGTGCGCTGCAGCCGCTTCTGACGGCCGCCATCGCCGCGCGGCTCTTCGGCGAACGGCTCTCGCCGCGCGCATGGAGCGGGCTCGCGCTCGGACTCGCCGGTGTCGCGCTCGTGCTCGCGCCGAAAATCGCGGCGAGCGGCGCGCACGTCGGACATGCAGCGGGCGGGCACCCGTCGCAATCGATCGTCGTGATGGTCGCGCTGCTGTCCATCGTCGCGATCACCGCGGGCACGCTGTATCAGAAGACCTCGCTCGCACGCGCCGATATCCGCAGCGCCAGCGCATTGCAGAACGCGGGCGCGGCGATCGTCGCGCTCGTGCTCGCGATGGCGCTCGGGGAGCATCGCTTCATTGCGTCGATGACGACGTGGCTCTCGCTCGCATGGGGCATCGTGATGCTCTCGGGCGTCGCGACGACACTGCTCGTGTGGATGGTCCGGCGCGGCGACGCATCGCGCGCGACCGCCCTGCTCTTTCTCGCGCCGCCGCTCGCCGCGCTCGAAAGCTTTCTTGCGTTCGGCGAGACGCTCAACGCCGTGCAACTCGCGGGCTTCGGCGTCGCGCTCGCGGGCGTGCTGCTCGCGCGCGCGAAATAGCGCTTCGGGCGCGGTTCAATCGACCGTATCCGCGCCCGCCGGGATGTGCGCGCGCACCGCCTTGCCCGGACCCGGCGACCACGCCGGCCGCGTCTTCCGGCCCGTATCGACGACGACGAGATAGTGGCCCGCCCACGGCGTCGTCTTGCGCGTAGCCTTCAGGACCCACATCGACTCGCCTTCGGATGCGCGCGCCTCGTATTGCGCATCGAGAATGCCGTGATGATCGAAGAACGTGTTCAGCGTCGACGGAATGCGCACACAGCCCTTCGAGTGGCGCATGCCGAGCAGCGGCTCCAGTTTCTCGGGATCGGTGGCGTGCATCTGGAAGCGCATCGGCGACTTGCCGCCACGACCCCAGCCGCGTTCGCCGTCGGCCCAGCCGAAATCGTAGATGCGCATGTCGCGCGCGCCGTAGCCGCGAATCTTGAACTCGTTCAGCGTGCCCTCGGCGCGAAAGTCCATGTTGCCCGGCACGTGCTGAAACACCCCGAGCGGCGTGACGAAGTGATCGTAGGTGCCGGGCCGGCCCGTCGATACCGGCGACGCGCCGATCATCGACCATGCATCGCCCGCGCTGTTGCGGAAGTAGACGAAGATCGCCTGCACGTTCGCACTGCGATCGACCAGCACGACGAACTCGTTGGCGAGATCGCCGTGGCCGTCTTCGTCGAGCGTATGTTGCAGCAGACGGCCGTAGGCCTGCTGATCCGCGACGGGCACGGTGAGCCGCCGATCGACCTGCTGCGCGAAGTCCTGCCGCATCGCATAGGCGCCCGCTGGCGGCATGTCGGTGCGCTGCGCGAGGTTGGGTTCGGGCGGCTCCGCGGGCAAGGGCACTTCAGGCGCCTGCGCTTCGGATGCCGCGCTCGCGGCGCTGGCCGCCGACGCCGCACTCGCCGCCGATGCGGCCGACGCCTCGGCAGCCGCCGACGCTTCCGAAGACGCTTGCGCGGGTATCGGCACCGGCATCGCCGGAAGCGCGCGCTCGGGCGCACTCGCGACGTGCGGGATGCTCGCGCCTTGCGGCATCGGCGGCGTGGGCGCGACGGACATCGCCGTCATGCGTCCCTGCGCGACCGTCCCCGATGCGCCCGATGCAGCCTGAGGCTGCGCATGAACCGCTGTCGCCATCGAAACGAGGGCGCCCGCTGCCGCGCCCACGAAAATCCTTGCGCCGAACGGCGTCTTGTTCTTTCCTGCCTGCTGCATCGATATGAATGATCCGCTTTGCGTTCTGACAACGAGCGGCGCGTGCGCAAGTCTGCGCGCATCGACAAAAAAGCCGGTGCGCACGAGCACCGGCTTCGCCGCTACATGACGTTCGTCAGAGGACCTTCAGCAAAGTTCATTCCGGCCGCCGTGCGCGCGCCATCAGCGCGCGGCGCGCACGCGAATCAATGCAGACGGATGGACGCGTCACCCGATGGCGATGCCCGGGCGCGCAAGGGTTCGTCGAGAAAGCGCTGATGACACAGCTTTTGCGCGATCGCCTCGCCGATGTAAGGCACATCGGTGGCGAGCCTCGCGACCGCGTAGGCTTGCGCGGTGCCCGCGCCGTGGACTTCGATATCGCTCGCATAGCCGCCGAGCTCGTGTTCCAGAAAGCGCCGCACGTCGCGGGCGGCGCAGCGTTGCGGAAGGTTCCAGACGATCAGGTTCATCGGCGTCACCTTCTTGCGCGCACACGCACGGGCTGCGAGCGCTGCTTCAGGATCACGCGCGCCGCAAGGCTGCCGACGACGAAAAGGGACACATACGCGAACATCATGGCAGCTCCACGGCGAATTTCGAGATAGCTCCATACTAATACCGTAAGCCACCCGCGTGCTGCGACATTCCGCCTTTTTCAATAGATGTTCTAAATCGGACGGATGCCTGGAATCAATTGCCGGAATCGACGGTCAGAAGCCGCTGCACGTCATGCTGGAAAGATTCGGATAGCGATTGGGCCAGTCGCCCACCATCGCGGTCTGCGCGTCTTTCAGCGTGATGTCGCCGGTGCAGACGCAGCGCTTCAGATAGACGGCGAGCCGTTCCTTTCGCCGCTGACCCGCACGCCCTTCCCAGCGGCGCAGATCGAGATTCGCGGGCGAATTCGGCGAGCCGCCGAGCAGCACTGGCATACGGTGATCGAGCGCATATTCCGACGCGAACGACGCATCGATGCTGCGTTGCTTCAGGAGCCGCTCCTTCTGGCGCATCTGAAGCTCGAACGACGGCAACACGCGGTCCACATAACCGGGCACGCAGATCGTATCGACGATGGTCGCCTGCGTGACGCGCGTATCGAGCCAGTCGGCGCGCTGGGCGTGCGGCGTGCCGGGCATCAACGCGAGCATCGCGCAGCACCACGCCAGTGCCACGCGCGCGCTCCGGCTCGTGCGGCCCGCGCCTGGCTTCGTTTTCTCGGTGAATCGGGTATCCCTTCGACTCATGCCTCTGTGCGCCATCCGTCGCGGCCAAGGTTCGCCGCGCATTTTTTGAGATGATCGGAGGTTCAATTAAAACACACGAAACGCACGCCGCACGCGAAGAGTTGATCGCGGCCCCGAAACGCGCGTCATGTCGATGAGTCGGATGTGGGAGATACACAGGAAAGCGCGCCTGCGACGGCATGGTGGCCCATGCAGTCGCAGGCGGCAAAACGCGATTAGCGCACGTATCAGGCCGGAACCGACTCCGCCTTCTGGGCGCGCGACCATACGCGATGCTTGCTCATCGCTTCGATGAAGCTCTTCAGCACCTGCTTTGCATCGCTCCCGACCGCCACGCCTTCTTCGCCGTTCGGCAAATGCGCGGCCGCGAGCAAGTCCTCTCCGTCGCCGATCGCGCCGATCGCCTTCAGATGCTTGAACGCTTCCAGCACGAAATGACGCGCGTCGCCGGACTGCGACAGTGTCTTCGCGCTGTCCTTGCCGCCCGCGACGATCACCCCGTCGAACATGATCGAAGGCATGCCGAGAATGGTTGCGTCGGCCTCGATGCCTTGTGCAGGCGAGCCGAGCGTCGGCGAGATGACCTTCGCGTGCGCGCCTTCGGCCTTGAGCGCGTCCTGCACGGCCTTGATGCTCGCGGCATCGGCGCCCGGCGCGGCGAGAATCGCGACTTTGCGCGTTTTGACCGAAGGCTTCGCCTTCGCGACGATCGACAGCGCAGGCGACTCCGTCACCGACGACTTGCCGAGTTCGTCGGCGTCCGCGTTTTTCTTGGGCGCGGGCAGGCCGAGATTGGCGGCGACGCGCGCGGTAAGCGTCTCGTCGATATTCGCGAGGATGCCGAGCTGGCGCTCGCGGATGGGCTTGCGCTCGACCTTCGAGAGTTCGAACGAATAAGCGCCGACGATGTGATCCTTTTCGGGATCGGTCATGCTGTTCCAGAAGAGCGTCGCCTGCGAATAGTGATCCCTGAACGACGGGCTGCGCACGCGGATCTTCGACCCTTCGACGCGCTCCGTGTAACTCTCGAAGCCGCCGCCTGCCGCGGCCGGCGCGGTTTCCTTCGGCCATCCGCCGTCGATCGAATTCGGCTCGTAGGATGCCTGTCCCTTGTCGATCGTCTGGCGATGCATCGCGTCGCGTTGACCGTTATGCAATGGCGCGAGCGGCCGGTTGATCGGAATCTCGTGGAAGTTCGGACCGCCGAGCCGGCTGATCTGCGTATCGGTGTAGGAGAAGAGGCGGCCTTGCAGCAGCGGATCGTTCGTGAAGTCGATGCCCGGCACGATATGCCCCGGACAGAACGCGACCTGCTCGGTCTCGGCGAAGAAGTTGTCCGGATTGCGATTCAGCGTGAGCTTGCCGATCATCTTCAGCGGCACGAGTTCCTCGGGGATGATCTTGGTGGGATCGAGCAGATCGAAGTCGAACTTGTGCTCGTCCGCTTCCTCGACGACCTGCACGCCGAGCTCCCACTCGGGATAGTCGCCGTTGTCGATTGCTTCCCACAAATCCCGGCGATGGAAGTCCGCGTCCTTGCCCGCGAGCTTCTGCGCTTCATCCCACAGCAGCGACGCCGAGCCGATCGTCGGGCGCCAGTGGAACTTCACGAACCGGCCTTTTCCCTGGGCGTCGATGAAGCGGAAGGTATGGATGCCGAAGCCTTCCATCGTGCGCAGACTGCGTGGGATCGCGCGATCGGACATCGTCCAGAGGACCATGTGCGCGGACTCGGGCACGAGCGAGACGAAATCCCAGAAGGTGTCGTGCGCGGACCCGCCTTGCGGCATTTCGTTATGCGGCTCGGGTTTGACGGCGTGGACGAAATCGGGAAACTTGATCGCGTCCTGGATGAAGAACACCGGCATGTTGTTGCCGACGAGATCGAAGTTGCCTTCTTCCGTGTAGAACTTGACGGCGAAGCCGCGCACGTCGCGCACGGTATCGGCGGAGCCGCGCGAGCCTTGCACGGTCGAGAAGCGCACATACACAGGCGTTTCCTTCGACGGGTCTTGCAGAAACGCGGCTTTGGTGAGTCCGGCCTGCGATTCGTACACCTTGAAGACGCCGTGCGCCGCCGATCCGCGGGCATGGACGATACGTTCAGGAATGCGCTCGTGGTCGAAGTGCGTGATTTTTTCACGCATGATGAAGTCTTCGAGCAGCGAGGGGCCGCGCTCGCCGGCGCGCAAGGTGTTCTGGTTATCGGCGACCTTGACGCCCTGATTCGTCGTCAGGGCCTGGTTGGTGGCGTCGCTGCGGAAGGTTTCGAGGGATTCGACTTTGTTGTTGGTGTTGCTTTGCGACGGCGTGCGGGCGACGCCGCTCGCGGGCGGCTGTTTCTTTGTTGCCATTGTGGGGACTCCTCCGGGGGATCTTGGGTGAGGTTTTGCTCTCACTCGCCCGCAAGTGGTGTTCCTACTCGGGTTTTTTTCGGTTTTTGTTGGTTGGTCCCGTATTCGTGTCGGTCTATTGGCTCTGCCCCTGTGCGGGGCGGCAGTCACTTTCTTTGCTGCTGCAAAGAAAGTAACCAAAGAAACAGCTTCTCACCGCCCGCGGTCACACGCACGTTGGCCATGCTTGCCAGCCGCAGGCGGCACTCGCCTAAGTGTCGTCCTCGAAGGACATACCGGGCTTGGCTCGCGCACGGTCTGCCGCTCCAAATGTTTTGGCGCGCTGGTTCAGCACCAAATAGTTTCGGCACAGCGCTACGCGCTGCCGATGGGTCTGCAAGGGAAACCAACGAGCCACGGATCCAGTGAGATAGAAGCGTTGCAAGTACGCGTGCGCACGCAAACCCGATGGACCCATCGGCCGCGAAGCGGGCCGGAGCTATCTCGTGCTGAACCAGTTTGTTCTGTGGTGCGATGAGTCAGAGCGTGCGCGAGCCAAGCCCGACTGGGCCTTTGGGGGCGACACTTAGGCGAGTGCCATCGGCGGCTGGCAAGCATGGCCAAACTGCGTGTGACCGCGGGCGGTGAGAAGCTGCTTTCTTTGGTTACTTTCTTTGCAGCAGCAAAGAAAGTGACTGCCGCCCCGCACAGGGGCAGTGCCAATAGACCAACGCGAATACGGGATCCGGCGAAACCACAGGCGGACCAACCACCAAAGCCCGCCCGCGGCAAAAAAACCTTCAACCCACCGGCGACAACGCCCCCAACTTATCCGCAGTAACCTTCTGCAAAGCAATGATCCGCCCGAGAGCCGCATGATTCGCAGTGGCTTCGTCATACATCTTCGCCAGATCGGCCTTGAGCTGCGTCCTCGACCCGCCGTCGAGATAAACCATATGCCCCGACGGATAAAACGTCGCCGACAGATTCTGCCGCACGGTCTTGTCGATCAGCGGCATCTGTTGAAGATCGATGATCGTCTGGTAAAAGGGCGTCACAAAGTCATACATCCCGTTCGCGGAAAGCACTTTCAAGTCGACATTCAAAGCCATCACCGCGGCGAGATCGCCCGCCGTGTAAAGGATGATGTTGCCCTTCGAATCCAAGCCCTTCTGCGCGCCCGTCGGATCGGTATGCTTGAAGTCCCAGTTGAGGAACGCCTGATCGTTCAGATCGGTGAACGATGACGTCGACGTGAACTTGAGCTGCTCGTTCAGATAGCTGTTCCACATCGTCGTGTAGACGCCGCTCACCGCCGTCATCGTCGGGTCGTTGCCGCCCGAATTCGGGTCGATCTTACCGGCGATGCCCGTCGAAATCGCCGTCACGCGGCCGTCGTACGAGCCGAGCGATTCGCCTTTGGACTTCAGCAAAGTCGTCAGGAAAAGCGAATTGCCGCGGCTGTCGTACGCGGCGATATCGAGACTCCACGCGAGCAGCGTCGCCTTGTCGATGCCCGTATATTCGGACAGCTTCTCGACCACCTCGTCGTCGGTTTGCGGAAACTTGCGCAGCGCGTTCAGATAGTCCGTGCGCGCGAATTCCGCGACTTCCTCCGCAAAGTTCAGAAGATTCGTCGGCGTCGGATGCACACCGAGTTTCTTGTGATACCACGCGTCCGCCGCCGCCGTCGGCAGCGCGCCGACCGGATTGCCCGCCTGCCGGTAATCGAGAATCGACGATTGCAGCGTGACGCCGTTCAGGTCGATTCCGTCCTCGTGCAGCCTGTACGCGAGCACGCAACTGCGCGCCGTACCATACGATTCGCCGAACAAAAACTTCGGCGAATTCCAGCGGTTGTTCTTCGTCAGATAGCGTTTGATGAACTGCGCGATCGAAGCCGCGTCCTCATCGACACCCCAGAAATCGCGGTTCTTGTTCGGCGCGATGGCGGCGGAATAACCCGTGCCGACCGGATTGATAAAGATCAGGTCGCTGCGATCGAGCAGGCTGTCCGGGTTGTCTTCCATCTGATACGGCGCGGGCGGCGTGAAGCTCGGCATCGCCGTCTTGATGCGGCGCGGCGCGAACGAGCCGAGCAGCACGAACACCGACGACGAGCCCGGCCCGCCGTTGTAGAAGAACGTGAGCGGACGCGCTTCCTCCTTCGCGCCGTCCTTGGTGAACGCGACATAGAACATCTTCGCGCTCGGCTTCGAACTGCTCGGATCGACCGTCACGAGATGGCCGACCGTCGCCGTATAAGCGATCTTCGCGCCGCCGATCGTCACGCTGTGGTGGGTGATGGCCGCGTTCTCGTCGGCTTCCGTGGCCGCGACTGCATCGTCGGGACCGTTGCCGTATGCGACCGGATCGAAATACGGCTGGTCCTTTTTCGCCGTCGTGGTCTTCTTCGGCGCTTTCTTCGCGGCGGCCGTCATGGCCGGTTCTTCCGCGCCGGAAGGTTTGTCGCTCGCTGCCAGTGGATCGGAGTTCATCGTCGTCGCTCCAGAATCGTCGTCGTGGTTGTTGTTCACTGTCTTACGCCTTTGCACTTGCCTCAACTCTTCGCAGGCACGAGCGCGGCCGCGATCTTCGCGCCGTCGGGGCTGCCCATGCCGGTGCATGCGTCCCAGCCCGCCGCCGCCGAGAAGCTGCCGTTGTTGCCTTCCGTGATGTCGCGGAACGCCGCCTTCGTCTTGTAGAGCTTCGGATTGACGAAGCCCGACGGCGACGCGTTGATCGCGTTGATCCGCGCGATCAGCGCAGCCCACAGCGGCGCGACCGCACTCGTGCCGCCGACGACCGTATCCTCGCCGTCGATCAGCACCTCGTAGCCGGTTTGCGGCGATGCGTCGCCCGACACATCCGGCACGCCGCGCTTCGCGAGCTTCGTCGCCTGGCCATTGCGTGTGACCGATAAACCCGCCTGCCACGCCGGCAACGCGAACACGCCCGAGACGCCGCCGCCGCCCGCCCCGCCCTGATCGCCGTCGTTCCACACGACTTCCTTCGCGATGCCCGATCCGGATGCCACGAGGCTCGTGCCGCCGCAGCCGAGCACATACGGGCTCGACGCCGGAAAGTCGACGTGATCCGAGCCGTCGCCGGCGCCATCGGACGAACCGCTGTCGCCCGATGCCGCGCAGACCGTCACGCCGAGCGCCGCCGCGCTTTGCAGCACGTCGTTGAACGCGCCGATCGACTGCGAGGACCAGTTCGACTCGGGGCCGCCCCAGCTGATCGATATCACGGAAGGCTTGTTGGTGGAATCGTGCAGCGCGCGATTGACGGCATCGACGAAACCGGCGTCGCTGTTCGGCGCGAAGTACACGGCGATGCTCGCGCCCGGCGCGATGGCGCCCGCGATCTCGATGTCGAGCGTCACTTCGCCGTCGGGTCCGTTGGGGTTGCCCGTGGGCGCGTTCTTCGCGTTGTCGACGCCGATCGCCACGACTTTCGGCGCCTTCACGCCGAGCTTCGAGAAATACGCGGAGAGATCGGTGTCGCGATAACCGCCGCCCAGCTCGATGATCGCGATGCACTGGCCGGCGCCGTCGCCATCGGGGAAATCGTAGAGACGCGCGAGATCGACCGGTGTGAACGACGCGGGCGCCGCGCCGCGCGCTGGCTTGAACGGCGGACGAAAACGAAAATGCGGACGCGCCTGCGGCTTGCTGTCGAGACCGAGCACGGCGGTGACCATGTCGTGCATGTCGTCGGGCACCTTGACCGGCCCCGAGCGTCCGCGATATTCACCGATGTTGTGATGTTGAAAGCGTCCGAGCTTGACGTCGAAAGCTTTCTGGAACTGCTCGATGGTGCCTTTCAACACCACGCTGCGCGTCTCGGTTTCGGCGCGCACGACCGTCAGGCCGTATTGCGCGGCGAAGGCCTTCACCTTCCCGACGTCTTCCGCGGATGCGGTGAAACGTTTGTCGAATTCTTCGCGCGAGACGGCTTGCGCGGGCGCCTCGCCGGCGTCGATGCGCGACATCATCTGCTTGAATCCGGCTTCGTCCTTGCGCCGCAGCATCACGATCACTTCGATCTGCTCGGACGGATCGCAATCGCCGACACATGTCGCGCCTTCGGGATGAATCTTGTCGCTGCCGCTGACCGGTTGCTTCGTCATGGTATCGATGCTCCTCGCTGGCCATGAGGTTCAAAGGTTCTCGATCCTGCCGCTGCCGCGCTTCGACGCTTTCGGCGCTCGCTGGCAACTTCCACAGCGCACGTTACTTATCGTCTTATTTTCTGGGCGCGAATGCAATTGCTCGGACCGTTGACGAGAGCATGCAATTCCGGCGGGACAAAACCTGTCCCGGTCTGCAAAAGGGTGTCTCTATCGGCTTCGGGCTCGCGCGCCTGCGCGAGCTCCTTGATCGATGACGCCTAGTGCGCGCGCTCTTCGTCGTACTCCGGACGCGCGCCCTGCGGCAGCCACGGCTCGCGATGCTTGCACCACAGCTCGTAGTCCGGCTCGAAGAGGCCGGTTTCGTCGAATGCGCCGATCGGCAGATCGACTTCATCGTGCGTCGTGTATTCCATGTAGGCGACCGAGCCGCACACCGGGCAAAAATGCCGGCGGCCGTGCTCGGAACTGCGCCACGTCGAAAGGCTGCCGCTCATCATCACGTCGCCGCGCGCGTAAATCGCATAAGCTCCGAATGCGGAGCCGTGCACTTGACGGCACGTCATGCAATGGCACATCCCGACGCGCTTCGGCTTGCCCGCCGCGCGAAAACGGAACGCGCCGCATGCGCATCCTCCTTCATGAACCGTAGCCGCCCGCTCATCATCGTTTTGAACGTTCATCGATCTCTCCCGTAAGTACGACGGTTTGTTACGATAACCCTTCACGATCGGAGATGGCATTCATGAGCACATCGAGCACGACCGGCACCACGCGTACCTTGTCCCTGCTGAAGCTGCTTCCCGGCGCCGGATCGGAATTCGGTCCCGCCGCGTCGGACCTCCTCGCCCACGTGCTATCGCATGACCGCTTCGATGCGGCGGCCAACGTGAGCGCGCCGCGCGAGACCTTTCGCGGCGTCACCGTCGAGGACGCCATGAACGACGAGTACGTGTTTCCGCTCGGGCGCACCGGCCAGTCGATCGTGTTGACGGGCTATCGCATCGCGGCCGGTTTCATTGCCGAACGCGTCGCCGACGAGTGGCTCGAACTCGCGCACAGGGAACGTCTCGCAAAAGGCTTGCCCGCCGTGCCGCAAGGCAGCGAGCCGCACCTCGCGCCCGATCCCGCCGAAGCGGATCAACTCCTCGACCGCGCCTACGATTGCGCGCAGCGCATCCTCGATCCGGCCGCGAGCGAGCAGGTGCTCTCGCTCTTCGAGACGCACTATCGCGGCGGACGGGAATTCCTGCGTCTCACATGGGAAGGTTTGCCGGAAGATCTCGTGCCCGAGTCGCGCCGCCCGCTCGCGGCGCTCGCCGCGGCCGCGCCAAATGGCGAGCGGCGCGAGAAACGCGACTACGATCCCTACGGCCTCGACGGCGTCGACGATTACGATGTCGACCGGCCGCTCGCGTATCGCGAGAAGATCGGGCCGTTTCTCTTCACGATGACCTATCGCCACGAGTATCCGCAAGTCGACGACGAACGCCTCGGCACTGCGTTCGCCGTGTTCCACGAAGCGGGCAGCGACATCGTCGCGGCGGCGGTGCGGCTGCAGCTCGTCAAGGTGCCGCCGCTCACGAGCAGCGCCGATCTCGTCTATACGCTGGATACCTACTCGGGCGAGATGCTCTCGCTCGCGCTCGCCGCCACGGAAGCGCTCGGCCCCGAAAAGCTGATCGAGGTGTTCAATGCGCATCGCGTGATCTACATCAGCCTGTGGGAAGTGCGCAAGCCGTGGCGCGGCGAGGGACTGGGCGTCGCGCTGCTGCATCAGGCGCTGGAGCGGCTTCCCGTCGATGTCGATGGCCGGCCCAATGCGCTGTGCGTCGCGCCCGAGCCGTATCAGACCGAGATGCGTCACTTCGAAAAACTGCCCGGCGTGCTGCGCGAGGAGCTGAGAACGCCCGCGAAACGCCTGGCCGCGCATCTGACCAACTGGCTCGAACGCTCGAAGCTGCCGATCGCCACACATTTCTTCGTGCCGATGGCCAGGCACGCGGGCATCGGGTCGGCGGGCGAGAACGCGCGGCTCATCGATCAGATCATGGAGAGCGAGGCGTAGCGGCATGCTCGTCGTCATCGACATGCAGGCGAGGCTACTGCCGCATCTGGATGGCGCCGAGCGGCTGACGGCGCGCGTCGGCACGCTGCTGCGCGCGGCGAATCTGCTGGAGGTGCCGGTGGTCGTCACGGAGCAGAATCCGCAAGGGCTCGGCGGAACTGCGCAAGCCCTGCTGGGCGATGTCCGGCTTGCGAAGGTGATCGAGAAGGACACGTTCGATGCGACGCTCGCGCCCGCTTTCGTCGACGCACTGCCGCCCGCGCCCGCGACGTTGTGGGTCGCCGGCGCGGAGGCGCATGTGTGCGTGTTGCTGACCGTGCTCGGGCTGCTGCGGCTCGGTTACCGCGTGGAGTTTGTCGCGGACGCGGTCGCATCGCGCCACGTGGAAGATCGCGCCGTCGCGCTCGAACGGGCGCGGCAGGATGGCGCGCGGATGACGACCGTCGAAACGGCGATTTTCGGCTGGCTCGGCAGTTTCACGCATCCGCGCTTCAGGGACGTGCTCGCGCTCATCAAATGATCACGGCGCTTGCGTGGACAGGCGGTTAGTTGCGATCGCGCCATTCGGCGAGTGCGTCCGCGACGCGCGCGATCACGTCGTCCCATTGGTTGGGTCTGGTCTGCCGGAACAGGCGCGCTTTCGGATACCAGACGCGATCTTCGCCTTCGGTCAACCAGCGCCAGCACGGGTTCGAGGGCAGCAGGATCCACACCGGCTTGCCGAGTGCGCCCGCGAGATGCGCAACCGATGTATCCACGGAGATGACGAGATCGAGCGAAGCGATGATCGCAGCGGTATCGGCGAAGTCCTCGACATCGTCCATCAGGTCGAGCGGCCGCAGATGCGGCGGCAGGGTCTCGATTTGCGCGCGCGCGAAAGGCGCCTTTTGCAGATTGACGAAGCGCACGCCGGGCAAGCCGAGCAACGGCATGCAGGCTTGCGCACCGACCCAGCGGCGGGCCTCGAACGATGATTCACGAGGTTCCGCCATTGCCACGATCCCCACCTTCGGCAACTGCGCGGGCAGCCGGCCGCGCCAGTATTCGATGCGCGCTTCATCCGCGGCGAGATAGGGCGTGACGTCCGGAATGGTCCTGGTTTCGAGGAGCGCGGGCAGACTCATCATGAAACACCAGTAGTCGTGCCGCGGCGAAGTGTGCAATGCATCGTCGCTGATACAGGCGTCGACGCCATCGACAGAGGCGAGCAGCGTATCCTTTTGCGGCCATGCTACCGACAGCGTCGCGAGCCCTTGCGACTTCAGCAGCGGCAGATAGCGGCAGAACTGAAACGAGTCGCCGAATCCCTGTTCGTGGATAACGAGCATCGATTTTCCGGCGAGCGGCTCGCCTCGCCACTGCGCAAACGGCAAGTCCGGCACGCGGATAGGCCGCTCCGCCCAGTCATCGTCGTAACGGGATTCCATCAACGGCCAGGCTTCGGCATACGCTCCGACGCGCAAAAGTCCTCCGGCCAGATTGATCCTGGCTTCCGCGGAATTCGGATCGACTTCCACGGCGCGCCGAAACGTCGTCAGCATCTCGTGCGCGCGCCCAGGGTGCTCCTTGAGCAGGTTGCCGAGCGCGATGTATGCCTGCGTGTAATCCGGCTGAATCTCGATCGCGCGACGATACGCCGCTTCGGCCTCGTCGATGCGCTCGAGCCCGGCGACGGCCGTCATCCGATAGATCACCTGCCCCAGGTTGTAATGCGCGGCGCTCAACTCGGGCAATTGTTCGGCCAGACGGCGATACACGCGCTCGAGGTCCGCTTCGCGTCCATCCGTTTCGAGCAGTTCCGCCAGTGCCTGATACGCGCTCGTCAGGCGGGGATTCAGTTCGATGGCCGCGCGATAGGCCCGCTCGGCTTCGTCCCAGCGCTGCAGGGCGACGAATGCGTTGCCCAGATTGAAATGCGC
>Ga0160447_100718_pt1 | contig 14336 bp, 12 predicted proteins | sample HID1973K_E1MG_FD_108222 | JGI IMG/M metagenome (GOLD analysis project Ga0160447, IMG submission 108222) | Enriched mosquito-associated microbial communities from UW Madison campus, WI, USA - HID1973K_E1 MG | ecosystem: Host-associated > Arthropoda: Insects > Digestive system > Unclassified ...
GGAGGTGATGGCGCGTGCAGTCGAGGATGGCGACGTCCTGCCGGCCTTGCTGCAGCGCGCCGACGTGGTCGCCATCGGGCCGGGTCTCGGCCAGGACGATTGGGCACGCGCGTTGTGGCGGATTAGCGTAGCCACAGGTCGGCCGATGGTGGTCGACGCCGATGCGCTGAACCTCCTCGCCGGCAACCCGCAGCCGCTGGCCGATGCGGTGATCACCCCGCATCCCGGCGAAGCGGGGCGCCTGTTGGGCTGGTCCGCGGCGCAGGTGCAACGCGATCGCTTTGCCGCGGCCGAATCGCTGGCCGCACGCTTCGAGTCGGTGGTGGTGCTCAAGGGTGCTGGCACGGTCATCGCAGCGCCGGGGCGTATCCCGCGGGTGATCGACGCAGGCAATCCCGGCATGGCCGTCGGTGGCATGGGCGACTTGCTGACTGGCGTCATCGCCTCGCTGCGCGCCCAGGGGCACGACGCCTTCGAAGCGGCGACCTTGGGCGCGCTGCTGCACTCGGCCGCGGGCGACGAGGCCGCTTTCGAAGGCGAGCGCGGGCTGTTGCCGACCGATCTGCTGCCGTTGCTGCGGCGCTTGGCCAACTCGGGAGGCGAGCGGTGATCGAAGGTTGGCTGGCCGACGAACAGGCCACCGTGCAATTGGGCGGCGCGCTGGCGCGCACCCGGCCGGCGCAAGCGGTCGTGCAGCTGCGCGGCGATCTCGGCGCAGGCAAATCGACGCTGGCGCGCGCGCTGCTGCGTGCGCTCGGCGTGCAGGGACCGATCCGCAGCCCGACCTACACCTTGGTCGAGCGTTATCCGGTGGACGGCGGCGAGGCCTGGCATCTGGACCTGTACCGGATCGGCAATGCCGGCGAACTGGATTTCCTCGGGCTGGACGAGGCCGGAGCGACGCTGTGGCTGGTCGAGTGGCCCGAACGCGGGGCCGGTGCGCTGCCGCCGACCGACCTGATCGTGGACCTGGCCGTTGCGGGAGAGGGGCGGTCGTTCCGGCTGTCGGTGGCCAGCGAGGCCGGCCAGGCCTGGGTCGTTCGCCTGGCGGAAACCGGTCAGTTGCGGGGGCTTCCTGCCGAACGGCAATAGAATAGTCCGGCAGGTGACGGATTATTAAGGGGAAACGCTATTGCATTCGGCGCAAGGCGGTGATTGAATCCGCGGCATGTCTTTGCGGATGCGCCCCCTCGCAGCCTGTCTCCTTGCCTCGACCCTGGGTCTGGCCGTCGTCGACGCGTCCGCGGGCGAGGTCCGGTCCGTTGGGCTGAGTGCCGGCGCCACCGGAACCCGCGCCGAAATCGACCTGGCCGGCAAGGGCGGCTACAAGACTTTGTCGCTGTCCGGCCCCAACCGGCTGGTCATCGATTTCCCTGATTCCAGCGCCGTGCGCGGCCTCAAGTTGCCCGCCCCCGCTGGCGTGGTTACCGCGGTGCGCACCGGCCAGCCGAGCCCCGGCACCTTCCGGGTGGTGTTCGACCTGGCCAGCCAGGTGGTCGCTTTCAAGCCGCAGATGGACAACAGCGGCGGCGACGCCAAGCTGGTGATCGAGTGGCCAGGCGACAGCGCCGGCCCAGCCGCGTCTGTCGCGAAAGCCGAGCCCACGCGGCCGCCATCGCCCGCCGATACCACGCCCGACCCGCTACCGCCGCCTGATGCGGCCAAGGCACGCGAAGACGCCGCCCGCGCGACCGCCGCATTGACCGCCGCGGTCGTGCAGCGCGCCAGTGCGCCGCCGCCCGCACCCGCGCCTGTCGCATCCGCACCCGTTGCATCAGCACCTGGCGCCGCCACCGTGACCACGCTGGCGTCTACGGTGACCACCGTGACCGTCCCAGCGCCGACCAGCCCGGCGTCGTCGAACATGCCGCCGACCACCATCGCGGCCGGCGTGCCGGTGGGCCAGCCGGGGACCGCGGCTGTCGCGATCGGCACCGGCGCTGCGGCGACGGGCACGATCCGGCAGGCAGCGCCGACCTCGCCCCAGGCCATTCTCAATGGCGCAAGCAATGGCGGATCGGTGTCCAGTACCGGCGCCGTAGTTGCAAACGCCACCTCACGCCCCGCGACTTCCGTCGGCGGCGTGGCCACCACGATCGTTCCGGCGCCCGCGCCGGTCCAGGCCGCCGAGCCGCCGCGCCCGGTCATGCCCAGCGATGCGTCGCGCATCAAGATGAAGGCGGGCATGCGTCCGCTGGTGGTGGCGATCGACCCCGGCCACGGCGGCCAGGATCCCGGCGCCCTCGGCCCGACCGGCAAGCGCGAGAAGGACGTCACCCTGGCGGTGGCGCGCGAGCTGGCGCGCCAGGTCAATGCGACGCCCGGCCTGAAAGCCTTCCTGACCCGCGACACCGATGTGTTCATCCCGCTGCCGATGCGCGCCAAGAAGGCGCGCGCGGCCGGCGCGGACATCTTCATCTCCATCCACGCCGATGCCGCCGAGAACCGCAGCGCCAGCGGCTCGTCGGTCTACGTGCTGTCCACCAAGGGCGCGTCCTCGCAGCGCGCGCGCTGGCTGGCCGACAAGGAAAACGCCGCCGACCTGGTGGGTGGCGTGCGCCTGCAGCAGACCGAGAACACTTTGGCCAACGTGCTGATCGATCTGGCGCAGAGTGGCCACATGAAGGCTTCCGAGGATGCGGCCGGCCACGTGCTGGGCGGCCTCAAGGCGATCGGCAACAACCATAAGCCAGAACTGGAACGCGCCAACTTCGCGGTGTTGCGCACCTCGGACATGCCCGCGATGCTGGTGGAGACGGCCTTCATCTCCAACCCGGACGAAGAGCGTCGCCTCACCGACGTGTCGTACCAGCGCAAGCTCGCCGGCGCGGTCCTGCAGGGCGTCAATACCTTCTTCACCCGCCAGCCGCCGCCGGGCACATTGTATGCCGCGCGCGCGCAGGCGGAGATGGATGCGGCCGCGGGTACGCTGGCCGGCGGCAGCCGCTGAAGCTCGGCTATCATCTGCGCTGAACTTCGCTGGACGGCGCCCCGCGCGCCGAATGCCGTGCCCGATATCCGCCTCTGCGTCGCCGCATCCCTGCCGAGTATCCTGCCGCCGCCGCGCATGCCAACATGGGCGGTGTCCGCATGAGCATCCGTCAGCTGCCCGAGATCCTGATCAACCAGATCGCTGCCGGCGAAGTCGTCGAGCGTCCGGCTTCGGTGGTGAAGGAACTGGTCGAGAATGCGCTCGACGCGGGTGCCCGCCGCGTCGATATCGAACTGGAGGAAGGCGGCGTGCGGCTGATCCGCATCCGCGACGACGGCGGCGGCATTGCGCCGGACGAACTGCCGTTGGCCGTGTCGCGCCATGCGACCAGCAAGATCGCCTCGCTGGATGACCTGGAAATGGTGGCCACGCTCGGTTTCCGCGGCGAGGCATTGCCGTCGATCGCCTCGGTCAGCCGCTTCACCCTGGTATCGCGCCGCCCGCAGGACGAGCACGGCTCGGCTTTGCAGGTCGAAGGCGGCCGGGTCGGCCACGTCCAGCCGCGCGCGCACGGCACGGGCACCACCGTCGAAGTGCGCGAGCTGTTCTACAACGTGCCAGCGCGCCGCAAGTTCTTGCGCGCCGAGCGCACCGAACTGGGCCATATCGAGGAATGGCTGCGTTCGCTGGCACTGGCGCGCCCCGACGTGGAGCTGCGCGTGTCGCACAATGGCAAGCCGTCGCGCCGCTACAAGCCCGGCGACCTGTACTCGGATGTCCGCCTCGGTGAGACGCTGGGCGAGGATTTCGCCCGCCAGGCGCTGCGCGTGGACCACAGCGGCGCGGGGTTGCGTCTGCATGGCTGGATCTCCCAACCGCACTATTCGCGGGCCAGCGCTGACCAGCAGTATCTGTACGTCAATGGCCGCTCGGTGCGCGACCGCAGCGTCGCCCACGCGGTCAAGATGGCCTATGGCGATGTGCTCTATCACGGCCGCCAGCCGGCCTATGTCCTGTTCCTCGAACTCGATCCGGCGCGGGTGGACGTCAACGTGCATCCCGCCAAGCACGAAGTGCGTTTCCGCGATTCGCGGCTGATCCACGATTTCGTCTACCGCACCTTGCAGGAGGCGCTGGCGCAGACGCGCGCGGGCGCCACGGCGGGGCCGGTTGCCACGGCCGGTATGCCGATGGCCCAGGCAACGGCCCCAATGGCCGGCGATGCCGGCGCCGAGGCGCTGCCCGCGTTCCGGGATTGGCGGCCGTCGCAGTCGCCGCTGGGGCTGCGTGTGGAAGATGCGCCCGCGGCCTATGCCGCGCTGTACGCGGCGCCCGCGAATGGCGCGCGCGAACCCGCCTACGCGCAGGCTGCCCTGAGCGGCCTGCCGCCCACTTCCGCCGACAGCGGCGTGCCGCCGCTGGGTTATGCCGTCGCGCAGTTGCACGGCATCTACATCCTGGCCGAGAACGCCGAAGGCTTGATCGTCGTCGACATGCACGCGGCCCACGAGCGCATCGGCTATGAGCGGCTCAAGAACGCGCACGACGGCATCGGCCTGCATGCGCAACCGCTGCTGGTGCCGATGACCCTGGCGGTGGGCGAGCGCGAGGCCGATGTCGCCGAGCGCGAGGCCGAAACATTGGCCGCGCTGGGCTTCGAGATCACCCGCTCCGGTCCGCAGTCCCTGCATGTGCGCAGCATTCCCGCGCTGCTGGCCCAGGCCGAGCCCGAAGCGCTGCTGCGTGACGTGTTGTCGGACCTGCGCGAGCATGGCCAGACCCGTCGCGTCGCCGGTGCGCGCGACGAGTTGCTGTCGACGATGGCGTGCCATGGGGCGGTACGCGCCAACCGTCGCCTGACCGTGCCGGAAATGAACGCCTTGCTGCGCGACATGGAAGCCACCGAACGCTCGGGGCAATGCAATCACGGGCGTCCGACCTGGGCGCGCTTTTCTTTGGCCGAAATCGATCGTTGGTTCTTACGGGGGCGTTGATGAGTGGGATTCACAGGGGGATGTGGGGCTGGGCGCTGGTGCTGGGCCTGGGCGCGTTGTTGGCCGGGTGTGGCGGCAAGGAGCCGGAGGCCGTTCGTGCCGACAGCACTGCTGCTCCGTCGTCGGCCGATCCGACTTTCCTGGCGGACAACCAGGTGTGGCGCGATGAGCGCCGGTCCGAGCTGAGCAAGCCGGATGGCTGGATCAGCCTGGTCGGCCTGCATTGGCTGGAGCTCAAGGCGCATTACATTGGCAGCGGCAGCACCAGCGGCATCCGCCTGGCCGTGGGGCCGCCCAAGCTGGGCATGCTGTCGGTGGTCGGCAACGAAGTATGGTTCACGCCCGAAAAGGACGTGCCGCTGACGGTGGACGGGCAGCCGGTCAAGGGCAAGCTGCGTTTTTACACCGACCGTGACGAGACGCCGACGGTCATCGCCTTCGATGACGGCAAGGGGCTGCTCAGCCTGATCCAGCGCGGCGACCGCCGCGCACTGCGGGTGCGCCACGCCGACGCACCGAGCCGCACCGCCTTCACCGGTCTGGAATACTGGCCGGCCAATCCGCAATGGCGGATCACCGCGCGCTTCATCCCGCACGAAGTCGGCAAGACCATGCCGATCGTGGATATCACCGGCACCACCTCCGAGCAGCCCAACGCCGGCGTGGTCGAGTTCGAGCGTGATGGCCAGACCTGGCAACTGGAGGCCATCGGTGAGCCGGGCCGCGAGCTGTTCGTCGTGTTCGCCGACCGCACCAGCGGCCATGGCAGCTATCCTGCGGGTCGTTTCCTCGACCTGCCTGCGCCGGACGCCAATGGCCACGTGGTGATCGACTTCAATCGCGCCTACAACCCGCCGTGTGCGTTCACGCCGTTTGCGACGTGCCCGCTGCCGCCACCGCAGAACCGTCTCGACCTGAAGGTCGATGCCGGCGAAAAGAACTACCACAAGCCGTCCTGAGTGCCGTTCCGCCATGAAGCTTGGTCTGTTGCGCTGGTTTGCGTTCGTGCTGTGTGGCCTGCTGCTGTCCGGGGTGGCGCCGGCGGCTGAGTCTGCCGAGCGGCAGCATCGGTCCGCGCCGGTGCCGCTGCTATGGAGGGTCGACGGGGCCGAGGGCGCGACGCTCTACCTGCTGGGTTCCTTCCACTTGCTGCGCAGCGATGACTATCCGCTGGCGCCGGAGGTCGAGGCTGCATTCGAACGGTCCTCGCGGCTGTTGTTCGAGCTGCCGCCTGACCAGGTCGAGTCGCCGGCCCTGGCGGCGCAGATGCTGCAGGCCGCGCAGCGTCGCGACGGCCGCAAGCTGCGCGAGGACCTGAGTACGGCGCAATGGCAGGCGTTGCAGGAATATGCGGCGCAGCATGGGCTGGACCTGGCGGCGATGGGCGACGTCAAGGTCTGGTTCGTGGCCTTGGGGATCAGCCTGCAGGAGATGGCGCGGGAGGGATTGGATCCCGAGCTGGGCCTGGATCGCCACTTCATGCAGCAGGCACGACGGGACGGCAAGCCTGCCGGCGGTCTGGAGACGGCGAGCGAGCAGATCCGCCTGCTCGACGGAATGGACCTTGAAGAGCAGCGGCAGATGCTGGCCGAGGCGTTGGATGACGCCCGCGACGGCAACCGCGAGAGCCGGCAGCTGCACGATGCGTGGCGCGCCGGCGACGCGCATCGACTGTGGACCGAGATGGCCGCGGAAATGAAGCAGCACTATCCGGCGCTGTACCGGAACATCAATGTCGAGCGCAACGACCGCTGGGTGCCCAAGCTGGTCCAGCACCTGCAAGCGGGACAGGGCACCACGCTGGTCGTGGTCGGTGCGCTGCACCTGCTTGGCGAAGATGGCGTAGTGGAGAAGCTGCGCGCTCGCGGCTACCACGTCGAGCGGATCTGCCAGGCCTGCGAAAAGCCTGCGCACTGATCATTGGCCCCGGTAGTCTAAATAGGAGCGGCTTCGGCTCGATCCGCGGACCCCGTAGTCGCGCCTGGAGCCGCTCCTACAGTGCACAGACCAGCATCCGGTCGGAGCCAAAGTCCGCTTGGTGCAAGAGGCGCCGAAGGCGCCCCAGCCTGCAATACCGAAGCCGGAACGCTTAACGCCGGGTCTTGGTACCCGTACCCGCGCTCGTGCCCGTACCGGTATTCGCGGTCGGGCCCGGCGACGGCGCGCTGCCACCGGGGCCGGGGGCGCGACCAAAGCCGGCGCCGAAATTGCGCTGGAATTCCTGCCACAGCTCCAGGTTGCGCTCGGTGAGCTGGTTCATCATCGCCCACGGCGTCTGCCCGAGCAGGTTGCCCATTTGCTGGCGGAACTGCTGCTGCTGCTCCAGGAACACCTGCATGCTGCGTTCCAGGTAATTGCCCATGAAGCCCTGCAGGGAATCGCCGTAGAAGCGGATGATCTGGCTCAGCAACTGGGTGGACAGCATCGGCTCGCCGTCCGATTCCTGGTCGGCGATGATCTGCAACAGCACCGAACGGGTCAGGTCCTCGCCGCTCTTGGCGTCGCGGACTTCGAAATCCTCGCCGTCGATGATCAGCTGGCGCACATCCTCGATGGTGATGTAGCTGGAAATTTCGGTGTCGTACAACCGGCGGTTCGGGTACTTCTTGATGATGCGAAGTGCAGCCATGAAAGCAGACACTCGAAACGGTAGGCGCGCAGGATGGCGCACTGCAACAGCGGTTGCAACCGCCACAAGTCAGGGCAGACGGGCGTTCCGGGCGAAAAAATGTTGCGCAGCATGAACTTGCGGCCGTTTCCATGCTGCGCCTGAATCGTGCAGCAAACGCGCCTACCAGCCCATGTGGTGGCCGCCGTTGATGTCCAGGTTCGAGCCGGTGATCCAGGCTGCTTCCTCGGCGACCAGGAAGGCGACCGCGTAAGCGATTTCCTCCGGCTTGCCGAGCCGGCCGGTCGGGATGTCGGCGACGATCTTGGCGCGCACCTCCTCGGGCACGGCCATCACCATGTCGGTGGCGACATAGCCTGGCGACACGGTATTGACGGTGATGCCGAAGGCGGCGTTCTCGCGCGCCAGGGAGATCGTGAAGCCGTGCATGCCGGCCTTGGCGGCGGCGTAGTTGGCCTGGCCGTACTGGCCCTTCAAGCCGTTGATCGAACTGATCTGGATGACCCGTCCCCAACCGCGTTTGCGCATGCCCTCGATCACCGGGCGCGTCACGTTGAAGACCGAGTTGAGGTTGGTATTGATGACCTCGTGCCACTGCTCGGCGGGCATGCGGGGGAACGTGGTGTCGCGGGTGATGCCGGCGTTGTTGACGAGGATTTCGAGCGGACCCAATGCCGCCTCGACCTCGCGGACCAGTGCCTGCGCGTCCTCCGACGACGCGACGTCGCCCTTGAACAGCGGGATGTCATAGCCTTCGGCCTGCATGCGCTGCTGCCACTGCCGCGCCTTTTCCTCGTTGCGGTAGTTGGTGGCCACCCGATGGCCCTGGTCGGCCAGACGCTTGCAGATGGCGGTGCCGATGCCGCCGGTGCCGCCGGTGACCAGTGCGACGCGGGATGTCATGGATGTGCTCCAAAGGTGGATAGGCGCGAGGGGAGGGCGCGGGTCGGGCAGGAATTCTAGGCATGGACGCGGCGCCTGCGGCAAGTGAGGCAGTTCGCGGCGCCGATCACGGCGCGTCCGCGGCCGGCAGAACGGGTTGCAGGGATTCCGGCACGAAGCCGGCAACGGCCTGGCGCAGGGCCGCGTCGATGGAGCCGGCGCCGGCCAGCACGCGCGGCTCCTGGCCGAGATCGCGCCAGGCCGCGCGCAGTGCCGGCAACGGGTCGGCCTCGTCCAGCGGCCTCGCCGCCTCCGACTTGGACAACTTGCGGCCCGCGGCATCGCGGATCAGCGGCAGGTGCAGGTAACGCGGCGTGGCGAAGCCCAGCACGCGCTGCAGCAGAATCTGCCGTGGCGTGGAATCGAGCAGGTCGGCGCCGCGGACCACATCGGTAATGCCCTGCGCCTCGTCGTCGACCACGACCGCGAGCTGGTAGGCCCAGTACCCATCGGCACGGCGCAGGACGAAGTCGCCGACTTCCCCGTGCACCTCCTGCTCGATCCTGCCCTGCAGGCCGTCCTGGAACGCGACGCGGCTGCCGGGCGCTACGCGCAGGCGCACGGCGGGATGCGCGCCCTGCAGCCGGTGCAGGCAGGCATGGTGGAGGCCACCGCTGGCGGCCAATTCGGTGCGGCTGCAACTGCAGGCAAACGCGATCCCATCGTCAAGCAGGCGCTCAAGAGCAGGGGCATAAAGAGCGGCGCGGTCGCTCTGGCGCACGATCGGCAAATCGGACACCAAACCGAATGCGTCCAGGGCGCGCAGCTGGGCGTGGGCGGCGCCGGCCGCTTCGCGCGGCGGGTCGATGTCCTCGACCCGGACCAGCCATTGGCCGCCGGCCGCGCGGGCCAGCAGCCAGCTGCCGAAGGCGGCGAACAGGGAGCCGTAGTGGAGGGGGCCGGTCGGCGAGGGCGCGAAGCGGCCGCGGTAGCTGGGAGAGGGCATGGGAGGCTGAATCGTCTTTCAGGTTGTCGCTTGATTTCAAGCCCGGCGCCCATCAGATTCATCCCAGTTAACGCCGCCTGTCTTGGCGGAGCCGGAGCTTCCCATGTTCAACCGTATCGCCTTGTTCCTCCTCACCAACTTCGCCGTGTTGATCCTGGCGAGCATCGTGATGTCGCTGCTGAACGTGAACCCTGCGCAGATGGGCGGGTTGCTGGTGATGGCCGCGATCTTCGGTTTTGGCGGCTCGCTGATCTCGCTGCTGATGTCCAAGTTCATGGCCAAGCGCGCGACCGGGGCCCAGGTCATCACTGAGCCGCGCACGCCCACTGAGCGCTGGTTGCTGGAGACCGTGCGCCGGCAGGCGCAGGCCGCCGGCATCGGCATGCCGGAAGTGGCTGTCTACGACGGCCCGGAAATCAACGCGTTCGCCACCGGCGCCAACCGCAACAATGCGTTGGTAGCGGTGTCCACCGGCCTGTTGCACAACATGAGCCAGGACGAGGCCGAGGCCGTGCTCGGCCATGAGATCAGCCACGTTGCGAACGGCGACATGGTGACGATGGCGCTGCTGCAGGGCGTGCTGAACACCTTCGTGATCGTGTTGGCGCGCGTGGTAGGCGGCGTGATCGACAGTGCGATGTCCGGCAACCGCGAAGGCGGCGGTCGCGGCTTTGCGTATTTCATCATCGTGTTCGCGCTGGAAATGGTGTTCGGCCTGTTCGCGACGATGATCGCGATGTGGTTCTCCCGTCGCCGCGAGTTCCGCGCGGACGCCGGTGGTGCGCACCTGGCTGGCCGCGGCAAGATGATCGCAGCGCTGGAGAAGCTGTCGCTCAATCATGGCCAGAGCACGTTGCCAGCGCAGGTCGAGGCCTTCGGGATTGCCGGCGGCATCGGCCAGGGCCTGCGCAAGCTGTTCCTGAGCCACCCGCCGCTGGAAGTGCGTATTGCTGCGCTGCGTGCCGCCAATTCCACCGTGGTGTGAGTGGCGCCGTTGCGGTGATGTCGGCAAGCCCGTGTAAGCAAAGCCCGGCCATGGCCGGGCTTTTTGCTTCCCGCTTCGAGAAGGTCTTCCTGTAGGAGCGGCTTCAGCCGCGACCGCCGGATCCCTCGGTCGCGGCTGAAGCGGCTCCTACAAAGAGCCGGCGACATCGCCTCTGGAGGAAAGCCCCCCTTTGTTAAGGGGGTGCGGCAACCGCCGCGGTGATAGGCAAGGTTGTAGTCGGGACCCGAAGTTTGCGTAGCAAACTTTGGGGACGCAGCCCGCGACGCGGGATGCGCCACTGCTCAGAACTCGTAATTCATCGCCGCGGCCGCCGGGCCGATGAAATCGCCTTGCACGTAGTCCACGCCTGCATTGAAGAACAGGCTCATCGACGCGGCGTCGGCGACGAATTCGACCAGGGTGAGGATGCCGGCCGGCTGCGCGCGGCCGGTGATCTCGCGGATCTTTTCCTGGCTGTCGCGGCCGCCGACGGCATCGGCGGTGAGGCCGCGATCGAGCTTGAGGAAGGCCGGCTGGAAGTGCGCCAGCAGCTGGAACGAATCCAGGCCGGAGCCGAACTGTTCCAGGCCGAGCTTGCAGCCCAGCTGCGAGACGTCGGCCAGGAACTGCTGGGCGGTGCGCAGGTGGGTGAAGACCTTCGATTCCGGCGTCTGCAGCCACAGGCGCTCCGGCGCGACACCGTGCGCGGCCAACTCTTCGCGGATCAGCGCGACCGTGCCCGGATCGGAGAAGGTGGCCGGGCCGATGCGCACCAGCAGGTGGGTGGCGTGGCCGGCGCGCTGGCGTTCGCCGAGCGTGCGGATCGCGTGGCGGATGACCCAGCGGTCGATCTCGGCGATCAGGCCGTGTTCTTCGGCGATGCCCAGGAAGGTCGTCGGCGAGATCATTTCGCCGTTGCGCTCCAGCCGCAGGAAGGCCTGGTAGAGCTCCAGCGGCTCGCCCATCAGGTGCAGCACGGGCTGGTAGTGCAGCAGGAAGCCATCGCCGGCCAGGGCTTCGCGCAGCTGTTCGATCCAGCGCTGCACGCGCTCTTCCTCGGCGCGGTCGACGGCGCCGGGGTCGAAGATCTGCGTCGCGTTGCCGCCCAGTTCGCTGACCGCGCGCACCGACTCGGTGGCGCGATTGAGGACTTGGCCCACGCTGGCGATCTTCTCGCCGATCTGCACGCCGCCGAGGCTGACGGTGACCGTCGCCGAGCGGCTGCCGATGCTGAAGACCTGCTGCGCGAACGCGGCGCGGATCTTCTCGGCCAGCGCCGCGGTGCGGCGGTGGTCGCCTTCCAGCAGCACGGCGAAGCTGTTTTCGCCGAACCGGGCGATGCGCGCGACGCCGTCGACGGTGGTGGTCAGGTGCCCGGCCAGCGCGGCGATCAGGTTGTCGGCCGAATCCAGGCCGATGTCCTGCAGGATGCGGGCGTAGTGGTCCGGTTCGATCAGCAGGATGCCGGACTGCTGCTCGCCGCGGCCGGCGCGGCCCACTGCGTCTTCGAGCGCGACCATGAAGGTGGGGCGGTTGAGCAGGCCGGTGACGGTGTCGCGCTGGCGCAGGTCCTCGACCTCGCGCGCCAGCTCCGGGTCGAATTCTTCGCGGCGGCGGAACACCACCTGCACGCAGGCCTCGCCTTCGTAAGTGGCAGTGGCGAACTCCATCGTCGCCGGAAAGGTGTCGCCGGCCAGGCTGCGCGCATCGACCTTGTACTGCGGCGGCGGGGCCTCGCCCTTGCTCATGGACTTGAGCAACTGCTTGAAGTCTTCCACATGCTGCGCGGCGATCAGGTCCAGCAGCGAAATGCCTTCCACGTCCTCGAACGAATCGAACCCGAACATCTCCAGATAGGCGTCGTTGGCGCGGATGTGCATGCCTTCGTGGACGTAGGCGATCGGGTCGCGCGAGGAGGCGATCAGGGCGTCGCAGCGTCGCTCGGTCTCGCGCATCTGCGCTTCGATACGGCGCAGGCCGCGGCGCGCCTGCAGGTCGGTCACTTCGGCGCGCACCACCGACAGCAGGTGCTCGGCCCGGCTGCGCAGGGCGATGGCGCGCACGCCATAGGCCGTGGCCTCGACCCATTCGTTCTCGTCGACGCGGTCGGTGAGCAGGATCAGCGGGATGTCCTTGCCGCTGCGGGCAATCGCCTGCTGCAGCGCGCCCAGCGGCAGCGACTGCGAGCGCGAAGCCAGGGCCAGGTCGATCTGGCCGGACAGCATCAACGCCAGCTCGTCGGCGCTCTGCGGGCGCAGCGGGCGCACCGCGATGCCGCTGTTGCGCAAGGTGGTGACGATGCCTTCGGCGCTTTCGCCGCTGTCGTCGACGATCACCAGGCGGAGGGTGAGGTCTTTGCCGTTCTGCATTCAGGACTTCCGGGGGACAGGGGTGGAACGGGTCATGGGCTTGGCGATGCGATGCGCTCCGGTGCGGCCCGATCCAGCCGCGCGTGGCCCGGGCCGATGGCCCAGGCGACGCGCAATCCGATATCGACCCGCCTCAGGGGGGTTCCCGGAGGGTGGGCCGGCAGTGCCAGGCCCACGCATACATCCCCAAAGTTCATGACACGCTCTAATACACGATGGCGGGGCCAGCCGTCCATGCATGCGCCCGCGGTCCGCGACGGGGTTGGCGGTCGTCAGGCCGCGCTGCCGGCGGCGCGGCCCGAGGCCCAGGCCCATTGGAAGTTGTAGCCGCCCAGCCAACCGGTGACGTCGAGCACTTCCCCGACGAAATACAGGCCGCCCACCCGGCGCGATTCCATCGTCGAAGACGAGACCTCGGCGGTATCCACCCCGCCCAGGGTCACCTCGGCGGTGCGGTAGCCCTCGGTGCCGCTGGCCACCAGCGGCCAGTCCGACAGCACGGCGGCGGCCGCGCGCAGCTCGCGTTCGTCGAGCTGGCGTACCGGCCGGTCCGGCAGCCACAGCTCGCACAGTCGCTGCGCCAGGCGTTTGGGCAGGCGCTCGGCAAGCACATTGCGCAGCTCGGTGGCGCCACGCAGGCGTTTTTGGTCGCGCAACCAGGCCTCGGCGTCCTCGCCGGGCAACAGGTCCAGGCGCAGGTCGTCGCCCGGCTGCCAGTAGGAGGAGATCTGCAGGATCGCCGGGCCGCTGACGCCACGATGGGTGAACAGCAGCGCGTTGCGGAACGAGCGGCCATGGCAGCGCGCCTCGACCGGCAGCGCCACGCCGGCCAGATCCTGCAGGCGTTCCTGGTGCTTGCCCGACAGCGTCAGCGGCACCAGGCCGGCGCGGGTCGGGAGGATCTCGTGGCCGAACTGGCGTGCCAGTTCATAGCCGAAGCCGGTCGCGCCCAGGCTGGGGATCGACAGCCCCCCGGTGGCCACCACCAGCGAGGCGGCATGGAAGCGGCCTTGCGCGGTGTCCACGCGAAAGCCGTCGGCACCGCGCTCCACACTGTTGACCGCGCAGTGCGTACGAATCTGCACGCCGGCGGCGTGGCATTCGTCCACCAGCAGCTTGACGACCAGTTTGGAGGACACGTCGCAGAACAGCTGCCCGAGTTCCTTCTCGTGATAGGCCACGCCGTGGCGCTCGACCAGTTCGACGAAGTCCGAGGGCGTATAGCGCGCCAACGCGGACTTGCAGAAATGCGGATTGGCCGAGAGGAAATTCGCCGGTGTGGTGCCGGTATTGGTGAAATTGCAGCGGCCGCCGCCGGACATCAGGATCTTCTTGCCGACCTTGTTGGCGTGCTCGATGACCTCCACGCGCCGGCCACGCTGGCCGGCGGTGAGCGCGGTCATGAGGCCGGCGGCACCGGCACCGATGACCAGCACGTCGCAGTCGTGCACGCTCATGCGTTGGCGGTGCGCTCGGTCGGCACCACGGTCGCACTGCGGTCCGTGCCGAGGAACTGGATTTCGCCATCCTGGATCAGCA
>Ga0160447_100726_pt1 | contig 14212 bp, 16 predicted proteins | sample HID1973K_E1MG_FD_108222 | JGI IMG/M metagenome (GOLD analysis project Ga0160447, IMG submission 108222) | Enriched mosquito-associated microbial communities from UW Madison campus, WI, USA - HID1973K_E1 MG | ecosystem: Host-associated > Arthropoda: Insects > Digestive system > Unclassified ...
GCGGCAACGGCAACGGCAACGGCGCTGGCGGCAACGGCGGCGGCCATGGCGGTGGTCACGGCGGTGGCGGTAACGGCGGCGGTGGCGGCGGTCACGGCGGCCGTTAATCAAGCAGCGCAGTGCAAGGAAGAACCGATGTCCCTCCCGGGGCATCGGTTTTTTTCTTCGAGGCGCTGGATCGCAGGCCGATCCTCATCCCCTCGACAATCGGCGGGATCATTGCGACGCGCGCAAACTAGCCCCTTTCGCTCGAGAGAAAGGACCCCGCCATGCCCGCTCGCATCCTCGATCTGAACGGTCGCGTCGCCCTGGTGACCGGCGGCTCACGCGGCATCGGCCGCGCGATATCGCTTGCCCTCGCGTCTTGCGGCGCATCGGTGGCGGTCAACTATCGGCAGCGCGAGAACCAGGCCGCCGATGTCGTCGCGGAGATCGAACGCCTCGGCGGCCGCGCGCTCGCGGTACGCGCCGACGTCTCGCTCGGCAGCGACGTCACCACGATGATCGGCGACATCGAACAGCGCCTCGGCCCTATCGACATACTCGTGAACAACGCGGGCACCGCGACGATGATCGACATCGATGATCTCACCGAGGCCGAATTCGACCAGACGCTCGCCGTCAATCTGAAGTCGGCATTTCTGTGCACGCAGGCCGTGCTGCCGGGAATGCGCTCGCGGCGCTGGGGCCGCGTCGTCAATCTGTCGTCGGCGGCGGCGCGCGGGCCGGGTCTGGTGGGCATCCACTACAACGCATCGAAAGCCGGTCTCGAAGGCCTGACGCGCGGCTATGCGGCCCGGCTCGCGCGCGACGGCATCACCGTCAACGCCGTCGCGCCGGGACCGATCGACACCGAAATGGCCGGGCCGCTCAAAGCATCGAATGTCGCGGAGCGGCTGCCCGTCGGCCGGCTGGGAGAAGCGGGCGAAGTCGCGGACGTCGTGATGATGGTCATCGGCAATGCATTCATCACCGGGCAGACGATTCCCGTCAACGGCGGCGCGAGTTTCATCTGATCAGCGCACGGACTGGAAGCTCGCGCGAATCTCGTGCGCGAAGCGTTGCGGCTGTTCCCAAGCCGCGAAGTGTCCGCCCTTGTGAATCAGCTTCGGGTACGCCAGAGCGAGCCCGTGTAGTGCGCGAGCCGGGTTTCCACATCCGCATTCTTCTGCAGGCCGAGTTCCATCAACTGGGCGATTTTTTCCTGCGCCGCGGGACGGCCGACCGACGCGATGAAGGCGTCCCACTCCGGCGCCACCGATGCATCCGGCGGCAAGGTCTGCGCATTGACGTGCTGCTTGATCGCCGCGAGCGATTGCTTGTCGAACAGGCTGATGCGTGTCGCGAGGCCATCGACGAAATCGTCCAGTTCATGGTCCGGCATCGAGCGGTTGACGTAACCGTAGCGCTCGGCGAGGCCGCCGTCGAAGTCGTTTCCGCTCGTCAGCACTTCGAGCGCGCGCCCGCGGCCGATGAGCCGCGACAGCCGCGTCATCGGTCCGCCGCCGGGAACCAGCGCGGCGCCGATTTCCCATTGCGACAGCAACGCCTTCTCATTGCTCGCGAAGCGCATGTCGCTCGCCAGCGCCAGTTCGCTGCCGACGCCGGATGCGCGTCCGCGAATCTTCGCGATCGAAATCACCGACGAGCGCCCGATACGCACCAGCATATCCGGCAATGGCGGCATGCCCGTCGGTCCGGGCGGCATGCTCGTGGTCGCCTCCAGCGGCGGCACGAAATCGTAGTGAGTGAGGAAGAAGCCGGGCACCGCGCTTTCGAAGACCACCACCTTGACGTGCGGATCGCTCTCCAGCGCGTCAACGACCTGCGCGAGCTGAGGCATCGTATCCGGCCCGAAGATATTGAAGGGCGGATTGTCGATGATCACGCGCCAGTATGACGCGCTCGAAGGTTCGATCCTGATTTGCGCGTTCGCACTAACCTGGGTCATGTCGCTCTCCATGCAAGCAGTAATCGGTCCATGCGCGCTAGCCGCGCAGCACCTTCAGAAGGTCCTGTGCCGCGCTTTTCGACGAGGCCGGATTCTGTCCCGTGACGAGACGGCCATCGATGATCGAGAACGGCTGCCAGTCATCGACTTTTTCGAAACGTCCGCCGAGGCGCTTGAGTTCGTCCTCCACGAGAAACGGCACCACGTTCGTGAGTTGCACCGCCTCTTCCTCCGAATTGGTGAAGCCGGTGACGCGCTTGCCCTTGACGAGCGGCTCGCCGTTCGCTTTGACGTGACGCAATACGCCCGGCGCGTGACACACGAATGCAACGGGCTTGCCGCTGTCGTAGAAGCGCTCGATCAGCGCGATGGATTGCGGGTCCTCCGCGAGATCCCACATCGGTCCGTGGCCGCCCGGATAGAACACGGTGTCGTAGTCGTCGGCGTTCATCTCGGAGAGAAGCGCGGTGTTGGCGAGCACGCGCTGCGCGGCGGCATCGCCCTTGAAGCGTTCGGTCAGCTCGGTCTTGCCTTCCGGCGTATCGCTTTTCGGATCGACGGGCGGCTGGCCGCCCTTCGGCGAGCACACCCTGATGTCGACGCCCGCATCGAGAAATGTGAAGTATGGCGCCGCGAATTCCTCCAGCCAGAATCCGGTTTTCCTGCCGGTGTTGCCGAGCTGGTCATGCGAAGTCATCACCATCAAAATTTTCATGGTCGCACCTGCCTCGAAAAAAGGTCGCAGTTGCCACGCTGTCTCGTGGTGAAAGCACTATAGGTCGCGAATCGGCGCTCCGCGCGGTGAGACCATACCAAGGTATAGGGTTCTATGCGACGTCGCCGGCTGATGATTCGCACTACTGTGATCGAACCCGGCGCGCACAGCACATTTATGCTGTCCATACGAAATTGCATCGGCAATCGCTACGGTCAGGCGCCACAACTCGGAAAGTTTTTGCGGTCGATTTCTGCTAGAGCGGGCCGTCATTGCCAAGACGAAACGAGTCCGTTCCTCAAGCGACGTGCGCAGCCAATCGGCAAGCGAAGAACATGTCGATGCAGCCGTGTTCCGCGCTCATCCATTCAGCTTTTCTACAGATCATTGCCCTGCGTTGCCTGCTGGACAGGAGAAAACATGGTCCGGGGCGTGCAAACCACTTCAAACAAGGCGAACACCGATAACGAGACGCCCGTGGTGTATGTCGTCGACGATGACGAGTCGATCCGCTGCACCTTGCAGAGCCTGATCCTCGATGTGCATCCGAGGCGGCCCTGGCGGGCGCGGACAGGTCATGAGAAAGATGGCTTCGCGCTGCCTTCCCGATCTCGTCAGGAAAGCAGAGGCGCTGGGCATCGAACCTTCTTTCACACGGACCGCGCCCCTGAACGAAGCGCGTTGCTAGTCCAGCGGCGCAACGGCGGCCGGTGGCCCGATGTGCGTCACGACTCCCTTGACCCCCGGCGCGTTCTCCGCGGCTACGCGAATCGCGTTGACTTCGTCCTCGCTTGCGACACGGGTCCATAAATGCACGGTCCCGTTCTCCACGATGACGTTCTCCCGAGCAAGCGCCCAGGGATGGTCCGCCATCGCCGCAAGGACCGCTTCGCGGATCGAGTGATCGCTGATGTCGGCATCGACGGGCAGTTCGGGCGCCATCGTCACGAGGGCGCGAATCAGATTGGCGCGACTCACGACGCCGACGACCTTGCCATCGCGCACCACGGGCACGCGCTTGATGCGCTTGCGTTCGAGCAACTCGGCAATGTCGGCGACCGGACACGTCTCCGTCACGGTCGTGACGTCGGTACTCATCACATCCCCGACCCTGCGCGCATGCTCCTTGACATACTGGCTCGCCAGTTCGCGCGTCGATGCAACCAGTTCGAGCCACCACGCGCGGTGCTTGACGCCGGTCCCGATCTCCGCGCGATGCATCAGATCGCCCTCCGTGACGATGCCGAGCAACTTGCCGTCCTCGTCGATCACGGGCATCCCGCTGATGCCCGCGAAAACCATCGTTCCGGCCGCTTGTCGCACGGACATGTCGGGGGTGGCGGAAACGATCCGCGTCGTCATGATGTCGGCAGCTCGCACGTTCATCTCCTTCCGGGAAGACAGCAGAGTTCTGGATATGAGCGATGACGCCAGCGGCGTCCGCTTATGGGTCTGGTCCGGCACGACGCCTTGAACGATACAACAGATCCCGCTGCAGTACATTTTCCCGACCTGCGCTTTCGAAGGCCGAGCCCTCCGCGTAGACCGCCAGACAATGGGTCTGACTCGTATGAAGTAAGTTTTTCTGCGACCGCTGTGCAACGAAAGATTTTTTTACTGTGACAGGGATTTACATTCATCTCATAAGACGATAACCTTGCTGCCGTCAGTCAGGTTTCGGCAAGCGTTGCCGAATGTTACGAAAGTACTTTGAAATATTCGGTATTTTCGACCGAAATTGCGAAGATGTTGCCTGATTCCAGACCGACGCCGCCTTCGAACTGAGCTGGTTTGTCATTTCGTAAGGCCCATGCGAGCAAGCGCAATCGTTTGCTCGACTCCGCCATCCGGAGCGCTCGCTGTTTTGCGCACCGGACCGATCAGTGACTCCGCGCTGTTGAGTTTGTCCCTCCACGCCTCAATTCCGGCGTCGGGCAAGCGGACTTGCATTGATCATGTAGTTTGGATGACTAATTAGTGTCATTCCGACGACAGCACGGTTTGCCGCGATACGCATCGTGAATTACTGAGCAGGTCCGGAAGCGTTTCGGATTTTACGAGCCTTACGCTAATCAATTTGCACTACTAACTGCAATGACGAATCGAAATCTCACCACTCATCGCAATTTCAACGTTTTCTCGGCGCGCAAGGCCGCGGCGATCGCGACAGCGCTTCTCACGAGCGTGCTGCTCGCCGCCTGCGGAGGCGGCGATGACAGCGCCCTGGGCGACGCGACCGCCAAGAGCGCCGCGCCCGAGTCGACGGCGAAGGCCGCGACCAGCACGTCCATCTTCTACGGCGCGAACGGCCGGAACACGAATGGTGGCGGGTACGACGCGACGCCCGTGGCAACGCAGCTCGCGCAGTTGAAGGACATCGGTGCGACGATCTATCGTAACGACGTGTACAGCCTGAGCTCGGCGAAGGTCATCGCGAAGATGGCGCAGACGATGGCAGCGAGCGGCGTGACCGTGTACCCCGTGATCCTGCTGGGCACCGGGTTCAACAACGAGCAGGACGCGTACAACGCGGCCTACACGCTCGGTCAGCAGGTCGCGGGAACGTACAAGTACAAGTATTACGAGGTCGGCAACGAGCTCGAGGCAGGCGCGCTCAACGGCAACGTCGACGGCACGAGCTGGACGCACTACAAGAACCAGCCCTACGTCCTCGCGCGCGGCGTGATTCGCGGTCTGATCGCGGGCGTGAAGTCGGTGGACGGATCGGCGAAGATCGTCGTGAACGGCACGTGGCTGCACTACGCGTTCTTCCAGATGCTGATGGACGGCTCGCAGCCTGACGGCACGCGCGGTCATCCGACCGTGAACTGGGACATCACCGCATGGCACTGGTATTCGAATCAGAACGACATGACGCATGCATGCGGCGGCACGGGCTGCTACGACATGCTGGGCATCCTTCATTCGTTCGGCAAGCCGGTGTGGATCAACGAATTCGGCGTGCGTCCGAACTACGGCACCGATCAGCAGATCGCGAATTATATGGCCGGCAATATGATGATGGCGCAGTTCCAGAGCGTTGCATCGAAGTACAACATCCAGTCGATCCAGGCGTTCGAACTCTATGACGACGTCGAAGGCAACTTCGGTCTGATGAAGTCGGACGGTCAGACGACGAAGGCCGCTTACTGGGCGTACAAGAACTTCGTGGCCGGCCACCCGATGTAAGTTGCGCGGGGGTTTCGTCTCCCCCGCTTCCGGCATGTCTTCACGAGCGACCCATTGTGGTCGCTCGTGGCGTTTTGGGCCTTGAAAATAGGCACTTTCCCCGATCCGACCGTTCCGCGCTTATCGGCGCGACGATATGACTGGTATTCAGTCGCAGCGCCTTGCCGGCGATTGCCGTCCGCCCTAACCTGCATGAGAGCCAGCCCTTCGGATAGTTGCCGGGCCGGCCATTTCCATCGATCCATACACCGCCTGTTCTTCCCGTTGCGGAAGACGCAGGTCCTATTGGAGAAGATATGCGCGGCAACCTGCAATCCGTCATCGAACGAGACGAGCCATTCGTCGGCATGCCTCACCGTGCCCAGCACGATCGTGTGCGATCCATTCTTTATTGCCGCGGAACGGGCGCCGCGTCGATCGCGGGAATCGCGAGGCGGCTTGCTTCGGCGGGGCGCAAGTTCGAGGTGCATACCTTCGCGCGATCGGCCGAGCGCACCGTGCTGCTGGAAGCATTCGACGCGCTTCGCAGTCACGGCAAGGTCTATCATCATTTCGACCTGCCGGATGATCTGTCCGCGCAGAAAAGCGCCTTCGCGATGAGTCCGACTCACGCGAGCACGCAGATTTACTGCAGCGGCCCGCCCGCGTTCACGGATCTGGTCGAGCGTCACGCACGCGACTGGGTGTATGCGGCCAACATCCACAAGATCGTTCTCGACGAGCACACCGCCTAGTCAGCGAGCCGCGCCGGATCGAGGCCCAGCGCCTGCGCCAGTTCGCGCGGCGATCGCACGACCTGTGCTTGCGCGGGAAAGAGCGCGGTGCCTTCATCGTCGAAAGGCCAGGCCAGAACGCGCATATGCGCGGCGATGGCGGCGTGCGCGCCGGTCGGACTGTCTTCCACGGCGATCACCTCTTCGGGCGCGAGACGCAACAGCCAGGCCGCGCGCTCGTATGGCTCGGGGTTCGGCTTGCCGTTACGCACATCGTTGACGCTGATGGTCACGAGCGACGGCTCTTCGATGCCGAGCGCCCGCAGATTCGCTTCGAGCAGCATGCGCGATGCATTCGACACGATCGCCTGCGTGATGCCCGCGGCCTTCGCCGCACGATACACCTCGAGCGCGCCCGGTCGAGGCACGAGCGCGGGCGCACCGTCGAGATAGGCGCGCGCGCGAAACGCCGACCAATCCGCGTAATCCACCGACAAGCCAAAGCGCTCGCAACAGAGCGCGTGCACTTCGCGTCCCGTCTTCCCGAAGATGAGCGGATGCATCTCCTCGCCCGCCTCCACACCATGACGCGCGAGCGCCGCGATCAGCGTGCGCAAATGCAGCGACTCGCTTTCCGCGAGCGTGCCGTCCATGTCCCACAAAATGGCTTTGATCAAAGCTTGAATCTTCCTTGTCGTTCGGGTGCGTTCAGCGCGCAGCCTATCACGGCGTAGTCGCTGCACGCATGGCCCTTACCGCACTGTGTGTTGCATTTATTTATACGGCCATATAATATCTGCCGTGAATTCACACGACTTCACTTTCGGAAGGACGAGATCATGAGCAGAACACTTCGCGTCGGCGTGATCGGCGGGGGAATCGGCGGCGTGGCCCTGACGGGCGCACTCGCGCAGCAAGGGATCGAGGTGCGGCTTTTCGAGCGCGCGAGCGTTTTCGGCGACGTCGGCGCGGGCATTCAGATGACGCCCAACGCGGTGAAGGTGCTCCAGGCGCTCGGTATCGGCGATGCGCTGCGCGATGTCGCGTTCGTGCCGCAAGCGATCGTCGGCCGCAACTGGGAGACGGCGCGCGAGAACTTTCGCATCCCGCTCGCATCGGCGTGTCCGGAGCTGTATGGCGCGCCCTTCTATCACGTGCATCGCGCGGACCTGCATCGCATTCTGACGACGCTCGTACCCGCCGATGCCGCGCGTCTGTCGACGAGCTGCATCGGCGTGCGGCAGGAAAAAGACGCCGCCGTCGCCGTGTTCGATGACGGCAGCGAGTTCGAAGCGGATCTGATCGTCGGCGCGGACGGCGTGCGCTCGATCGTGCGTTCGACACTGTTCGGCGACGAAGCGCCGCGCTTCACCGGCAACATGTGCTTCCGCGCGGTCGTGCCCTTCGATGAAGCGCCGGCCTTCGTCAGTCCGGATTCGTCGTTCTGGCTCGGGCCGCATGCGCACGTCGTCACGTACTACGTGCGCGGCGGCGCGGCGGTGAACATCGTCGCGGTGGCAGAGACGCAAAGCTGGGTCGAGGAATCGTGGAACGCGAAATCGAGCCGCGAAGAATTGCTCGCCACGTTCGAAGGCTGGCATCCGAATCTGCAGCGTCTCTTCGAGCGTGCTGAATCGGTCTTCAAATGGGGATTGTTCGATCGCGATCCGATGCCCACCTGGTCGCGCGGCAACGTCACGCTGCTCGGCGATGCCGCGCATCCGATGCTGCCCTTCCTCTCGCAAGGGGCGGCGATGGCGATCGAGGACGGTTACGTGCTCGCGCAATCGCTCGCGACGCACGGCAAGGACATCGGCGGCGCATTGCGCGATTACGAAGCCGAGCGGCTGCCACGCACGAGCCGCGTGCAACTCGAATCGCGCGAGCGCGGCCGCACGTATCACCTGCCGAGCGCATTCGCGCAGAGAAAGCGCGATCTGATCTACAAGTTCAAGTCGTATTTGAATCCGCAGGCGTCGGGCATTCAGGCGAACTGGGTCTACGCGTACAACGCAACCGACTTCGCGCCACGCGCAGCCGTGTCCAATGTTCCCCTGGAGGTCTGATATGTCGATCAGGACTTATCGCATCGGGCAGATCGTCCCGAGCTCGAACACGACGATGGAAACCGAAATCCCGGCGATGCTGATGGCGCGTCAATCCATCGAGCCGGAGCGGTTCACGTTTCATTCGAGCCGCATGCGCATGAAGAAGGTCGTGAAGGAAGAGCTCGCCGCGATGGATGCCGAATCGGACCGTTGCGCCGTCGAGCTTTCCGATGCGCGCGTCGATGTGCTCGGCTATGCATGCCTTGTCGCGATCATGGCGATGGGGCGCGGGTATCACCGCGTATCGCAGGCGCGTTTGACGAAGCACACGGCGGAGAATTGCGGCGCGGCGCCGGTCATCACGAGCGCGGGCGCGCTGATCGATGCGCTCAAGGTGATGAAGGCGAAGCGCGTCGTGGTCGTAGCGCCGTATATGAAGCCGCTGACCGAGCTCGTCGTCGATTACATCCGGAACGAAGGCTTCGACGTGATCGACCATCGTGCGCTGGAAATTCCCGACAATCTCGATGTCGCGCGTCACGATCCGCGCAATCTGCCCGGCATCGTGCAATCGATGAACTACCAGAACGCCGATGCGATCGTTCTCTCCGCGTGCGTGCAGATGCCTTCGCTGCCTGTCGTGCCGATGGTCGAAGCATCGACCGGCAAGCCCGTCGTAACGGCTGCGATCGCCACGACCTACGCGATGCTGCGCGAACTGGATCTCAGGGCGATCGTGCCGGGCGCGGGCGCGTTGCTGTCCGGGGCGTACTGAGCGATGGAATCGACCTTTCTCTACGGCGCGAATGTCCACGCGAACGGTATCCGTCAGCACTATTTGCGCTACGGCGGCGCACGCGAAGGGCGCGATGCGATCGTGCTCGTTCCGGGCATCACGAGTCCGGCGGTGACATGGGGCTTCGTCGCCGAAACGCTCGGCCGTCAGTTCGATACCTACGTGCTCGACGTGCGCGGCCGCGGTCTGTCGGAAGCGTCATCGACGCTCGATTACAGTCTCGACGCGCAGGCTGCGGATCTCATCGCGTTCATCGAAGCGATCGGCCTGAAACGCGCGAGCGTGCTCGGCCATTCGATGGGCGCGCGCATCGCCTTGCGCGCCGCGCGACGAACGAAATCCATCGCGCGGCTTGCGCTCGTCGATCCGCCCGTGTCCGGTCCCGGCCGACGCGCGTATCCCGCGCAGCTTGCGTGGTACGTCGATTCGATCGCGCTCGCACGCAAGGGCATCGACGCGGAAGGCATGCGTGCGTTCTGCCCGAGCTGGACGGACGAGCAATTGCGTTTGCGCGCGCAGTGGCTGCATACCTGCGACGAACGCGCGATTCGCGCGAGCTTCGAAGGCTTCCACGCCGACGACATACACGCCGACATGCCCCACGTCCGACAACCCGCGCTGCTGATGACTGCGGGAAAAGGCGACGTGATCCGCAACGAGGACATCGCCGAAATGCGCGAGCTGATGCCGCAACTCGAAGTCGTCAACGTGCCGGACGCGGGCCACATGATTCCGTGGGATGACGAAGCAGGCTTTTATCGCGCGCTCGGTTCGTTCTTCGGCGCACCGCTCATCTGAGGCGACACATCATGCCAATCAGCGATTATCAATTGATAGAAGCGTGGAAAACGGTGCTCACGCTTTCGCGTCTCGAACCGGGGCAGACGGTGACCATCCTTACCGGCGCGGCGACGCATCCGCAAACGCTCGCGTGCGCATCGATCGCGACGCAATCGATGGGCGCGATCCTGAACCGGCTCGATCTTCCGCCCGTCAACGGCGAAAAGGCATTGAGCCGCGACGCGCTCGCCTATCTCGGCGAAACGCCGCTCACCGGCAACCGCGCGGCCATCGCCGCGTTGAAGGCGAGCGATCTCGTGCTCGATCTGATGACCCTGCTCTTTTCGCCCGAGCAGCACGAGATTCTCGCGTCGGGCACGAAGATCCTGCTTGCCGTCGAACCGCCGGAAGTGCTCGTGCGCATGACGCCCACGCTCGCCGACAAGGAGCGCGTGCTCGCCGCTGCAATGCGCATCGGACATGCGCGCGAGATGCGCGTCACATCGAAAGCGGGCACCGATCTGCGCTGTCCGCTCGGCGAGTTTCCCGCGATCGCGGAGTACGGTTTCGTCGATGAACCCGGCCGCTGGGATCATTGGCCGAGCGGCTTCGCGCTCACGTTTCCGAATGAAGGCGGCGCGAACGGGCGCATCGTGATCGATCGCGGCGACATTCTTCTGCCGCGAAAAAGCTATTGCTCGGAGCCGATCACGCTGACGGTCGAAGGCGGCTATGCGCGCAGAATCGAAGGCGGCGTGGATGCGGATCTCCTGCGCGAATACATGCTCTCCTTCGACGATCCCGAAGCCTTCGCGATCTCGCATATCGGCTGGGGCCTGCAAAAGCGCGCGCACTGGTCGACGCTCGGTCTCTACGATCGCGAAGCAACGCTCGGCATGGACGCGCGTGCATTCGACGGCAACTTCCTGTTCTCGCTCGGACCCAACAACGAAGGCGGCGGCACGCGCACCACCGCATGCCATATCGACATTCCCTTGCGCCGCTGCACTGTCTCGCTCGACGGCGTGGACGTGGTTCGCGAAGGCAAGACCATCGAGGAAACACGATGAAGGAAGCAATCTATGCGCGTCAGGGCTTTGGCAACGACTTCGACATCGACGGACAGTTCGGATTGCTGATCGTCGACTTCGTGAACGGTTTCGCGAACCCCGACGTGTTCGGCGGCGGCAACATCGCGGAGGCGATCGAGCGCACCGTGCCGCTGCTGCACACGGCGCGCGATTTGCGCTGGCCGGTCGCGCACAGCCGCATCGTCTATGCCGACGACGACTCCGACGCGAACGTCTTCTCGCTCAAGGTGCCCGGAATGCTGACGCTGAAGGAGCATGCGCACGACAGCGCGATCGTGCCACAGTTGTCGCCCGAATCCGGCGAGCTCGTCGTGCGCAAGAACGTGCCGTCGGCGTTCTTCGGCACATCGCTCGGAAGCTGGCTCACGATGCGCGGCGTGCGCACGCTCGTCGTCGCGGGCGCGGTGACGAGCGGCTGCGTGCGCGCGAGCGTCGTCGATGCGATGCAGTACGGCTTTCGTCCGGTTGTACTGTCCGATTGTGTCGGCGATCGCGCGCCCGGTCCGCACGACGCCAGTCTCTTCGACATGGCGCAGAAGTATGCGGCGGTGATGTCGTCGGAAGAATTGCTTAGCCGCGCGCGTCGTTTTCCGGCACGCAAGTGAAGGAGACTGTCGACGTCTGCTCTTCGAGCGAACGCACGCCGCTCGTCGCTTCCGATCTGATCGCGACGCGCTGCGAACGCTGCTTGCAGTAATCGCTGGCGGCGTCCATTGCCGCGTTGCGCGCGGTCACCCATGACATGCGCGTGCCCGTCGCCTTGCCGGTGACCGTGTAGGTGTCGGGATGCGCGCCGGCCGTGACGCCGTTCGTCGTGCCGCATGCGGCGAGCAGACAAACAAGCGCGAGCGCCGCGAACGCGCGCGGCATCGAACGTATTGATATTAGGTAAGAGAACATGCTTGTGGATCGCGAATTTTGAGATCGATCCGAATGGTACAAGCGTCTGCAATTTTCTTCACAAATCGCAGGGCAGATGCGCTGTACTCCGGTATTCACGATCGACCGCGTGCGCGATCCGTTGTTCCCTTCAAGCCTGAGCGATGCGATCCAGCAGGCGTTGCAGGCGCGAATGCTGACACGGCGCGAGCCCCGGCGTGGCGATCGCCTGCACGACGCGGCCGCGCCAGTATGTCTTGGAGAAAAGCGAATTTGCACCTTCGAGGCTCAGCACTTGCTCGAGGTGTTCGATCGCCGAATCGAGATGACCGACGCTATAGAGCGGTCTGCGTGCGCTGATGTTGTTCATGGCGCGGTCTGTCGGAAGAGCGGAATTGCCGGTGAAGATTGAATCGATGCGCGCCTTCGTGAAGAACGTGCGACGCGCAAAACTGACCTGTATCGATGCACACGAAAGGCGGCGCACGAGTCATCGCGCGCCGCGTGCGTACATCAGTTCATGTGCTGACCGCCGTTGATCGCGATGTTCGAGCCAGTGACGAAGCCGGCGTCGTCGGAGCAAAGGAACGCGACGAGCGCGGCGACTTCCTCGGGCCGGCCCAGACGGCCTGCCGGAATCTGCGGGATGATCTTCGTATCGAGAATCTCCTGCGGAATCGCGGTCACCATCTTGGTCGCGAGATAGCCCGGCGAAATCGTGTTCACCGTGACGCCCTTCTTCGCGACTTCGAGCGCGAGCGACTTCGTGAAGCCGTGCATGCCCGCCTTCGCGGCCGCATAGTTCGTCTGGCCGATCTGACCTTTCGAGCCGTTCACCGACGAAATGTTGATGATTCGGCCAAAGCCGCGCGACACCATCTCTTCGCAGACCGGCTTGGTCATGTTGAAGACGGAATCGAGATTGGTGCGCAGCACGGCGTCCCAGTTCACCTTCGTCATCTTCTTGAAGGTCGTGTCCTGGGTGATGCCGGCGTTGTTCACGAGGATATCGATCGGACCGACTTCGGCCTGGATCTTCGCCACGCAATGCTGGGCGGAATCGTAATCGGCCACGTCCACGCCGTACGCGCGGAAGTTGTAGCCCTGGCGATCCATGCTCGCGAGCCATTCGCCGACCTTCGCGTTGTTCGGCGAATGCGTTACGACGACCGCGAAACCGGCGTCGTGCAGCTTCATGCTGATGGCTTCGCCGAGGCCGCCCATGCCGCCCGTCACCACTGCGATACGCTTAGTCATGCTGATACTCCTCGTCAATTTCTCTCAGGTTAATGAAACTCGGAATGACACCGGCGCTGCCATGTCGCCTCGACGCTTTTATTGTTTGGACGTCGCGTCGGGCCGCGTGCTTGCCGCGCCGGTCTGTTGCTTTCGTTACGGACGTTCCAGCGCCAGCGCCACACCCATGCCGCCGCCGATGCACAGCGACGCCAGACCCTTCTTCGCATCGCGCTTCTGCATTTCGTGCAGCAGCGTGACGAGAATCCGGCAGCCCGATGCACCGATCGGGTGACCGATCGCAATCGCGCCGCCGTTCACGTTGATCTTCGACTGATCCCAGCCCATCTGCTTGTGCACCGCCAGCGCCTGCGCCGCGAACGCCTCGTTGATTTCCATCAGGTCCAGATCGTTCACCGACCAGCCCGCGCGCTCCAGACAGCGCTTCGATGCCGGCACCGGGCCCATGCCCATGATCTTCGGATCGACGCCCGCGTTCGCGTACGCCTTGATGCGCGCGAGCGGCGTCAGACCCAGCGCTTCAGCCTTCTTCGCCGACATCACGACCACCGCCGCCGCGCCATCGTTGAGGCCCGATGCGTTCGCCGCCGTCACCGTGCCTTCCTTCGAGAACGCCGGCTTCAGGCCCGCGAGCGCTTCGGCGGTCACGCCGTGACGCACGAATTCGTCCGTGTTGAACTGCAGCGGCTCGCCCTTGCGTTGCGGAATCGAGACCGGCACGATTTCGTCGTTGAAGCGGCCCGACTTCTGTGCGGCCTCGGCCTTGTTCTGCGACAGCGCCGCGAACGCGTCC
>Ga0160447_100727_pt1 | contig 14188 bp, 12 predicted proteins | sample HID1973K_E1MG_FD_108222 | JGI IMG/M metagenome (GOLD analysis project Ga0160447, IMG submission 108222) | Enriched mosquito-associated microbial communities from UW Madison campus, WI, USA - HID1973K_E1 MG | ecosystem: Host-associated > Arthropoda: Insects > Digestive system > Unclassified ...
CCGCCGCCCACTGTGGGTCGTTCGAGAAGAGCAACAAGCCTTCGCTGGCTTTGTCCAGGCGTCCCACCGGCGCCAGCCAGGGCAGTCCGCTGCCTTCGAGGCAGCGGTAGACGGTGTCGCGGCCCTGTTCGTCGCTGACGCTGGTGACCAGTCCGCGCGGCTTGTTGAGCATGACGCAGATGCGCGCCGTACCCTGCACCGGTTGCCCGTCCACACCGATGCGGCGGGCCGCGCCGTCATCCTGCGCAATCGGAAATTCGGGATCCCTCACCACCCGGCCATCCACGCTGACCCGGCCCGCTTCGATCCAGCGCGTGGCTTCGGTGCGCGAACAGATCCCCAGCTTGGACAAGGTGCGCGCCAAGCCATGGCGCGGCGCGGCCGGCTGGCCCGCCGCGACGACGGGCACGGCTCGGACAGGACGGCGCCGCGGAGGAGCCGGCGGCGGTCGCCGGGGCATCCCGCGGCGTTCCGCTTACTTCGAGTCGGGCTTGGTCTGCGCCGGTGCCGCGGCCGGCGCCGCCGCCGGTGCCGCGACCGGTCGCGCCTTGATCACGCGCACCCCGCGCGCCTTCATCCAGGCGTCGAACTCATCGGCGGTCATGCGCTTGCCGTCCTGGCTCATATTGAAGCGCCACGGCGTGTTGTCGAACGCGGTCTGCGGCTTGTACGCGGCTGGATCGCTCGGGTTCGCGGTGCCGCTGGCCGGCAGCGCCTTGCTGATGTCCTGGCAACCTTCAACGCGCAGCCGAAGCAGCACGCGCTCCACCGACTGGTCGCTGCCGGTCGGTTGCGCCAGCACGCCCGAGGGCATGCCCAGCTGCGCGTTGCGGGTGAAGAATTCGCCGGCGACCGGCGCAATCACCGTCGCAGGCAAGGGCAGTGGCGGCGCCACCATGCTGCCGCCGCAATTGGGAGCTGCCGCGTGGGCGGCTGGAACTAGGGCGAGACCGATCAGGCCGGCCATTGCGATACGCAGCATGGGAATTTCCGTGGGTGGTCGACGCGGCGAGTGTAGGCAGCGCGGACCGCCCTTACAACAGCGCGCGCCCGATTCAGGCGCGCGGTCACGAAGCAGGTCCCACTGTCGGGTGAAAGAATGGCCTTCCCGCAAAAAACAAAGCCCGGCCGAAGCCGGGCTTTGCTCGAAGCGGTAGCGTCCGATTAGTTCTGGACGTTCAGCTCGGTACGACGGTTCTTCTCGCTCTTGCAAGCCGGGAAGGTCTGCGGGGTCTGCTCCAGCGGACGGCTCTCGCCATAACCGATCGGACCGGTCAGGCGTGCAGCATCGACGCCGTTCTGGGTCAGATAGTTGTACACGGCGGTCGCACGACGCTCGGACAGCTTCTGGTTGTAGTCATCCTTGCCGCACAGATCGGTGTGACCGGCGACTTCCACGCGCAGATCCGGGTAACGCTTCAGGATCTCGGTGGCCTCACCCAGGATCGCCACAGCGTCCGGACGCAGGTTCGACTTGTCGAAGTCGAAGTTCACGCCCTTCAGGTCGATCGACACCGGCACCGGGCAACCGTCCGGACCGATCGTCTGACCCGGCTGCGAATCCGGGCACTTGTCGTCGCAGTTGTTGACGCCGTCGCCGTCGTCATCCAGATCCGCGCAGCTCGGCGCGACCGGAGCCGGGGCAACCGGCGGTGCCGGCGGCGGACCCAGCGGGATCACGACGCCAACCGAAGCCAGGACGTCGCCGAACCAGTCTTCGCTCGGGGCGGCCACGCTCTGGTCGTCGAAGTCGGCGCGATAGGCCACTTCGGCACGAACGGCAACGCGCTTGTCGAAGGTGGTCTGCAGGCCGACACCGACCTTGGCGGCGAACTCGCCGTCCTTACGCTCGCCCGGGGAGTTCGGGCTCGGGAACGCGTCATATTCCTCTTCGGTTTCCTGGTAGCCCACGCCGAACAGCAGGTACGGGTTCCAGCCACGGCCTTCCTGGATGAAGTGGCGGCGCAGGTCGAACGAGATGCCGTACTGGCTCCAGTTCAGATCCTGGTTGTCGTCGAAGTTCGGGTTCTGATAGTTCAGTTCACCGTCGATCGACCAGTTCGGGCTGACAAACTTGCCCAGGCCCAGAGTGACGAACGGAGCATCATTGGTGGTGCGATCGCCGTCCTGGAAATTGAAGCCGGCCGAACCGGTCAGGTACCAACGATCATCGAACTCCTGCGCGGAGGCAGCCTGGGCAACAGCCAGACCGCCCAGCAACGCGGCAGTGAGGATTTTCTTGTTCATGAATACAGCTCCTTGTTTCGGGGGTATAAAACCGATAGAGGCATGGTTTCAGTACAGATGTCTCGTCACATCCAGACGGCCTTTCCGCACGCCATCGCGGCGGAGATTAAGCTCGCTTAAGTGAAGAACGCGTTAACGGTCACATAACAAGTCTTGCGTTCGTGCTGCCCGCAAACCCCAATAGTTCCAACGTATACAGTTTCATGAAGCAGCGCGGCGAACATACACCGGCAAACGTTCAGAAGGCGTATGGGGCTGCGATTTCATCCAGTCATGCGATTGATCGGGGGCAGGTGACGGCCGGCGAGCCAGCGGGTTACGGTGGATTCCCCTGACGCTATTCCGGACCAAGGAGACGAGATGAAAGCCGTTGCCCTGACCCGCTACCTCGCCATCGAGGATCCGCAATCGCTACAGGACATGGAACTGCCGCCACCGGCCCCGCCCGCCGGCCGCGACCTGCTGGTGCGCGTGCATGCGGTGTCGGTCAATCCGGTGGATACCAAGCTGCGCGCCCCCAAGCCGCACGTGGAAGCCCAGCCGAAGGTTCTCGGCTTCGACGCTGCCGGCATCGTCGAGGCGGTGGGTCCGGATGTCACCGCGTTCGCGCCCGGCGACGCGGTGTACTACGCAGGTGACGTCACCCGCAGCGGCGCCAATGCGCAGCTACAGCTTGTGGACGAACGCATCGTCGGGCGCAAACCGGACACGCTGGACTTCGCCCAGGCCGCCGCCTTGCCGCTCACCGCCATCACCGCCTGGGAACTGCTGTTCGAACGCATGCCCTTCCATTTCGACAATGGCCTCATCCGTGGGCGACGCCTACTGGTGATCGGCGGGGCCGGCGGCGTGGGCTCCATCGCGATCCAGCTCGCACGCCTGGCCGGGTTCGAGGTGGTGGCGACCGCATCGCGCGCCGAAACCATCGCCTGGTGCCGGCAGATGGGTGCCCACCATGTCATCGACCACGGCCAACCACTGGGACCGCAGCTTCAATCGCTCGGCATCGAGGCAGTGGAAGCGGCCATCAATCTGGCCGATACCGATCGCTATTGGCAGCCGCTGGGCGAGTTGATCGCCCCGCAGGGTCACCTCGGCCTGATCGTCGAGCCCGCCGGCGAGCTGCGCATCGGCGATCCGTACAAGGCCAAGTGCATCGGCATCCATTGGGAAATGATGTTCGCCCGCGCCCGCTTCCGGACGCACGACATGATCGAACAGCACCGCATCCTCGGCCGCGTCGGCAGCCTGGTGGACGCCGGAGAACTACGCACGACGCTCACCGAGGTGCTGGGTCCGATCAACGCGGCCAATCTGCGCGAGGCGCATCGTCGCCTCGAATCCGGGCGGACCATCGGCAAGCTCGCGCTGAGCGGCTGGTAGGCCCGGACAACCCGTGGCGCCGGCTTAGCCGGTGCGCGAGCGGATCACCGCCCGACGGATATGCCAGTCACGCAAGGCCGTCCACGCGGCGGCCTGCCGCGCCTGCTGCCGCTGCTGCGGCGTAGGCGCCTGGCCGATGGCCTCGATGCGGTCGCCGCCGCGCCAACCGTGTGCCCGCGGCGCGCGTAGCGGAAACAACACCGCCTCCCGGGTGTACAAGCGATCGAACTGGGCCAGGGCCTGGCCGCCGTCGGCCACCGGCTCCCACAAGTTTCGCCCGCTGGCGAAATAGCGCTCGCCAGGCAGCGCAAGCGACACCAGGGTCGGGACCAGATCGGCATGGCTGGCGAACGCATTGCGGTCGGGCTGTCCTGGCGGCGCGAAGGCCGGCGGCACGCGCATCCACGCAAATACCCGGTCCACGTCCGGTTGCTCGGCGGGCAGGCTGTAGCGGAAATGGGTGCGCAGGTTGTGATCGCCGGCGGCCGCCAGCAGCGTGCGCTGGCCCAACGGGCTGTTGCGCAACTGCTGCAGGAACGCCCCGAACTGGTCCGCCTGGTATTGGTAGGTCGCCAGCGTCCTATGCAGTTCCTCGCGATCGGTTTCGGCGCGGCTGCCCAAAGCACCCGGATCGAGCGGCAGCGCGCGATGCGCCACATCCAGCTCGTACGGCGGATGGTTGGTCGTGGTCAATACGAACAGGAACAATCGCTCGCCGCGTGCATCGGCCTCGGCCAGCAACTGGCTGGCGAAAGCGAACAGGTATTCGTCGTACAACCCCCACTCGGTGCCGGTGGCCTGCGGAAAACGCTGGCGGATATTCCGCGCGTCGTAAACGCGATCGAAGCCCTGGTGGGCGAAGGCGACGCCGATGTTGCGCCAGTCGGCGCCACCACCGTAGAGGAAAACGGTGCGATAGCCGGCGCGCTGGAACGGCAGCGCCGCGGACGTGTCGAAGCGCAGCGTCGCATTGCGCGCATGGGTCAGCGGCGTGATCGGCGACCCCAGCAACAGATTCTCCAGCTCTGGATGGGTGCCGTTCTGACCGGCGTAGAAGCGATTGAAGACATAGCCGGTCGGCAACTCTCCGCGCAACCGACCGAGCAGGTCATTGCCGGGCCCATCGCCCGTCAGCAGATCGGCACCGAAGGACTCCAGCAGCGCCAATACCACGTGCGGCGACTGCGCCAGCGTGCGTCGTTGCCCGGGTGCCTGCGCGAACAGCGCCGCTTCCACCCGCGGCGGATCACCGCTCGGCAGGCCGGCCGCGCGTGCGGCCGAGGCGAGATCGGCGAACCCCAACTTGCGCAGGCCGGCATCGGCATCCGTACCGATGTCCACTTCCCTGGCCCGCAGCCGCGCCGCGCGATACAGCGTCAGCGGCGCGTTGAGCGCGAGCGCATTGACGAACGGATCCTGCGACACGGTCACGTCACGCCGTACCAGCGGGAATGTGCCGACACTGCCGCGCGCCAGCAACAACAGCAGCACGATCTGGACCGCGATCATCGCCTGCCGCGCACGTACGCGCGGAAAGTACGGCCAGTGATGCGCCAGCCAGGCCGCCGCGCGCGGCAGCAGCCACGACAGCGCCAGCGCCGTCAGCGCCAACGCCGCCAGGCCGGGCAACACCGGGTATTCGTCCCAGACCGTGGCCAGCACCGCGCTCGTATCGTCGTCGAACAAGCCGAACACGATGGGGTCGAAGCGGTTCTTGTAGAACCCGTAGTAGTAGTGCTCGCACAGCGAAGCAAGCACGAAGCCCAGCAATAGCGCGATGCCCAGCCACTGGCTCAGGCGTGCGGCCGCTTGCCGGCGGCCGCCCAGCCACAGCGGCGCGACGATCACCGCAACCAGCAGCGCGCCGACGCCGCCGGCCACCAGGTCGTAGCGCACGCCGTGCCACAACGCTTTCGCGAGCAATCCCGGACCGCGCCCCGAACCCGCATACGCCTCCCACAGGCCGATGCGCGCCAGCAGCCCCAGCAAGGCGATGCCCACGACAATCGCCCACAGCCTGGGGAACAGGCGCGCGGCCTGTGCGGGTAAACGAGCGGAATTCATGCGGCCCCTGTAGATGCACTTCGCGGCAAGGCGAAGCGGCGGCGATTGTGACTGCGGACAGGGATCTCTGCCAGGGGCCTGACTTGGCGGTTTCGGCCGATGGGGGGGTTGCCCACGCACGCCAATCCGCGACAATGCCCTTATCCGTACGCCAGCGTATCCATCATGTCAGCCGACACATCCGCCACTGCCCCGCATTTCCCCCACCTGTTTTCCCCGCTGGACCTGGGTTTCACCCAGCTGCGCAATCGCGTCCTGATGGGCTCGATGCACACCGGGCTGGAGGACCGCGCACGCGATTTCCCGAAACTGGCGGCCTATTTCGCCGAGCGAGCGGCGGGCGGGGCCGGGCTGATCGTCACCGGCGGCTTCGCACCGAACGTGGTGGGCTGGCTGAAGCCTTTCGGCGGCAAATTGTCCTGGCCGTGGGAAGGCCGCCCGCACCGACTGCTTACCGCCGCCGCCCATGCGCACGGCGCCAAGATCTGCCTGCAGTTGCTGCACGCCGGCCGCTACGCCTACCACCCGCTGTCGGTGGCGCCCTCCCGACTCAAGGCCCCGATCAACCCGTTCACCCCGCGCGCGCTCTCCGCGCGTGGCGTCGAGCGGCAGATCGGTGCTTACGCCCGCGCCGCACGCATGGCCCGCGACGCCGGTTACGACGGCGTCGAAGTGATGGGATCGGAGGGCTACCTGATCAACGAGTTCATCGCCGCGCGCACCAACCGGCGCGACGATGCCTGGGGCGGCGATCCGGCGCGGCGCATGCGTTTCGCGGTCGAGATCGTGCGCCGCATCCGCGAGGCCTGCGGACCGGACTTCATCATCATCTATCGGCTGTCGCTGCTGGACCTGGTCGAAGACGGCAGCCAGTGGCAGGAGATCGTGATGCAGGCGCAGGCCATCGAGGCGGCCGGCGCAACCATCCTCAATTCCGGCATCGGCTGGCACGAGGCGCGCATTCCGACCATCGCCACGTCGGTGCCGCGCGCCGCCTTCGCCGGCGTTGCCGCCAAGCTCAGGCCGCATGTCTCGGTGCCGGTGGTGGCCAGCAACCGCATCAATATGCCGGAGGTGGCCGAGTCGATCCTGGCCGGTGGCAGTGCCGACCTGGTGTCGCTGGCGCGTCCGCTGCTGGCGGATCCGGAATGGGCGAACAAAGCCCGCGCCGGACGCGCCCACACCATCAACACCTGCATCGCCTGCAACCAGGCCTGCCTGGACCACGTGTTCGAGAACAAGCTCGCCAGTTGCCTGGTCAACCCGCGGGCCGGCCACGAGACCGAACTGCGCTACGAGCCGACCGCCACTCCCAAGCGCATTGCGGTGGTCGGCGCCGGTCCCGCCGGCCTGGCCTGCGCCACGGTCGCCGCCGGTCGCGGCCATCAGGTCACCTTGTTCGATGCCGCCGCCGAGATCGGTGGCCAGTTCAACGTCGCCAAGCGCATCCCCGGCAAGGAGGAGTTCCACGAGACCTTGCGCTACTTCCGCCACCGCATCGAAGACACCGGCGTGATCTTGCGTCTGTCCACCCCGGTCGGCAGCGAACAGCTCAGCGGCTATGACGAGGTCGTCCTGGCGACCGGCATCACGCCGCGCCACGTGGACTTCCCCGGCGCGGACCATCCGAAGGTCGTCGGTTACCTGGACGTGCTGCAGGGCCGGGTACGCGCTGCCGACAAGGTGGCGATCATCGGCGCCGGCGGCATCGGCTTCGACGTGGGCGAATTCCTGGTCCACGAAGGCGAATCACCGTCGCTGGACCCGGCGCGCTGGATGGCCGAATGGGGCGTGGACCCCACCTTCGAGGCGCGCGGCTCGCTGCTGCCGCCGCGGCCTGAGCCGCCGGCGCGCGAGGTCTGGCTGCTGCAGCGCAGCCCCGGCCGCCCCGGTGCCCGGCTCGGCAAGACCACCGGGTGGATCCACCGCGCCACCCTCAAGGCCAAGGGTGTGCGGATGCTGGGCGGCGTCGAATACCTGGGCGTGGACGACGAAGGCCTGCACATCCGCATCGACGGCGCAGAACAGACCCTGCCGGTGGGCACTGTGGTGATCTGCGCCGGCCAGGAGCCGCGTCGCGACCTGGTCGAGCCGTTGCGTGCAGCCGGGCGCAGCGTCCATGTGATCGGGGGGGCCGACGTGGCGACCGAACTGGATGCCAAGCGTGCCATCGACCAGGGCAGCCGCCTGGCAGCCAGCTTCTAGGTCCTTCTGCTCGCCCACCCGGGACCGGAGGTGGGGTTCGACCCCGCCACGGCCCGGATGTCAAGGCCGCGTATTCACGCAGCGTTGCGTCCCGGGCCTCTACCTTGCGCCGACTTTCCGGCCCGCCACCCAGTTCGGTGGGCCTCCCGGCGCCTTCTCCCTTTGGCCGGGCTCTGGGCGGCCAGCTGGCCGCCTCCCCATGACGCCAAGTCGTGACCCCTCCTGCTCCCTGCCTACGTTGCTGGGAAGGTCGGTTCCGGCCCATACGGAGCAAGGAGTTATATGAAACTGGCCTGGATTCTCTGGCTGTCGCAATTGTTGCCGCAGCCGGCCGCCGACTCGCTGTGCCTGAGCACGACCGTCTATCTGGAAGCCCGCGACCAGACCGTGCGCGGGCAGCAGGCCGTCGCCGAGGTGGCCCTGCGCCGCCTGGACAGCGGCCTGTGGGGCGACTCGATGTGCGAGGTCGTCACCGCCCGCAAGCAATTCGCCCCCACCTTGGTGGCGCCCGGCACCGAGCTGAAGAACAACGACGCCTGGGACAAGGCCGTCGGCATTGCCTTCGCCGCCGAACGCAACTGGGCACTGCCCGCGGGCCAGCGCAAGGAGATCGTTCCCGGCGCCAGCCACTTCGCAGCCAGCGCGATCGCCAGCCCGAGCTGGCGCAATGCCTACCAGGTGGCGACGATCGGCGACCACACCTTCTACCGAGTGCAGAAGCTGCGCCCACGCCCCTCCTGACGGCGGTCCGCGCAAAGGTGTGTTGCGGAAACTTCGCGCCGCGCCGATGCAGCCTTCCGCGCGGCGCACGCCCATAATCTCCGGCATTCCAACACCGGAGTTGCCATGAAGCTGTACACCAAACCGGGCGCCTGCTCGCTCGCCGACCATATCGTCCTGCGCTGGTCGGGCCTGCCGTTCGAATTGCAGGTGATGGACGCCGAGGGCATGAAGAAGCCCGAATACCTCAAGCTCAATCCGGCCGGTTCGGTTCCGGTACTGACCGTCGACGATTGGGTGCTGACGCAGAATGCGGCCATCCTTGGCTACATCGCCGACGTGTCCCCGGCCAGCGGCCTGGGCGGAGACGGCAGCGCGCGTAGCCGCGCCGAGATCGCCCGCTGGATCGCTTTCGTCAACGCCGACGTGCATCCGACCTTCAAGCCGATCTTCGGCAGCACGCGCTACCTGGGCGACGACAAGCTCATCGCACTCAGCCAGGACGATGCCCGCCAGAAACTGCGCACGCTGTTCGAGCGCGCCGATGCCCGCCTGCGCCAGCACAAGTGGCTGGCCGGCGAACGCTCCGGCGCCGATGCCTATCTGTTCGTCACCCTGCGCTGGGCGCAGGGCACCGGCGTGGACTTGAGCGGGCTTGACGGCCTGGCAGCGTTCGCCGATCGCATGAACGCCGATGCGGACGTGCAAGCCGCGCTCAAGGCCGAAGGCCTGTCCTGAGCCTCGTGCCCGTGCAGCCCGTGCAGCCCGTCAGGTCTGCACGGGCTGCGGCTGCGGTTGCCGGGTCTGCTCGGACCACTGCGTGGTGAAAGCAGCGCCACGCGCCTTGCGTAACGCGCTTTCCAATTCCGGCAGCAGGGCCAGCAGCGCCGGGCCATCGGGACAACGCTCGATCTTCAGCTGCATGAAATAGCCCTTCAGCCCCAGGTAGCGCGTCACCGCACCGCTCATGCGCTCATAGAGCCAGCGGTATTCCTGCGCCGCATCGACCGGCCCTTCCCTGACAGCGGGCGACGCACGTTCGGCGGCAGCCGCCTGTCCGGCAGGCCTGGCGACGGCATTCCAGCCGTTCTCGATCAGCCCCATTTCCTGCAACTGTTCCAACGCGTCTGCAGGTGCCTTCAGGCCCTCGATCAATCCGCGCAGCTCGGCTTCGCTACGCTGTCCATCGACCATCAACAGAATCGAACGCAACGCGGCCGGCAAACGCCGGGTGCGCGCCTCTATCTCGAGGCGGCCCGCCTCGGTCTTGGCAAACGACATGTTCCCCTCCCCCTGTGGTGCGCGTCCTTCCCACGCGCCCGCCAAGGTTAGCAGTTCGCACCGGGTCTATCTGCCCCGGTCCCGCGGGCCGGGGGGCACCTCAGCGCTGAAGGACACGACGGATCTCCTCCAATGCACCGGGGTCGTCCAGCGTCGACAGGTCGCCGGGATCGCGCGATTCGGCCAGCGCCTGCAGCGAGCGCCGCAACAACTTGCCCGAGCGCGTCTTCGGCAAGGCATTGACGATGTAGACATGGGCCGGGCGCGCCACCGCGCCAAGCTGCCGCACCACGACGGCCATCAGTTCGGCAGCGACCGCCGCTGGATCCTGCGGTGCCTGCTTCATCGTCGCGAACACCACCGGCACCTGTCCCTTCAGCTCGTCGTGCATGCCGATTACCGCCGCTTCCGCCACCCCGGCATGGCCCGAGATCGCTTCCTCGATCTCGCGTGTTCCGAGCCGGTGACCGGCGACGTTGATGACGTCGTCGGTACGACCGAGGATGAAGGTGTATCCCTCTTCGTCGCGGATCGCCCAATCCAACGAGCTGTACAGCAGTTCCTTGAAATGGCTGAAATAGCTCTGCAGGAAGCGCGCATCGTCGTTCCAGACGGTGGTCATGCAACCCGGCGGCAATGGCGGCTGGATCACCAGCACGCCCTTCTGCCCGGGCGCGACCTCGGCGCCACTTTGCTCATCGATCACCTTCATGCGGTAGCCGAGATTGGGGAAGCCGGGCGAGCCGAACTTCACCGGCTTCATCTCGACGCCGGGCAACAGCGTCAATGCCGGCCAACCGGTTTCGGTCTGCCAATAGTTGTCGATGACCGGCTTGCCTAGGGCGCCGGTGATCCACGCCGCGGTCGGCTCGTCCAGGGGCTCGCCCGCCAGGAACAGGTATTTCAGCGTTGCCAGGTCGTGCTCGTGCAGATGGCGCACGTCGTGCTTCTTGAGCACGCGGATCGCCGTCGGCGAGGAGAACATCGTGCGCACGCCGTACTGCTCGCACAGGGCCCACCAGATGCCCGGATCCGGATTCGTCGGCAGCCCTTCATACAACAGCGAAGTACATCCGCCGATCAGTGGGCCATAGACGTTGTACGAATGCCCGACCGCCCAGCCGACATCGGAAGTGGAAAACATCACCTGGCCAGGCGCGCAGTCGAACACCGTGCGCATCGACTGCGCCATCGCCACCGCATAGCCGCCCACGTCACGCTGCACGCCCTTCGGCTTGCCGGTGGTGCCCGAGGTGTACAGCAGGTAGCTGGGCTCGTTCGACTCCAGCCATTCCACTGGCACTTCGGCATCGCCCACGGCGGCACGCAGTTGTGCGTAGTCGACGTCGCGACCTTCCAGACGAGGTTCGGCCGGGTCCAGGCCGCGTGAAACCAGCAACACCTTGGGCGGTGCGAATTGCGCCTCGGCGCATGCGGCATCGACCATCGCCTTGTACGGAATCACCTTGCCACCGCGCATGCCCGCATCGGCGGCGATCAACAATTTCGGCTGCGCATCATCGATGCGAAGCGCAAGATTGTGCGCGGCGAATCCACCGAACACGACCGAGTGGATCGCGCCGATGCGCGCGCAGGCCAGCATCGCGAATACGGCCTCAGCCATGTTCGGCATGTAGATCACCACGCGATCGCCGCGGCCTACCTCCAGTGATTTGAGGACGGCGGCGAAAGCATTCACTTCGCGATAAAGCTCGGCGTAGCTGAGCTCGCGCGTGACCTGGGTTTCCGTCGACACCGCCACCAGCGCGAGCTGGTTCGCGCGTTCGGCCAGGTGGCGATCCACCGCGTTGTAGCAGAGGTTGGTCTGGCCGCCGACGAACCAGCGCCGGAACGGCGGCCGGCTGTAATCGAGGATCTGTTGCGGCGGCCGGTGCCAATGGATCGCCTGCGCGGCTTCGGCCCAGAATTCCTCGGGTCGCTCGATCGAACGGCGATAGACCTCTTCGTAATTCATCACGCGCCTCCCGGGCTCACTGCGTCGCAGCAGCATAGGCCGGGCCGGCCACGCGAATCCCTGCGACCTTGGTCGAACGACCGCTCGACAACCCCCGCGGACTCAGATCAGCGACTTGGCATTGCTCAGCACGTAATCGCAACCCTTGCGCCGAACCTTGTCCGGCACTGATTTGAAATCCAGGGTTTTGCCGTCGCTGCCGGTGAGCAGGCCCTGCTCGCCTTGCTGGATCTCCTCCTCCTGCCCGGTCACCGTGCCCAACAATTTGTTTTTGACCGTGGAGGCGGCATCGGCCTTGAGGTAATTGTTCTTGATGCAGTACTGCAGCACGCCGGCGACGTTGCCGCCCACATCGGCGCCGATCGTCGGCAGGCTCCCACCCCCGAGGGCCCCGGAAAGGGCATTGCCGACGTTCTGGCCGGAAGTGGCGCCGGCAGGATTGCCGACCACCTTCTGGGCGCTCTTCAGATCCACCGCGCCCGCCGTACCCATTGCGCACAGCGCGGCCGTCGCCAACATCATCGCGGAAATCTTCATGACCTTCTCCTGCTCGTGGCTGATGGGCGCAGCCTAGTCCGGGTGACCTTCAGCGTCGATCAAGAAGAGGCACGTTGTCCCAGAAACAAAAACGCCGGCACGAGGCCGGCGTTTTGTCCGCACTGGGCGACTACCCGCTTACTTCAGCAGGTGGGCGACGCCGGCGCGCTCTTCCTCAAGCTCGGCCAGGGTCTTGTCGATGTACTTCTGGCTGAAATCGTCGATTGGCAGATCCTTGACCAGGGTGTACTTGCCGTTCTCGGTGGTCACCGGGAAGCCGAAGATCACGCCTTCCGGAATGCCGTAGCTGCCATCGGACGGGATACCCATCGTCACCCACTTGCCGTTGCTGCCCAGCACCCAGTCATGGATGTGGTCGATGGCGGCGTTGGCGGCCGAAGCGGCCGAGGACGAACCGCGCGCTTCGATGATCGCCGCGCCGCGCTTGCCCACGGTCGGAATGAACGTGTTGGCGTTCCATTCCTGGTCGTTGATCGCATCGCCGATCGAGGCGCCATCGGCGGTGGCGAAGCGGTAGTCCGGGTACATGGTCGGGCTGTGGTTGCCCCACACGACCAGCTTCTCGATGCCGCCCACCGGCTTGCCAAGCTTGATCGACAGCTGGCTCAGCGCGCGGTTGTGGTCCAGACGCAACATGGCGGTGAAGTTCTTCGGATCCAGGTCCGGCGCCGACTTCATCGCGATATAGGCGTTGGTGTTGGCCGGGTTGCCGACCACCAGCACCTTCACGTCGCGCTTGGCGACCTTGTTCAGCGCCGCGCCCTGGGCGGTGAAGATCTTCGCGTTTTCCAGCAGCAGGTCCTTGCGCTCCATGCCCGGGCCGCGCGGACGCGCGCCCACCAGCAGAGCGACGTCGACGTCCTTGAACGCCACCTCCGGATCATCGGTACCCACCATGCCGGCCAGCAGCGGGAAGGCGCAGTCTTCCAGCTCCATCATCACGCCCTTGAGCGCGGCCTGGGCCTTGTCGACGGGCAGCTCGAGCAGCTGCAGGATCACCGGCTGGTCCTTGCCGAGCATTTCGCCGGAGGCGATGCGGAACAGCAGGGCGTAGCCGATCTGGCCGGCGGCACCGGTCACGGCAACACGTACGGGAGTCTTCATGGGGTTTCCTCTGCGTGAATCAGTGGGGTAAAGAAGATGGGGTAAAGAACGGCCCGGCCGCGTTGGGCCAGGCCCGTGGAGCGAACGGCGGGCCGTCAGGGGTCGATCAGGCCGCCAGGATCTTGTTCCACTCGGCGACGCGGTCGGCCTTGGCGGCCAGCACGGCATCGGTGTCGCCTTCGATCGTCACCTTGTTGATGAGATCGCCCTGGGCGACGGAATCGACCACGTCCAAGCCCTCGAGAACCTTGCCGAAGACGGTGTGCTTGCCGTCCAGCCACGGTGTGGCGACGTGGGTGATGAAGAACTGGCTGCCATTGGTGTTCGGGCCGGCATTGGCCATCGACAGCACGCCGCGGTCATGGCCGACGCCATTGTTGGCTTCATCCTCGAAACGGTAGCCCGGGCCGCCACGGCCGGAACCTTCCGGGCAACCGCCCTGGATCATGAAATCGGCGATGACGCGGTGGAAGCTCAACCCGTCGTAGAAGCCACGCTTGGCCAGGTTGACGAAATTGGCGACGGTCAACGGTGCCTTGTCAGCGAACAGCTCGACCTTGATCAGGCCGCGGGAGGTATCGAAATTGGCGATGACGGACATGAAAATCCTCGACGGTTCAGGGGTAGGTGCGTCAGCCGCATAGGATACAC